>OJPN01002234.1_pt1 | contig 11839 bp, 7 predicted proteins | sample 1598511 | NCBI WGS metagenome assembly OJPN01 (sample SAMN03922485, study PRJEB24848) | human gut metagenome | isolation source: stool sample | host: Homo sapiens | place: Germany | collected 2011-05
TCTTCTACAACCAAATTTTCTAATCAGTTAAGGTATGTCTGATATCCAAAAGAAATTTTATGTTCTGCGTGCCATCAGTGGCAAGGAGAACAAGGTACGGGAATATCTAGAGGCTGAGCTGAAGAATACGGATCTGGGAGAATATGTATCTCAAGTCTTGATTCCGACTGAGAAAACCTTTACGGTACGAAACGGTAAGAAGGTCATGAAAGAAAGGGCTTACTTGCCGGGTTATGTGCTGGTCGAGGCTGCTTTGGTCGGTGAGGTTGCTCATCGATTGCGGAACATTCCGAATGTGATTGGTTTCTTGGGTGGTTCTGATACCCCCGTGCCATTACGTCCTGCGGAAGTGAATCGTATCTTAGGTACGGTTGACGAGTTGCAGGAACAACAAGAGGATCTGGATATCCAGTTCTATGTTGGCGAGAGTGTGAAGATTACTTTTGGACCGTTCAGCGGTTTCACGGGTATAATCGAAGAGGTCAACGCCGAGAAAAAGAAACTTAAGGTGATGGTTAAGGTCTTCGGACGCAAGACTCCCCTTGAGTTGGGTTATATGCAAGTTGAGAAAGAATAGTACTCTGGTTACGAAAAGTGCTACCTTTCTGTTATTGATGTTATATATCTAAAAAATTTTAGAAACAATGGCTAAAGAAGTTGCTGGACAAATCAAATTGCAGATTAAAGGAGGAGCAGCAAACCCTTCTCCCCCTGTAGGACCTGCTCTGGGTTCTAAGGGTATTAATATTATGGAGTTTTGCAAGCAATTTAATGCCAGAACCCAAGACAAGGCCGGTAAGATATTACCTGTTGTAATCACTTACTATGCCGATAAGTCTTTCGACTTTGTTGTAAAAACTCCTCCTGTTGCTATCCAGTTGTTGGAAGCTTCCAAACAGAAGAGTGGTTCTGCTGAGCCGAATCGTAAGAAGATTGCAGAAATCTCTTGGGATCAGGTAAAAACTATTGCAGAGGACAAGTTGGTCGATCTGAACTGCTTCACTGTCGAGTCAGCTATGAGAATGGTTGCCGGAACAGCAAGAAGTATGGGTATCACTGTTAAAGGGACATTCCCGGGTAATAATTAATAAACTTCAATTGAGATGAGTAAACTTACAAAGAATCAAAAGTTGGCTTTGGGCAAGATTGAAGCTGGGAAAGCATATACATTGAAAGAAGCTTCAGCTTTAGTGAAGGAAATTACTACAACTAAGTTTGACGCATCCGTAGATGTTGATGTCCGTTTAGGTGTTGACCCCCGTAAGGCCAATCAAATGGTGAGAGGCGTGGTTTCATTGCCTCACGGAACTGGTAAGCAGGTTAGGGTTCTCGCATTATGTACTCCGGACAAGGAAGCTGAAGCTACTGCCGCTGGAGCTGACTATGTTGGATTGGATGAGTATATTAATAAGATTAAAGGCGGTTGGACTGAAATTGATGTTATCATCACTATGCCTTCTATCATGGGTAAGATCGGTGCTCTTGGTCGCGTATTAGGCCCTCGTGGTTTGATGCCTAACCCAAAGAGTGGTACGGTTACCAATGAGATCGGAAATGCGGTGAAGGAGGTTAAGCAAGGTAAGATCGACTTTAAGGTAGATAAGAGCGGTATCGTTCACACATCTGTTGGTAAGGTGTCTTTCACTCCGGAACAGATTCGTGACAATGCTAAGGAGTTTATTTCAACTTTGATCAAGTTGAAACCTACTGCGGCTAAAGGTGCGTATATAAAGAGTATTTATCTTTCTAGTACTATGAGTGCGGGTATTAAAATTGACCCCAAATCAGTTGAAGAAAACTAAAAAACAATTGAACAATGAGAAAGGAAGATAAAGGAACTGTTATAGGTCAATTAACTGAAACATTAAAGGAATATCCTAATTTCTATTTGACGGATATCGAGGCGTTGGACGCTGAGAAAACCAGCAAATTGAGAAGAGAGTGTTTCAAGCGTGAGGTTAAGTTAGTCGTTGTAAAGAATAACTTGCTTAAAAAGGCATTGGAAAATGTAGAAGGCGATTTTTCTCCTCTGCAGGTTGCAATGAAAGGCAATACGGCTGTGATGTTCTCACAAGTCGCTAATGCTCCCGCTCGCCTGATTAAGGATTTTACTAAGGACGCTAAAAAAGGTGTAGTCGCTAAACCGGCTTTGAAGGCTGCTTACGTACAAGAAAGCTTCTATGTAGGTGCTGAGAATCTTGAGGCATTAGTAAATATCAAGAGCAAAAACGAACTTATTGCCGATGTTATCGCATTGTTGGAATCTCCGGCGAAGAACGTTATCTCTGCTCTTCAGTCATCAGGACAAACTATCCATGGTCTGTTGAAGACTTTGGAAGAAAGATAATTTTTTTAATTTACACAGATAAACAAACATTTAAATCATACAAAAATGGCAGATTTGAAAGCTTTTGCAGAACAATTAGTAAACTTGACCGTTAAAGAAGTTAGCGAATTAGCTACTATCCTTAAAGAAGAGTACGGTATCGAACCTGCTGCTGCAGCTGTTGCTGTTGCTGGTCCTGCTGCTGGTGGTCCTGCTGCCGCTGCAGAAGAGAAGACTTCTTTCGATGTTGTATTGAAAGCAGCTGGTGCTAATAAATTAGCTATCGTTAAGTTAGTTAAAGAATTAACAGGTCTTGGCTTGAAAGAGGCTAAGGATATGGTAGATAGCGCTCCTAGTGCAATTAAGGAAGGTATCGCTAAAGCTGATGCTGAGGCATTGAAGAAACAGTTGGAAGAGGCTGGAGCTGAAGTTGAGCTTAAATAGTATTTATAACCTGGTTTCCAGGTGATTTGGTTAAGAGTCTCCGACTACGAAGACTCTTAACCTTTTTGTGTCTATAATTTCAATAAGTTCAATAAATTCCTTACTAGATGTCTTCAACAGCTGAAAACCAAAGAGTTAATTTTGCTTCGATCAAAAATCAGTTCCCATATCCGGACTTTCTCGAAGTACAATTGAAGTCATTCCAAGACTTTCTTCAACTTGACACGCCTCCTGAAAAGAGAAAAAAGGAGGGATTGTATAAGGTATTTGCCGAGAATTTCCCGATTGCGGATACCCGTAACAATTTTGTGTTGGAGTTCTTAGATTACTATATAGATCCGCCTCGCTATACGATTGACGAATGTATTGCTCGCGGATTAACCTATAGTGTGCCTTTAAAAGCGAAGTTAAAACTGTACTGTACGGACCCGGATCATGAGGACTTCGATACGGTGATCCAAGATGTATACTTAGGTCCGATCCCGTATATGACGGACAGAGGTACTTTCGTGATCAACGGCGCCGAGCGTGTTGTCGTGTCTCAGCTGCACCGTTCTCCGGGCGTATTCTTCGGACAAAGCACGCACGCAAACGGAACGAAGTTGTACTCCGCACGTATTATCCCGTTCAAGGGGTCATGGATCGAGTTCGCTACGGACATCAACAATGTGATGTACGCTTACATCGACCGTAAAAAGAAATTGCCTGTAACTACTCTTTTGAGAGCTATTGGTTTTGAAAGCGATAGAGATATTCTTGAAATCTTCAACCTTGCGGAAGAGGTGAAGGTAACGAAAGCAAACCTGAAGAAGTTTATCGGACGTAAGCTGGCCGCTCGTGTTTTGAAGACTTGGGTGGAGGATTTCGTAGATGAGGATACCGGTGAGGTGGTTTCTATTGAACGTAACGATGTAATCATCGACCGTGAGTCTGTATTGGATAGTGACAATATCGAGGCTATCTTGGATTCAGGCACGCAAAATATTTTGTTGCATCGTGAGGACCAGAATCTGTCCGACTATGCTATCATATATAATACGCTCCAGAAAGACCCGAGTAACTCCGAGAAGGAAGCTGTGTTGTATATCTACAGACAGTTGAGAAATGCGGAACCGGCTGATGAGGCTAGCGCACGCGAGGTTATCACGAACCTGTTCTTCTCAGAGAAACGTTATGATCTGGGTGAGGTGGGACGTTACAGGATCAACAAGAAGTTAGGCCTTACTACAAGCGCTGATGTTAAGGTCTTGACTAAAGAAGATATTATCGAGATCATCAAGTACCTGATCGAGTTGATCAACTCGAAGGCTATCGTGGATGATATCGACCACTTAAGCAACCGTCGTGTACGTACGGTTGGCGAGCAATTGTATAACCAGTTCGGTATTGGTTTGGCTCGTATGTCACGTACAGTTCGTGAACGTATGAACGTTCGCGATAATGAGGTGTTTACTCCGATTGATTTGATCAATGCGAAGACGATTTCTTCCGTGGTTAACTCTTTCTTCGGAACGAATGCCTTGTCTCAGTTCATGGACCAGACGAACCCGTTGGCGGAGATCACGCACAAGCGTCGTTTATCAGCCCTAGGTCCGGGAGGTTTGTCTAGAGAGCGTGCCGGATTCGAGGTTCGTGACGTTCACTATACGCACTATGGTCGTCTTTGTCCGATTGAGACCCCGGAAGGTCCGAACATTGGTTTGATCTCTTCTTTATGTGTATACGCTAAGATCAACGATCTTGGTTTCATCTCGACTCCGTACCGTAAGGTGGCAGATGGAAAGGTCGACTTCTCTGAGGAAGGCTTGCAATACTACACGGCGGAGGAAGAGGAAGAGTTGACAATCGCTCAAGGTAACGCTCCATTGGATGATAACGGTAAGTTTATCCGCGATAAGGTGAAGGCTCGTTTCGAGGCTGACTTCCCTGTTGTCCCTCCTTCTGAGATTGACTTGATGGACGTGGCTCCGCAGCAGATCGCTTCTATCGCGGCTTCACTGATCCCGTTCTTGGAACATGATGACGCTAACCGTGCGTTGATGGGATCTAACATGATGCGTCAGGCGGTTCCTTTGTTGCGTACGGACGCTCCGATCGTTGGTACCGGTATCGAGGCGCAGGTTGCTCGTGACTCTCGTACTCAGATTATGGCTGAGCGTGAGGGCGAGGTTGTGTTCGTTGATGCTACTTGTATCAAGATTAAATATGACCGCACGGAGGACGAGGAATTCGTTAGCTTCGAGGATGCGGTTAAGACATATAATATCCCGAAATGGCGTAAGACCAACCAAAGTACGACAGTCGATTTGAAACCGACCTGTCATCGCGGACAACGTGTGAAAGCCGGCGATATCCTTACCGAGGGTTACTCAACCCAGAAAGGCGAGCTTGCCTTGGGACGTAACGTGAAGGTGGCTTACATGCCTTGGAAGGGTTATAACTATGAGGATGCTATCGTGTTGAACGAGCGTATGGTTCGTGAGGACTTCTTTACGTCTGTCCACGTTGACGAATACATCCTTGAGGTACGTGAGACGAAGCGTGGTATGGAGGAATTGACTTCCGATATCCCTAACGTCAGCGAAGAGGCTACCAAGGATTTGGATGAGAGAGGTATCGTTCGTGTAGGTGCTCGCATCGAGCCGGGTGATATCTTGATCGGTAAGATCACTCCGAAAGGTGAGTCTGATCCATCTCCGGAGGAAAAGTTGTTGCGTGCTATCTTCGGTGATAAGGCGGGTGATGTGAAGGATGCTTCCTTGAAGGCTACTCCGTCTTTGCGCGGTGTGGTTATCGAGACCGCTTTGTTCTCGAAGGCTGTCAAGAAACGTAAATCCAGATTGACTGATAAGGCGATCTTGCCGAAGTTGGACGAGGAATACGAAGAAAAGATGGCTAGCTTGAAGACTTTGTTAGTTGATAAGTTGTTAGTGCTTACAAACGGCAAGGTTTCTCAAGGTGTTAAAGACTATATGAATACGGAGATTATCGCTAAGGGTGCTAAGTTTACCCGCAAATCTCTGGAAGAATTGGATTATAACTCCATCCAAGTAAGCAAGTGGACGGCAGACGCTCAGAAGAATGAGTTGATCAAGCAGGTTATCTTGAATTATTTGAAGAAGTACAAGGAGCTTGACGCTGAGTTGAGACGTAAGAAGTTCGACTTGACGATCGGTGATGAGCTGCCGACAGGTATCGTACAGATGGCTAAGGTTTATATCGCCAAGAAACGTAAGATTCAGGTAGGTGATAAGATGGCCGGTCGCCACGGTAACAAGGGTATCGTATCAAAGATCGTTCGTCAGGAGGATATGCCGTTCTTGGAAGACGGTACTCCGGTGGATATCTGCTTGAACCCGCTGGGTGTGCCTTCTCGTATGAACTTGGGACAGATTTTCGAGGCCGTGTTGGGTTGGGCCGGACGTGAGTTGGACGTTAAGTTCGCTACTCCGATCTTCGATGGTGCGACTTTGGATGATTTGAACGAATGGACAGACAAAGCTGGTATTCCTCGCTACGGTAAGTCTTACTTGTATGATGGTGGTACTGGTGAGCGTTTCGACCAACCTGCTACGGTGGGTGTGACTTACTTCTTGAAGTTGGGCCACATGGTTGACGATAAGATGCATGCCCGTTCAATCGGTCCGTACTCTTTGATTACGCAACAGCCGTTAGGTGGTAAGGCACAGTTCGGTGGTCAGCGTTTCGGAGAGATGGAGGTTTGGGCACTGGAAGCCTTCGGTGCCGCTCATGTTCTTCAGGAAATTCTTACGATTAAGTCTGATGACGTTGTAGGACGTTCGAAGGCTTATGAGGCGATCGTGAAGGGTGATCCGATGCCACAGCCGGGTATCCCTGAATCTCTGAATGTATTATTGCACGAGTTGAGAGGACTTGGTTTGAGTTTCACTCTGGATTAATTCAATAACAATAAAGAAGTAGGTGGGCTACGGCCCGTCTACTTTATCTATTGATAACTCTTTATAAATAAATAATATGGCCTTTAGAAAAGAAAACAAGATAAAGAGTAACTTTTCAAAAATAACCATCGGTCTGGCATCCCCTGAGGAGATCCTAGAGAACTCCAGCGGTGAGGTTTTGAAACCGGAAACAATTAACTATCGTACGTATAAGCCTGAGCGTGACGGTTTGTTCTGTGAGCGTATCTTTGGTCCGATCAAGGACTATGAGTGCCATTGCGGTAAGTACAAGCGTATCCGTTACAAAGGTATTGTCTGCGATCGTTGTGGAGTGGAAGTTACGGAAAAGAAAGTTCGTCGTGAACGTATGGGACACATCCATTTGGTGGTTCCTGTTGCCCATATTTGGTATTTCCGTTCTTTGCCTAATAAAATCGGTTACTTGCTAGGTCTTCCTACCAAGAAACTGGATTCCATCATCTATTACGAACGCTACGTCGTGATCCAGCCGGGTTGCGTAGACACGGTCGGTGAGTTAGACCTATTATCTGAGGAGGAATATCTGGATATTTTGGATAGCCTTCCAAGAGAAAATCAATTGCTAGAGGATACGGATCCGAATAAGTTCATCGCTAAGATCGGCGCTGAGGCTGTTTATGATCTGTTGGCTCGCTTGGACTTGGATTCTCTTTCTTATGAGTTGCGTCACCGTGCGAGCACGGACACATCTCAACAGAGAAAGAACGAGGCCTTGAAACGCCTTCAGGTAGTTGAGTCTTTTCGTGCGTCCAGAGGTCGTAACAAACCGGAATGGATGATCATGAAAGTGATCCCGGTGATCCCTCCCGAACTGCGTCCGTTGGTTCCGTTGGACGGTGGCCGTTTCGCTACTTCTGACTTGAATGATTTATATCGTCGTGTTATTATCCGTAATAACCGTTTGAAACGATTGATCGATATTAAGGCTCCGGAAGTGATCTTACGTAATGAGAAACGTATGCTTCAGGAGGCCGTGGACTCTTTGTTTGACAACTCTCGTAAATCGAGCGCTGTTAAGACAGACGCCAATCGTCCGTTGAAGTCCTTGTCCGACAGTTTGAAAGGTAAACAAGGTCGTTTCCGTCAGAACTTGTTGGGTAAGCGTGTTGACTACTCCGCTCGTTCGGTTATTGTCGTAGGTCCGGAATTAAAGATGCACGAGTGCGGTTTGCCGAAGAATATGGCTGCCGAGCTTTATAAGCCTTTCGTTATCCGTAAATTGATCGAACGCGGTATCGTGAAGACGGTGAAATCTGCCAAGAAGATCGTTGACCGTAAGGAACCGGTTGTTTGGGATATTTTGGAGTACGTAATGAAAGGTCACCCGGTATTATTGAACCGTGCCCCGACATTGCACCGTTTGGGTATCCAAGCGTTCCAGCCGAAATTGATCGAGGGTAAGGCTATCCAGTTGCACCCGTTGGCATGTACGGCATTCAACGCCGACTTCGACGGTGACCAGATGGCTGTTCACTTGCCGTTAGGTAATGAGGCTGTTTTGGAAGCTCAAATGTTGATGTTGGCTTCACACAATATCTTGAACCCTGCGAATGGTGCTCCTATTACCGTACCTTCTCAGGATATGGTGCTTGGTTTGTATTATATTACCAAGTTGCGCAAGGGTACACAAGGCGAAGGTTTGACTTTCTATGGTCCGGAAGAGGCTACGATCGCTTACAATGAGAAGAAGTTGGATATCCATGCTCCGATCCATGTTTACGTGGAGGATTTGGATGCGAACGGTAACTTGGTGAAGACGATGGTAGAGACTTCTGTAGGTCGTTTGATGGTAAATGAGTTTGTTCCGAAAGAGATTGGTTATGTAAACGAGGTGTTGGGCAAGAAGTCTCTTCGTGACATCATCGGTCGGGTAATCAAGGCTTGTGGTGTGGCTCGTACCGCTCAGTTCTTGGACGATATCAAGAACTTGGGTTACTATATGGCATTCAAGGGTGGTTTGTCCTTCAACTTAGCGGACGTTCTGATCCCGCCTGAAAAGGATGAGTTGGTTCAGAAGGGATACGATGAGGTTGAGCAGATCATGGCTAACTATAATATGGGTTTCATTACCAACAACGAGCGTTATAACCAGATTATCGATACTTGGACACACGTTAATAGTAACTTGTCTAATATCTTGATTAAGCAATTGACGGCGGATAACGATGGATTCAACTCAATCTATATGATGATGGATTCCGGTGCCCGTGGTTCTAAGGAGCAGATTCGTCAGTTGTCCGGTATGCGTGGTTTGATGGCGAAACCGCAGAAGAGTGGTGCAGAAGGTGGTCAGATTATCGAGAACCCGATCCTTTCTAACTTTAAGGAAGGTTTGTCCGTGTTGGAGTACTTTATCTCTACTCACGGTGCTCGTAAAGGTTTGGCCGATACCGCTTTGAAGACTGCCGACGCCGGCTACTTGACTCGTCGTTTGGTTGACGTCTCTCACGACGTGATCGTAAACGAGGAAGACTGTGGTACATTGCGTGGCTTGGTTTGTACGGAATTGAAGAATAACGAGGAGGTGATCGCTTCCTTGTATGAGAGAATCTTAGGTCGTGTATCTGTTCACGATGTGATCCATCCGATTACGGGCGAGGTTATCGTTCGTTCCGGTGAGGAAATCCGTGAGGATGCCGCTAAGGCAATCCAAGACTCTCCGATCGAGAGCGTCGAGATTCGTTCCGTATTGACTTGTGAGTCTAAGAAGGGTGTCTGCGCTAAGTGCTATGGACGTAACTTGGCTACGAACCGCATGGTTCAGAAGGGTGAGGTTGTCGGTGTAATCGCCGCGCAGTCTATCGGTGAGCCGGGTACACAGTTGACGTTGCGTACATTCCACGTCGGTGGTATCGCATCCAACATCGCTACAGAGAATAGTATTACATCTAAATATGATGGTATTTTAGAGATCGACGAGCTTCGTGCTGTTGAGGCGGTAGACGAGGTGAGCGGAAAGAAACATTTGGTAGTAGTAAGCCGTTTGGCTGAAATGCGCATTGTTGATCCGAACACGAAGATTGTGTTGTTGACTCATAATATACCTTATGGTTCTAAGTTGTTCTTCAACAACGGTGACTCAATTAAGAAGGGTGACGTGATCATCGAGTGGGACCCGTTCAATGCCGTAATCGTGTCAGAGGTTTCCGGTAAGATCGAGTTCGAGAGTTTGGTAGAGAACGTGACTTACAAGGTTGAGAGTGATGAGACTACCGGTTTGAAGGAGAAGATCATCATCGAGTCTAAGGATAAGACGAAGGCTCCGGCCGCTCATATCGTGGATGAGAATGGTAATTACTTGAAGAACTACTCTTTGCCGTTGGGCGCTCACGTCGTGAAAGACAATGGTGATGTAGTGAAAGCTGGTGAGGTTTTGGTTAAGATCCCTCGTGCCGTAGGTAAGGCCGGTGATATCACCGGTGGTCTTCCTCGTGTAACCGAGTTGTTCGAGGCTCGTAACCCGTCTAACCCTGCTGTCGTATCTGAGATCGACGGAGAGGTAGGATTCGGTAAGATCAAACGTGGTAACCGCGAGATCACCGTAACGTCTAAGTTGGGTGAGGTTAAGAAATATATGGTTCCTCTGTCTAAACAATTATTGGTTCAGGAGAACGACTATATCCGTGCGGGTATGCCGCTATCAGACGGTGCTACCACTCCTTCGGATATCTTGGCGATCAAAGGTCCGACGGCTGTACAGGAATATATCGTGAATGAGGTTCAGGATGTATACCGTCTACAGGGTGTGAAGATCAACGATAAGCACTTCGAGGTTATCGTTCGTCAGATGATGCGTAAGGTAGAGGTGGTTGATCCGGGAGATACTCGCTTCTTGGAGCAGCAGATTGTTGATAAGTTGGAGGTAATGGACGAGAACGATCGTATCTGGGGCAAGAAAGTTGTTACCGATCCGGGAGATTCTCAGACATTGCAGGCCGGACAGATCGTGACTGCACGTAAGTTGAGAGATGAGAATAGTATGTTGAAACGCCGTGATCTTAAGTTGGTCGAGGTACGTGACGCTATTCCGGCTACAGCCAACCAGATCCTTCAAGGTATCACACGTGCCGCTTTGCAGACGAACAGCTTTATGTCCGCCGCATCTTTCCAAGAGACGACGAAAGTATTGAACGAGGCTGCTATCAACGGGAAGGTAGATCGTTTGGAAGGTTTGAAAGAGAACGTTATCTGTGGTCACTTGATTCCTGCCGGTACCGGTCAGCGTGAGTTTGATAAGCTGATCGTAGGCGCAAAGGATGAGTTCGATCGTATCTTCGCTAATCGCAAGAACGTGGTTGATTTCAATGCCATGGACAAAGATGATGAAGAATAGGAACGTTTAATAAACTATAAAGAAAGGCCGGCAGAGCAATCTGTCGGCCTTTTTTGTTCTTCCTTATTTGCTTAATAAATGGATAAACTTTATTTTTGCGAGGTAACAAAGACCATAGATAAATACTGAGACATATAAGAAACATATAATAATCAATATCATGAAGAGAATTTTACTTTGTTTAATGGTGGCTTTATTTGCCACTGGTTGCTTATTCGCTAAAAACAACGATGAGAAAATGAATGTAATGTCTTATAACATCCGTTACGATAATTTGGGTGATAAGGATAATCAATGGAAATTCAGAAGAGATTTCGCTGCTGATTTAGTGAAATTCTATGAGGCGGATGTGTTCGGTGCGCAAGAGGTCTTGAATAATCAGCTGAATGATTTGCTTAATCGTTTACCGGAATACGCTTATGTGGGTGTTGGTCGTGAGGATGGCAAGACGAAAGGGGAGTACGCTCCGATTTTCTATCGTAAGGATCGTTTCTCCGTTGATAAAAGCGGTAATTTCTGGTTAGCCGAAGATATAAATGCCATTGGTAAGAAAGGTTGGGACGCCGCATGCGAGCGCGTAGCTACTTGGGCGATCTTGAAAGATAAGAATACGGGAAAGAAATTCTTCTTCTTGAATACGCACTTGGATCATATGGGGAAAGTGGCTCGTCATGAAGGAGCTTCTTTGGTGCTGGAGCAAGCGAAGAAATTATCCGAGAATTTACCTATAATCGTGACTGGCGATTTCAATGCCGTGCCTTCTGATGAGCCGATACA
>OJPN01002239.1_pt1 | contig 11805 bp, 18 predicted proteins | sample 1598511 | NCBI WGS metagenome assembly OJPN01 (sample SAMN03922485, study PRJEB24848) | human gut metagenome | isolation source: stool sample | host: Homo sapiens | place: Germany | collected 2011-05
TCTACACCTAAGCCTTCGTCGGCAGCGTCAGATGTGTATAAGAGACAGGGCGGAGGAGCCGGGTTCGTAGTCATACTGCTCCAGGTCCACCATGCCAATGAGGCCCCGGCGGGTCTTGCCGCTGCTGAGGGTACGCTCCACATAGAACAGGCTGCCGGGATAGAGGGCGAAGCGGCCATCCCGCAGATAGCGGCTCATGGTGTTGTTGATTTCGGTGATGTCGGTCTCCACGTTGGGACCCTCTAGGCAGCTCTCGGGCAGGATGAGCCGCAGGGAGGAGGGGGCGGAGCCTACCCGCTCCTCCACCCGCTGCCAATATTCCGGCTGGGAAGTATACTGGTCGCAGGCCACCACGCTCCACAGGGACAGGTCGCAGTCCTGGGGCAGCAGAATATCCGCCGGGCGGAAGGGAAGTTCTTCGTAAGTCATGGTATACGCCTCGTTCTCACAAATTCTTGTTTTCCCGCCCCGAAGGGGCGGGAAAACAACGGTTTTACAGGGCGGCCTTGATGGCGGTGAGCAGGTCGCCAAACTCCTCAAAGGCGAGCAGCTCGGGGTGGTCGGCCTTGATGGCGGCGGTGCTCTTGAACAGGAAGCCCGCCTTGCTGGCCTGGATCATGCCCAGGTCGTTGAAGCTGTCCCCGGCGGCGATGGTCTCGAAGCCGCAGGACTGAAGGGCCTTCACGGTGGTCAGCTTGGACTGGGGGCAGCGCATCTGGAAGCCGGTGATCTCGCCGCTGGGGGCCACCTCCAGGGTGTTGCAGAACAGGGTGGGCCAGTTCAGCTTCTTCATCAGGGGCTTGGCGAACTGCTCAAAGGTGTCGCTGAGGATGATGACCTGGGTCTCCTCCCGCAGGGCGTCCAGAAACTCCCGGGCGCCGGGCAGGGGATCGATGGTGGCGATGGTGGCCTGGATCTCCTTCAGGCCCAGGCCGTGCTCCTTCAACACGCCCAGCCGCCAGTTCATCAGCTTGTTATAGTCGGGCTCGTCCCGGGTGGTGCGCTTCAGCTCGGGGATGCCGCTGGCCTCGGCAAAGGCGATCCAAATTTCGGGGACCAGCACGCCCTCCATATCCAAACAGACAACATTCATTGTAAACACCCTTTCGTTGTAAATTTAATTTAGTGATAAGTTAGGAGTGATGAGATAGGAGTGATTTAACTCATCACTCCTAACTCCTAACTCACCCCTCACTGCGTCCCTGCTTGCGGCGCAGATTGGTGAGGAAGTTGTCCATGCGGGCGATGGACTCGGCGATGTCCTTCATGGAGGCGGCGTAGCAGGCGCGGACGAAGCCCTCGCCGCCGGGGCCGAAGGCATTGCCGGGGATGACGGCCACCTTTTCCTCCATGAGGAAGCGCTCGCAGAACTCCTCACTGCTCAGACCGGTGGAGCGGATGTCGGGGAAGACATAGAAGGCGCCCTTGGGCTCGAAGCAGGACAGGCCGATGCGGTTGAGATTTTCCACCAGATACCGGCGGCGGCGGTCATACTCCTCCCGCATGTGCTCGATGTCGGGGTCGCCGTTGCGCATGGCCTCCACGGCGGCATACTGGCTGGTGGTGGGGGCGGACATGATGCCGAACTGGTGCAGCTTCAGCATCTGCTGGATAACGGGCTCCGGCCCGCACACATAGCCCATGCGCCAGCCGGTCATGGCGTGGCTCTTGGAGAAGCCGTTGACCACGATGGTCCGGTCCTTCAGACTGGTGAGGTTGGCGGGGGAGACGTGGCGCTGGCCATAGGTCAGCTCGGCATAGATCTCGTCGGACAGGACCATGATGTCCGTGCCCTCCAGCACCTGGGCGATGGCCTCTAAGTCCTGGCGGTCCATAGTGCCGCCGGTGGGGTTGCAGGGGAAGGGCAGCACCAGCACCTTCGTTTTGGGGGTGATGGCGGCGCGCAGCTCCTCGGGGGTCAGGCGGAACTTGTTCTCCACCTTCAGCTCCAGATACTTGGGCACGCCCCCGGCCATCTCGGTCAGGGGACCGTAGCACACGAAGGAGGGGGTGGGGATGATGACCTCGTCCCCCGGGTTGAGCAGACAGCGCAGGGTCAGGTCGATGCCCTCGCTGCCGCCCACGGTGACCACGATCTGGTGGGCGTAGTCATATTGCAGGTCGAAGCGGCGGTTGAGATAGGCGGCGATCTCCCGGCGGAGCTGGAGCAGACCGGCGTTGGAGGTGTACTTGGTGTGGCCCCGCTCCAGAGAGTAGATGCCCGCGTCCCGGATGTGCCAGGGAGTGACGAAGTCGGGCTCGCCGATGCCCAGGGAGATGGCGTCGGTCATCTCCTCCAGAATGTCAAAGAACTTGCGGATGCCCGAGGGCTTGACCCCCTGGATGCGCTGGTTCAGGATGTTTTCATAGTTCATACGAAGATATACTCCCTTTCCTCAGGGTCCTGGGGGCGGAACACCAGGTGCTTTTCCTTGTATTTTTTCAAAATGAAGTGGGTGGCCGTGCCGGTGACGCCCTGGATGGTGGACAGCCGCTCGCTGACGAACAGGGCCACCTCCCGCAGGGTGCGGCCGGAGATGATGACGGTCAGGTCGAAGGCACCGCTCATGAGATACATGCTCTCTACCTCGTCATACTGATAGATGCGCTCGGCGATGCGGTCAAAGCCGTCGGCGGACTGGGGGACCACGTTCACCTCGATCAGGGCGGTGACGGCCTCCTTGTGGACCCGGTCCCAGTCGATGATGGCCTTATAGCCCAGAATGACCCGCTCTTCTTCATATTTGTGAATGGCTGCCTTCACGTCTGCCTCAGACATCCCCGCGATGGTTGCCAACTGCTCTGTGGTCATGGAACAATCCTGCTCCAACAGCTCCAACAGCTTATCCATGTGGATTCCTCCGTTCTCATTTGAGTGTTTCAGTATCAAACAATACTTCATTTTATTATACATAGCCCGGGGGAGAAAAACAATCCCGGAATTGCGCTTTTTACCCTTTGCGGGGCGGGCGCGGCATGATAAAATAAACAGGATAAGACATGGACGAGAAAGGGGCGGGCAGACATGACGGTGCAGCAGCTGAGATATGACGAGTTCATAGGGAAGATGAGCCAGACGCCGGAGACCGACCTGGGCTATTTCGGCGTCGCCATCTGCGGGGCGAAGAAAACGGTGAACAAGCTGACAGGGAACCTGCCGCTGCTGCGGTGACAGAGCTGCTTTGCGTCGGGGCGGAACATGTGGTATAATACGGGCAAAACCGCACCGAAGGGAGCAGAACATGGACATATTGGACATCATGAAGGGGAGCGCGGGCTATGCCAGCGGATATGAGAACACCCCCGTGGCCCAGCAGCGCCGGGCAAAGCGCCTGTGCTGGGAGTATAACCGCACCGCCCCGGACGAGGAGGAGAAGCGCCGGGAGATATTAAAGCAGCTGCTGGGCACCTGCGGCCCTATGACCGGCATCGAGCCGGACTTCCACTGTGACTATGGCTTTAACATCCACCTCCACGGCCTGGCCGTCATCAATTATAACTGCGTGATCTTAGATACCTCCCCGGTCCACATCGGCGGGGGAGCCTTCATCGCCCCGGGGGTCTGTCTGGCCTGCTCCGGCCACTCCATCGACCCGGAGCAGCGGGGGCAGGGCGTGGGCACCTCCGCCCCCATCACCCTGGAGGAGAACGTGTGGATCGGGGCCAACGCCACAGTGTGCGGCGGCGTGACCATCGGCGCAGGCTCGGTCATCGGCGCGGGCAGCGTGGTCACCCACGATATCCCCGCCGGGGTCATCGCCGCAGGCGCGCCCTGCCGGGTCCTCCGGGCCATCACCCCAGAGGACAAGATCGCCCCGGAGGATATCCTGTTTTGAGAGCGAGAAGGGCTCCGCCTTGTGCGGGGCCCTTCGTGATTTTGCTGAAATCGGAGCGGGACAGAGTGCGGGGCTTGAAAAGCGGGCGGGAATGTGCTACAGTATACAAGTAATATGCAGCTGCCACCGGGTAGCAGATCGTGAAAGCGTTCGCCGGCGTATCGTTAGGTCTTAGAAGATACGTCATGCGGGCGCCTGTTTTTTTACCGGGGCGGCGTGAAAAAGGAGCGGTGCCCATGAAAAAGGAGTGGTTTGCCCTGTCGCCCGGGGAGCGGGGGCTGTGGCTTTTCTCGGTGGCGGTGGTGGCCATGGCCAGTGTGCTGGGGGGCCAGACCACGGCGGCGGGGGTGCTGGGTCCCGTCATCGGGGTGACGGCCCTCATTTACATCGCCCGGGGGGCGGTGCTGGGCCAGGTGCTGATGGTGGTGTTCAGCCTGGTCTATGGTTATCTGTCCTTTCAGTGCCAGTATTATGGGGAGATGGTCACCTATATGGGCATGACCGGGCCCATCTCCGCCATGACGGTGGTCACCTGGCTGCGCCACCCCAGTCAGGAGGAAAATCAGGTGGAGGCAGCCCGCCTGTCCCCACGGCTGCGCCGGATCATGGTGGTCAGCGCGGCGGTGACCACCTGGGCCTTTTACTACATTCTGAAGTATTTCCACACCGCTCAGCTGCCCCTGAGCACCCTGTCCGTCACCACCAGCTTTTTGGCCTCTTACCTCATGCTGTTTCGCAGCAGCATGTATGCCGTGGCCTACGCCGCCAACGACCTGGTGCTCATCGGCCTGTGGGTGCTGGCCGCCCGGAACGACCCGGCCAACTGGTCCATGGCCATCTGCTTTGCCATGTTTTTCTGCAACGATCTATATGGCTTTGTCAGCTGGCGCAGACGGCAGCGGCAGCAGGAGATGCTGAAAGCACAACAAGAGAACTGAGTGATGTCATTCCGAGGAGCGAAGCGACGTGGGAATCCGTCCTTTTGGACGAGAGGAACGGATTGCCGCGTCAGGGCTGCGCCCTTCTTCGCAATGACAAGATGTAAAACGGACCCGTCGCGGGAGATTGAACCGCGGCGGGTCCGTTTTTGGTTCTAGTCCAAGGGGGACAGGCATAGGATGGGGGCAAAGGAGGGGACAGGCATGGAGACGGAAAAACGGGCTTGGGCCTTTGACCAGGCGGCGGGGGCGCTACCCCAGCGGCTGCGGCGGCTGGCCCTGACCCTGCCCCCGGGGGAGCGTGCCTGGGCGGAGGAGCTGCGGCTGCGGGCGGGGCGGCCCCTTTCGGTGGTGTTCTCCTCGGGGGAGCAGAGCTTAGGCGGCCCGCCGGTGGAACCCAGGGAGCTGGAGCAGCTGCTGGAGCTGGCCACCCGGGCCTCGGTCCACGCGGCCCTGCCCCAGCTGCGCCGGGGCTTTCTCACCATAGAGGGGGGCCATCGTATCGGCCTGTGCGGCACGGCGGTGATGCGGGAGGGGGAGATCGTCCAGCTGCGGAACCTGTCCTCCGCGTCGGTCCGCATCGCCCGGCAGGTGAAGGGAGCGGCGGACGGCCTGCTGCCCCGGCTGTGCCAGGGGGGACGGCTGACGGACACCCTGATCTTAGCGCCCCCGGGGCTGGGCAAGACGACGCTTCTGCGGGACCTGATCCGCCAGGTGTCCGACGGGACAGACTGCGAACCCCTGCGGGTGGCCCTGGCGGACGAGCGGGGGGAGGTGGCCGCCCTGTATCAGGGGCTGCCCCAGCTGGACGTGGGGGCGCACACCGACGTGCTGGACGGCTGCCCCAAGGCCCAGGGGCTGATGCTGCTGCTGCGGGCCATGAACCCCCAGGTGCTGGCGGTGGACGAGATCACCGCCCCGGAGGACGTGGCTGCCCTGTGCGCAGCGGCGGGCTGCGGGGTGACGGTGCTGGCCACCGCCCACGGGGAAAACCGGGAGGACCTGCTCCGGCGGGCGGTGTATGCCCCCCTGTGGGAGCGGGGCCTGTTCCGCCGCCTGGTGACCATCCGCCGGGGACAGACGGGACGGGAATACGTGGTGGAGGAGCTGAACTGACATGGTGCGTCTGCTGGGTGCGGTGCTGGTGGCCGGGGGTGCGGCCTGGGCGGGACTGTCCGCGGCGGAGGGATTAAAACGCCGCGTCCGGGCGCTGGATGCCCTGGTGGACGGTCTGTCCCTGCTGGAGCAGGAGCTGGAGCTGGACAGCCCGCCCCTGCCCGAGCTGATGGAGCGGCTCATTTCCCGCAGCGCAGGCCCCGCCCGAGCGCTGTTCCAGGGCTGCCGGGAGAGCCTGGATCGTCTGAGCCGGGAGCCCTTCTCACAGAGCTGGCGCAGGCTGACGGAGACCCTGCCCGGCCTGGACGAAGAGGCCCGCCGGGCTTTAAGTCCCCTGGGGGACACCCTGGGCCGGTGCGATTGGCAGGAGCAGCAGCGCCGGGTGGCCGCCGTCCGGGGCCGCATCGAGACCCTCCGCGCCCAGGCGGAGGAGGAGCAGCGGCGGCAGGGGAAGGTCTGCCGGGCGCTGGGGGCCGCCGGAGGGTCGTTTTTGGTTATACTCCTGCTGTAAGTCGGCGGGGACACGAAAGAGGGGGACGGAAATGGACGTGGACCTTATTTTTAAGATCGCCGCCGTGGGCATTCTGGTGGCGGTGCTCAACCAGGTGCTCAGCCGGGCGGGCCGGGAGGAACAGGCCATGATGACCACCCTGGCGGGGCTGGTGGTGGTGCTGATGATGGTGGTGCGGGAGATCGCCGACCTGTTCGACCTGGTGAAGACCTTGTTCCACCTGTGATGGACGGCATGGTCCAGGTGGCCGCCGTGGGGGTGACGGCGGCCCTGCTGGCGGGGGTGCTCCGCCGGGGCGCGCCGGAGTTCTCCCTGGTGCTGGTGCTGTGCGCCGGGGCGTGGATGCTGCTGACCGCGGCGGACAACCTGGGGGCGGCGGTGGCCCTGATGGAGGAGCTGTCGGCCCTGGCCGGGCTGGACGAGGCCCTGCTGGAGCCGGTGGTAAAGACGGTGGCCCTGTCCATCCTCACCCGCCTCACGGCGGAGGTGTGCCGGGCCTCGGGAGAAGGGGGACTGGCCGCCTTTGTGGAGACGGCGGGGACGATCTTGGCCCTGGGGGCGGCCCTGCCCCTGGCCCGGGCGGTGACGAGCCTGCTGGCGGAGATGCTGACATGAAAAAATGGGTGGTGCTTTTGTTGGCCCTGGCCCTGTGCGTCGTCCCGGCGGCGGCGCTGGACGGGGAGACTGTCCCCGGCTGGGATGGGCTGTGGGACCAGGCGGAGGACTATGGCGTGTCCCAGGACACAGGACTGGAGGGCGGCTTATCTCAACTGGTCGTCCAGGGTTTGGAGCAGTTGAAAGCGTTGGCGGGGCGGAGCATCGCCACGGGAGTGAAGCTGCTGGCGGTGGTGCTGGTGTGCGGCCTGGCTCAGAGCGCCGCCCTACCGGGGCAGCAGGAGGGAGTCCAGGCGGCAGAGCTGGCGGGAGCGCTGGCCATCACCGCCCTGACCATGACCGACGTGGCCGCCATGATCGGCTTAGGGCGGGAGACCCTGAGGCGGATGGACGACTTCGCCCAGGCTCTGCTGCCGGTGATGGCCGCCCTCACCGCCGCCACAGGCCGGGTGTCCGGCGCGGCGGTGGGCCAGGGGGTGACGGTGCTCTTCTCCCAGCTGCTGTTAGACGCCATGGATGGCCTGCTCATCCCCCTCATCGACGGCTATGTGGCCGTCAGCTGCGCCTGGGCGGCGGTGGACAGTCCGGGGCTGAAAAAGCTGGGGGAGCTGATGAAGGGGGCCGCCGCCCTGATTTTAACGGGGCTGCTGCTGGCCTTTGTGGGCTATCTCACCGCCAGCGGGGCCATTGCGGGCAGCGTGGACGCCGCCGCGGTGAAAACGGCCAAGCTGGCCATCTCCCGGGCCATCCCCGTGGTGGGGGGGATTCTGGCCGACGCGTCAGAGACGGTGCTGGCCGGGGCGGGGGTCCTGCGGGGCACGGTGGGGACGGCGGGGATGCTGGTGGTGCTGGCCATCTGTCTGACCCCCTTCCTCCACCTGGGGCTGCACTATCTGGTATACAAGGCCGCAGCGGCTCTGTGCGCTTTGATCGCCCAGCCCAGGCTCAGCGGCCTGATCGATGCGTTGGGCGGGGCCTTCGGCATGGTGCTGGGCATGACGGGGGCGGGGGCGCTGGTGCTGCTGGTCAGTGTGGCCTCCGCCCTGACGGCGGTGGGAGGTGGATAGGATGAAAACGTGGCTGATGCGGGTCATCGCGGCGGCCATCTTGTGTACCATCGCCCAGGACCTGTCCCCAAAAGGCAGCGTGAAGCAGGTGGGGCGGCTGGTGTGCGCCATGGTGCTGCTGTGCGTGGTGCTCTCCCCGGTGAAGACGCTGGACATGGCGGCGGGGAGCCAATGGCTGACCAACTATCGGGCGACCCTGGCGGACAGCCGGGCGGCCCTGGCGGAGCAGGGGGAGGAAATCCAAATGGCCGTCATAGGGGAGAAATACCGGGCATACATTGAGGACAAAGGGGCGCAGCTGGGGCTGAACTGTCAGGCCCAGGTGGACTGCCGGGAGGAGGGAGAGATATATGTGCCGGACCGGGTGCAGGTGACGGGGGACCTGTCCCAGGGGGACTGGGACGGGCTGCGCCGCTGCCTGGAGGAGGAACTGGGCGTGCCCCCGGAGCGGCAGGAGTTTCGGGAGGAGGGCGCGCCGTGAAGGAGCCGGAAAGCAAACTTCTGAACCGGCTGGGCCAGCGATGGCGGGAGCTGCTGGGCACTTATCGCTGGGCGCTGATCGTGGTGGCGGTGGGGGCGCTGCTCATGGCCCTGCCCACCGGGAGCGGGAGAAACGCCGGTGAGGCGTCAGCAGAGGTCAGCGCCGGGGCGGCGGAGGACTTTGACCTGGAGGGCTTTGAGACTCGGCTGGCGGAGGCCCTGTCCCGGGTGGAGGGGGCGGGGGAGACCCGGGTGGTGCTCACCCTGGACGGGGGCGCCCGGAGCGTGCTGGCCCGGGACAGCCAGACAGATGGCGACGGCAGCGGCAGCTCCACCGTGGTCACCGTGGGCCGGGGCTCCGGGAACCAGAGCGTGGTGCCGGTGCAGACCCTCACCCCCAGCTTTCGGGGGGCGCTGGTGGTGTGCCCCGGGGGCGGAGACCCGCTGGTGCGGCTGCGGCTGAGCCAGGCGGTGGCCGCCCTCACTGGCTTAGGCAGCGACAGGATATCCATTTGTCAGGGGACAAATTAACAAGCGGGAGGAATGAACATGAGAACGGGAAAAAAGGGGACGAACTGGGTGCAGCTGTGGAAGCGCAACGCGGTGGTGGCGGCCATCGCCCTGTTCGTCTGCGCGGCGGTATACTTAAACTGGAGCTATGACCAGCAGGCCCAGGCGGGCAAGACCCTGGGACAGTCCACCATGGTGGGGGGCCAGAGCCAGGACCCCCTGCTCTCTCAGGAGACGGACGCCTCCGCCGGGGACACCTCCACCTCCGCCCCCGCCCAGGAGACGGCGGAGCCGGGCAGCGCCAGCGGGGACTACTTTGCCGCCGCCCGCCTGAACCGCCAGCAGGCCCGGGACAGCGCCCTGTCTCTGCTCCAGGACGCAGCGGGGCGGGAGGACGCGGACCAGACGGTGAAGGACCAGGTGAACACCGCCATCCAGACCATGGCCGACTACACCGTCACCGAGGCCCAGATCGAAAATCTGGTGCTGGCCAAGGGATATGCCGACTGCGTGGCCTTCATCGGGGAGGACTCCCTCAGTCTGGCGGTGGCCGCGCCGGAGAGCGGCCTGACCGAGGCGGACACCGCCAAGCTGGTAGATGTGGTGAACCAGACCGCAGGCTTCACCGCCGACCAGATCAAGATCATTCAGGTGAATTAAGCAATTTAAGCAAAAGTCGGGGGACGGTTCCTGTGATTGGTTTTCATCACAGGAACCGTCCCCCTGATTATGACTATTTTTACTCGGGGATAGGAAGCCCCAGTTTCTTTAGCGCTGAAATGACCTCGTCCTCGCTGCGTTTGGACAATGTGGTCATCTGCGCAAGTGAAAATTTCTGTTCGCTCATGCTCTGGATAAACTGAAGGAACGCTTCGTTGAGTTGCTTCTTGACAATATCTTCAACAGTTCTATCGACTTCCTTCTTAACAAGGTCTTCCACTGCTCGGCACATAGTCCCAACTCCTTTCGGCTCTTCTTTGAAATATTTCGCACGCTGTTTCAGTGCCTGGAAATGCATCGGTAATCACGGGGACTTCTGATTAGGCACTAATCACAAGAACCGTCCCTATGATTATTTCTGCCCGGCTTGAAAAAAGGCTCGAAAAACGGCGGCGGATATGGTATGATTTATTTTAACGAAAAATGAGAAGGAGTCGCTGCCATCGTGAGGAAAACGCCGGAGCAGGTGCGGGCCATTGTGGAGGAGCTGAAGGTCCTCTATCCAGACAGCCTGTGTTCCCTGCAATATGAAAAGGATTATGAACTGCTGTTTGCCGTGCGCCTGGCCGCCCAGTGTACCGACGAGCGGGTGAATAAGGTCACTCCCGCCCTGTACGCCCGGTTCCCCACCCTGGAGGCCCTGGCCCAGGCGGACGTGGCGGAGGTGGAGGGCTATGTCCACTCCACCGGCTTCTTCCGGGCCAAGGCCCGGGACATCGTCCTGTCGGCCCAGATGCTGCTGCGGGACTATGGGGGCCGGGTGCCCGACACCATGGAGGAGCTGTTAAAGCTGCCCGGGGTGGGGCGGAAAACGGCTAACCTGATCCTGGGCGACGTGTATCACGTGCCCGGGGTGGTGGTGGCGGACACCCACTGCATCCGCATTACCGGGCTGCTGGGCCTCACCGACGGGTCCAAGGACCCGGGGAAGGTGGAGCAGCAGCTGCGCCGGGTGCTGCCCCCGGAGGAGTCCAACAACTTCTGCCACCGGATGGTCCTCCATGGCCGGGCGGTGTGCATCGCCCGGCGGCCCCAGTGCCAGAGCTGCACCCTGCGGCCCTGGTGCGACTACTTCATGAAAAACGGAGAGGAGGAGACTCCATGATGATGGACCCCGGCTTTGGTTTCAGCTCCTTTGAGAACACGTTTGCCATCGTCCTCGTGATCGTGGTCATCGGCTTTATCGTGGTCATCGGTTCGTTCATCGTCATGGCGGTGCGGGGCACGGCCCAATGGCACCGGAACAATCAGTCTCCCCGGCTGACGGTGGAAGCGGAGATCGTCTCCCGCCATGAGGATGTGAGCGTCCACCACCACAACACGGGAAACGGTGCTGGCCATATCAGCCACAGCACGACTTATTATGCGACCTTCCAGGTGGCCAGCGGGGATCGGATGGAGTTCCAGGTGCCCCGGAGGGAGTACGGCTTTCTGGTGGAGGGGGACCGGGGACGGCTTACCTTTCAAGGCACCCGGTTTCTGGGATTTGAACGGATGTGAGAAATCAGGGACCCCGGCGGAATGCGTGTTCCGCCGGGGCTTTTGCGTTGTTCAGCCCACGACCTGCCGGCCGTTGACGAATACGGTCAGAACATGGGTATCACTGACCATGGGGTCGCCGTCGCAGAGAACCACGTCGGCGTCCTTGCCCACTTCCAGAGAACCCACTCGGTCCGCCACGCCCAGGTGACGGGCGGGGTTGAGGGTGATGGCCTGGAGCGCCTGGAAGGGGTCCATCCCTGCCTTCACCGCCAGCCCGGCGCACAGGGGCAGATACTGCTGGGGGATCACCGGAGCATCGGTGATGATACTCACCTGGACCCCGGCACTGGCCAGCACGCCGGGGGTGTCGAAGGTCTTGTTTGTAAGCTCGATCTTGCTGGCGTTGGTGAGGGTGGGACCCACCGCTGCCGGGAAGCCAGAACGGGCCACGATGTCCGGGATGAGGTGGCCCTCGGTGCAGTGCTCCAGGGTCATCTTCACGCCGAACTCCCTGGCGATGCGGATGGCGG
>OJPN01002252.1_pt1 | contig 11729 bp, 9 predicted proteins | sample 1598511 | NCBI WGS metagenome assembly OJPN01 (sample SAMN03922485, study PRJEB24848) | human gut metagenome | isolation source: stool sample | host: Homo sapiens | place: Germany | collected 2011-05
GAAGTGATCGTGATGCCCGGTTCCGATTTGGCGGAAACGCTGCTCCGCATGGCTTTTTTAAGAAATGTCAGCCAAATTGTGGTGGGCAAACCGCAGGAAAGCTACCTGTGGGGCCTGGTGCGGCCCATATCCCTGGTGGATAAGCTGGTGAAGGGAAGCGACCAGATTGATATTTACGTGGTTCCCGCCGCTTCGGGACCGGGCCGTAACCGTTGGAAGAGCTGGCACCGGAAAACGGAGAAAGATGGCCGGGATTACTGGCTGGCCGCAGGCGTGACAGCGGCCGTCACGGGTGCCGGCCTGCTGGTTTCCGCATTTACCGGTTATTTTGCTCCCGGTTTCCTGTATTTGGCCGGAGTAGTGGGCCTGGGCTTTTTCATCCGTTCCCGCTGGGCCATGCTTTTGGCCGCGGCGCTGAGCGTCCTGTTGTGGAACCTGCTGTTTATTCCCCCGGTGATGACGTTCAAGATAGAGCGGCTGGAGGACGCCTTGATGTGCTTCTTTTTCTTTTTGGTGGCCCTTTCTACGGGACGGCTCACTTCCCGCCTGAGGATCCGCGAGCGGGAAGAACGGGAACGGGAAAAAAAGACCAATGCCCTGTTCCTGTATTCCCGGGCCATTGGATCCGCTTCGGACGTGCCTTCCCTCATTTCCGTCGCGGCGGGACAGATCAGCCAGATTATGGGGGTGCGCCTGGCTGTCATGACGCCGGAAGGAGGCGGCGGTAAGCTGAGGCTTTGGGAGACCGGCGGAGAGTACGCCATGGATGAGAAGGAATGGAGCGTGGCAGTCTGGTGTATGGAACACCGCCGCCCCGCAGCCGAAGCTGCCGGGGCGGCGGTGTTTGTTTTTGCGCACGGTTCAGCCCGGCGGCACGCATTCCAGCACGCTGCGTGCAATGGCGTCCCCTGCGGCCCAGAGCTGCGGCTCGCTGGTGACGTTTTCGTATTCGGAGGGGTTCACCATAAAGCCCGCCTCCAGCAGAACTGCGGGACACACGGTGCTGCGTGTGACATAATAGTAGCCCCACTGAGCGCCCCGGTCCGGCCGGGAGGTGGCCTGCGTTACATTGCGCACCAGCGCCTGGGCCAGCGCTTTGCCCGCGGGGTAGAAGTAATAGCACTCGGTGCCCGTCTGCAGGTTCGCATCTACGGAAAGGTCGATGGAATTGTGGTGGACGGCGATGAAAAAATCAGGCTGGCCGGCAACAATGGCTCTGTTGCGCTCCTCCAGAGAGAGGAAGGAATCGTCTGTCCGGATGGTCTGCACCGTGGCGCCAAGCTGCTCCAAACGGTATTTTGCGGCCAGCGTCAGAGCCAGATTGACGTCTTTTTCCGCGGGCGCCCCGGCGCCCGCCGCGCCCATTGCGCCGGGGTCATGGTCACCGTGGCCTGCGTCCAGCAGCACGGCCACTCCCGTCAGAGGCTTGCCGAATACATCGCTGCGCACCGGCTGCTTTTTCAGGATGACCTGCGTGGTGCCGTCCGCATATTCCACGGTATGCCCCCAGACGGGCTGGGTAAAGGTAAGCGTGACGCGTGTGCAGCCATCGCCCGGATCCACCGCGGCGCTCTGCACCAAAGCGGAACCGGAAACGGCGAAATCCGCCGCGAAGTCCGCATCGTAAAAATCCATCACCAGCGCGCCGTCCACCATGTTGGTATAGGCCAGCGGTGTGCCGCTGCCCGCAAAGGTGAGCACCTCGCCCGTATCCGTCGCCGCGGCGGCCGCGCCTGTAAATGAGGCGCGGGGCGTTTCCGGCGGCAGCGGCTCTGCATTGTAAGCCAGCACAAAATCCCCGCTGGCAAGCTGATAGGCCCAGGTGCGCTTGCCGCCGCGCAGCGTTTCGGTGCAGGCGGCCACCGTGGCAACTGCGCCCTGGCGTACGGTCTCGCTGATGTTTCCGTCGGACGCGGGGTCATACAGCAGGCTGGCGATCCAGTTTCGGATGCGCACAGGCGTGCCCGGCTCCACTTCCGCAGTGTCGTCGTGGGGGACCTCCGTTGTGCCGCCGCTCCCGCCGCCTGCGGGCGCGGGCCGGTTCACGGTCACAGAGACGCTGGTTCCGCCCTGTGTGAGGGTATACACATTGCTGCCCTCTGCCACGTCCACCAGCACGCCGAAGGTTCCGCCCGGGCCGCGGCTCTCCACGGGTGTGCCGTTCAGCAGCAGCTCCTGCGCCGGGTCTGACGTGCCCATCACAAAGCAGGCTGAGGTGTAGACGGCCGCACCGTCCGCCGGATAGGATACCGCCAGTGTCCCGCCGGGCGTATACTCCAGCAGCGCAGGCCGCGCCGCACTGCCGTCCAGCGCGCTGGCCAGCACGCTGAAGGCCTCCGGCTGCGCCCGGCACCGCGCATAATCGAATACGGCGCCGTGGAAGCCGTCTGTGTCCAGCGAAGCAAGGAACAGGGACGACGAATCGTTGAAGGCGGCCTCGTCCGCGTAGAATACCGCCTGCCGGGAAATACTGTCGAACAGGGCGCTGCCTTCGACATACAGGCCTGCAACGGCATATTTTTTCTGCATGCGCGCCAGCGCTGCCTCCCAATCCGCATTGCCGGAGAGCTCGGGCGTCACAGCGTACACGGCCAGCCCCGCCTGGGACGCCTGCTCACACAGTGCGCGCAGCGGGTCGTATTTGTGAAACAGGCTGTCGTCCGCCGCCGCGCCGGGCCAGGTCTCATAAGCGCGGTCGCGGAAAGCGATGCTGGACAATTCGGCGTCCGCAACGTCCAGAAACAGCGCGTTCAGCCCATGGGCCTGGGCATAGGCCGCCGCGTCTGCGAACAGCGTATCCAGAACCTCCGGCCCGCCGGAGGAGAGCCCGCCCGCAGCCGTTGGATAGCTCCACGAGAGCCGCAGTCCCCGCAGCGTGCCCTGGGGCGCCGCCGCACTGGGCATATCCCGGCGCATGGCACGGGGCCACAGCAGCCACATGCCGGTTCCCAGCGCGGCCAGCAGCACCGCAGCCAGAACAAAAAGCACCACGCGGCCCGCACGGCGCCGCCTGCGTTTGAAATGCATCCTTGAAAACCTCCTTTTTTCCGCAGTTCACGGCAAAATAAAACAAAATACTGCCTTTACTATACCATAGCATACCCATTTTGTGTATCCAAATCGTATCCCGTGCAGACAGCCGGAGCCGCGTTTTTTCGCCCTCCTGTGAAAAAACGGCTACCAAACACGCCCCCCATATGTTATGCTATGGGAGTAGATTTGATTTTATGGCACTTTAAAGGAGACGATATTTTGCAGATACCCGATACCGCATTTACCCACGGCGGAAAATTTCACGCCGACGATGTGTTCAGCGCGGCGCTTTTGAAGATATGCAACCCCAACATTGCCATACAGCGTGGCTTTGCAGTGCCTCAAGGCTTTGCAGGGCTGGTATTCGACATTGGGGACGGCCCGTTCGATCATCATGCCAAAAACAGCCCTGTGCGGGAGAACGGTGTGCCCTATGCGGCTTTCGGCCTGCTGTGGCGGGAGCTGGGGCCGCAGCTTATCGGCCCCGTGGACGCGGGCCGCTTTGACGAGAGCTTTGTACAGCCGCTGGATCTGGACGATAATACGGGCTGCGGCAACCAGCTGGCCAATATCATCGCCGCGTACAATCCCCGGTGGGATGGCGAGGACCGTCCGGACGACTGCTTTGCACAGGCCGTGGCGCTGGCGCAGGATATGCTGGCTCACAAGCTGGAGGCCATCCGCAGCGTGCAGCGCGCCGCCGCCGAGGTGAACGAGGCGCTGGGCCGCATGAAGCGGCGCATCGTGCGGCTCTCCCGCTTCGCGCCGTGGAAGCAGCAGCTCATTCCCAGTAAGGCGCGTTTTGTGGTATATCCGTCCCAGCGGGGCGGCTGGGCGGCGCAGGCTGTGCCCGCTTCCTTTGGCTCGCCCGCGCTGAAGGTTCCGTTCCCCGCGCACTGGGCGGGTGCGTCGGAGCAGGAGCTGCCCGGTCTTTCGGGCATCGAGACCCTGCGGTTCTGCCACGCGGGGCGGTTCCTTGTCACTGCGGGCACGGAGGAGGACGCTGTGGCCGCGTGTGAGGCCGCGATGGAGCTGAACGGATAATGGATTGGGTGTACATGCTGGAGTGCGGCGACGGCAGCCTGTACACAGGCTGGACGAACGATCTGGCCAGGCGCCTTGCCGCCCACCAAAGCGGGCGCGGCGCGAAGTATACCAGGGGACGCGCGCCCGTGCGTCTGGTATATGCGGAGCAGTGTACGGACAAAAGCGCCGCTCTGCGGCGGGAAGCCGCTGTCAAGGCACTGCCGCGGGCGCGCAAGCTGGAGCTAGCGCGGCAATGGGAAACGGAGGAAAAAGCAATGGCTGTTGCGATGGATTCACAGGAAGCGCGCAGGCGTATGGAGGAAGGCCGGCTTTATCTGCCGGGGGATGAGGCCATCATGGCCGAACAGATGGACTGTCTGGAGAAGCAGTATGATTACAACGCCACGCGCCCTCACGAGCAGGAAAGGCGCGCCGCCCTGCTGCGGGAAATGTTCGCCCAGATCGGTGAAAACTGTTATATCGAGCCGCCGCTGCACGCCAACTGGGGCGGCCGCCATGTGCATTTCGGCAGCGGGGTGTACGCAAACTTCAACCTGACGCTGGTGGACGACGCCCATATTTATGTGGGCGACTGTGTGATGTTCGGCCCCAATGTCATGGTGGCCACAGCGGGGCATCCCATTGAGCCGGGCCTGCGCCGTCAGGCCATGCAGTACAACGCCGACGTCCGCATCGGCAGCAACGTGTGGGTGGGCGCGGGCGCGGTCATCCTGCCGGGCGTGACCATCGGGGATGACACGGTCATCGGCGCGGGCAGCGTGGTGACGAAGGACATCCCGGCGGGCGTGGTAGCCGTGGGCTGCCCCTGCCGTGTGCTGCGCCCCATCGGCCCGCAGGACAGGGAGACCTACTTCCGGGGCCGGAAGATCGACGTGCCGCTGGAATAGCGGTGCGCGGCATCCGGCACAGAAGGGAAAGCATGTCAAAGTGGAAAAGGAATATCTGATCCGGCAGGCCCCGGCAAAGGCGCTGCTCGCGTTTTCAACGCCTATGATCATCGGCAATCTGTTCCAGCAGCTTTACACGATGACGGATTCTGTTATTGTGGGCCAGGCTGTGGGTGAAAGCGCGTTGGCGGCCGTGGGGGCTTCCTATGCTCTGACGAATGTGTTCATCTCCATCGCCATCGGCGGCGGGGTGGGCGCGTCCGTTCTCACCAGCCAAGCCTTCGGGCGGCGGGACTATCACAGGATGAAGCGCTTTATCTCCACGGCGCTGTTCACATTTCTGGCCGTGAGCCTGCTGCTGGGCGGGTTCGGGCTTGCCTTCAGCGGGCAGATCATGGCATGGCTGCGTACGCCCGCGTCCATTCTGGACGATGCGGCGGTCTATCTCAATATTTATTTTCTGGGCCTGCCCTTTTTGTTTATGTACAATGTGCTCTCAGCCATGTTTAACGCGCTGGGGCGTTCCAAGGTGCCGCTGTACCTGTTGATTTTTTCTTCGGTGCTGAATGTGGGGCTGGACCTGTATCTGGTGCTGACGCTGAAGATGGGCGTGGCGGGCGTCGCATGGGCAACGCTCATTGCCCAGGGAGTATCCGCCGTGGCTGCTTTCCTGTTGTTTGCGCGGGAGCTGCGGGCCTACGATGCCCCGTCGGCCGTGTGCTTCGATGTGCGGGAACTGAAAAACATGGCCCGCGTGGCGCTGCCGTCCGTCTTTCAGCAATCCACGGTGTCCATCGGCATGATGCTGGTACAGTCCGTGGTGAACAGCTTCGGCGCCGAGACGCTGGCGGGTTATTCCGCGGCCATGCGTATCGAGAGCATCTGCACCGTGCCCATGGCGGCGGTGGGCAACGCGATGTCCTCCTACACCGCGCAGAACATCGGCGCGGGGGAGTACAGCCGTGTGCGCAGGGGATACCGGGCGTGCTATGGCATTTTGGCCGCGTTCGCGCTGGTGATCTTCGCGGCGCTTCAGTGCTTTTCGCAGCAGCTCATTGCGCTGTTCCTCAACGCGGAAAGCTCACGCCTCGCGCTGGAGACCGGAACGTCCTGCATTCGTTTCCTGGGGTGGTTCTATATCCTCATCGGCCTGAAAATGGCCACGGACGGCGTGCTGCGCGGCGCGGGAGACATGGGCGCGTTTACCGCAGCAAATCTTGTCAACCTGACGCTGCGCGTGGTTCTGGCGGCAGTGCTGGCGCCCCGGCTGGGCATCCGGATGGTATGGTATGCGGTGCCTGTGGGCTGGGCGGCCAATTACCTTATCTCGTTTTTGCGTTACCGAACGGGCCGCTGGCGGGAGCGCGGCGCAGGGCTGCTGGCCTGACCGCGGCAGAAAAATCTGCTTGACAGCCGCGAAAACTTGTGTATAATATGGAATATACGCAAAAAACGATGACGAGAAGAGTAAGCTGCGCAGGCTTTTTCAGAGAGTTCCCGGTCGGTGGAAGGGAGCAAAGCGGGCATAGCTGAACATGGCCTCTGAGTTGCGTGCGCGAGCCCTTGGCAAGCGCATGACGGGCGCACCCGTTACAGTGCCGCGCTGTAACCCGTTTCATCCGCGGGCGCAGCGGCTGAGGCTTTTTCCGTGAGGAAAGAGCGAAACAAGGTGGTACCGCGAGCATTTCTGCCCGTCCTTGGAACGTAAGTTCCGGGGACGGGCTTTTTGTTTGCTCCGCCGCAGAGCGGTGCACAGGGGAAAAGAAAAGGAGAATCGGTTTTGATCACGATATCGCATCTGACGAAGATCTTTGAGGGGAAGGGCCCGCGCGTGACGGCGCTGGAGGATGTGAACCTGGAGATCGGCAAAGGAGACATCTACGGCATCATCGGCATGTCGGGCGCGGGAAAATCCACGCTGCTGCGCTGTTTGACGCTGCTGGAGCGCCCCACCTCCGGGCAGATCATGCTCGCCGGGCAGGACATCGCTTCCCTTTCCGGCGCGCAGCTGCGCGCGGCGCGCCGGGGCATGGGCGTGGTGTTCCAGGGTTACAATCTGCTGATGCAGAAGACCGTGGCCGAAAACGTTGCCTTCCCCCTCCGGCTGGAGAAGGGATACGACAAGGCGGCGGTGCAGGCCCGGGTGGCGGAACTTTTGGCCATTGTCGGCTTGGAGGACCGCGCGGGCGCGTACCCGGCCCAGCTTTCCGGCGGGCAGAAGCAGCGCGTGGCCATCGCCCGCGCGCTGGCCACACAGCCCGAGATGCTGCTGTGTGATGAGCCCACCAGTGCGTTGGACCCGCTTACGACGAAGTCCATGCTGGCCCTGCTGACGGATATCAACAAAAAGCTGGGCGTCACCATCATCATCATCACCCACGAGCTTTCGGTGGTACAGGCCATCTGTTCCCATGTGGCCGTCATCAGTGAGGGGCGTCTGGCAGAGTCTGGCGCGGTGGCGGATGTGTTCGGCAGCCCGCGCAGCGCTGTGACAAAGCTGTTGCTGGGCAGAGAGGAGTAAATACAATGGCGGAGTTTTTCAACGAATACGGCGCGCTGCTGTGGGAGGGCACGCTGGAAACCTTATATATGACGCTGTTTGCCACGCTGTTTGCATATGTGCTGGGCCTGCCCATGGGCGTGCTGCTCACAGTGACGAAGGCGGGCGGGGTGGCCCCCGCGCCGCGCTTCAACGCGGTGTTCGGATGGCTGGTGAACCTTCTGCGCAGCCTGCCGTTCATCATTTTGATGTTTTTCATCATTCCGTTTACACGGCTGCTGGTGGGTACGTCCATCGGCGCCACGGCAGCGCTGGTGCCACTCACGCTTTCGGCCGCCCCGTTCATTGCGCGCATGGTGGAGCAGAGCCTGGAGGAAATCGACACAGGCGTCATCGAAGCTGCCCAGTGCATGGGCGCCACCAGGTGGCAGATCGTCACGCGGGTGCTGCTGGTGGAAAGCGTGCCCAGCCTGCTGCGGGGGCTGTCCATCAGCCTTATCACCATTTTGGGCTATACGGCCATCACCGGCAGCGTGGGCGCGGGGGGCCTGGGCAACCTGGCGTTCCGCTTCGGCTATCAGCGGTACCAGAAACCCGTCATGTACGCCACCGTGCTGCTGCTGATCCTGCTGGTGTGCGTCATCCAGATCATTTTTGATCTTGCCGCCCGCAAAGCGGACAAGCGCACGCGCTGAACAGGGCGCCTCCGGCTTCGGCAAACACGCCGTTTGCGGCGGTTTGAGATATATTGGAAAAACAGTTGAGGGAAGGAAGTTTGTTATGAAAAAATTTTTGGCATTGGTATTGGCGCTGGTACTGGCGCTGAGCCTGGCGGCCTGCTCCGGCGGCGCCGGCTATCAGATCGGCATCCCGGCGGACGCCACCAACGGCGGCCGCGCCCTGCTCCTGCTGCAGGACCTGGGCATCCTTACGCTGAAGGAGGGCGTGGGCCTGGAGGCAACCGAACAGGACATCGTTGAAAATCCGCACAATGTCACCATCAAGGCGATGGAGGCGGCAAACCTGCCCGCCAGCCTGCCGGACTTGGATTTCGCCGTCATCAACGGCAACTACGCCTCCGGCGCGGGCATTGGGGATAAGGTGCTCACGACAGAGGACGCGGAATCCGTGGCGGCGCAGACCTACGGCAATGTCGTTGCGGTGAAGGAAGGCCGGGAAAACGACCCCGCCGTGCAGGCTCTGGTGGCCGTGCTGATGAGCGGGGACGTGCAGGCATGGATCGAGGAGAGCTACAACGGCGTTGTGATGCCCATGGGCGCACAGGAGCTGGATATTCCCGAGATTGCGGAGCCTGTGACGCTGAAGGTGGGCGCGTCGCCCAGCCCTCACGCGGAAATCCTGGAGCATGTGAAGCCCCTCCTGGCCGAGCACAATGTGGAGCTGGACATTGTGGAATTTGACGATTACGTCATGCCCAACACCGGTGTGGAAGACGGCTCGCTGGACGCCAACTACTTCCAGCACCAGCCGTATCTGAACGATTTCAATGCCGAGCAGAGCACGCATATCGTCAGCGTGGCCACCGTGCACTACGAGCCGATGGGCATTTATCCGGGCAAGACCGCAAGCCTGGACGTATTCGGCAAATAAGTTCTTTTCGCGCGCACCTTTTGGGTGCGCGCATTTTTTGCGCGAAAGTGCGCGGTGTTTTCCGCAAGCTTCGCAATCAAAAAACACTGCAGACAGCTGTTTGCGCGCTTGCAATTTTTGCGCGCCGGGTGCAAAATAGAGGACATGGGTTTACACGGGCTTTACAATCACCGCCCGCGGCCCGAGGGAAAGAAAGCATGGCCGAAAAAGGCCTGCGGCTGTTTTAAATGAAGCGGACATCCGGCGGTCTCTCCGGGGACGGCGGCGCTGCCCGCGGCGCACAAAAAGGGGAAACTATGGCACAAAAAACATTCGCGCGCCCGCTGATGTTTACGCGGCAGGCGCTTTGGAGGCTGATCCTGCCTTTGGTGCTGGAGCAGCTTTTGCTTGTGACGGTGGGCATGGCCGATACGGTGATGGTCTCCACGGTGGGCGAGGCGGCGGTCTCGGGCATTTCTCTTGTGGACCAGGTGAACGTCCTGCTCATTCAGATATTTGCCGCGCTGGCCACGGGCGGCGCCGTGGTGGCAAGCCAGTATCTGGGCCGGCGGGACAGGGAAAATGCCTGCCGCTCCGCCAAGCAGCTGGTATACGCCACCTTCGGCATGGCGGTTGCCATCGGCGCGCTGGTGCTGGTGCTCAACCGGCACATCCTTCGACTGGTGTTCGGCAATGTGGAGCCGGACGTAATGCAGGCCGCCGAGACATATTTCTGGCTTTCGGCGCTGTCATACCCGATGCTGGCGCTGTACAACGCGGGGGCGGCGCTGTTCCGCAGCATGGGCAACAGCCGCATTTCGCTGTTCGCATCTCTTATCATGAACGTTATCAACATCGGCGGCAACGCGCTGCTCATCTATGGTCTGAACTGGGGCGTGGCGGGCGCGGCCACAGCCACGCTGGCATCCCGCACAGTGGCGGGCCTGATGATGCTGCTGCTGCTGCGCAACCGGGACAACCCCATCTTTCTGGAGCGCCTGTTCCACCCGGAATGGAACGGCGGCATCCTCAAAAGCATCCTGCGCGTGGGCGTGCCAAACGGGCTGGAAAACGGCATGTTCCAGATCGGCAAGCTGCTGGTGGCGGGGCTCATCACCACCTTCGGCACGTCGGCTATCGCGGCCAATGCCATCTGCAACAATGTCGGTTCTATGTCCAACATTCCCGGCTCGGCCATCGGCCTGGCGATGATCACTGTGGTGGGTCAGTGCGTGGGCGCAAAAGACTATCAGCAGGCGCGGCATTATACGAAAACCCTGTTGGCGGCGGCCTATGTGAGCATGGGCCTGCTGAATATCGCGCTGTTCCTGCTGGCGCCGTACCTGGTGGGCTTTTACGCCATGCCGCAGACGACCACGGACCTTGCGCTTTCTGTGCTGCAGGTGAACTGCGTTGTGACGGTGCTTATCTGGCCGTCCTCGTTCACACTGCCCAACGCGCTGCGCGCGGCGGGCGACGCCAGGTTCACGATGGTGACGAGCATGGTGTCCATGTGGGTGTTCCGCATCGGCATGTCCTATGTGCTGGGCGCGTGGCTGGGCATGGGCTTGTTCGGCGTTTGGACGGCCATGCAGATCGACTGGGCCGTGCGTTCACTGGTGTTCGGCGTGCGTTTTCTGGGCCATAAATGGGAAAAGGCGCGGGTCCTCGAAGGATGAGTGCCCCGCGGCCGGCATTGTGAAAATAAGCTCCCGCCTTACCGTTTTCAAGATGGTAAGGCGGGAGCTTTCTGCTTTTGAGCGGCAGACCGGTGTGCGGGGCCGTTTATACGCCCAGCAGCGCGCGGGCGTTCTGTTCTGTTATACGCAGCACTTCCTCCAAAGGCACCTGCTTGATGTCCGCCACTTTCTGGGCTGTGAAGCGGATCATGCCCGAATGGCATTCTTTTCCCCGGAACGGTTCCGGCGCCATGTAGGGGCAGTCCGTTTCCAGCACGATATTTTCCAGGCTGAGCGCAGCCACCGCCTCCACGGCGCGGCGCGCATTTTTAAATGTAAGCGCTCCTCCGAAGCCCAGCAGCATGCCCTGCCGGGCGATCCACAGCGCGTCGTCGGCGCTGCCGGAAAATGCGTGCAGAATGCCCCTGGGCCGGTACCTTTTCAAAAGCGCGTAGGTTTCGGCATGGGCTTCGCGGTCATGCACAAGAATGGGCAGGCTGTGCTCCTGTGCTGCGGCGAGCTCTGCTTCAAACAGCGCCAGCTGGGCGTCCTCCGGCACGGGCCAATGGTGATCCAGCCCGCATTCTCCAACCGCCACGACCCGGGGATCGCCGTACAACGGTTCAATGGCCGCCAGCTCGGCGCGCCAGTCGCCATGGAATTCATATACCGTGGAGGCGTCGTCCTCGATGAGGCTCTCCGGATGGACGCCGGCAGCGGCCCAGACCCAGGGCCGCGTTTCAGCCAGCGCCAGAGCGGCGCGGCTGGTGGCAAGGTCTACTCCGCATTCCACCACGCCGCATACGCCCTGTGCGGGCAGACTGTCCAGCACTTCGTCCCGGTGCCCGTCGAACCGGCGGCTCGTGTAATGTGTATGGGTATCGAATATCATGGTATCCCTCCGTTCAAAAACGCCCCGGAAGCCTCCGGGGCGCATGTGTATTCCTGTCTCTTATACACATCTCCGAGCCCACGAGACGGACTCCTATCTCG
>OJPN01002262.1_pt1 | contig 11685 bp, 9 predicted proteins | sample 1598511 | NCBI WGS metagenome assembly OJPN01 (sample SAMN03922485, study PRJEB24848) | human gut metagenome | isolation source: stool sample | host: Homo sapiens | place: Germany | collected 2011-05
CCCTTGACTCCCGATTAGGGATTGCGGTAAGCGGAACACGCGCCGCTAAATTATAGTTTATCGACAAACCAAAAGGAAGCAGCACGCGCTGCTTCCTTTATTCGTTCTATTGTCCTACACATTTGTCATTCCGCTATAGGTGTTCAGAATATCATCCGCGATCTCCCGCTGCGTTCTCCGCGTATCCATCGCGAGCTTCTGAATATGCCTGTGCGCCTGGTTCTCCGTGAGGTTCAGGTACTGTATCAGGCAGCATTTCGCGCGGTCGATTATCTTCGTGTCCTCAAGCTGCTTCGAGAGCTTGGAGCGCTCCTGCTCCAGCCGCTGCATGTTCTCCTTCGCCATCTGAGCCATTCGGATAGTCTGCACCAGCGCCTGCTTCGTGAACGGCCTCGGGAGCACATACGCGCCTGTGAACTTGATACGGTTCTGCACCTCGTCGGCAATCTCCGTCTTTGCCAGCACTATGATAACCGCGCTAGTGCGGTCGTGGATCTCAGCAACGTAGTTCAGACCGAACTCGCTGCGAAGCGGTGTGGATACTATCACCACATCATAGCCGGAAAGATCCTCCGCTGCCGCTTCCACATCATCAAAGCAGCAGGTGATCTCCGCGCCGGCGTCCTCCAGCGCAGCCGATATCGTGCCGCAGATCATCTCGGTTTTGGCGTTGATAAATACCCTGGACATCAAGGATCCCCCTTCCCGCGGCGTTCCCGCCGATCAAAGATTGTTGACGTAAAGCTGCTTGTAAGGGCTTGCGGAATTCGGAGTGAGCTTGAAGAAATTGGAGCTGAGCAGCGTGTCAGTATCATTGCCGAAGTGCTTCGTGAAGCGCTCTACGTAGTGTCTGATGGACTCCTTCTCCTCTGCGGTGGCTACTGTGCAGCACACCTGAACGGGGAGTCCCTTCGGCATAACGTCGCTTCTGATGAACATTTCGCCGCCGTGCATTCCGGTGCCGCAGAAGTGACCTACCGGGCAGCCCTCAACGCCGATACCGAGCACGATGATGATACCTCCCGCCTGGTACTCGCCGAGGAAGTCGCCGACCTTGCCGCCGATAACGATGGTCGGGAACATGTCCTGATAGCTCTTCATGTGGATACCGACGCGGTACCCGGCGTTGCCCTGGACGTATATCTCGCCGGAGCGCATCGCGTAGCCGGTGGTGTCGCCGCTGTTGCCGTGAATGATTATCGCGCCGTCGTTCATTGTGTCGCCGGTGGCGTCCTGAGCATTGCCGTGTACGCTTATCTTAGCGCCGTTCAGGTACGCTCCGAGGGCGTTTCCGGGGGTTCCCTTTATGAGTATCTCCTTGCCGGAAAGACCCGCGCCGATGTATCTCTGCCCGAGAACGTTCTCAAGCGTGAATTTCTGCTCGTCAGAGTCTCTGATCATTTTATTCAGCTCTGCATACGGCATATTCTTTGCGTCAATGATCATCTCTTTATTCCTCCCAGCTTATCTTCCCTGCGCGCCTTGCTGAACATCATCATCTGCGGTCTCTCTTTAAGCATATCCATGTCAACGTCGGAGAGGTCTATGCGCTCCTTTATCATGGAGGTGTATATTCCCGCGCGCTTTACGTCGCCCATCAGTATGAATCCCCTGAGCAGTCCGTCCTTGAATACCAGCTTTTTATAATTATTGCCGTGTTCCTCAACATATTCCTCGCCGTCGTAGCTTCCGGCGGTGATGATGTGCAGCCCGAAGAATCCTATCGCGTTCATCGGTATCGCGTTCTCGTACTTTGTTTCGGCGCCCGCCATGTTCCTTCCTGCCACCTCGCCCTGCATGTACGCATTCGGCAGCAGCGCGAGTATCCTGTCGGTGTCGGAGGAAGCGTCGTGGCTGACGGTGCAGTCGCCTGCGGCGTAAACGTCGTCGATGGTGGTTTTCTGGGTGAGGTCGCAGATTATGCCGCGCTCCACCTTGCCGCCCGCTTCGGAAACAAGCTCGGTGTTCGGGCGTACGCCCACCGCGATTATAACCATGTCGAAATCAACTGTAGCGCCGTTCTTCAGCTTTGCGGAGTGCTCGCTGAACTCGTCAACGGAGGTCCCGAGAATGAACTTTGTACCCTTGCTCTCGATGTGCTTCTTCATGATGGAGCCTGCACGGACGTCCAGAATAGACGGCAGGATACGGTCAGCCATATCGACTACAGTGATGTCAGCTTTGTACTCATTGAGCGCCTCAGCAGCCTTCAGACCGATAAGTCCAGCGCCGATTATCAGCACCTTCATTCCGGGCTTGACCTCAGCTTTGATGGCCTTTACGCTGTCGTAGCTCATGAACGTGTGGCAGGAGGCTATCTTCTCCATTCCGTTCATCGGGGGAACGAACGGCTTAGAGCCTGTAGCCACCATCAGCTTGTCGTAGGGAACCGTGCTTCCGTCCGCAAGAACGACATTCTTCGCGGCCGGGTCTATCTTAGTCACGCGGATATCGAACCTGGTCTCAACGCCGTTCTTCTCGTAGAAGTCCGCGCTGCGGTAGTATATGTTCTTGTCTGTGACTTTCCCCATCAGCCAGTAGGAGATGAGCGGGCGGGAATAGGTGTGGTACTTTTCGTCGGAGATAACGGTTATCTTTCCGGTCTTGTCTATCTGACGGATACCCTCGATCGTTCCGACTGCCGCAGAAGAGTTGCCGATAATTACGTAGTTCATATCCGTCACCTCACCTTTCCTCGAAAACTATAGCGTTGTTCGGGCAAGCCTTTACGCATGCCGGCTCGCCGTGGCTGTTGCGCGTGCAGAGGTCGCACTTGCGGATCTTGTGTCCCGCCTCGTCGATGACGATAGCGCCGTAGGGACATGAGAGAACGCAGGTGTAGCAGCCTACGCACTTCTCCTCGTCGCAGACGATAACGCCGTCCTGCACTGAGAGCGCGCCCGCGATGCAGCCCTTTACGCAGGGGTGAGCGTCGCAGTGGCGGCACTGGACCGCGAAGTTTATCTTGTCGCCTTCTTCTATCTGGATCCTCGCTACGGGCTTCTTCCCGCCTGCGAACGCCTTAATCATATCGGGAGCACCGCTGTTCGCCGCCGCACAGGTGAATTCACACAGATGGCAGCCAAGACACCAGTCCTCGTTCACATAAACCTTTTTCATTGTTATGACCATTCCTTTCGAGCAGTGTCAGGGTTTATTCACCTGCGTGCATGATTCCGAGTATATCAAGTTCCTTCTGGTTGAGTCCTATGCCGCGGAGCATGAGTCTGTTGCCGCGGAGGGACTCCAGCGAGTTGATACCCATACCGCCCATCATTTCCTTGATCTCGTGATCCCACGCGTGTACGAGGTTCACCAGGCGCTTGTACGCGATATCCGGATTGAGGCGCTTAACGAGGTCTGCGCGCTGAGTTGCGATGCCCCAGTTGCACTTGCCGGTGTTGCAGCTCCTGCAAAGGTGGCAGCCCATCGACAGCAGAGCCGCCGTTGCGATATAAACCGCGTCAGCGCCGAGCGCTACAGCCTTTACGACGTCCGCGCTGCTTCTGATCGAACCGCCGACAACGATGGAAACATTGTTTCTGATACCCTCGTCGCGGAGCCTCTGGTCAACGCTTGCGAGCGCAAGCTCTATCGGAATGCCCACGTTATCGCGGATACGTGTCGGAGCCGCGCCGGTGCCGCCTCTGTAGCCGTCGATGGCGATGATGTCCGCGCCGCTTCTCGCGATACCGGAAGCGATAGCCGCAACGTTATGTACCGCCGCTATCTTTACGATGACCGGCTTCTTCCAGTCGGTGGCTTCCTTCAACGAGAGAACAAGCTGGCGGAGATCCTCGATGGAATAGATATCGTGGTGCGGAGCCGGGGAAATAGCGTCAGTGCCCTTGGGTATCATACGGGTCCTGGATATTTCTTCGTTTATCTTCATACCTGGGAGGTGTCCGCCGATACCCGGCTTAGCACCCTGACCCATCTTTATCTCGATAGCGGCGCCGGTGTCGAGGTACTCCTTGAACACGCCGAAACGTCCGGAAGCTACCTGGCATATCGTGTTGGGGCCGTACTTGTAGAAATCCTTGTGCAGACCGCCTTCGCCGGTGTTGTAGTAGGTTCCCAGCTCCTGAGCCGCTCTCGCAAGGGACTCATGCGCGTTCTTCGAAATGGAGCCGAATGACATCGCGGAGAACATCACCGGAACGTCCAGCTCGAGGTACGGATTGTGCTTGAATTCAGCCCTGCCGTTCTCGTCGTAGTGGATCTCCTGCTCCTTCTTGCCGAGGAAGGTCTTGGTCTCCATCGGCTCGCGCAGCGGGTCGATAGGCGGGTTTGTTACCTGGGAAGCGTTCAGCAGTATCTTGTCCCAGTAAACCGGGTACTCGCGGGGGTTGCCCATCGCAGAGAGGAGCACTCCGCCGGAGCCTGCCTGCTTGTAGACCTCGTCCATTACCTGCTGGCTCCAGTTGCCATTCTCGCGGAACTCGTTCTCGTTCTTCCTTATTTTCAGCGCTCTTGTCGGGCACAGCGTTACACAGCGCTGGCAGTCAACGCAGTTGGTTTCATCGGACACCATTCTATCGAGGTCGGGGTCGTAATGGTGCACCTCGTTGGCGCACTGGCGCTCACAGACGCGGCACTTAATGCAGCGGTCAGGGTTGCGGACTACCTCAAACAGAGGATTCATATAGTTTATAGCCACTTAAGACCATCCTTTCAATTCTGCTCTCACATTACTTATCAAGGGTCACGATTATCGGTTCGCCGCCGCGTGGACTCCATATCCTGTCAACGTCCGGGGACATCGTCCTGATGGAGCATTCCTCGCTGGAAACATAGACCGTATCGCCCTTTTCGGCAGCGACCATCGAACGGAGCTTCAGTCTGTCGTTGAGCGCCATGATTCCGTTGTTGAATCCGAGGATTATTGAAAAGGGTCCTGTGATGAGCAGGCTGGAATAAACGTTTCTGAAATGGCGTATCTTCGCCGTTTCCTCCGGGCTGAACCTGCCGGATTCAAGCTCGCTCCAGAACGGAGCCGCGATGACCTTCGCAACGTCGTCAAGGGGCATTCCGAGGCGGCGGTGGAGGTAGTCGATGATGTAGGTGATGACCTCGGTATCGGTCAGCAGGTTGCATTTGTAGCCGAACATTTCGATGAAACGTCTGTTCGCGTCATAGGAGGAGATCTCGCCGTTATGTACTATCGTGTAGTCGAGCAGCGCGAAGGGGTGAGCGCCGCCCCACCAGCCGGGGGTGTTCGTCGGGTAGCGGCCGTGTACCGTCCACGCCCAGCCGTCATACTCGTCGAGACGGTAGAATTCGCCGACGTCCTCAGGGTAGCCGACCGCCTTGAATACGCCCATGTTCTTGCCGCTGGAGAAAACGTAAGCGCCGTCGATCTTGTCGTTTATCTTGATGACGCAGCGGGCAACGTAGGTGCGCTCGTCGAGCTGGCTCTCCTGGAGCTTTGTGGGAAGAGGGTTAACGAAGTAGCGCCAGATAAGCGGCTCGTCGGTGATGTTCGGGTGCTTTCTGGTGGGAATACGCGAGAGGTTGATGACGTCGAAATGGCGGTCGATGAACGCCTCGGTCTTTATCCTCGCCTCGTTGGAATCGTAGAAAACATGGAACGCGTACTGATCCTTGTACTCCGGATAAATGCCGTATCCGGCGTAGCCGCCGCCCAGACCGTTCGAGCGGTCGTGCATACAGGCGATGGAATTCACGATCACGCTTCCGTTTGTCCTTCTGCCGCTCCTGTTGATAAAGCCCGAGATCGCGCAGCCCGCAGGGATCCTTGTTTCTCCCTCTTTCATTAACATAAGCTCACTCCTTAATAAGTACTGAAAAAAACCGGATCCGGCAGAATATCCGCCGGACGCCGCGATATTCGGCGCAGCGCTGAGCCGGTTTGATCATACGTTATATCCGCGGTGGAATGTGCTGAGGTGAAATTTCTGCCATCGTCAAGTTGCAGATACTTCACTGCCGCGGCAACGCTGCCTGCGGCTTTGTTCTCCGGCACAATTCGTTTTGTCCGCTTGAATTTACGTTCATATTATATCACCATATCGCTGGTTTGTCAAGAGGTTTTTGCAAGTTTCTTTCCGGTAATCTTTCATTTTATTGTATATTAGATTCCACTATTGCTTTATATTTCCGATTAGCCTAGACTATCCATTGCATTTAGCTCCGCTGTACGGTGCGTTTTGAAGCCTGAAATGTTATTTTTGCAAGAATAGGAGATTCCATATTTCAAAATTTCTGGTGAATATGCCAAAATGCAAAAATTCAACGATTTCCTGCACAATTTTTAAATAACACTTGAAAAATCTGCTGAAATGGAGTATAATAGTACAGTATTATTAATTATAGTATCATCTTCATAAAGAAAGGAACGCTATATCATGGCAGTAGAACTCAAGACGATCCAGCACCTGTGCGAGCTGTCCAAGCTCAACTACGACGAATCCGGACTTGAAAAGGTCATGGGCGAGATGGGCGACATCATCGACCTGATGGATACAATCAAGACCTTCGACCTCACCTACGACGATACCAAGGACAATAACAGCATTTCCCTGAGCGAGGTAAGAGAGGACGTACCGCAGCCCTCGTTTCCGACGGAGAAGCTGCTCTCCAACGCGGAAAACCGCGATAACTGCTACGTCGTACCCAAGGTAGTTGAATAAACAGGAGGTAATTATGGATATCACCCGCGCAAAGATACGCGATCTCCGCAAGGCGCTGGATTCAAAGCAGATCAGCGCCGCAGAGCTCTGCGGAGAATATTTCAGAAATATAGAAGCCGGCGACGGCAAGGTACAGTCCTTCATCACCGTTACCAAGGAAAAGGCGCTTGAGATGGCTGAAAACGCACAGAAGCGCATTGATTCCGGCGATGTGAGCCCGCTGACCGGTATCCCGCTCGCCATCAAGGACAACATCTGCACCGACGGTATCAAGACCACCTGTGCAAGTAAGATGCTTGAGAATTTCATACCGCCGTACAATGCGACCGTTATCGAGAAGCTCAACGCAGAGGGCTACGTGCTCCTCGGCAAGACCAGCATGGACGAATTCGCGATGGGAGGCTCCACACAGACCTCCGCGTTCGCCAAGACCAAGAACCCCTACGACCTTGAGAGAGTTCCCGGCGGTTCATCCGGCGGAAGCGCTGCGGCTGTGTCTGCTTCCTTCGCTCCCGCTGCGCTCGGAAGCGACACCGGCGGCTCCATCAGACAGCCCGCGTCCTTCTGCGGCGTGACCGGAATCAAGCCCACCTACGGCAGAGTTTCCCGCTATGGTCTTGTCGCATTCGCAAGCTCCCTCGACCAGATAGGCCCCATCTGCTCCGACGCCAGGGACTGCGCAGTTATGCTCAACGCCATCTGCGCACACGACCCGCACGACGCGACAAGCTCCCGCCAGCCGGTTCCGGATTTCACCGAGAAGCTGGGACAGTCCGTCAGCGGAATGAATATCGCAATGCCCAAGGAGTTCTACTCCGACGACATCGACGACGAAGTAAAGACCCACGTAATGAACGCCGCAAAGACGCTCGAAGCCCAGGGCGCAAAGCTCGTTGAATGCTCCATTCCCGGGCTGAAGTACGCTATCCCGGCGTACTACCTCATCGCCTGCGCCGAGGCTGCCTCCAACCTGTCGAGATTCGACGGTATCAAGTACGGCTTCCGCGGCGAGGGCCGCACCTTCGAGGAACTTATCCGCGACAGCCGCAGCAAGGGCTTCGGCGAGGAAGTAAAGCGCCGTATCCTGCTCGGAAACTACGCGCTTTCCTCCGGCTACTACGACGCTTACTACAAGAAAGCGCTCGCCCTCAAGCAGCAGATAATCAAGGAATACAACGCTGTATTCGACCTTGCCGACGTTATCCTCACCCCGACCGCGCCGACTCCGGCGTACAAGATAGGCGCGCAGGACAACGATCCGGTCAAGATGTACCTCGCGGATATCTGCACCGTTACCGTCAATATTGCTTCTCTGCCGGGTATCTCCACGACCTGCGGCTACACCGCCGAGGGTCTCCCCGTGGGCATGTCCGTCATCGGCAGACGTTTCGACGAGCAGACTATTCTTCAGTGCGCCGACGCATTCGAGCAGACCTTCGCTCCGACTGCGCCCGCCAAGCTTTAAGGAGGTACAGGAATGAGCGCATATTTTCCTACGATAGGACTTGAGACACACGCAGAGCTTTCCACAAAATCCAAGGTATTCTGCACCTGCTCCGCTGAATTCGGCGGAACTCCGAACTCCCGCTGCTGCCCTGTGTGCAGCGGACTTCCCGGAACCCTCCCGGTGCTGAACAGGAAAGCCGTTGAATACATCATCAAGGCTGGCTACGTGATGAACTGCGACATTTCGCGCTTCACCAAGTGGGACAGAAAGAACTACTTCTACCCCGATCTGCCGAAGGCTTACCAGATCTCCCAGATGCCGCGCCCGGTGTGCCTCGCAGGCAAGGTAAAGATAAACGTCAAGGGCGAAGAGAAGGAGATACGCATTAACCGTATCCACCTCGAGGAGGATGCGGGCAAGCTCGTCCACGACGATGTTAACCGCATTTCCCTCGCGGACTACAACCGCTGCGGCGTTCCGCTCATCGAGATAGTCACCGAGCCGGATTTCCACTCCGCTGACGAGGTTGTGGCTTACCTGGAGAAGATCATGCTGCTGTTACAGTACGCGGGTATCTGCGACTGCAAGATGGAGCAGGGCTCTATACGCTGCGATGTAAACATCTCCATCGCGCCGAAGGGCAGCAATGAGCTCGGCACCAGAACGGAGCTGAAGAACCTGAACTCCCTGAAGGCTATCGCGAAGGCGATAGAAGTTGAGATCGAGCGCCAGGAGGAGCTCCTCGACAACGGCGAGCGCGTAATTCAGCAGACTCGTCGCTTTAACGAGGCTCTGGGCGAGACCACCGCTATGAGAAGCAAGGAGGACGCCCACGACTACCGCTACTTCCCAGACCCGGATATCCCTCCGATAATCCTCACCGAGGAGGAGCTTGACGAGATACGCAGTTCCATTCCGGAGCTTCCCGAGCAGCGTGTTGCACGCTACGTTGAGCAGTGCGGCATCAAGAAGCAGGACGCGGATCTCATCGTATCCGACAAGAAGATCTGCGATTTCTACGAGGAAGCAATCCAGGCGTATGACAATCCGAAGGCGGTCGCAAACTACGTGACCGGCGAGCTGCTTCGCAGAAAGAACCTCGGGGAAGTCGACATGGACGACCTGAAGTTCAGCGGCAGGGAGTTCGCACAGCTTGTTGAGTTCCTCCAGACGGACAAGATCTCACAGTCCAATGCGAAGGCTATCCTTGGCGAGATGATCGCAAACGGCGGCAATCCGAAGGATATCGCGGACGCGCAGGATCTGTGGATAAAGGAGGACAGCGACCTCCTCGCAAAGACCGTAGACGAGATAATCGCGAACAACCCGAAAGCAGCCGAGCAGTACCGCAGCGGCGACCAGAAGGTATTTGGGTTCTTCATGGGTCAGGCGAACAAGGCGCTAAAGGGTCTTGCATCACCGAAGGCTATTCAGGAATATATCAAGAAGAAGCTGTCCGAATAATATCAAAACAAAAATCACCCGGCTCTTGCCGGGTGATTTACAATTTAAAACCGCCCACAAAAACGGGCGGTCGTTTTTTATTCAGTGATCTCAGCGGACGAAGATGCCGGAAGCTCCACCGGCTCGGTCTGCTCGGTGGGAATCAGGTCGTCGCTTGACTTCGGTGGAACTGCCGAATCCGCAGTTCCGGAAGGTGCCGTAGTCTCAGCCGGCTTGGTATCCTGCGTCGTTACCTCTACCGGAGTTTCCTCTACGGGTATTTCCTTGGTGGTTCCGGAAGACTTTGTGGTTTTTTGAGGCTTATCAGGCTTGGTCGGCTTAGTCGTCTTTGCCGGTTTGGAAGTCTTTGCGGTCGTTTCGGCTGTCGTGTAAACCGGTGGAACCTCGTCAGCGGGCTGGAAACTTTCCGCCTCAAACGTGCCTGTCGCAGAATCGCCGTCCCACAGACCCGCTTCGGTCAGGGCGCGGTGCATTTCCCACAGGGCAATGCGGTAGGCGTACGGACCGAGGTGTACGCCGTCGCCGGAGTGCAGGCACTCGCGAAGCTCGTTCTTCTCATTCTTGAGGTATCGCCCGAAGTCGAAGTAGTGTACGCGCTCTGGGAAATTCTCCTCGAGATACTTTTTCATGGTATTGTTGAAGCTGTCGATAACGCTGTTTCCGCAGAACTTGCTGCATACAGGAGTTATCGCCGCAACGAAAACGTCGGCGCGGCTTCCTTCGAGCGTGGCTTCGATGACCTTGCGGTAATTCTCGCAGTATGTAGCTTCGTCCACCATGTTGACGTCGTTCATGCCCATCGAGAGGAACACGTACCGCGGATTAGCGGACTTCAGCACCTGATCGTAGGTTCTGCCCTCCCAGCCTCGGAACTTGAACGTATAGTCAAAAAAGCTGCGGGAACCGAGGTTCCCTTTTGCGGCAACATGCTCGTGCGGAACTATCCCATACTCGGAAAAGCCGCTGCAAATGCTGTCGCCTACGAACAGCGAGTAATCAACGAAGCTCAGCTCCTCGCCGGTAAGCTCGAACTTATCGTGAACCGCCTCGTAGAACATATCAAAGTCGTTGTTCATGTCCCGGACCTCGGCGGTTTCCTCCGTGGAGCCGCTCACGGCGATCTCGGGCAGCGAGCCTGACGGTATCTCCGGAGCCTGCGTGCCTTCCGGAACGTCCGTGGCTGTCTTATCATTCTGTTCCGTCTGGGAATTCACCGAGGAATTCCCGCCGGAAACGAGGTCAGCCATCAGATCAAGGCTGTTCGGGTCGCTGGGGTTGCGGGGGTCGTTCTGTATATCAGTCGAAGCGCAGCCGCTCAGCAGCATTATAGCCGCGAGAGCCGCGCAGGAAAATCTGTATCTCATCTATATTCAAATCCTTCCGGATACGATTCGTCAGTACCGCGTATTCCGCAAAATTCGGCAATTGAATGGTATATTCGCGGTAAAAAACACAAACAGACGCCCGAGAGTAACACACGGGCGCCTGGATAATTCAACAATAAATTACTTGCCGTGCTTCTTGCTGCCGGTGTGCTTTTTAGCAGCAGGCTTTGCAGCAGGTGCCGGAGCCTTGGTCTCAGCGGGCTTAACGGCGGGTGCGGCAGCCTTGGTCTCGGCGGGCTTAGCAGCAGCGGGAGAGGGCTTGGTCTCAGCCTTCTTCTCTGCGGGCGCAGCGGGCTTTGCAGCAGGAGCGGCCTTCTTCTCTGCAACGGGCTTCTCAGCCTTCTTAGCGGGAACAAGAGCCTCAAGAGCCTTGAACTTTGCAACATCGCCATCGACCTTTACAAGTCCGTCGGTGAGCGCGCCGTCAAAGGAAACATCGCCGCTGAAAAGCTTCTCGATGTTCTCAGCAGCGCCGGTAACGTTAGCCTGGAGGTCATCGTAATGATAAGGAGCAACGTCAAGAACGCCCTCTCTTACTGCAACATAGAAATCGTCCATATCGTCGATGAATGTAAAGTTTACAGCAACGGTATCCTCGTACTTCTTAGCCTTTGCCTTGCTTCCCTTCAGATAACCCTTGATCTTTTCAGCAAACTCAATATTAGTCATAACAAATTCCTCCTGTGGTATGCTTCAGACCTGTCTCTTATACACATCTGACGCTGCCGACGAAGGC
>OJPN01002270.1_pt1 | contig 11638 bp, 7 predicted proteins | sample 1598511 | NCBI WGS metagenome assembly OJPN01 (sample SAMN03922485, study PRJEB24848) | human gut metagenome | isolation source: stool sample | host: Homo sapiens | place: Germany | collected 2011-05
GCTCCACCTTTTAAGGCGACATAGCCAAGCGGTAAGGCAGAGGTCTGCAAAACCTTTATCCCCAGTTCGATTCTGGGTGTCGCCTCCATTTTTATTTCTTGAAAGGTGTTAATTAGTTATGTCTGCCGCGGTGGCGGAACTGGCAGACGCAAGGGACTTAAAATCCCTCGGGTAGTGATACCCGTACCGGTTCGATTCCGGTCCGCGGCACCAACATAAATTTTGTTTATGTTGGAACAATATATAGAATGAAAATGCTGATTGAACTTGCAGAAGTCAATCAGTTTTTTTGTGTTTAAATTTAAAATAATGATATAGCAAACTTTCATGTTTATGCTATAATTAAAGTAGCATAAGCATGAAAGGAGCGTGCACCGGATGAGCAGAAAATTACCGTTACCGGTTGGGACGACAAATTATAAAAAGATTTGCGAAGACAGCTATTATGTGGATAAAACCTTGCTGATCAAGGAAATCTTAGATGAAAAAGTAAATGTTGCTTTATTTACACGTCCAAGACGCTTTGGCAAGACGCTTAACATGGACATGCTACGCACTTTTTTCGAGAAGACTGCAGAGGACACCGGCAGATATTTCCAAGATAAAAAAATTTGGCAGCAGGGAGAAAAATATACGAGCCATCAGGGACAATATCCTGTGATTTTTCTCTCCTTGAAGGATATTAAGGCGAGAAAATGGCAATACGCTTTTGATGCATTGAAGTATATCATCAGCGTCGAGTATATGCGGCATTCTGAATTGAAAAGAAGCAGCGAGCTTGAGGAAGCGGATATAGAGTTATATAATCGTATTGTCAAAAATCAGGCTGGCTATATGGAATATGTCTTCAGCCTGCAGGCACTTAGCAGAATGCTGCATCAGCATCACAAGCAAGCTCCTGTTATTATTATTGATGAATACGATACGCCGATTCAGGAGGGTTTTGTAAATGGCTATTATGATGATGCTGTAGAGTTTATCAGGAGCTTTTTCTCGGCTGCTTTGAAGGATAATCCGCACGCCAGACAGATTGTAATGACTGGTATTTTGCGTATTGCGAAGGAAAGTATTTTTAGCGGACTCAATAATATTCGAGTTTTTTCTGTGCTGGATAAAAAGTTCAGTGAGTTCTTTGGCTTTATGACAAGCGAGGTACAGCAGATGGCTGCTTATTATGAGCAGACGGATAAACTGCCTGAGCTTAAGGCCTGGTATGACGGCTATAAATTTGGCGACACGGAGATTTTTAATCCCTGGTCGGTAATCAATTACTTTAGTAATAATTGCCAGGCTATGCCGTATTGGGTGCAGACTTCTGCCAATACGATAATCCAGGAGATTTTGAAAACCTATAATGATGATACATACAGAAATCTGCACGCTTTACTGGGGAAGACGGAGGTGCAGTCGATTGTTAGGACTAATATCATTTATCCGAAGCTGAAGGAGCCGCAAACTAATATTCTGGGCTTTCTTTTAATGACAGGTTATTTGAAGTCAACCGGTACCGAACTTGATGCAAGAGGCGATTATATTTGCAGGCTCAGCATACCCAACAAGGAAATTAAAACTATTTATTATAATGAGATCTTATCGCTGCTGACGGAGGACATTGGCGAAAACACTGTGATGAATTTAGCTAATGCTTTGTATGATAAGGATGCTGCAAAGATAAAGGAAGCACTCAATAAGTTCATGCTGAAAACAATCAGTTATTATGATAACTTGAAGGAAAACTACTATCATGGGCTTATGCTTGGACTTCTTGCTATAGGCGAAAGCAATTATGATATTCGTTCCAATAGGGAAAGCGGTTTAGGCAGATACGACATTCAGCTTATTCCTAAAAAATCTGCATTGCCGGGGATTATTATCGAGGTTAAAGCTGCTGATAAGGATGCCGGCGTTGAGCTGTCAAAGCTTGCGCAGACTGCACTAAAGCAGATAGATGAGAAAAAATACGATACCGAGCTGTGCGCGCAGGGCGTAAATGATATTATCAAATATGGCGTGGCGTTTAAGGGTAAGATGGTCGAGATTGTTACAAATTGATTCTAATGAAAAGCAGGAGCTGGTGTACGATATGTACTCAGTTTTATAGACACCGGTAAAAATTTGAATAATTATATTTGCATCATGGATGCTTCTCTTAACTTAGAGGGAGGCATCCATTTTTATTTTAATTTACACGGAATCGTGCACGGTTAACTAAAACCCAAAAAATATAAAAATGGTTATATATAACCATTGACAATAAAAGGCGGTTATGCTACAATAAGCATGTAAACAAAAACAGACGGGAGGCCATTGAAGTGGATAAAATCTTTACTAATAATGTTCAGCAAGCTGAATGGGAAATCAGAAATGTAATGAAAGAATATGCTTTTAGCAATGAATATATTTATACGATGCTTGTGACCTACTTGCTGTATAAGGCTAGTCGTTCTATTAAGCATGACCTTAGTTACAAGGATGTTTTAGAAACTATGAGTGAAGAAGAAAGCATGTTGATTCGTGACAGCTTTTCTTTTTCTCAGGAAAAATCGGAGAGATTTTGGCAACATATTCGCGGTTTAGCTTTTAATTATGCTCCTGCAGTATTTGCCCATATCTTAATGCAGCCGGTTAATGTATATGAGCCTCGTGCTGAAAGACCGGAATCTGTAAATAGATTGTTGGAAAATATTTTAGATTTACATGCTGGTGAAAAGGTTTTGGAAACCTGTAGCGGAGTAGGCGACACTTTGCTGGCGTTGGCCGAAAAGCATAATTGCAGTTTTTATGGTATGGAGCTTGTTTCGCAGGAAAAGGGCGTTTCGATAATCAGAACTGGTTTTGTGCCGAAAGATATCAATATTGTGCAAGGCAACTTCGTGAATAAGGCTTTGGAGAACGATGGAGTCGAATATGATAAGATATATTCATTTCACCCCTTGGTAAAGCTTGTTCATTATGTAAGTGATGATACCATGGATGCATTGAATGCTGAGTTTAAATGTCATCCCTTTAAAAGGATGTCTGCACTTGATTGGGCTATGGCTTTATCAGCTGTTAAATGCCTTAAGTTTGGTGGAATAGCTGTGGTGTTTGTCGCTGATGGTTCTCTTTCCAGCAATGTGGATGAAGCTATCAGAAGAGTATTCATCGAAAAAGGACTTTTGAAAGCAGTAATTAGTTTGCCTACAAAATTGTTTGCTTCCAGAAATGTTAATATGTCTATGCTGGTCTTAAGCAAAGGCAATCAGTTTGCTCGTTTGGTTAATGCGCGTAATATTTGTCAGGAAGGACGCAGACAGAATACATTGAGCGATGAAGATATTACTAAAATCGTTAATCTCTATAACAATGGTGGTAAATATACTGTTGATGTAGCTCCTGGTGATATTCAACCATATGGATATTCGCTTTCTCCTGAACGTTATATGACGCTCGATAATATAGAATTGAAAAATCCTGTTGAATTCGGCAGAGTTGTTAATGAAATTGGTCGCTCTGCGCCTTTAGCAGCAAGACAGTTAGATGAGTTGGTTTCCGAAGAACCTACGGATATCCGCTATGTACGTTTGGCTGATATTCAAGATGGCATTATCAATGATGAACTTCTGTACCTTAAAACTATTGAAAGCAGGCATGAAAGATACTTGCTTAGAGATGGGGATTTGTTGCTGTCTAAGATGGGAGCACCCTTTAAAACTGCTATCGTAAAAATTGAAGGGAACGAAAAAATTCTGCCGGTTGGTAATATGTATGTAATCAGAGTCAATAATGACAAAATTGATGTGCATTATTTGAAAGCCTTTTTGGAGAGCTCAAAAGGCATAGCGTTGCTTAATTCTATTACTAGCGGAACAACTATACCTATTATCAATGTTGACAGCTTGCAAAGAATGCCGATAGAGTGCCCGGATATTACAAAGCAGGAAAAGATAGCCAACAAATATCAGGCTACTTGTGATGAGATTGCTATGCTGAAGCTTAAACTTGCAGCTGCTACAGAAAGACTCAGTAATATTATCGATGAAGAGGAGGTAGAATAATTTTGCTGAATGTTGAACAATTACTGGAATTAGAAGAGCGTGTACGTAATACTTTAAGTGAGAAATTAGAGCAAATACTTTCCAACCTCAATCGCTCCGGTAAACTTGAAGAAGCTTTAGAGCTGTTAGGGTTGAGTAATTTGCTGCAACAGGATTATTCCTACAAGCCTTATAGAACCGGTAAAATATTTATCGTTGGGCAAAGTGACGTAAGGAAAAACCAGTTGTTAGGCGTTATTAAAGAACTGGGGTTTGATAAAAACCGCTTTGAGTTTTGTCTGGAATATGATGAGGTGAAAAGGTTTAATTTCAGTAAGCTTTTTTATAAGCCTGAAAACACGCTTGTTTTAGTTGGCCCTATGCCTCATAAAACTGTAGGTTCTGGTGATTACAGCAGTGCTATTGCTGCTATTGAACAGAAGGAAGGTTCACCGAATGTTATACGTTGCGGTAGCAATTCTTTGAAGATTACCAAGCAGAGCATCAGAGATGCTTTACAGAAAGCTTTGGCGTTAGGCATTGTGATAGCTTGAAACAATCATATAGAACGGAACAAGCTAAATAGTATAAAGTTTGTTTTTTATGCTATCGGTTGGAGAAAAGGCTAAAATAATCGATTGTGAATAGAATACTGACGGTTTTTCATAGTCGATTTATAAATAATTGGTAGACAGAAACAACGTTTTGCCATAAAATGAAATTAAAAATACTTTATTAAAATATTATGCCAATTTCTGTCTATGCTAAGTTGTATACTGGTTATAACTAAAATTCTATGTGGAGGTTTTATTGTGACTGATATTAAGAAGATTGATGTGCTTTGGGATGATAATCCCGTTGATATAAGCGCAGAGGCAAATTTTATCTGGAGTATTGCTAATAAGCTGCGTGGTACATATATGCCGGACAAGTATGGTGATGTTATTATCCCCATGACGATTATCCGTCGTTTTGAGTGCGCTTTGGCAAAGACTAAGGCTGCCGTTGTAGCAAAATACAATGAGAACCCTAATTACCCTGCTAAGGCTATGTACAGGCTTTCCGGCTACCAATTTTATAATGTCAGCGAGTTCACTTTGCAGGAGCTGTGCAACGATGCCGACCACATTGCAGAAAACTTTAAGGCTTATATTCAGGGCTTTTCCGATAACATTAAGGATATTTTGAATAACCTCGATATGGAAACCCATATCAAGAAGATGGATGAAGGCGGTTGCCTGTTCAACACGGTCAAAGCCTTTTCCGAACTGGATTTGTCTGTTGAAAGCTTTGACAGCATTAAGATGGGTTATATCTTCGAGAATCTTATCGGCAGATTCTTCCAGAACGTAGATGCCGGTCAGTTTTACACCGGTCGTGATATTGTTAAGCTGGGCGTATCATTGCTTGTTTCCGAAGGCTGCGACGATATTTTTGATGACCACAAGCTCATTACAATTTGTGACCAGGCAGCGGGAACCGGCGGTATGCTGAGCACGGCGTACAGCTATTTTAAGCATTATAATCCTACTGCCGATGTTAAGCTGTTCGGCGTGGAGTTTATGGGTGTTTCCTGGGCTGTGGGCATGGCGGAAATGCTGATTAAAGGTCAGGATGCGACGAACTTTGTGCATGCAGATTCCTTTAAAGAGGATCCTTCCGCTGATACCAAGATGCGCTTCGTGCTGATGAACCCTCCGTTTGGTACTCCCTGGAGCGGTAAAGACGCAAAGGCAGGACAGGAAGAAGCAGTAATTAATGAATACGCCAAGGAAAACAGCCGTTGGGGTGCAGGTTTGCCCGGTGGTGGTGATTCGCAGATGCTGTTTTTGCAGTCTGCAGTTGCTAAGCTGGATGAAAAGTTTGGCAGTGCTGCGATTATCGAAAACGGTTCACCGCTTTTTACCGGTGGTACAGCGTCCGGTGAAAGCCAGATTCGCCGCTGGCTGCTGGAAAACGATTTGCTGGAAGCGATTATTGCTATGCCGACGGATTTGTTTTACAACACCGGCATTGCCAGCTATTGGTGGATTATATCCAAAAACAAGCGCCCGGAGCGTAAGGGTTATGTGCAGCTCATAGATGCGACCAATATTTATCACAAGCTGCGTAAGCCTGTGGGCAACAAGAAAAACGAGTTCTCTCCCGAGGATAGAGCGCAGATTGCCAAGCTGTACACCGATTTTGACAAGGCCGACAGCGAGTACAGCAAGATTTTCAAGAACGAAGATTTTATGTACCGTGAGTATGCTGTTATGCAGCCTTTGCAGCGCAGCTATTCTATCACCGAGGCAAGCATTGAGCGTATGCTGCAGAAGGGTGCGCTGAAGGGCTTGTGGGATGAAGCTAAGGTTGCGGAATACGAGGAACAGGGCAATGCTTTGAGCGGTAAGGACGAAAACAAGCTGCAGGCATTTTATGCTACGAAGCCTGCTTATGACGCAATTCTGGCGAAGCTGCAGGAGCATATTGCTGATGAAAAATGGCTGTCGCCTAAAGCTTTTACGCCGGTACTGACTGCTGTTCTTGGTGATTTGGCTGATAAAAAACTCTTTGAGAAAATCATGGACGGACTTTCCGTTATGGATAAGATTGCGGAAATTCAGCGCGATAAAAAAGGCAACATTATCTACGACAAGGAAACCAAGGATACAGAGCTTGTGAAGTACACTGAGGATATTGAAACCTATATGGCGCGTGAGGTGCTGCCGCATATTCCTGATGCTAAGTGGTTTTGGGAAGAGAATTTGACGAAGAAGAAGCCTGTAATCAAAACCGGCGCGGAAATTCCCTTTACCCGTTACTTCTACAAATATCAGGCACCTAGGCCCAGTGCAGAGCTGCTGGCAGAGTTCTTGAAAATAGACAAGGCTGTGAATGAGCGCATTGCTCGCCTTATGAAATGAGGTGACGGGAATGCGTGAAATGAAGGACAGCGGGATTGAGTGGATTGGAGAGATTCCGAAAGATTGGACTGTTATTAAATTAAAACATTTATGTAAAATTACAGATGGAACCCATTTTTCACCGCAAACAACAGATGTAGGAAAACCATATATTACAGTATCCAACGTTGCTAATAGCAGGATAGATATTCAAGGTGCTCTTACAATTTCGGAAGAAGATTTTGAAACTCTAGTAAAGCAAGGTTGTCAACCTAAAATAGGAGATGTTCTATTATCAAAAGATGGAACTGTTGGCAGAACTGCGGTTGTTGTGGATGATAATGCTTTTGTATGTCTTTCTTCTCTTGGTATTTTGAGTCCATGCAATCATCTGGACTCTTTCTTTTTGAAATATATGCTTGATTCGGTTCTTTTGCAAGATCAAATGATACAAGCCATGGCAGGCAGTGCTCTACGACGAATAACAATTTCTAAAATTAAAGATTTTTTTATTTTATTCCCTTCTAAATTTGAACAAATAACTGTCGCTAATTACCTCGACACTCAATGTTACGAAATCGACGCGACCGCTGAAGATATCCAAAAGGAAATTTCTCTTTTGGAGGACTATAAGAAATCTCTAATTTACAATGTAATCTCTAACGGTATAAATCATAGTGCATATTCTACCGAAACTGATGAAGTATGGGGGAATGTGCCACAAGGTTGGAAGTTGGTGGATATAAAATATTTATTCGATATTGTCAAAAGAATAGCAGGCAAAGAAGGCTATGATGTTTTGTCTGTTACTCAAAAAGGCTTAAAAGTTAAAGATATAACTAGCGGCGATGGTCAACTCGCTGATAATTACAGTGGTTACCAATTTGTTTATCCGACTGATTACGTAATGAATCACATGGATTTATTAACCGGTTGGGTAGACTGTTCTGAGTTTTTTGGTGTGACAAGTCCTGATTACAGAGTTTTTCGCTTAATGGATAAAGCAGCGAATAATCTTGTTTACTACAAATATGTAATGCAGTGTTGCTATATGAATAAAATTTTTTATTCATTAGGACAAGGCGTTTCAAATTTAGGAAGATGGCGTTTGCAGACTTCATCGTTTAATAACTTCAAAGTTCCTGCTCCGCCTAAAGCTGAACAGGATGAGATCGCTAACTTTCTCGACTCCAAATGCACCGAAATCGACACCCTCATCGCTGATAAAAAGCGTCAGCTTGATATCCTTGCCGACTACAAAAAGTCCCTCATCTACGAGTACGTCACCGGCAAGAAGGAGGTTCCTGTAAATGAATAACATCCTTTCGGAAAAAGAATATCAGCGTTATATCATCGACCAGCTTGTAAAGCCGGAATGCGGTTACGTGGAAGCTCCAGGAGCGGAGTTCGACCGCCTTTTTGCTATGAATCGCAAGGCGCTGTTCGCTTTCCTTGAAGCAACTCAGCCGGAAAAGCTGCAGGCTTTACGCAAAATCTATAAGGAAAAAACTGAAGACACCCTTGTTGCCTTTATCAATCAGCAAGAAACGAGGGCGAACGGCAGTCGTCTTGATGTGCTTAAGCATGGCGTGGAGCTAGCCAACATTCATCTGGATTTGATGTATACGAAGCCTGCAACGACCTTCAACAAGGAACTCAACGCTTTGTACCATAAGAACATCTTCACCGTTTCCGAAGAGGTTTGGGCGAGCGATGATGAACGCATTGACCTGGTAATCTTCCTTAACGGCCTTGCAATCATCACCTTCGAGCTGAAATGTAATGCTGCAGGACAGTCCTATCAGGATGCCATCTATCAGTATCGCATGCAGCGTAATCCAAAAGACCGTCTCTTTTTGTGGAAGGCCGGTTCTTTGGTAAACTTCGCCATGGACCTGGAACAGGTTTATATGTGTACCAAGCTCAGCGGCAGCAGTACCTTCTTCCTGCCCTTCAATATGGGCTGTGGTGAAGGTATTCAGGTCGGTGCCGGTAATCCTGTGCTGGAAGATGAATACAGCGTTCATTATATGTGGGACGATATCCTGCAAAAGGACAGCCTGCTGGAAATTCTTGGCAAGTTCATGTTTATCGAGGTCAGCGAAAAAGAAGATGCCAACGGCAAGGTAAAGAAAAATGAAACGGTTATCTTCCCCCGCTATCATCAGCTTGATGTGTTGCGTAAGGTGCTTGCTGATGTTAAGGAGCATGGCAGCAGCCTGAACTATCTTCTTCAGCACAGCGCAGGCTCCGGCAAAACGAACGAGATTGCCTGGCTTGCACATCGTCTGGCGTCTTTGCATAGTGCAGATAATAAGATTATCTTTGATAACATCATCATCTGTACTGATCGCGTAGTAGTCGACAGACAGCTGCAGCAGGCAGTGCTTGGCATTGAACATAAGGAAGGCCTTATCCGCGTGATGGACGACCAGTGCAATTCTACTGACCTTGCCAATGCGCTTGGCGGTAACACGAAGATTATTGCAACGACTATTCAGAAGTTCCCGTACATCGTGGATAGCGTCAAAGGTCTGAAGAATAAGCATTTTGCGGTAATCATCGACGAAGCGCATTCTTCTACCTCCGGCAAGAATATGGCAGCGATTACCAAGTCGCTTGGCTCCGGTGAAGTGGAAACCGATGTTGATGTTGAAGATATCATTGTTGATGAAATCAATCGCAACGGCAAGCAGCCTAATGTGTCGATGTTTGCCTTTACCGCTACGCCGAAACCGACTACTCTGCAGCTTTTCGGCAGGGTAAATGAGCATGGACAGTATGAAGCCTTTCACATTTACTCTATGAAGCAGGCTATCGAAGAAGGCTTTATTCTTGATGTGCTGCAGAACTATATCACCTACGATACCTTCTTCCGTCTCAACAAAGAGATTGAAGATGATCCGGAAATGAAAACGAATGATGCCAAGCGTCAGATTGCTCGCTTCGTGCAGCTGCATGAAACCAATATCTCGCAACGCATTGTGGTAATCATCGAGCATTTCCGCCAGAATGTCATGCAGGAGCTTAATGGCCAGGCTAAGGCTATGGTCATTACGGAATCGCGTGCCGGTGCAGTAAAATATCGTCAGGCCTTTGAGGATTATATCACTCGCAAAGGTTATACCGGCCTGAAGGCATTGGTTGCTTTTTCCGGCAAGGTCACCATCGACGGCAAGGAATATACGGAAGTAGGCATGAACGGCATTGCTGAAAAGAACCTGCCTAAAGAGTTTGATAAGGACGAATATCAGGTGCTGCTAGTAGCAGATAAATATCAGACAGGCTTTGACCAGAAGAAGCTGTGCGCTATGTATGTGCTCAAAAAGCTGCGTGGCGTAAATGCAGTGCAGACCTTATCGCGCCTGAACCGTATTTGCCCGCCCTTTGATAAGAAAACCTTTGTCCTTGATTTCGCCAATGATTATGCGGATATTGAGAAGGCTTTCAGCAAATACTACACTGTGACTTTGCTGTCCAACAGCATTAACCCGCGTTCTATTTATGATATCAGCGCGAAAATCGACGGCTATTTCTTCCTTGATCCCGGTGATGTAGAGGACTTTAATACATTGCTGTACAAGGAAAAGGTTACCGCTGCGGACAAAAAGAAAATGACTTTCTTCCTGCAGAAGGCCAAAAACGTCATCGAAAAGAACAATGACGAGCAGACGCAGAAGGAAATCCATATGGCAATCCGCCATTTCATCCGCTGTTATGAGTTCTTGGTACAGGCAACCTGCTTCGAGGACGTGGATATCCATAAGAAATATAAGTTCTTGTCTTACTTGCAGACATATCTGAAAGTAAGACATTCAGGTGGCGGGTTTGACCTGACCGGCAAAATCAAGGCAGATAATTTCGTGCAGAAAAAGAGCGGAGAGTTTGCAAATGTTAAGCATAAAGCTGATCCGATTGTTCATCTGCCAACCGCTGAATCTCTTAACCTTACGCCTGCAAAGATTGAGCGTCTGTCGCAGATTATTGCGGAAATCAACAGCAGAACCGGCAAAAACTACGACAATGACGTTGCAGTCAAGGCTATGCTGCAGATTAAGGATATCATGATGAAATCCGAAAAGCTGCGTGCCAGCGCTCAGAATAATACTGAAAGAGACTTTGAGTTTGCTTATTTCGACAATATTGATGATGCTTTGGTAGAAGGTCTGGAGCAGAATCAGGACTTCTTCAGCTTGCTTTTGGATAATGATGAGATTAAGCGTCAGGTACTAGGAATTTTCGCCGCAGACGTATATAATGAGCTTAAGGGAAACAGGCAAACTAAGGTGCTGTATCCGGAGCTTGGTAAACAGGATGAACTGCAGGCGGCAGAATCTGGCGCTGCGTATGGCAAGTAGGGCGATGAATAAAGGTTAGTTATAAGACGCACGATGATTAGTTTGATTGGAGGTCTTGCATATGCCTAAAGCAGAAATCTCTTTTGAAATTGTTGAACATATTGGTGTTCTGAGCACCGGCTCTAAAGGCTGGACTAAAGAGCTTAACCTGATATCCTGGAACGGGCGCGAGCCGAAGTACGACCTTCGGGAATGGTCTCCGGAACACGACAAGATGGGCAAGGGCGTGACACTCAGTAAAGAAGAGCTGGAGGCACTGAAAGGTATTTTGGAAAAACTGTGAGTTAAATAAGTGTGACCTTATGAAAAAAAGCCGTCGGAATTTGTGATATGTACCCCCAATACTGGACACCCAGTATTGGGGGTATTTTAATGAAAT
>OJPN01002281.1_pt1 | contig 11597 bp, 8 predicted proteins | sample 1598511 | NCBI WGS metagenome assembly OJPN01 (sample SAMN03922485, study PRJEB24848) | human gut metagenome | isolation source: stool sample | host: Homo sapiens | place: Germany | collected 2011-05
TTCGATGATGTCGCCTTCCTTGATGTCCTGGAACTTCTCGAAGGTGATGCCGCACTCGTAGCCGGCGGCGACCTCCTTCACGCTGTCCTTGAAGCGCTGGAGGGAGGCGATGGCACCGTCGTAGATGACGATGTTGTCCCGGAGCAAGCGCATCTGAGCGTTGCGCTGCATCTTGCCGTCCAGCACATAGCAGCCGGCCACCATGCCAACGCCGGTGATGCGGAACACGTTGCGGACCTCGGCCCGGCCCAGATCCACTTCCTTGAACTTGGGAGCCAGCATACCCTTCATGGCGGCCTCGATCTCGTTGATGGCATCGTAAATGACCCGGTACATCCGCATATCCACGTTCATCCGGGCGGCAGTGTCCTTGGCGTTGGCGTCAGGGCGGACGTTGAAGCCTACCACGATGGCACCGGAGGTGGCGGCCAAGGTGACGTCGGACTCGTTGATCGCGCCCACGGCGCAGTGGATGACCCGGACCCGGACCTCCTCGTTGGTCAGCTTCTCCAGAGAAGCCTTGACCGCCTCGGCGGAGCCCTGGACGTCCGCCTTGACGATGACATTCAGGTTCTTCATCTCGCCGGCCTGGATCTGGCTGAACAGGTCCTCCAGCGTGACCTTGCCCACATTGTTGTTCAGCGCGCTCTTCTGCTCATGCTTGCGCTGCTCCACCAGCTCACGGGCCATGCGCTCGTCGGCCACAGCATGGAAGTCATCGCCCGCGCCGGGCACCTCGCCCATGCCGATGATCTCCACGGGGACGGAGGGGCCGGCATCAGTGACCTTCTGGCCCTTGTGGTTGGTCATGGCGCGGACGCGGCCCACGGCAGTGCCGGCGATGATCACATCACCCTGGTGCAGGGTGCCGTTCTGGACCAGCAGGGTGGCAACAGGACCGCGGCCCTTGTCCAGGCGGGCCTCGATGACCGCGCCGTGGGCAGAGCGGTTGGGGTTGGCCCTCAGCTCACGCATCTCGGCGGTGAGGACTACCATGTCCAGCAGGTTGTCGATCCCCATGCCCGTCTTGGCGGAGATGGGGCAGATGATGGTCTCGCCGCCCCACTCCTCAGGCACCAGCTCGTACTCGGTGAGCTGCTGCATGATCCGGTCGGGGTTGGCGGTGGGCTTATCCATCTTATTGATGGCGACAATGATGGGAATCTCGGCGGCCTTGGCGTGGTTGATGGATTCCACGGTCTGGGGCATGATGCCGTCGTCGGCGGCCACCACCAGGATGGCTACGTCGGTGATCATGGCGCCGCGGGCGCGCATAGCAGTGAAGGCCTCGTGGCCGGGGGTGTCCAGGAAGGTGACCGGGCTGCCCTTGACGTCCACCTGATAGGCGCCGATGTGCTGGGTGATGCCGCCCGCCTCGCCGGAGACCACGTTGGCGTGGCGGATATAGTCCAGCAGGGAGGTCTTACCGTGGTCGACGTGGCCCATGACCACCACCACGGGGGCGCGGGGCTGAAGGTCCTCCTCCTTGTCCTCGGTGGTGTCGATCAGCTTCTCCTCGATGGTGACCACGACTTCCTTCTCCACCTTGCAGCCCAGCTCCATGGCTACCAGGGCGGCGGTGTCGTAGTCGATGATCTCACTGAGGGAGGCCATCACGCCCATCTTCATCAGGGCCTTGACCACCTCGGCGCCGGTCTTTTTCATGCGGGAGGCCAGCTCGCCCACGCCGATCTCGTCGGGGATCATCACCTTCAGCGGAGCCTTCTTGGCGATCTCCAGCTGGAGGCGGCGCATCTTCTCGGCCTCCTCCTGCTTGCGCTTGTTGCCGGGGCCCTGCTGGCGGCCGCGCTGGCGCTGGGCGTTGCGGCCCTGGAACTTCTGCTTGCCGCCGCCCTGCTGCTGCCGCTCGGTGGTGAAGCTCTCCAGTCGCTCGTCGTACTTATCCAGGTTCACCGCACCGCTGCCGCGGGTGTCCACCACCTTCTTGGCGGGGATGCGGGATGCGGGCTGGCTCTGGACGGCCTGCTGCTGGGGCTTGCCGCCGGCGCGGGCCTGCTGCTGGACAGGAGCCTGCTTGCCGCCCTTGGGGGCGGCGGGCTGCTGGCTATGGGTGGGCTGCTTGGAGGCTCCGCCCTTCTGGTGGGCGGCTGGGGCCTGCTTGGCCTGCTGTGCGGCGGGCTTGGCCGGCTCATGGTACACATCCTCATAGATGGAGGCGATGGACTCCACCTGGTTGTGCTGGGTCAGATACTCAAAAACAATGGAAAGCTCCTGTTCGGTCAGGGGCTGCATATGGTTCTTGGGGGGATGTCCGTACTGGGTAAGGATGTCCATGACCTCCTTGGAGGGGAGCTCCTTGGAGCCGTGCTTGAAATCCTTTGCGACCTTGTGGATGGGATATTTGATCATCATATTCGGAAGCCACCTCATTTCTTAGGGATTGTGCCGGAACTTGCCGGACAGCCTGCGGCCGCCAGGGCCGGGCTTATGGGAACCGCCGGAGCGGGAGGAGGGGCCGGAGCCGTTCCTGCCGCCGGGGGCGGAGGGATGGGGAGCGGAGCCGCCGCGGGTCTTGCGCGGGGGCTGCTTGCCCTTCTGAGCGGGCCTGCCGTCCTGCTTGGGCGGCACGTTCCGCTTGGGCGGGGGCGGAGCCCAGGGGGCCTTCTTGCCCTCCCGGAGGTTTTTCTCGTGCTGCCGCTGCTCCCGCTGCCGCTGAAGGACCCGGTCGGCCTTCTCCCGGAGCTGCTGGGCGGCGGGGCCGTAGCGCTCCGGAGCGCGGGCGGCCAGCTTCTGGGTGAGGGAGGCGGCAAAGCCGGCGTCCGTCAGGGCCAGCATGGCGCAGGAACCCCGGCCCAGGGCGAAGCCCAGCTCCGCCTTGGTGAAGGGGACCTCCAGCCACAGGACATTTCCGGCCTCGCCGAAGTGGGCGGCCCGGCGGCAGGTGTTGGGGGCGGCGTCGCTGGCCAAAAGGACCAGGCGGGCCTGCCGGGCGCGGCAGACCGCGCCCACCGGCTCCTCGCCGATCTCCAGACGGCCGGCCTTGCGGGCCAGACCAAGCAAATGGAGAATGGGATCATTGGGCATCTTGGGGCACCTCCTTCATCTGAGCCTCCAGTCCGGCCCAGACCTCGTCTGGCAGCTGGGCGGAGAAGGCGCGTTCCAGGGCCCGGCTCTTCTTGGCCCTGGCCAGGCAGGCAGGGTCGGGGCACAGGTATGCCCCCCGTCCGGGCAGCTTGCCCTTAAAATCCAGAGAGACCTGCCCCTCGGGGGAGCGGACCACCCGGATCAGCTCCTTTTTGGGCTTCATCTCCCGGCAGCCCACACACTGACGCATGGGAATCTTCTTGGGCACGTTCTGCACCACCCTTCTGTGAATTGACAATGGGGAATGGGGGCTTATGCCTCCTCTGTGGCGGCGGCCTCCTCAGCGGGGGCCTCCTCCAGGTCCTCGGGGGCCTGGATGGGCGCCTCCTCCGCAAACAGGTCCTCCTCCGGGGCCTCGATGGGCTCCAGGGGGGCGGAGGCGGGCTTGATGTCGATCTTATAGCCGGTGAGCTTGGCGGCCAGGCGGGCGTTCTGGCCCTCCTTGCCGATGGCCAGGGACAGCTGATCGTCGGGCACCACCACGCGGCAGCTCTTGCCGTCGGGGAGGGGCTCCACGCTGATCACATCGGAGGGGGCGAGGGCGGCGGCGATGTAGGCCTCCGGATCCTCGGACCACTTGATGATGTCCATCTTCTCGCCCTTGAGCTCCTCCACGATGGTGTTCACACGCTGCCCCCGGGGGCCGACGCAGGCGCCGATGGGATCCACGTTGGGATCGGCGGACCAGACCGCCAGCTTGGTGCGGGAGCCGGCCTCGCGGGAGATGGACTTGATCTCCACAGTGCCGTCATAGATCTCCGGGACCTCCAGCTCGAACAGGCGCTTGACCAGTCCGGGGTGGGTGCGGGAGATGATGACCTGGGGGCCCTTGGTGGCCTTGCGGACCTCTACCATATAAACCTTCAGGCGCTGGCCCTCGGCGTAGGTCTCGCCCCGGACCTGCTCGTTGACGCCCAGATAGGCGTCGGTGAACTCAGCGCCGGAGCTGATGCGCACCGTGGCCGCGCCGTTGCGGGGGTCGATGCGGGTGACCACGCCGGTGAGCAGTTCGTGCTCCTTGGAGGAGAACTCGTCGTACACCATGCCCTGCTCGGCCTCCCGGATGCCTTGGATGATGACCTGCCGGGCGGTCTGAGCGGCGATGCGGCCGAAGCTCTTGGGCTTGACTTCGATGCGGATCACGTCTCCCAGTTGAGCCCGGGGGAGGGCGGCCTGGGCCTCGGCCAGGCTGATCTCACAGGCGGGGTTATCCACCTCCTCCACCACGTCCTTCTTCAGGAACATCCGAACGGTGTTGGTCTCCGGGTTGGCGTCCACCACCAGGTTGTCGCCCACGCCCTCGTGGTCCCGCCGGTAGGCGGACACCAGCGCCTGGGTGATCTTTTCCATCATGTAGCCGGGCTTGATGCCCTTTTCCTGCTCGATCTGAGCGATGGCGGCAAAAAACTCCTGGCCGTCCAGCTCGTTATTGTTGACCTTCTTGGTCGTTTTCTTAGCCACGATCGTTTCCTCCTAACGCTAAACTATCAAGACAAGCCTCAGAAGCGGGGATAGAGCCGCACCTGGGCCACCTCTTTCTTTTCAAAGGACATGGGCTGTCCGCCCACCTCCAGGACCACGTCTCCGTCCTGCCAGGACTGGAGCAGGCCCACAAAATCCTTCCGGCCGTCCCGGGCCCGGTAGAGACGGACCTCCACCTCGCTGCCCTGGAACCGGGCGAAGTGCTCCGGCTTTTTCAGCACGCGGTCCGCCCCGGCGGAGGAGACCTCGAAGGTGTAGCTCCCCTCGATGGGGTCGGCCTCGTCCAGCTTGTCGGACAGGGGGCGGGAGACTGCCTCGCAGTCCTCGATTGAGATGCCGCCCTCCTTGTCGATGTAGATCCGCAGGAACCATTCGCCGGCCTCCTTGACGTACTCCACATCCCACAGAGAGCAGCCCGCCGCCTCAACAAAGGGGAGGGCCAGCTGGGCCACGGTATCCGTTACCTTTGCCATAAAAGAAAACCTCCTGTCCCCGTCCGGACCGTCTGAAGCAGGGGGGTCCGGGCCGTTTGGTCAATCAAAAAGAGCGGAGCCGAAACCCCACTCTAGCCAATACTACCATAATTTACGTTCTTACTATATCACAGCCCGGGGAGGATTGCAAGGGGGTCGGGAGGATATTTTTCCCCCGGCCCCCTGATTTTATCACCGGCGTCCGGAGCGGACTGCCGTCAGTCCTCCAGGGGCAGGCCGGACAGCCACCGTCGGGCCAGGTCCAGGGCGTGGTGGGCGGTCTGGGTGCGCAGGCGGTCCCGGACCGGGCGGCCGCCCAGGCGGAGGGGCCGGACGTGGGTGCCGTCCGGCGCGGCGATGGCCACGAACATGGTGCCCACCTCATTGCCCCGGTCGTCCCGGTCTGGACCGGCCACGCCGGTGGAGGACAGGGCCAGGTCACAGCCCAGGGCCTGCCGCGCCCCCTCCGCCATGGCCCGGGCCACGGGCCCGGATACCGCGCCGTACTGGTCCAGCAGGGCCTGGGGGATGCCCAGAACGCCGTGCTTGACCTCGTTGGTATAGGAGACCACGCCTCCCCTGAATATCTGGGAGGCTCCGGAGACGTCGGTGAGCCGCTTGGAGATCAGGCCGCCGGTGCAGCTCTCCGCGGCGCCCAGGGTGAGCCCACGGGCCTTCAGACCCTCCAGCACCACATACTCCAGGGAAGGGACGTCCACCCCGTAGACCAGAGCGCCGAACCGGGCCTTCAGCTCCTCTACCTTGGGGAGGAGTAGGGCCTGGGCCTCCTCCTGGGTGGGGGCCTTGGCGGTGACCCGCAGCTCGCACTCCCCCTCCTTGGCGTAGGGAGCCAGGGTGGGGTTGGACATGGCGTTCATCTCGTCCCGAAGCTGGGCCTCCATGGCGGATTCGCCGATGCCGAACAGCTTCAGAGTGTGGGAGGCGATGACCCCCTCGGACAGGGCCTGGAGATAGGGGACCGCCCGGTGGTGGAACATGGGGCGGCACTCGCTGGGGGGGCCGGGGAGCATGATGACATGGACGCCGTCCGCCTCAAAGGCACAGCCGGGAGCGGAGCCCCAGTCGTTGACCAGAACGGTGCTCCCCTCGGGGACCAGGGCTTGCTGAAAGTTGTTTTCCGTCAGGGGGCGTCCGGTGCCCCGGGCGTAGTCCTTGATGCGCTCCAGAGATTCCTGGTGATAGACCAGCTTTTTCCCAAAAACCTCGGCCAGGACGTTTTTGGTCAGGTCGTCACAGGTGGGGCCCAGGCCGCCGGTGGTGATGATGATATCGGCCCGGCTCCGGGCCAGCTCCACCGCCTCCCGGGCCCGCTGGGGGTTGTCCCCCACCACGGTGTGCCAAAACACGTTCAGACCCAGGGCGGACAGCCCCTGGGAGAGCATCTGAGCGTCGGTGTTGGCGATGCTGCCCAGCAGCAGCTCGGTGCCCACCGACAGGATCTCGACCTTATGCGACACAAAAAGACCACCTTTCAGCGTGATGCTGCGGACAGACCCGCAGCGTGTGAAAAAAGAACAACAGAGCGGACGGCCTGCCGGGGAGATGGGCCGCCCGCCGGAGCGTCTGGATGGAATGGGCCTTACAGGTTGACCTGGACCCGCTCGATGCCGTCCACAGCCGCCTGGACCATGGCCTCGATGTCCAGGGCCTGCTCGGCGGCCTCCACCTCGCCGGGCATGGGGCGCAGGCGGGGGTGGCGGGGCGTAAATACGGTGCAGCAGTCCTCATAGGGGAGGATGGAGGTCTCAAAGGTGCCGATCCTCCGGGCGATCTGAACGATCTCCTCCTTGTCCATCCCGATGCAGGGCCGTAGGATGGGCAGCTCCACCACGGAGCCGGTGACCAGCATGGCGTCCATGGTCTGGCTTGCCACCTGTCCCAGGCACTCGCCGGTGACCAGGGCCTTGGCGCCGCACCGCTTGGCCACCGCCTGGGAAATGCGCATCATAAAGCGGCGCATGATGATGGTGAACAGCTCCTCGGGGCAGGAGCGGCGCAGCTCCTCCTGAATGGCGGTGAAGGGCACCACATGGACGGTGAGGCGGCCGGTGTAGGGGGTGAGCAGGCGGGCCAGCTCCAGTACCTTCTCCTTGGCCTCCGGAGAGGTGTAGGGGTAGGAGAAGAAATGCACCATCTCCAGGGCCACCCCCCGCTTGGCGATCATCCAGGAGGCCACCGGGCTGTCGATGCCGCCGGACAGCAGGGAGACTGCCCGGCCATTGATGCCAACTGGCAGGCCGCCCGCCCCGGGCTGGGGCTGGGCGTGGACATAGGCGGCGTAGTCCCGGACCTCGATGTAGACCGTCAGCTCCGGGTGGCGGACGTCCACCTCCAGATTGCCGTAGGCCTCATGGAGCTCACCGCCCACATACTGGCTGAGCTGGATGGAGGTCATGGGGAAGGATTTATCCGCCCGCTTGGTCTCTACCTTAAACGTCCTGGCGGTCCGAAGCTGGCCGTCCAGAAAGTCACGGGCGCAGGCCAGAATGGCGTCCTTGTCCTTCTCACAGGGGCGGGCCAGGGAGAGCCCCGCAATGCCGAACACCTTGGTCAGGGCCTCGTAAGCGCCCTGCACATCGCAGCTGTCGTCCTTGGGCTCCACATAGGTGGCGGACTGCCGGGTATACACCCGGAACTGGCCGTAGGGGTGGAGGCGGCGGTGGATGTTGGCCTGTAATTTATCCTCAAAGCTGCGGCGGTTCAGGCCCTTGAGGACCAGCTCGCCCAGCTTGAGCAGAATGATCTCGTTCATTAAAATTCCTCACTTTATTGATGTTTGCCTCATATTATAACGGACCCGGCGGAAAATGTCTAGCTGTTACCGGGAGGGCTTTGGAGAAGGGTGAGCAGCCGGACGCCATCATAAAAACCCTGCCGGTAAAAGGACACTGTTTTGTGCTCGTAATGCTGCATCACATCCCCAGCAATCTCCCGCACCAGATCCCGCTGTTCCAGAGAGAGCGCATCCATCAGAAGAATTTCCATGCAGCACATCCACTGCTGGAAGTAGCAGCTTTCCCTGCTGTTCTGCTCCCGTGTTTTCGCTTCCATGTACAGATGTTCCCACAGAGTTTCTAAAATTCCCGGCTGTTCCATCCTGTATCCCTCTCTTGTGTTGGTTCATGTGATACCATTGATTATAAGGACAAAAAAGGGGAGGAGAGAACCAGTTTTGGTCCATTCCCGGAATTATTTTGACCCCCTGCTGATCGGAAGGAGATTTGCCCCACGGGGAGCGGCTAGCGGCGCAGATACTCCGGCGGGCGGTATTGCAGGGCCTCGGCCAGGTGCTGGGGCTGAATGTCCGGGGCGCCGTCCAGGTCGGCGATGGTCCGGGCCACCCGGCGGATGCGGTCATAGCTGCGGGCGGTGAGCCCCATCCGGATAAAGGCCCCCCGCATGATCTTCTGGCAGGGGTCGTCCAGGGCGCAGAACTGCTCCAGGGCGGACGGGTCCATCTGGGCGCTGCACCGGCAGCCCTCCCGGCGGTTCTGGACCGCCCGGGTCCGATCCACCCGCTCCTTCACCGCGGCGGAGGACTCTCCAGGCTCCCGCTGGGCCAGCTCCTCAAAGTCCAGGGCGTCCACCTCCACGAACAGGTCGATGCGGTCCAGCAGGGGGCCGGACAGGCGGGAGAGGTACTTCTGCACCTCGTTTTCCGTACAGCGGCACCGGCCGGAGGGGTGGCCGTACCAGCCGCATTTACAGGGGTTCATGGCGCACACCAGCATAAAGCGGCTGGGGTAGGTCACAGAGCCGGAGGCTCGGGAGATCTGCACCTGTCCGTCCTCCAGGGGCTGGCGGAGCACCTCCAGCACATCCTTCTGAAACTCAGGCAGTTCGTCCAAAAACAGGACCCCGTTGTGAGCCAGGGAGATCTCGCCGGGGCGGGGATTGGCCCCTCCGCCGGACATCCCCACGGCGGAGATGCTGTGGTGGGGGGAGCGGAAGGGGCGGCGGGTGATGAGAGGGTGGCTGGGGTCGGTCAGCCCCAGGACTGAGTGGATCTGGGTGACCTCCAGGGCCTCTTCCCGGGTCAGGTCGGGCAGGATGGAGGGCAGGCGCTTGGCCAGCATGGATTTGCCGGAGCCCGGCGGCCCCACCATCAAAATGTTGTGGCTGCCCGCAGCGGCGATCTCCAGGGCCCGCTTCACCGGGGCCTGCCCCTTCACCTGGGCGAAGTCGGGGCCGGGCTCCGGCTCCCAGGCGCCCTCCCAGCGGGGGGCGGGGGAGATGGGTTCCTCCCCGGTGAAGTGGCGCACCAGCTGGGGGACGTCGGCCACGGGATAGATCTCCGGCCCGCCGGCCAGGGTGGCCTCGGCGGCGTTTTCCCGGGGGACGAAGAGCTTTCGGACGCCCAGCTCCCTGGCGGCCAGGGCCATGGGCAGCATCCCCGCGCAGGGGCGCAGCTGCCCGGAGAGGGAGAGCTCCCCCAGAAAGGCGCAGCCCTCCTCCCGGAGCCTCAGCTGTCCCCCGGCGGCCAGCAGCCCCACCAGGATAGGCAGGTCATACAGGGTGCCGATCTTCTTCACATGGGCGGGTGCCAGATTGACGGTGATCCGGCTGACCGGGAAGGTGAAGCCGCAGTTTTTGACGGCGGAGCGCACCCGCTCCCGGGCCTCGTTCACTGCCGCGTCCGGCAGGCCGACGATGGTGAAGGCGGGCAGGCCGCCGGACAGGTCGCACTCCACCGACACCGGATAGCCCGTGATGCCGTGGAGCCCGAGGGATTGGACAGGATAGACCATGGGAGAGCGCCTCCTTGACCGGATAAGGTAAATAAGTTATTTGGGATAAAAGCCCCGGGCCAGCCCACAGAAAAGCGGGAGCGCGGCGGGGAAACAGAGCCCTGATTTGTACCCATTGTAAGCTTTTGCAAGAATTATTGCAATAGTAACGGGTATTTTTGTGTATAAAAAGAATAAAAAAACCCGTCGAATGAATTTACAAATGGTACAAAAAGTGATAAACTAAAGGACGCCAAGAAGATCCAGCCGCTCCCACCTGTCCGGGGGCAGTGCTGTCATGTGATCTTATAAGTAAATGCTTATAAGAATCATAACCATTTCCGACATAGGTTTTTTGTTGGGAAGACAGTAAAATAGGGCAGAGAACCGTTCGGAGGAGAGGGCCTGCGGGCCTTGTCCTCTGCACAGTATCACTGATTAAGGAAGAAAGTAGGGAACTCTATGGCAAGAAAGTTCAAAACCATGGACGGCAACAACGCTGCTGCATATGTCAGCTATGCGTTTACTGAGGTAGCCGGCATCTACCCCATCACTCCGTCCAGCCCCATGGCCGACTATGTGGACCAGTGGGCCGCCCAGGGCCAGAAGAACATCTTCGGCACCACCGTGAAGGTCATCGAGATGCAGTCTGAGGCCGGCGCCGCCGGTACCGTTCACGGCTCTCTGAACGCCGGTGCCCTGACCACCACCTACACCGCCTCTCAGGGCCTGCTGCTGATGATCCCCAACATGTACAAGATCGCCGGTGAGCTGCTGCCCGCCGTGTTCCATGTGTCCGCCCGTACCGTGGCCACCCACTCCCTGAACATCTTCGGCGACCACTCCGACGTGATGGCCTGCCGCCAGACCGGCTTTGCCATGCTGGCCGAGGGCAACGTGCAGGAGGTCATGGACCTGGCTCCTGTGGCCCACCTGGCCGCCATCAAGGGCCGCGTTCCCTTTATCAACTTCTTCGATGGCTTCCGCACCTCTCACGAGATTCAGAAGGTCGCCATCTGGGACTATAAGGATCTGGCTGAGATGGTGGACATGAAGTCTGTGGAGGACTTCCGCAAGCGCGCCCTGAACCCTGAGCACCCCACCATGCGCGGCTCTCACGAGAACGGCGACGTCTTCTTCCAGCACCGCGAGGCCAGCAACACCTACTACGACGCTCTGCCCGAGATCGTGGAGGAGTACATGGACAAGGTCAACGCCAAGCTGGGCACCGACTATAAGCTGTTCAACTACTATGGCGCCCCCGACGCTGACCGCGTCATCATCGCCATGGGCTCCATCTGCGACGTGGCTGAGGAGGTCATTGACTATCTGAACGCCAACGGCCAGAAGGTCGGCCTGATCAAGGTCCGCCTGTATCGGCCCTTCCGCGCCGACAAGCTGGTGGCCGCCATCCCCGACACCGCCAAGAAGATCGCCGTGCTGGACCGCACCAAGGAGCCCGGCGCTCTGGGCGATCCCCTGTACATGGACGTGATCACCGCTCTGGCCGGCGCCGGGATCACCGACAAGGTGGTCGTGGGCGGCCGTTACGGTCTGGGCTCCAAGGACACCCCGCCCCGCAGCGTGTTCGCCGTGTATGACAACCTGGCCCAGGACAAGCCCAAGGACCACTTCACCATCGGCATCGTGGACGACGTGACCGGCTCCTCCCTGGAGGAGAAGACCTCCGCCAACACCGCCGCCGAGGGCACCATCGAGTGCAAGTTCTGGGGTCTGGGCGGCGACGGCACCGTGGGCGCCAACAAGAACTCCATCAAGATCATCGGCG
>OJPN01002284.1_pt1 | contig 11584 bp, 12 predicted proteins | sample 1598511 | NCBI WGS metagenome assembly OJPN01 (sample SAMN03922485, study PRJEB24848) | human gut metagenome | isolation source: stool sample | host: Homo sapiens | place: Germany | collected 2011-05
ATTCCAAACCAAAATTCATTTTTGACAATTCTTCAAGAATACTATCGTCAATAACTCCGCTTTCATAAGCCTCTTTAATTGAGTAAACATTGCCATTCTTATAAAGCATAACATCATCGCCATGGTTGTAATAATAAGTATAGTCACCAATTGTTTGTTCAATCATAACGCCTAAACTCATAAAGGGTATATTTCTAAAACATACTGTTTCATCACTTGTAGAACCAACAATTTCGACATTCAAATATTCAGGTGCTTTGCCATTGTAATATTTATTTATAATTACACGCTTTATTTCTGAAAGGAGAGCTCTATCTTCACCCTTTGGGGTAACATCTATCTTACCCCAAAGATTTCCCCAAACATATAATTCATAGAGCATATCATCATCAATTACACCTGTTTCATAGGCATCTGACAAGGTATATACTTTATTATTCTTGTATAACAAAACGGGACAATCTCTCGGATAAGAAACAGTATAATCACCTATATCGAATTCCACTTCATCTGTCCAGTGTGTAAAACTATCCATAAAATCGAAATACACGCCACCGTCACTGGCTGTACCATATATTCTTACTTCAATAAAATCAGGCTTTTCATCGCCATAATATGTATCTAACATAGCCTGTTTAATATCTGAAATCAAGTCTGGATCAGAAGTTTCATCAGGTGTAGCAGCAAAAGCTGTTGTTACAACCGAAAAGCACATTACAAATGCTATCAATGCAGTTAAAAGTTTTTTCATTTTTATTTCCTCATCTTTTATTTATTCTATCTGTAATAATGGTATACGCAACAGATATTCAATTTACATCATTATACCGCTAAAATATATGTAATGCAATATAGTTGCTAAAAATTCACATAAAATAATCAGCAAAATAAAAACCGTTCTCAATAACGAGAACGGCTTTTATAGGGATTATTTAATTTGTAAATTACTCAAAATGATTTCTGCGTTTTGCAAAAATTACTGCACAACCTGCAAGCATTGCAACAAGAAGAATTACAGCAACGCTGTTCTGTCCTGTCTGTACAGCACCGCTGTTATTCTGTGAATTGTTCGGTGTGTCATTTGTAGCTGTATCGCTTGTTGAAACAGGCTTAGTTGCCGAAGTTGCAGAAGTTGTATCGGGTACTGTTACAGGTTCGTCAACTGTTGCAACCGTAGTTGTAGGCTCAGTAGGAACAGTCGTATTCGGTTTATTAGATTCCAAACCAAAATTCATTTTTGACAATTCTTCAAGAATACTATCGTCAATAACCCCGCTTTCGTAAGCCTCTTTAATTGAGTAAACATTGCCATTCTTATAAAGCATAACATCATCGTTATGGTTGTAATGATAAGTATAGTCACCAATTGTTTCTTCAATTGAATAATCAAGGCTAAAGCCTTCATTGTGCATAAAATATACTCCGCCGTCACTTGTTGAACCAACAATTTCAATGTTGAGATACTCAGGCTCTTTACCGCCGTAATATATATCTATCATCACCTGTCTGATTTCTGATGCAACATCCGATTCTGATATTTCATCAGGTGTAGCCGCAAAAGCTGTTGTTACAACCGAAAAGCACATTACAAATGCTATCAATGCTGTTAAAAATTTTTTCATTTTGATTTCCTCACCTTTTATTTATTCTATCTGTAATAATGGTATATGCAACAGATATTCAATTTACTTTATTATACCACTAAAATACATGTAATGCAATATAGTTGCTAAAAATTTAGCAAGAATAATTCTGCTCAAATGAAAATGCCACTTTCATAGCGAAAGTGGCATAAATGTTAATTTTAGTTGTCAAATCAAACTGGGTGAACCATATTTTTCTTGTCAAGCTTGTCGCCGTTGATGCCAACCTTGGCATTTCTTCTCTTTTCAAAGAAGTCGAGAGCAACCTTCGGGAACTGTGCATAAGAAAGAACATCCTCAGGCTGTTCAATCCACTGCTCAATCTCGCCACGGAGCTTATCAAGCTCAGGCTTAAGCTGATCTGCAGGACGACCTTTGATAATCTTCTTGTCACCGATAATCTTCTTCTGAAACTGAGGATCAATCGGCATTGGAGTTGTACCATACTCACCGGCAACAAGTCCCTTGAACTCGTTTGTGCACATTGAGTAGCGCTTGCCTGTGATTACATTGAATACAGCCTGTGTGCCGACAATCTGTGATGTCGGAGTAACAAGCGGAGGATAACCTGAATCCTTACGAACACGGGGTACTTCTGCAAGAACTTCGTCAAGCTTGTCTTCTTTACCGGCCTGCTTGAGCTGTGAAAGAAGGTTGGAAAGCATACCGCCGGGAACCTGATAGATAAGAGCGTTAGCGTCAGTTGCGAGCATCTTAGGATCAAGAAGTCCTGACTTGATGTACTTCTCACGGAGAGTCATAAAGTAAGCACGGATGTCAGAGAACTGTTTAAGGTCAAGACCTGTGTCGAACTCTGTGCCTGAAAGAGCGGCAACCATTGACTCTGTCGGAGCGTGTGATGTACCGAGAGCGAGTGGGCTGATTGCTGTGTCAATGCCGTCGGCACCTGCCTCAACACCCTTTAAAAGACACATTGATGCAAGACCTGATGTGTAGTGGGTGTGGAGCTGAAGCGGAAGCTCCGGAACAGCGGCTTTGATAGCCTTTACAAGGCTTTCGGTTCTTGTCGGAGTAAGAAGAGCAGCCATATCCTTGATACAGATTGAATCTGCACCTGCGTCTGCAATTCTCTTAGCATACTCAACATAGTATTCATCTGTGAATACAGGACCTGTTGTGTAACTGATAGCAACCTGTGCATGACCGCCTTCTTTGTTAGCGGCCTTGATAGCTGTTTTAAGATTCTTGATGTCGTTAAGAGCATCAAAAATACGGATAATGTCAATACCGTTTGCGATTGAACGCTGAACAAGGTACTCAACACAGTCATCGGCATAGTGACGATAACCGAGCATATTCTGTCCTCTGAAAAGCATCTGGAGCTTTGTGTTAGGGCAATGCTCTCTGATTGTGCGGAGTCTGTCCCACGGATCTTCGTTTAAGAATCTGAGGCATGAGTCATATGTTGCACCGCCCCAGCATTCGAGTGAGTAATAACCGATTTTATCGAGTTTGTCAAGAACAGGGAGCATTTCCTCTGTTGTCATTCTTGTTGCAATGAGTGACTGATGAGCGTCACGCAGAGCAGTTTCGGTAACTCTGATTTTTTTTGCCATTTTACAGCATCCCTTTCTCCGAATTATTGATTAGTTAAGTGTTACGAGAACCTTACCTGAGTCAACTGACTCACCCTTTGCAACATCAACTGTTGCAACTGTGCCATCCTGCGGAGCCTTAACGGGAGTTTCCATCTTCATAGCCTCGATGAATACGAGGTCATCTCCAGCCTTAACAGCCTGTCCTGCCGAAACAACAACATTAACAACTGTACCGGGCATAGGAGCCTTTACAACAACAGAACCCTGAGCGCCTGCGGGAGCTGCCGGCTTTGCTGCAGGAGCGGGAGCGGCTGCCGGAGCAGGAGCGGCTGCTGCGGGAGCTGAAGAGCCACCGAGTTCTTCAACCTGAACATCATATGCTGTGCCGTTAACTGTAATTCTTAAATTCTTCATTTTTAGTATCCCCTTTTATTTTAACAAGTAATCATTTATCAGATAGTTGAATGCTTCTTTGAAAGTGTTGAAACACGCTTGCCCGAGAGCATATCAAGAGCAGAAATAAGAGTCTGACGGAGCTGAGCTTCTTCAACAATACCGTCAACATAGCCGTTCTGAGCGGCATTGTAAGCAGAAAGATTCTCGTCAGCAAACTTCTGAGCAACCTCAGCCTGCTTATCTGTGGCAACATTCATAACTTCGGGAGCCATAATGAATGCGGCAGCCTCAACATTAACAGGTGAAATAACCGCATCGGGAAGTGCGTAAACAACATCTGCATTAGCGCCTGTGCCTGCAAGAGCAACATAGCCTGAACCGATTGCCTTGCCTGTAACAACAGAAATCTTGACTGTTGTTGCCTCAGCATAAGCAGCTGATGCCTTTGTTGCCGACTTGATTGACTCAAAGCCCGGGCAGTTTACGAATGTTACAACAGGGAGTGAGAAAGCGTCGCAGAAACGAACAAACTTTGCTACCTTGTTTGCAGACTTGCAACCAAGCTCCTTGCCCTTTGTAACAACAATACCTACAACCTGACCGCCGAGTCTTGCAAAACGAACATTTGCTTCCTTGCCGTAATCATTGAAGAGCTTTACAATGCTGTTGCCGTCAACTGTTCTGCTGACTACACAACCGCAACCGTCCTCTGCCGGAGCTTCTTCAAATGACTGAGGAGCCATTGTGAGGTTATTTGACGGAAGATAAAGGATAAGTTCCTTTGCAGCCTTGATTGCCTTGTCTGCGTCGTCACAAACGATTGAGGCAATACCGTTTTCAGCATTGTAAGCGGCATCAGAATGCTTGCCTGTTACCGAAAGTGAAAGCTGTGCGTCTTTGCTCATGATAACGATGTCTGCGCTTGCGGCGTTAAGAGCGTTTGTTCCGAGGCAAGTGCCGAGAACAACCGAGATCTGCGGTACAACACCCGAAAGTGACGCAGCCGCATTGAGAACATCACCGCAACCTGCGAGAAGCTCTGTACCCTGCTTAAGTCTGCCGCCAACGCTGTCATAGAAACCTACAACAGGAGCGCCTGTCTTGAGTGCAAGACCATACAGCTTTTTAAGCTTGGCAGCCTGTGCCTTACTCATGGCACCGCCGCAAATGTCGCTGTTCTGTGCAAACGCATAAACAGGCATACCTTCTACTGTTCCAAAGCCTGCAACAACCTCGGCAAAACCTTCACCGGATTTTGCAAAGGCATCAATTTCACAAAAGCTGTCTGCATCAAAAAACGCCGTAATTGTCTTATAAGCGGAAGTTGCAGCAATTTCAGCCTTTGCCTGATTGATCTTTTCAATACTCATCTTAAAATCCTCCAATACCATGTATTGAATATGCACGAAAACTGAGCGTGCATACTAATTTTCTACACAATACATTATACTCTATAATCTTCAAAAGTACAAGAAAAACACGCTGTACTATTTCAATTTTGAACACATTTAATAGTTATTACACCAAAACCGTAAATTTATTGTCGAATTAACGAATAGTTTTATTGACCGTTTCGGAAGTATTTTTCAAAAACGGAAAATTAAAGCTGTTTGCCGTTTAAAAACGGGTTTGCAAGCAGTTTTTTTACCTCTTGTTCGGTCAAATCTCTCCAGTCGCCCTGTTTGAGCATACCCATTTTTACTCCGCCGATCTGGGTGCGTTTTAGTCTTGCAACCTCAAGCCCGACAGCCTCGCACATTCTTCTGATTTCACGGTTCTTACCCTCGTGAAGAATCATTTCAAGAACTACTCTGCCCTGCTCCTTGTGAATTACATGGACATATGCAGGAGCGGTTTTCCTGCCGTCAAGCTCAACGCCTGTTTCAAGCTTTACAAGCTGATCCTCGTCAATTGACGGTCGAACGGTTACTCTGTAAATCTTGTAAACATTGTTTTTCGGGTGCATAACCTTGTTTGCAAAGTCACCGTCATTTGTAAAAACAAGCATACCCTCGCTGTCTTTGTCAAGTCTGCCTATCGGATAAACTCGCTCGCCGACATTCTCAACAAGCTGTGCAACACACTTTCTGCCACGCTCATCATTCATTGTGGTAATGAATCCACGGGGCTTGTTGAGCATAATATATCGGTAATTACCGCCCTTCGGCACAACAATCCTCTTGCCTCTTACAAACACCTTGTCTGTAGGAAGAACCTTATCGCCGAGAATTGCGGTTTTGCCGTTCACCTTGACATGACCGCCGAGAATAAGCTCCTCGGCCTTTCGCCTTGACGCAATACCGCATTGCGCTATGAATTTCTGAAGTCTTATAGGTTCAATTTTAGCCATATGTAAATTCCTTTTTATTAAAATTTTCTGTATATTTAAGCTGTCACGAAAACAGATTTCCTATTGCCGAAAATATTGACACACTTTTTTTATCCGATTTAATCTTTTCGCCTGCAACAATGCTGCATTTATAAAGCAGCTTTCCGCCGAGTGTGTATTCAATTCTGCCAACCGATTCGTTCTTTTCAATCGGAGCATACAAAAAGCTGTCTATGAAGATTTTTTTCTTGATTTTATCGCAGTCCTCACGCTTTAAAACGATTGTGTTGTTCTTCTCACCTGTAACCGTTACGCTGTCCTTATCACCGCCCACACACGGAATATCGGCACAAAAGTCAGCGTCCTTGCAGTCAACTCCCCTGTACTTTTCAAAAGCGTAATCATAAAGAGAAATATGGTCATTCCAATCGTTACGGTCATTCAGAGTGACGCACACAAGCGTTACACCGTCTTTTTTTGCAGAGGAAACAAGGCACCGCCCTGCCACCGTTGTATAGCCTGTTTTTCCGCCTGTACAGTAGGGATAAAGCGACAAAAGCCTGTTATGATTTGCATATGCGGTTTTCTTTGATTTCGGTTCAAGAAATTCAACGGTCACGCTCTTCTTAGCCGTAAGATTTGCAAAATCGTCATTTTCAAGTGCATATGACATAAGCAGAGCCATATCCTTTGCACTTGAGTAATGGTTGTCATCGTCAAGTCCGCTCGGCGTTACAAAATTGGTATTCGTCATACCGATTTGCTTTGCCTTTTCATTCATTCGTTGTGAAAACTTTTCGGGACTGCCCGAAATCGTATATGCCGCCGCATTCGCCGCATCATTACCCGACGCCATCATCATTCCTGACGCAAGGTCCGAAAGTCGGACTTTTTCACCGACTTTAAGATACATCGAACTGCCCTCGGCAACCATTTCCTGTTTGAAGGTAACTTCACTGTTACAGGATGCCGCCTCCTCAAGCGTTATGAGAGATGTCATAATCTTTGTGGTGCTCGCAGGTTTCATTCTTTCATCTGCATTTTTTGAGCAGATAACCGTGTTGTTATCGGGACAATAAAGAACAAATGCCTGTGCAGAAGTTGTGGGAGGAGTATCCTCCGCAGTTTTTGCGCCCATAAGCACAAACGGCATAACAAAGCACACCGCAAGCGAGATTATTTTTTTCATAAGGACACCCCCTGCATAAATCTATGCCGAGGGGTGTTGCAATATTACGAATCAGCCGTCAATATCGTCCTGTGTGATTTCGGAAAAATCGTCTGCGGATTCGCTCTTATCCTTTTTGAAAACTCCCTTTACTTTTTTAAGAACATCGGGAATCATATTAACGAGCTTGTCGGCTGTACCTTCTTCCCTGTCAACGGAAACAAGTCTTACATCGCCCTGATAAACGGTAAGAAATGCAACAGGCTGAATTGTCACACCTGCACCGCTGCCGCCGCCAAAGCAGTCTTTGTTTTCCTTTTTGGTAGGCAGATCCGAACCGCCTGCCGCAAAGCCGTAGCTTACCTTTGAAACAGGAATGATGAGTGTGCCGTCAGGCGAAGTTATAGGCTCGCCGATAATAGTATTGACATCAATCATTTCCTTGATTTTTTCCATTGTGGTATCCATTAAACTGCCGATAGGATGTTCCATAGCCATTCTCCTTTTTCAACAATATTTATATCAATCATTTTTAACTTCTGCCAGAAGTTTAATCCCCTTGATTCCGTGCTTAACGGCAAGACCGATAAGTCGGAATGCGAAAATTCTTGCGGCAAAGTCAAAGTTAATTTCTGTTTCTGTTTTTTCCGAAAAATTCGGATTTATGTCAACTCCGTAGCCTTTGCATTTTACAACACGGACAATTGTGCCTACTGCCGGATAAACAACGGCACAGTATTTGCCGTATTTTATAGCCGTGTCAGCCGCATCGTCACCTGCAACGCTGATACTCAGCGACAATTTTTTAACCAGTATGTGGCTGAAAAAGTCCTGCAATGCAGATACTGCAAGCTCTGCAACTTTTTTTATCAGGTTCAAAAGCCACTCAATACCGTATTTTTTTATAAGGCTCGGCTTTTTTTCTGTCGCTTTTTTAGGTTGTTCGGTTTTATGAGTTTGTTTTTTTGCTTTTTTCTTCTTCTTTTCCTTTTTGGGTTTTGCCGGCACAAGCTGAAGCTTTACAAATCCGATATACACGGCACACCAAAACTCCTCTTTATATGATGCACGCAAAGTAATCGGAATAAACATCACAAGCGCAATAAACAGCGCAATTCCAAGTAGGATATATAGCCAAAGCAAAGGGAATTCCCCCTAAATTTTACTGCCTGTCAACAGGCTGATCGGCAAACAAATCAATCTGCTCATTGCCGTTTTCAGTCTTTTCCTGTTCTTCACCGTTTTCTTCGGACTCCTTGTCCTCATCACCCTCGGGGAGCGGAGGAAGTTCGTCAAGACTTGAAATGTTAAAGCAACGCAAAAAGTTCTCGGTTGTGCCGTAAAGCAACGGTCTGCCCGGTAGCTCAAGTCTGCCCTTTTCTTCAACAAGTCCCTTTGTTGTCAAGCTGCCGATTACACCACTGCAGTCAACACCACGCACCTGCTCAACAAAAGCCTTTGTAACAGGCTGATTGTACGCAACAACTGCAAGAACCTCAAGAGCCGCCTGTGAAAGCGGAGTGTTTCTTCTCAAATCCATAACGGTGCGAATCTGCGGAGCAAATTCCTTTTTTGAAACCATCTGACAGGAATTGTCAAGCAATATTATAGTTATGCCCCGTCCTGACGCCTCATAATCATCAATCAGTGCAGAAATATGCTCTTTAACCTTTTTTTCGGAAATTTCAAGTGCCTGCGCTATTCGGGAAAATTCAACCGACGCACCGTTTGCGAACAAAATCGCCTCAATCGCACCACGAATATTTTCAACAGCCATTACTGCACCTCCTCATTTTCATTGTTTTCGTCCTCGTCAACCTGTGGCAAAGGCATTGCGTTTTTATCCTCAATCATATGAACAACGGCATTTTCACCGCTGCCCTCAATTCTGATGCGCTTGCCCTTTACCAGCTCCAGCGTTGCAAGAAATGTTGCCACAAGGTCGCTTTTGCCCTCGCACACCTCAAAAATTTCGTGATATTCAAGCCTTTTGCCGTGCCAGAGCCTTCTCATAAGATGGATAATCTTACTGTTTACCGACACGATTTTATGCGACACAATACCCGAAAATGCGTCTTTTGACGGCGGAAGCTTACGCTTGCCCCGTCCGACTGCGCTGACATATGCCTTTGCGATATCCTCACTCGGATGAATACGGTTGTAAGTCAAGTCAAATTCAACAGGAGATGCATCTCTGTAAAAGCTGTCAAAGTCATAAATATCGCCCAGCTTTGCCGCCATTTCACGGCAAACGGCATATTCAAGAAGCTGTCCCGAAAGTTCTTTCTTGAGTTCTTCAGCCTCTTCCTCATATTTTGGCAGGAGCATTACAGACTTGATATAAACAAGCCTTGACGCCATTGTCAGAAATTCCGATGCGATATCCATCTGATTTTCCTGCATCATATTAATCTGCTCCATGTACTGATCGAGCAATTCGGAAATGCTGATGTCGTAAATATCTATTTTGTTTTTAGAAATCAGCGTCAGCAAAAGGTCAAGAGGGCCTTCAAATGCCGACAGCTTATATTGAAGTTGTTGTGTTTCCATAAATAAGTTTCAGTTATGATTTGATGTTACGAATGATTTTGAAATCAACCGACAAACGGCATATACGGCAGGCTTGCAAGCCAGCTGATGAAGTTAAGAATCTGATTGCTGAGCCAGTTAATCGGAGTGTTGAGAATTCCTACATAAAGGAGAACAAAAAGACCGATGAAGAAATACATCTGATATCTGTAAAAAAACTCAACAGCCTTGTCAGGTAAAAATACGAACAGAACCTTTGAGCCGTCAAGAGGAGGAATCGGGATAAGGTTGAACACAGCAAGTCCGACATTGCATGAAATATAGAAACTTAAAAACTGAATAATGTAATCACCGATTGTTGAAAGCGGAAATGCGCCTGTAAAAAGGATAATCGGATAGTAAATGAGGAGTCCGACAAAAGCTGCAACGATATTTGCAATCGGACCCATAATTGCGGTGATTGCCATACCAACCTTTGGATTTTTAAAATTCCTCGGATCAATCGGAACAGGCTTTGCCCAACCGAATCCGAACAAAAGCATACACAAAGCACCCATAGGGTCAATGTGGCTGAGCGGATTAATCGAAAGTCTGCCTCTGCCCTTTACCGCCTTATCACCGAGAAGTGACGCAGTAAAAGCGTGCGCCCATTCATGGAACGGGAGAATTAAAAATATAATAACGAGTACAGCCAATATTTCGGCAATTACCGAGCCGAAATCAAGGTTGCCGTTTCTGATGCCGTTAAGTAATAATGAGAGCATAAGAGCCTCCTGAAATCTGAATTTTTAGGTAACAATCGTGTAACTATATCTATTCCTAATTATATAATATATCGTCAAAAATTACAAGAGCAAAAAACAAGTTAAGAAATTTTCAAAAAACACTTGCATTTTCTCTCATTTTCTGTTATTATAACAAAGTTAGAAATAGAATTAGTTTTCTTTAAGGAGGTGCAGACGCATGGCAAAATGTGAATTCTGCGGTAAGGATGTAAAGTTCGGTATTAAGGTATCTCACTCACACAGAAGATCAAACAGAACATGGAAGCCCAACGTACAGCGTGTTAAGGCTATTGTTGACGGTTCACCAAAGCGTGTATATGCTTGCACCCGTTGTTTGCGTTCAGGTAAGGTTACCAGAGCTAACTGATTTTACAGATTACGAAACAGCTCCACTATTTACGGTGGAGCTGTTTTTTTTGTATTTTTATCAGGATTTTAAACCTCAATCACAGCACAGAAAGAGGGCTGACCAAACAAAGGTCAGCCCTCTTAATTATTAGTCTTTATCAGCCGTTAAAGGATTTCTTCTTTCTTACGAAGAACGAACATTACACAAGTTGAGCCGATGAGAAGTGTAAGAATTACAACAGCCAGAGGAGCTTCACCTGTCTGAACAGCAGCATTTGCATTGTTATTGTTGCCATTGTCAGATGTATCCGGAGTGTCGGATGTTGAGCTGATTTTCTTTGTTACAGGCTGTGTTACAGATGTTGCTTCCTCGGTAGAAGGCTCTGCGGTTGAAGGCTCGGCAGTCGTGTCTAATGTTGTAGATTCCTCGGTTGTAGGCTCGGCTGTTGTCGGTTCTGCATAGGTTGAAGGAGTAAGCTCAGTTGAAAGACCATTTTTTGCTGCCACAGCAACAGGATCTTTCTTAACTACTTCTTTATCAACAAGAATAACTTCTTTTGAACCGTCAGTCATTTCTGTGTCCGGATTTACTTCCGAAACACGAAGCACCTCAACAACAAGGTCAACCGTCGTCGAAACCGGTGCAACCTTTGAAATGTCTTTAACATCAAAAACAACTGTTGCAAAAAGCGTCTTTTCGCTAAAGTCATAAAGACCGAGATTACTTGCACCGAATCTTACATAACCAACGCCTTCCGACTTATTCTTGAAGTTTACATCTGTCTCTTATACACATCTGACGCTGCCGACGAAGGCTTAGGTGTAGA
>OJPN01002297.1_pt1 | contig 11550 bp, 9 predicted proteins | sample 1598511 | NCBI WGS metagenome assembly OJPN01 (sample SAMN03922485, study PRJEB24848) | human gut metagenome | isolation source: stool sample | host: Homo sapiens | place: Germany | collected 2011-05
GATGAGGAGCAGGTGGCCGGTGCAAAAGCTGCTCTTGAAAAATACGGCACTTGGCAGGCGTGGTACGAATCCGATGACCCAGAAAATGCTCGGTTCCTGGGGTATGACAAGGTGAAATTTACCGTGGTCATGCCAGATGGCACCACCTACACCGAGCGCCAGGATATTGGGGACGGTGACGGGGGCGTTCTGGACTTCCTCGCACAATATCCCAAGTACCAAGACATCCTTCCCTTGTTGCAGCAAAGTACACCACCACAAAATGATTATATGCTTTTAAGCCGCTTGAAAGCCGACTGCGACTATTTCTTGGGCGCTGGCGGGCGGGCAGAAAAGCACCTGTGGGCTGGGAACGTGCGAGAGCAAATCGCCAAAATGCGGGAACTCTATGACGCCCTGCCGGAAAAACCGGAATGGCTCACCATGGAGGACATCGACCGCTACGCCCAGCGCATGGAGCCGCCCTACGAAGTTGCGGTGTACCACCACTTTGAAAATGGATTTGACGAACGGCTGGATTACCAAACGCTGGCAGAGGCGGAACAGGCGGCGCAGCAATATGTGGCCGGAACGATGGAGGGCGAGGACGGCTTTGCCTACGACGGCGCTGGTATCTACGATTTGAATGAGCGCCGGTGGCTGCGGGTTTACGGGGACTTCCCCGATGAACGGGCCATCGAGCAGGCGGCGCTTGCCGCAGAGGAACCACAAGCCAGCACGGAGCAGGCCGGTTTACAGCCTAAAAAAGAAGAACCGGCTCCACTGCCGCCCAAACGCCCCCGCCGTGAGCGCATTACCTTCACAACCCTGCACCCGGAAATCTCCAGGGATCAGCGCCATGATTTCCACATCACCGACGACGCCTTGGGCCACGGCACCCCCAGCGAGAAATACGCGGCCAATGCCGCCGCTATCCGCACCTTGAAGCAGATCGAAGCGGAGGAACGTCTGGCCACCCCCGAAGAACAGGAAATCCTGTCCCGTTATGTGGGCTGGGGCGGCCTTGCGGACTGCTTTGAGGAAACCAGCCCCCACTATGAGGAGCTGAAATCCCTGCTGTATTTGGAGGAATACGCGGCGGCCAGGGCCAGCACCCTGACCGCCTTTTACACGCCGCCCGTGGTCATCCGGGGAATCTACAAGGCCCTGTCCCAGATGGGCTTTACCCAGGGCAACATCCTGGAGCCGTCCTGCGGCACCGGCAACTTCCTGGGCCTGCTCCCTGCGGATATGGCGGGCAGCAAAGCCTATGGCGTGGAGCTTGACAGTATCAGCGGCAGGATTGCCCAGCAGCTTTACCAAAACGCCAGCGTTTCCGTAAACGGCTTTGAAACCGTGCAAATGCCCGACAGCTTTTTTGATGTAGCCGTGGGCAACGTCCCCTTTGGGGATTTCAAGGTGCTGGATAGGCGGTACGACAAGCACCATTGGCTCATCCATGATTACTTTTTCGGGAAAGCGTTAGACAAAGTGCGGCCCGGAGGCGTGATTGCCTTTGTCACTTCAAAAGGCACCATGGATAAGGAAAACTCCGCCGTCCGCAGGTATCTTGCCCAGCGCGCCGACCTCATCGGGGCCATCCGCCTTCCGGACAACACCTTCAAGCGGAACGCCGGAACGGAAGTGACCAGCGACGTCATTTTCCTGCAAAAGCGCGACCACATCACCGATCTGGAACCGGATTGGGTGCATTTGGACACGGATGAAAACGGAATCCGCATGAACCGCTATTTCGTGCAGCACCCGGAGATGATTCTGGGCGACATGGTGATGGAATCCACCCGGTTCGGGCCGGACAGCGCCTGCAAAGCCCGCGAGGGGGAAGACCTGTCCGATCAGCTTGCCAATGCCATCCAGTTTTTGCAGGCGGAAATCAAGCCCTACGAGCTGGAGGAGCTGGACGAGAAGGAAGATCATTCCATCCCCGCCGACCCCAATGTAAAGAACTTTAGTTATACGATTGCGGACGGCCAGGTGTACTACCGGGAAAACAGCCTCATGCACCCGGTGGAGGTCTCCGTCACAGCGGAAAACCGTATCCGTGGCATGATCGAGCTGCGGGAATGTACCCGCAGGCTTATTGAGTACCAGACCGAAGGCTACCCGGATGAGGATATTGCAGCCGAGCAGCAAAAGCTCAATGCCCTTTATGACAGCTTCACCGCCAAGTACGGCCTGATTAGCAGCCGGGGCAACAAGCTGGCCTTTTCGGAGGACTCCAGCTACTGTCTGCTCTGCTCTCTCGAAGTGCTGGATGAGCAGGGCAGCCTAAAAAGAAAAGCCGATATGTTCTCCAAGCGCACCATCCGTCCCCATGTGGCTGTCACCAGCGTTGACACGGCCAGTGAAGCGTTGGCGGTATCCATCTCGGAAAAAGCCCGCGTGGACATGGACTATATGGCGGAGCTGTCGGGGAAATCCCCGGAGGAACTGGAACAGGAGCTTGCCGGGGTGATCTACCGGGATATTCGCTGCGCGGAGAACCCGGAGGACATCCTGCCTTCTCTGGCGGATCTGGGCCGCTACCCCTTTGTCACAGCGGATGAGTACCTTTCCGGGAAAGTGCGCCAGAAACTGCGGATGGCAAAAGCCTTCCTGGAGGCGGCCCCAGCCGGGCAAAAGGAAACCGTCCGCAGAAATGTGGAGGCCCTGGAGGCTGTCCAGCCCCAGGATTTGGGCGCGGGAGAGATCGGCGTCCGCATTGGCGCGAACTGGGTGCCCGTCGAGGTGTACCAGCAATTCATGGTGGAGCTGCTTACCCCTTACGGGCAGGCCAGGAGCCGCATTAGAATCCTGCGCGCCGAAGCTACCGGCCAATGGAGTATCACGGAGAAAAACTTTGACCGGGCCAACGTCAAGGCCAATACCACCTATGGAACCAAGCGGATGAGCGCCTACCACATCCTGGAACACATCTTAAATCAGCGGGATGTGCGGGTATTCGATTATATTGAGGACGAGAACGGCAAGAAAAAGCCCATCCTCAACAAAAAAGAAACCGCGATTGCCCAGGACAGGCAGGAACTGATTAAGCAGAAGTTTGCCGAGTGGATTTGGAAAGACATTGACCGCCGGGAGCTGCTGTGCCGCATTTACAATGAAACCTTCAACGGCGTCCGCCCCCGTGAGTATGACGGGCGGCATATCCGGTTCGAGGGGATGAACCCGGAGATTACCCTGCGGCCCCACCAGGTGAACGCCATCGCACACATCCTGTACGGCGGGAATACCCTGCTGGCCCACGAGGTGGGGGCAGGGAAAACTTACGAGATGGTGGCCGCCGCCATGGAGATGAAACGCCTGGGGCTTTGCACCAAGTCGCTGATCGTGGTGCCCAACCACATCACCGAACAGTGGGCGGCGGAATGGCTCCAGCTCTATCCTTCTGCCAACATCCTGGTAGCGACGAAGAAAGACTTTGAAACCCAGAACCGCAAGAAGTTTTGCAGCCGCATTGCCACCGGGGACTACGACGCCATCATTATCGGCCATTCGCAGTTCGAGAAAATCCCTATCAGCGTGGAGCGCCAGCAAGCCATTTTGGAACGCCAGATCGAGGAAATCCTGGAAGGAATCGAGCAGGCCAAGGCGCAGAAGGCGGAACGCTACACGGTCAAGCAGATGGAGCGCACCCGGAAATCCCTGGAGACAAGGCTTGCCAAGCTCAACGACCAGAGCCGCAAGGACGATACGGTGACTTTTGAGCAACTCGGCGTTGACCGGCTTTTCATTGATGAGAGCCATTATTTTAAGAACTTGTTTTTAGCGACAAAAATGCGGAATGTGGGCGGCATTGCCCAGACCGAAGCCCAGAAATCCAGCGACCTGTTTATGAAAACCCAGTACCTGGACGAATTGACGGGCGGGCGCGGCGTGATCTTTGCCACCGGCACCCCCATTTCCAACTCCATGGTGGAGCTTTACACCATCCAGCGGTATTTGCAGTACCGGATGTTACAGGAGATGGGCCTTGTCCATTTTGATGACTGGGCGGGGAACTTCGGAGAGACGGTTACAGCTATCGAGTTATCGCCGGAGGGCACCGGCTACCGGGCTAAAACCCGGTTTGCCAAGTTTTATAACTTGCCGGAGCTGATGGCTGCCTTCAAGGAGGTTGCCGACATCCAGACGGCGGATATGCTCAAACTCCCCGTGCCAAAGGCCAACTTCCACACGGAAGTCGTGAAACCGTCTGAGATTCAGAAAGAGATGATAAGGGGACTGGCGGAACGGGCCGAGAAGATCCACGCAGGAGGGGTTGACCCTCATGTGGACAATATGCTGCGCATTACCAACGACGGGCGGAAACTGGCGCTGGATATGCGGCTCATCCAGCCCCTGGCCCCGGATGACCCCAATGGTAAAGTAGCTGTCTGCGCCCGGAACGTGTACCGTATCTGGGAACAGACCAAAGAAAAACGCTCTGCACAGCTTGTGTTCTGCGACCTGTCCACACCTACCACCGATGGCTCGTTCAGTGTTTATGACGACCTAAAAAAGAAACTGATGGACGCCGGTATCCCGGAGGAAGAAATCGCCTTTATCCACACGGCGGACAGCGAAGCCAAAAAGAAGGAGCTGTTTTCCAAAGTGCGCGCCGGGCAGGTGCGGGTGCTGCTGGGTTCCACGGCCAAAATGGGCGCGGGCACCAACGTCCAGGATAAACTCATTGCCCTGCATGACCTGGACTGCCCCTGGCGGCCTTCCGACCTTCAGCAGCGGCTGGGCCGTATCGTCCGCCAGGGCAACGAAAACGAGGAGGTGGAAATCTATCGGTATGTCACCGAGGGCACCTTTGACGCTTACCTCTACCAGCTCGTGGAGAACAAGCAGAAGTTTATCGCTCAAATCATGACCAGCAAATCTCCCGTCCGTGTGGCGGATGATGTAGATGAAACCGCCCTGAGCTATTCGGAGATCAAGGCGCTGGCCACCGGCAACCCGCTTATCATCGAAAAGTGCAACCTGGATATGGAGGTGGCGCGGCTGAATATGCTGAAAGCCAGCCACTTGAACCAGGTATATGCCCTGGAGGAGCTGGTGTACCGCAAGTACCCGGAGGAAATCACCCGGCTCACGGAACGGATCGCGGGCTATGAACAGGATGTGGCGCTGGCGGCGGCCCACCCCAAGGCCCAGGAGGGCTTCTGCGGCATGGAGGTGGACGGCAGGCACTACGCTGAAAAGGAGGACGCAGGCAAGGCCATCATCGACGTCTGTACCCGTATGACCGGCTCCGACGCTGTTCTTTTGGGGCAGTACCGGGGCTTTTCCATGGTGCTGGCCTACGACGGCAGGAGCAACGAGTACCGGATCACCCTCAAAGGCACCCTTTCCCATACGGTGACGCTGGGCGCAGATGTGTTTGGCAATATCACCCGACTGGACAACGCGCTGGAAAACCTGGCGGGCAGCCTGGAGGCCGAGCAAAACCGTCTGGAGGAAACCAAAACCCAGCTTGAAAACGCCCGCACGGAATTGGCTACACCTTTTGCCCGCGAGGAGGAGCTGGCGGAGAAAACAGCCCGTTTGAAAGAGCTGAATATTCTGCTCAACATGGATGAGAAAGACAAAACGCTGATGGATGACGGCCCTGACGAAGGGGAAGAAATGCCGGAAAGGAAGGTGGTAGGACTGGAGCGTTGACACCTGTGCCGGCTGGAGCAATCCAGCCGGCTTTCTACATATCTGAAAAGGACATCGCCCCCTTTACATAGCCAGCCGCCCCATGCGGGCGGTAAATCTGCGGCTATGGAAAGGGGGCTGTATTTTTTTATGCCTTTTTACAACCAGGAGGAGATTGAAAAAGCGCGGGAGGTAGACTTATTCACCTACCTGCAAGCCTGCGAGCCGCAGGAGCTTGTCCACGTTTCCGGCAATGTCTACTGCACCAGGGAACATGACAGCCTGCGGATTTCCAACGGCAAATGGTGCTGGTTTTCCCGTGGGATAGGCGGCTATTCTGCGCTGGACTATCTCATCAAGGTCAATGGCTATTCGTTTATGGACGCAATGGAAACCATCACCGGCAGGGCGGCAATCAGGCCGCCTTCTTTTGTGCCTGCGCCTAAAGAGGAAAAACCCAAGCATCTGCTTCTGCCGCAGGCCGCGCCGGATAACCGGGCTATGGTGGACTACCTCAAAAAAAGAGGGATCGACCAAGAGGTGATCGACTACTGCATCCAGACCGGGCGGCTCTATGAGAGCCGGAACAAGGGCCACAGCAATGTTGTTTTCGTAGGTTTTGACAAAGATGGCAAGGCGCGGTTCGGCTGTCTGCGCGGGATCGGTGAAGGACGTTTCCACGGTGATCTGAGTGGCAGCGATAAACACTATTCCTTTGCCCTGCCCGCCTGCGTGGAGAATCCGGCGATACACCTGTGTGAATCCGCCATTGATGTCATGTCCTATGCGACCCTCTGCAAGCTGGACGGTATCGACTGGAGGCGGCACAATCTGTTGTCCCTGGCGGGAATTTACCAACCGAAAAAGGTGCTGGCAGAAAGCAAGCTACCCGTTGCCCTCATCCGGTTTCTGGAGGATCACCCATCCGTGAAAACCATCTATCTGCATCTGGACAATGACGGCCCCGGCAGGCTGGCAACAAAGGCAATCATGGCGGTCATTCCCAAAGAATACGAGGTCAAAAACCGCCCGCCGCCCACCGGCAAGGACGTGAATGACACCCTTTGTCACCGGCTTGGGATTCCCATTCGGTGCAGCAACGGAAAGGAGCATGAACGATGAGAGAGTACGAAGTGACCATCACCGAAACGCTGGAAATGACCGTCACGGTGGAAGCGGAGAGCCGCGAGGAGGCGCAGCAGATCGCCTCGGACAACTGGAAGAACGGCGACTATATCCTGGACGCCGACCACTTCAAAGACGTGACATTCCGCACCAAAGGCCGGAACCGTGACCGAGACGAGCGGTGAGATTTCTTTTTAGCTGTGAAGGATTCCCCGCAGGGGAATGGAACGTGTATGTACCAGCAAGCATCGTGTTTGGTCGCCCAAACACCGCTTGTTAGGGGGAGCGCCCCCTAATACCCCTTTGAAAGAATGGAGGTTTTCTATGGAAGGATTGTTTTTTGCCATTGGATTTCTGCTGGGCGGCGTGTGCGGCGTACTGGTCATGTGCCTGCTTCAAATCAACCGCCGCCATGAGGAGGACAAGGAATGAGGAAAAGAAACTGCCGCGTACAGGTGCGGCTCGATAACAAGGAATACCAGGGCTTTATGAAAGCGGTACGCAAAAGTGGGCTTTCCCAAGAGGTTTACCTGCGCCATCTCATTAACGGCGTCGTCCCCCAGGACGCGCCGCCGCCCGATTATTACCACTTCATGCGGGAGCTGCACGGCGTGGGCAACAACCTAAACCAGATCGCCCAGAAAGCCCATGTGCTGGGCGTCATTGATGAGCGCCGCTACGATGAGGAAGTAAAAAAGTTTGACCGGCTCGTCCGCGACATCACCAAAGCCGTGATCCTGCCCAGGCCAATGGAGTAAAGCTATGGCTACCACGTCCATCTGGCGGGTAAAGGGCTGGCTGGGGAAAGTGCTCATCTATGTGGAAAACCCGGATAAAACGGAAAACCCCGCCGTCTTTGAAAAGCAGGGCATGGACGGCCAGGAGGCCCAGGGCCTTTCGGACGTGATCGAGTACGCCGTCCGGCAGGAAAAAACAGGCCGGATTGCGCCCGATGAAGAAGGCGCGCCTGTCATGCAGCGGTTTGTCTCCGGGGTGAATTGCAGCCCCTCTACTGCCCGCGACGAGATGATGGCGGTGAAAAAGCGGTTTGGAAAGGAGGACGGGACTGTGGCCTACCACGGCTATCAGAGCTTTGCCCCCGGCGAGGCTACGCCGGAGCTGGCCCATGAGATCGGCCTTGCCCTGGCAAAAAAGCTGTGGGGTGAAAAATACCAGGTGCTGGTAGCTACCCATCTGGACAAAGCCCATCACCTGCACAACCACTTTGTTGTCAACACCGTATCTTTCGTTGACGGGATCAAGTATTACCGCAGCGAAAAGGACTACTTTGCCATGCAGCGGGAATCCGACCGGTTGTGCCGGGAATACGGCCTGTCCGTCATTGAAAACCCCCAGCGCGGAAAATCCAAGCACTACGGGGAATGGCGGGCCGAGCAGGAAGGCCGCCCCACCTACCTTTCCCTTATCAAAGCCGATGTGGACGCTGCCATCCGCCAGTCGATGACGGAACGGCAATTTTTTTATCATCTGCGGCAGATGGGCTATGAAGTCAAGGTGGGCAAGGACATTACGGTGCGCCCCTACGACCGGCCCCACGGCAGGAAACTTGCGCGCAACTTTGGCGAGGGCTATTCCCTGGAGAACATCCGCAGGCGGATTCTGGCCCAGAGCCGCCCCCAGCGGGAACAAAAGCCGGAGCCGTTTCGGTGCAGGCTCCACGGGGATTTGAAACAGGCCAAAAAGGCGACGGGGTTCCGCGCCCTCTACTTCCACTACTGCTACCTGCTGGGGGTGTTCCCCAAAAAGCAGAACCGCCAGACGGGCCATGTGCCCCACGCGCTGCGGGAGGATTTAATCCGGGCAGAGGAACTTACCGATGAGGCGCGGCTGCTTTCCCGCCACCGCATTGACACCCTGGAGCAGCTCAATGCCTATCAAGCCGATGTGGAATCCCGGCTTTCCAGCATAACGGAACAGCGGAAAAGCCTGTACCGGAAACAGCGCACCAGGGCGGTGCTGGGCGACCCCGCCAGGCAGGAGCAGATCCGGACGGAGATTGCCGTCCTTACGGCACAGGTCAAGGAGCTGCGCCGGGAGGTAAAGCTGTGCGGGGATATTGCCCTGCGCTCTGCTTCCATCAAGGATAAGATACGGGCCGCCCGCGAAGAACAGCAAGCCGGGAAAACGGAAAAAGGCCGTCTGGAGTCGGAACGGGCGGGCCGCTCAACCGAAAGGAGATGATTTTTGATGTATAACTCAGGCGACGCGGCGGAGCAAGTGGTACGCATGAGCCTGGAGGGCGCGGAAGTCGCCCTCAAGATCACCGGCGCAGCCGCGAAAAATCTGGCCGCCGCCCTTTACACGGTACTGAAAGACCAGAAAAAGACCAAGGGCAAAGCCCGCATTGAAACCATGCTGCGGGAAAAGCGCCCTTTGAAGGTCTATACCATTAAAAAAGAGGACTGCCCGGAGTTTGCCAGGCAGGCCAAGGGGTACGGGATTCTCTATGCACCTATCCCGGTACGGAAGGAGGATGACACCATCGACATCCTGGTATTCCAAGACGACGCCGCACGGGCCAACCGGATCGTGGAGAAGTTCAAGCTCACGGTGGTGGATACGGCTTCGATTAAGGAAGATATTGAGAAATCCCGCGAGGAGCGCGGAAGCGAACCGGCAGCCCCGGAGAAGGCCGCGCCGGAAAAGAGCGAGGAGGATCTGCTCATCGACGAGTTGATGGAAAAGCCAACCCAGAAAGAAAAAGCCCAGCCGGAGAACCCGGCAGCGGAAAAGAACGCCCCTTTTGCCCCAGCGGCGGAAAAATCCCATCCGTCCGCGCCTACCTTAGAGAACAGCAGCAACTCCGCAAGGGGTACTTCTGATGGGCCGGAAAAGCCGTCCGTGCGGCAGGAGCTTCGGGACATCCAGGCCCAGCGGAAGAAAGAGGCGGAGGCCCCTCATCACGAAGAACCAGCTGCGCCCCGGAAAAAGGCGGCCCAGAAAACCACGCGGCACCAGCCGCCCAAACCCAAAAAGAAACCCAAATCGAAAGAGAGGTAAATGCTTATGAACAACTTTGACGACCTGTTTGAACAGCAACCTCAAAAGGAGGCCGCGCTTCAGAAGCCGGAGGGACAAAAGGAACGCCCCAAGCGCCAATGGTGGCAGATCCGTGAGGAGAAGCAGCGCAAGGAAGCCTATGCTTCTCTGGATAAGATTTTTGGAGCGTTTGCGGAGGGCAACGGCAATATGGAGGCGTATCTGGACGTACAGAGCCGATTTCCCTTCCACTCTGCCCGCAACGCCCTTCTGATCGGCGCACAATGCCCCCAGGCGCAGCGTGTGGGCGGCTATAAGGAATGGACTGCCCAGGGCATTGAGATTCTGGAGGAAGAAAAGAGGCTTCCAATTATCATTCTGGAACCGGGCAAGGCATACCGGAGGGATGACGGCTCCATCGGCCAGAACTTTTAAGCCAAAGAGGTCTATGACATTTCCCAGACTTCGGCACAGGGACAGTACCAGCCCCAGGTCACCTATGATGACCGGCTGCTTTTGAAAGGGCTGATCGCCAGCTCTCCGATGCAAATCCGGGCGGTAGACGAACTGCCCCAGGGACGTGGTGCTGTGTTCTCTGAGGAACAGAACGCTATCCTGGTCAAGAAAGGCATGGACGCCCCCGACATCTTCCGCTGTGTTTCACTGGAGATTGCCAATGTACAGCTTGCCAGAAACAACGAAGGGTATTCAAGAGAAGCGGACGGCTATAAAGCTTATGCCGTCAGCTATATGCTCTGTAAGCGGTACGGCATTGAGGCCAAAGGCTATGACATTGGCCGTCTGAACAGCGTTTTCAAGGGCCAAGACCCCAGAGAAGATGTCCCGGCAGCCCTCAGCGATATGCGGGAAACCTTCAAGTCGCTGAACGGGCGCATGGCCAGAGCGATGGGGCTGACCCGCGACACCAAACAGAAGGAACCGGAACGGTAAAGGAGGTTTGAGTCATGGAAAGACAGGATAAAGTCGTCCTGACGCTGGACAGCTACGAGCATGGCATCATGATTCGTGCGCTCAATGAGCTGCGGAACGATATGCTGGAGGAACAGCGCGACCCCGGCCCGGTGGAGGATGTGCTGCTGAAAACTATTGACGCCCCTGCACAAAAAGATAAGAAAGCGAAGCGTCGGGATGAAGCCAGATAACAGGACGGGCGGCCCCTGGCTTTATGCGCTGGGGCTGATCCCGGTCATCTGGTTCGCCCTTCTGATTGCGCCGTCTGTTTCCGGTGGCCTTGCGGAGATTATGAACGGCCTGCCTGTGGCAATGAAGAATCCATTCAAGCTGATGTGGTGTGAGGACAGCGTAAAAACTGTCCTCATTTTTATTGCCGCCTATGGGCTGGGAATCGGGATTTATCTCTCATCCCGGCGCAATTACAGACGGGGCGAAGAACACGGTTCGGCCAAATGGGGCGACGCCAGAGCCGTGAACAAGAAGTACCGGGCGAAAGACCCGTTTCAAAACCGCATCTTCACCCAGCACGTCCGCATGGGACTGGACGGCAGGAAGCACCGCCGCAATCTGAACACCCTGGTGGTGGGCGGCAGCGGCGCAGGAAAAAGCCGGTTCTATGCAAAAGTCAACCTGTGCCAAGCCAACACCTCGTATTTTGTGCTGGATTGTAAGGGCGAGCTGCTCCGGGACTGCGGCACTTTGCTGGAACGGCAAGGCTATGAAATCCGCATCGTTGACCTTTTGAACATGGAGAAAAGTCATTGCTACAATCCCTTCTCCTATTTGAAAAATGACAACGACGTGCAGAAGATGGTCACAAACCTG
>OJPN01002299.1_pt1 | contig 11530 bp, 6 predicted proteins | sample 1598511 | NCBI WGS metagenome assembly OJPN01 (sample SAMN03922485, study PRJEB24848) | human gut metagenome | isolation source: stool sample | host: Homo sapiens | place: Germany | collected 2011-05
CTAAGCCTTCGTCGGCAGCGTCAGATGTGTATAAGAGACAGGGCTTAGAAAATGGAGGAATCATTATGAAGAATCAAAAAAGACACAGCAGGAAGCTGCTGAGTATCCTGCTCGTACTCTGCATGGCACTGACCATTGTGCCGATAACTGCGTTTGCGGCAGGAGTCAATTACATTGACAAAATTAGTGTCACCTACACCAAACCTGACTATAAAGCTGGCGATGCACCGCAGGCAGCAGCGACGGTGACAGAGGGAGAATGCTCTGTTGCCTATGAGTATTGGATGGAAATAGAACAAAAAACAGAAGGCAGTGTCTGGACAAGTACAGGACGGTATTGGTATTCTGATTCGAGTAAAATGGCGTCTCTTGCAGCAGACAAGCAGATTACACAGTTTGAAGCAGGACACCATTATTCCTATAATATTGTACTTAAAACAAATAGCGGCTACTTTATCAGCGACGATACAATTGTTTCCGTAGGCGATTATGAGTGGGGTAAGGCGGGGTCCGACACGAATCTTGAAATAAAAGAGATGAGTACGGAACTGCGTATTTACAGTCCTTACTCAATCGATCTTCCTGCCGCCAGCACCGACGAGGTTATTACCACAGTTGACATCGGTAATGTTTGGAAAAACCTTGATTCCACAAAGCCCGTTGCGTTTACAGCGGAAGTAAATCCCAACAATTCTGCTTGCAGCGGAAAAGTGGAAATCGTGGAAGAAGCGTGGGAGAAGTCCACTTATGGTGAAAGTACCCCGATAACAGACGTTATTAAAAGCACAGATACTTCCCGTACCCCGATTGCCGGTGGAGAATACTGGTATAGCATTGTGTTAAAGGCGAAAAAGGGATATGTATTTTCTGATAATATGACTTTTATTTGTGAGGGAAAAACATATACCGGATGTACATACGTGTCTGATAATGGGAAAACCCTTACTGCGTGGGAATTTTTGTCGCCTGTCACAGTAAGCGACGGGGCAGACGATACCGTAATAAAAGATGTTGAAGTGATTGGCGCTACGCTTTCTTATAATGAGGGAGATACACCGAAGGCTACTGCTGTGACTAAAGATATTGGCGCAAACTATGAGATTGCTTATGAAAGTTGGGAAAGTTGGGATGAAACCAATCAGAATGATTTTTGGTTCTCAAATGAAGAATATTATACTGAACTCTTAGGGGGCAGGTTTACTTCTTTTGAGGAAGGGAAATCCTATCGCTATTCAATTCTGCTGAAAGTGAAAAACGGACGGACTTTCGCAGCAACAGATTCGGGACTGACAGTAACTGTAAATGGTTGGACGGTTGAGCAGCAAAATATTAGTGTGAATCCGGACGGACAATCTGTGTATGTTACTGGTATTGCAACAATTACACCGACCAAGCCGGTTGAACCAAAGGAAATTGAAGTTATAGAAATCAATAATGCAACCATAACTTTTAAAGATGGTGATAAGCCTGTATTTACTGGCAATGTACCCGATAATGAAGACTACGCATTTCGGTGTGAGTGGTGGAGCCTGGACAGCGATACCGGTCTGGTTTCTACTGAGCCGGAGTGGGGAAGCGAAATTTATAAAAACAAAATCACTACTTTTGAAGCTGGAAAGACCTATCATTACGGGGTATATGTGACTGCATATTACGGAAACTTCTCACCCGATGCCAAGCTGAAAATCAACGGTCAGGAAGTGAAGTACACTCGTATAGGCGATGAGAATGACACCCAGAGCTTCTGGGTCGAAACCGACCTTACCATGACGCCTACTGCGGCAGGTGCTTCGGATTACAAAATTATCGAGGGAGCAAACGGCACATGGACGCAGAACAGCAACGAAACGCTTGTTTTCCGTGTAAATGGTGATTTCAGTAAATTCACAGGCGTTAAGGTTGACGGTACGCTGATCGACGCGAAGAATTATACGGCGAAATCCGGTTCTACGATCGTCACGCTGAGTACAGATTACCTAAAAACGCTTTCTGTCGGCACACATAAATTAACTGTTGTCTATACAGACGGTGAATGCAGTGCAAATTTTGAGGTTAAGAAAGTTGCCACGGAGCAGACGAAGCCAACAGAAGGGGACAAAACTGATACTACAACGCCAACTGGTGGCAAGGATACCACAAGCCCACAGACAGGCGACAACAGCAACCTTGCACTTTGGTTTGCCGTATTGTTCATTTCATGCAGTGGCGTAATCACCTGCGCGGTTTACAGCAGACGCCGAAAGCTGAATAAGCGATGACAGTGGAAACGGAGGTTTTGGAATGAAAATAAAAAAGCAAAGGGTTATGGCCATATTTTTGGCCATATGCCTGCTTATTGGAATCCGGCCGTCCAATGCATTGGCATACGGCGAGACGGGAACTTTTGATGCCACAGGCGGCACAGTAACATATAAGGTGCTGGAGGATGAAACGGTTGCCATTACAGGCTGCGAGGATACGGTTACGGAGATCGTGATCCCGGATGAAATCGACGGAAAAACTGTTACAACCATTGCTGGGGAAGCATTCCGCTATAATGAAACACTGGTTTATGTGAAGTTCCCGGCTCATCTGACAACCATCGAACTTTATGCATTTTCCGGCTGTATAGCGTTAGAGACTGCTGATTTTTCGGCTTGTACGGAAGCAGTTTCACTTGGGGACAGTGCATTTTCCGGAGCGATTCTTTTGAAAGAAGTCGCGTTTCCGGCAGGTGTGTCGGATATGCAGGAACTGGCATTTGCCAGCTGCCACAGCCTTTCCAAAGTGGATATTTCAAAAAGCACTGCGCTGACGGTTATCCCGGCTTATGCTTTTGAGAATGCAGCGTTTACAGAATTCACCGTACCGGACTGTGTGACGAGAATTGACAACTGTGCGTTTCGGTGGTGTGAGAAGCTGACAGATCTGTCTCTCGGACAGGGAGTACAGAGTATCGGCGAAGAAGCATTTGCATCCTGCCCGATATCGTCTCTTGTACTTCCGGACAGCGTCACGGATATTGGGTTTAAGGCCTTTGATAGCTGTACATCACTGACGGATATTACATGGCCGTCAAATAAGAATTTCATGACGGTGGCAGGATTTACAAATTGTACGGCGCTTCCGGTTTCGGAACTGAACGAGGCTTTGACGCTTCCCAGTGTATCAGCGATTGGTGATTATGCTTTTACGAACTGTAATTTTGATCAGGTGACGATTCCGGCAAATATCAGAAATATCGGAGAGTCAGCATTTTCCGGGAATCTGAATATGACTTCCCTTACAATTTTTCCGGGTGTGGAACAGATCAGGCGTTGGGCATTTGAAAATTGCACAGGTCTTGCCAGAAGAACCGTCGTGATTCCGGAAACGGTAACGGAGCTTCGAAGCGGTGCATTCGCCGGATGTAAGAAACAGAATGATGATACGACATTCACTGGAATTACGGTGGAAGTGAGAAACCGGGATTTCGGTCTGACGCCATGGAATGAAGACAGCAGAGAAACGGTGGACATAGATGGTCAGACTTATGAGAACCCGTTCCCGGATTTTACAAATATCAGAACCTATGAGACGAATTCTGCCGGGAATCCGACGATGTTGAAGCAGTTCTATGACACACAGAAAGATGCGCAGTATAACGCACAGAACCTGTATATCTTTGAACCGCTTGAAAGCAGCGCTTCTTTTTATACCGTATCGGGAACTGTTCCTGCCGGGGGCAAGGTAGAGATGTATGTAAATGAAAAGGAAACGCCTGTTACCCTTACGGACAATCATTTTGAAGTGAAGGCAGACGCCGGAGCAAAGGTGACGGCAGAAATTTTACTGGATGGATATTATAGCAAACACTTTATTAAGACAGAGTTAAACACAGACTGGGATCTGGGAGAGATCGCTTTCACAGAGGGAGACAGACTTCCAGTGAATCAGGTTCTGCGCGTGGACTTTGGAGAAGCGAAGATTTCAAGTTTCCGTAATCTGGAGCTGACACTAAAAGCAGGAGAACGGATACTGACGGAAGGAACCGACTATACTCTTCAGTATCCGAATATTGTGCTTGCCGATACGGTAACGGAGGACAGTTTTACACTGACTGTTTCAGCAGATCAGGCAGGTTATACCGGAGGCAGTGCGGCTGCCAGACGGGAAGATGGTATCTTTTCTCTGCTTATGACACAGTGGGGCAGTCTTGAGATTACAACGGAGAGTGAGTTTGCCGGAGATAATCATATCCTTGTATTCGATGTGTCCGGCAGTCTTGTAGGAAAGAGTCGGATGCCAAAGAATGGATTCTATCGAACCGGAAGCCTGAAAGCTGGAACCTATACGATCCTGGCCTACAATGCAAATGAAAGTTTTGCCGAAGTCGCTTCTATGGATGTACTTGCGAAAATGGGGCTTAACGAGGGCAGAGATTATGTGAAGATTACGGCAGAGGTTGCAGATGGATCTGAGAATGAAATTAAGGTTACTATACCATTATTAAAGGCAGATGTGGCTGGCATTCTGGATAAATCCCAATGTTCTGTCGTTGTGGAGCATGACGAAGTCGTTGCAGGGCAGAATCATGTAGTGCGGGTGTACTATGGATTTGCAGATGGTGAGGAAGGAAGCTTATCAATTCTTCTGCCAGAGGACAGTACACTGAACTATATCTGTACCTCGACAACACAGCTTAGTACCGCAGATTACAAGAAAAACGGAAATATAGTGACAATCTCAAGTGTCGGACAGAAGGGCATGTATTATATTCTGCTGTCCAATTCGAAAGAGGGCATACATGATATATCGGCAGCGGCAACCGTTGGAAATACAACTGCTCCGGTAGGAAGCGCATCCTATACGGTAGGAAAACTATCCATTCATCCGGCGGCGCGCATTACGAATAAGCGGACAGGTAATTTGGTGACAGTCAAGGCTGCGCCGGAAACAGAAGTTTCTTTATATCTGGAAGGAATGATTGCAAAAGAGGGGAAAACAAACAAGCTTGGAAGTGTAACCTTTACTTATGAATTTCCAGAGTCTGCCGTTACCGGTCAGACATTTAAGCTGACAGCAAAATCAGGTGGCGTGGAAGCATCTGCGGAAGTGTTTTACGAGATGACAGCGTCAGGGCTGGAGACATGGAATTTTTACCAAACGAATCGGCTTGGAAAGCCTTATAATGGCGCTTATCTTTACCGGGCAGAAAATGGATTCCAGCCACCTTCTTTCTATTACTATCTATTCAATGAGAAGGCGGATAACGACTGGACCATCGGAGCTACATTTGTGGGAAAGACGGAACCGGAAAATGTTGTAACTTATGTAAAAACATTGGATGGTAAGATAAAGCTTGTGTCGATGACCTTGTTAAATAAGAAAGAACTGCCGGATGGAAAAGGATATCATTATACCTTTGCCGGCGAGATGACGCTTCCGTGTGATGAGGACGGTGTGATCTCCGAAGGGCAGATACCGGAAGAATTTGCCATAGACTGGGAAAATCAGGGCGAAACATATACCTATGATGCAGAAGCGGCGGCAAGGATTGATGAGAAGGCAGCAGCAAATGCACTGGACCGGGAAGATGCAGTTACCGCATCTATGGATAAACTGCATATATCCGAGGAGTTAAATCAGTGGATAGGAAAGGCAGAGAATCCTTCGGAGTACATTTTCGGCGCAAAATACAGAGTCTCCGGAAGCGACTGGTTTAAAGGTCTCCCGGAAGATGTACAGAGTGCGGCATATAATTTGGAAAAAGCAATAGACAATGTGACTGTTGCTTATTCCGAAGCCTATGGGCTGGAAAAGAATCTGACCGAATATGGTTCCTGGGAGGAAGTTTATAAGGAACTTGGATTTACATTTGGAAAGAATACCCGTAGCGCAGACGAACTTCGAGCCGAGGGCTATACTGTTTTAGAGCAGGATGGCAAATTTACTGCTTATAAAGATTATACAGAATTGGCAGAAACGAAGACGAGCAGGAAGGCTGCTGCAAGAGATGCGGCTGTAGGCGGAGTGACCGGAGGCTTTACGTTTGTGGATGGTAACGGCAATCAGGTGGATTTCGTTGGGAATGCACAAGGCAATACCCAACAGGCGATTAATAACTTTAATTACGGGCAGCTTACAGATGCGTATGATGATTTCGCAGATGCGATCACCAAGCATCCGGACTGTGGCTCATTGGAAGCCGGAATGTTGGGTGGCGTCGGCGCAGGGATGCATGTGGCCGGAGATCTGGCAACCATTGACAACATCCGTCAAGATGCCGAGGCGATGGTAGATTTCACCGAGAAAACTGCGGAGATGGAAGGTTATATCGAGGAACTGAAGCTGTATGAAAACCGATATGCGAATCAGCCGCTCTGCTCCAATTCCATTATGCGGGAGCGGTTTATCGCTATGGATATCCGGCTTTTGCTGGATAACGAGGCGTTTCGCTCCGAGGCAAATGCGATTGCTGGTTCGGTTCTTTATACAGCCGGATATATAGATAAGACCGGATTTTCCGACAGCGTCGGCGTCGTATGGGATGCTGCGACGAATACGGTAGGTGAAAGACGTGCGGCTCAGATTCAGAAATTACTAGAAGATTTAGACCGTCAGACTAGAGTACGCAAACAGCAGTGTGATGATACGGATATGGAAGATTTGATGCGGAAGACGCATAAGAGCAGCAGGGTAAAGCCGGTCATGGATCCGTCCGGTATTGTTTACGAGGCGGTGGAATCCAATACGGTATCCGGTGTTACTGCAACTGTATGGTATGCAGAGGATGCACAAGGCACGAATGCACAAGTATGGGATGCGGAGAATTATGAGCAGATTAATCCGCAGATTACGGACAACAGCGGGATGTTCGCGTGGGACGTTCCAATCGGCTGGTGGCAGGTGCGCTTTGAAAAAGAAGGATATGAATCCACAGCAACTGAATGGATGCAAGTGCCGCCGCCGCGGATGGGGCTGAAAATTGCCATGAAATCAACGGAAAAGCCTGTGGTTTCGTCGGTGGGTGCATATCCCGATTATATCGAAGTGATCTTTAGCCAGTACATGGATACTGAAAAAGAAATCATACTTCCAGCAGGCATGACCGGTATGTGGCAGTCCGTTGACAGTGGATATTCAAAGGTATTGCACATTACAAAGGCGGGCGGCTTCCAAAAAGGCAGTAAGGTTTCCTTTACCCTTGACGGCGCACAGAATTATACCGGAAAAGCGCTTGCTTTTTACAATAGCAGAGAATTAACCGTTTCCGCACGTCCGGCGGAACTTATCCTGGATTATGAGAGTGTTATTTTTGCAAAAGCCGGTACAGGAAAAGAGATTACGGTACGGGTAAAGGATTCGGAAGGAAATTACATGGAAGGTGTTACCGTAGAGGCGGAGTTTGGAAATACCTTGATTGCTGCGCTGTATTCCGGTTCAGAAGTCACGGATGTGGAGGGAAAAACTATTTTTACGGCAAACGCTTTGCTGCCGGGATATACAGATATTACGTTCCGGGCAGCGGGTACCAGCCTTGAAAAAACGCTTACGTTCCGTGCCGCCTTGGAGGAAAGACGTCCGAAGCGTCCGACGGCGGCGATTGGGGAAACTCAATTTGGAGAAAATTCTCCGAAGGAAAACTATATTACGGTAAAAGGCGGAGAACAGCTTGTAATATCGGCTGAGGATGGCGTAACCATTTATTACACGACGGACGATACCTGTCCTTGCCAGAACAGCTCAAGCCGGAAAATCTATACCAACCCGATACCAATTACGGAAAATACAAAATTCCGTATTGCAGCATATAAGGATGGCATGGATTACAGCGAACGGCTGAATATCACGGTAACGGTAGATGATACGCACCAGCACAGCTATGGCAGTGAGTGGAAGTCAGACGAAAATGGACACTGGCACGAATGCAACTGCGGGGCTGTCAGTGATAGGGCTGAACATGACTGGAAGGTGGAAAATGCAAAGGATGCCACAGCCACTGAGTCAGGATATACGGGCGATAAGACGTGCAAGGTTTGCGGTTATGAGGTAAAGGGAGAGAAAATCCCGGCTACAGGAACAACAAAGCCTACAGAGCCGACAAATCCGGGTGATGACAACACAACAAATCCTGTAAATCCGGATAGCGATAAGCCGACCAATCCTAACGGAGGTGGGAATGAAAATACCAACAGTCCCCAGACAGGCGATAACAGTAATCTGTGGCTGTGGTTTGCAGTGCTGTTCATATCCGGTGGAATACTGATCGGAACAAGTGCATATTCCAAGAAGAAAAAGTATTCTAAGTAAGCCGTTCCGACTGATTTTGATAAGGAAATCAGCAAAGATTTCACATTATTGAATATTGTTAGAAAAAGACGACTGCTTAGACAGATTGACCTAAGCAGTCGTCTTTAGTTCTCACTTTTGAATCTGTTTGCTGTGTAAGAAACCGAGGGAATGGTTGCTTGCGTTATAATAGAGATTATGGAATGCCTTATTATGCGATGAGATAAACAAGAATAGAATGAAACATATTAGGAGAATTTTAATATATTTTTTGAAAATTCTTTGTGAGTTCGAATATGGAATTTGTTATACTTAATTGATAAATATAAAAAGAATGGAGAGAACAGGATGAACGAAAAAATTCTTGTTGTTGACGATGAACACGATATTGCAGATCTTCTTGAAGTCTATCTGCAAAACGAGAATTACATCGTATATAAATTTAACTCTGCAAAGGAAGCTCTGACTTGTATTGAGCAAGAAGAACTTGACCTTGCAATTCTTGATATTATGCTTCCCGATATAAGCGGATTTTCCCTCTGCCAGAAAATCCGGGAAAACACACATACCCCATTATCATGTTGACAGCGAAGGACGAGGAAACGGATAAAATTACAGGGTTGACCTTGGGAGCGGATGATTATGTGACCAAACCTTTTCGTCCTCTTGAACTCATTGCCAGAGTAAAAGCTCAACTGCGGCTCATAAAATATATGTAAAAATAAAAATAAGTATTGACATATTTGATTTCATTTGATATTATATCAAAGTCGCGTGAGACAAGCGATAGAAAATCAAATATATGCGGAAGTGTCGGAACTGGCAGACGAGCAAGACTAAGGATCTTGTGATTATTGCAATCGTGTGGGTTCAAGTCCCATCTTCCGCATTGAACAATAAGACAGGGACCAAGCAAAGCGTTTGGTCCCTGTCTTATTGTTCAAAGCCGAAGCGAGCCTTGAACCCATGGTTCAAGGTCTCGCCTCCGGCTCGGTCGGCTCGTGGCATGAGGTCCCCCGGACCTCACTCGCCCCATCTTCCGCATGGCTCCGGTTGTTGCGGGGCAGGCGCCCATGGGTCCAAGGTCTCCGCTCCGCTTCGGTCGGCGCAGAGCAGACATCCCCCGGATGTCTTGCGGTCTCCGCTTCGGTCGTTGCAGAACAGACGTCCCCTGGACGTCTTGCAACCCATCTTCCGCAAGGCTACGGTTGTGGTAGAGCAGGCGCCCCATGGTTCAAGGTCTCCGCTCTGCACTCCATCTTCCGCGTTAAAATGGGGTAAGCTAAATTATACGGATTTCGTTCAAAATTGTATATTAGATCAGAAGGAGAGGACAAGCTTATGAGTCAGAAAAAATACAGTTTATTATACCCGGATACAAATGCACAATACCGGACCTTGAGTGATGTGACTATGCATGATCTGGGGATGGATCAAATCTGCAAAAAGCTGTCAGCAAAGGAGCGGGAGCAGAACTACATCCAAAACGTGATGGCGCGTTTGTATGCAGATCCGGCGGTGACACAGTACCGCTGCGATATTTTCGAGGATGTCCTTCAACAGAAAAAAATGCGTGATGACCTTATGGAAATACTCGAGCGCATCAGCTTTCTGAGGGAGTACGGTAGCTTTAACCGGGAATATGATGAGAGTGCCTGCATCTGGGATCTTTTGCATCGGCTGGACGAGCTTAATGATTATATCGAGTGTGTGGATGCGCTTCATACATGTCTGGCAGCTTCGGACATTCATTCCGCAGGCTTTCTGGGTTTAAAGGCCTATGTGGAGAAAATCTATGCGGACAACGGATTTGCGGAACTGAAAAAAGATATCTCAGAACTGAAAATGGACACTTCACAGCTTAAGAGCATTACGGTAGGTATTAACTTGAATGACCGCTTTGAAGCGGACGGAATCGGTCTGATATCTGTAAACAGCAAATATTTTACCAAGTCCGGAATCCTGGGCAATTTTTATGACCATATTGCGTCAAAGGATCGGATCAATGAGGATACCATATGGAAAAAGAATTTCAAATTTCAGCCATTTGATGTGAATGCAGATGCGGTGATTAGCACTCCTATGCAGAAGGTGATGGATACAGCTGTTATGCGGTCGGAAAGCCGGGGTGGCATTGTGAAGCTTCCTGAGGGAGATCAGGCAAAGGATGTGACTCGTTATACAGACCGAATCGTCAACCATATGATTTCCCATATGGTGAAAAGAGTCAGAGAAGTACTGAACAAATATGTTTCTATTACCATTACCGACATGACAGACTTGATTCCGGAGCTGCTCTACTATATCAAATGGGCGGAGTACATCCAAAAATTGCAGGAACAGGGCTTTACCTTTGCTAAAGCTTCTGTATATAAAGCGGGAGAAAATGAATCTGATCCGTATATGATGCAGGCACGTGGAATTTACAATTTAAAGCTTGCTGTTTTTGAGACAGAGGAGTCCGGGAATATTGTACCGAATGATATGGATTTCGACCGGAATAGGAGAGTGTATATCTTAACAGGTGCCAACCGAGGTGGAAAGACGACAATTACACAGGCTGTTGGGCAGTTGTTTGTGTTGGCGCAGGGGGGCATATATATTCCGGGAAAAGCATTTACATTTTCCCCTGTTACAGGTATTTACACCCATTTCCCGGCAGATGAAGACAAGACATTGGATTTAGGAAGGCTTGGGGAAGAGTGTAAGCGTTTTAAGGCAATCTATGAGGATGCTGACAGCAGGAGTCTGCTCTTGATGAATGAATCATTTTCTACCACTTCGTTTGAAGAGGGATACTACATTGCCAAGGACAGTGTCAGGGCAATTTTACATAAGGGAATGAGGACTATTTATAATACACATATGCATAAGCTGGCATTTGATGTGGAGGAAATGAATGAAGAGCAGCAGAAGGCAGAGTACACAGATGGGAAAGCGTTTTCTATGATCGTGCACATGAAGGGGACAGAGCGCTCTTATCAGATTGAAGTGGCGCCTCCGGAAGGAAAATCTTATGCAAGCGAGATTGCACAGAAGTACGGGGTTACTTATGAGATGCTGGTGAAATAAGAAAATGAGAAATATGGACAGGATTTTTCGGAAAGAATGATAGAGTTAGCTCAAAAGAAAATGCCAAATGCACATTTATATCAGGGCGATTTTTCCAAAGGGCTGGTAGAATCGCTTTTACAGCATACATATGATTTTGTTATAGCAACGTATTCCTTACATCACCTAACAGATGATGAGAAAATTCAATTTATTCAATTATTAAAAG
>OJPN01002300.1_pt1 | contig 11507 bp, 8 predicted proteins | sample 1598511 | NCBI WGS metagenome assembly OJPN01 (sample SAMN03922485, study PRJEB24848) | human gut metagenome | isolation source: stool sample | host: Homo sapiens | place: Germany | collected 2011-05
AATCGGCACAGTCCATACCCACACTCTGCGGATTCAGACGATATTTTGCTGTAGCAAGTGCAGAGGTGAAAAAATCATACCGGTTAATATTAAGATTAACATCATAATCCCCTACTGCGTCGACTTCTTCTATTTCGACTTCGGCATTTTCATCTTCCTCTAGTTCATGGTATGCCAAAGTTCTGAACATAATAGCAGGAACTCCGTTGTGGTAATACTGCGGAACAAACGCAATGCTGGTGAGCCGTTGAGAGAAAATGCTCTGGGTCGGGATAATCACCTGACGATATTCATCAGTATCTTTACCCGGCAGATTGATAACAACGTAACCTTCTTTTTCCTGTATATATATGTTCTGATTCATACGGATGGCCGGTTCAACCTTGGTTTCTCCGATATACAGATAATCATTCTGTACATTCAGATTGACATCTTTGAAAGAAACTTTACCGATTTCTGTCTTACCTTTGCTGGTAGTATAATAGAATACTCCATTTTCCAGGCTAATAGAACCCACAACCTGACCTAAATTGGTTGTTGTCATTCCGTCAGAAACAGTCAGATCGCCGCTTGCAGGATCAATTGAAAACCGGAAATCAGGAAGTTCAGGAGTTGCTCCGGGTTCCCCTTTGATCTTACCCAGATCCGTTTCCTTACCATCGACCGTCACAAACAGATGGTCTTCTCTTCGCTCAAAAGAAACGTTTGGAGAATGACCTTGTTCGCCTTGTTCGCCTTTGATGGACCCCAGATCTTTTCCGTTATAGATCAGGTGACCGTCAGCGTTTATAGTAAACTCCACTTCGGGTAATTCAGGAGTCACTTTCCCTAAATCATTGCTCGTGCCATCCGACCAGCTTGCCACCAGATGCCCTTCTTCATTGATTGTAAAAGTAGGAGCATCTCCTTTCGGACCCATCGGGCCTTGTGGGCCCTCGGGTCCTTGTATCCCCTGAGCTCCGTCTTCTCCCTTGGCCCCTTTTTCAATATGATAGGTCTGACCATTGGACAAAGTCACTTTCACTCCGCCTGCACCGTCCGACTCTACTTTGGTCAGGATGGCGCCTGCCTTGATTTGGGCTTCAATACCCTCAATTGCTTTTTTGTTAGCATCAATTTGTTGCTGCAAATGACTGATATCATCATCATAGTCCTTACAGCCTACGAGAAAAGTCCCTGTAGACCCAAGCAACAATGCACTTGCAAGCACAAAACCTGTAAATTTCCATTTTCTGTTCATAACTAAAGAATTATAATTAATTAAAATTCAAGCCATTACTGACTATTACTATCTCACACATTCAGGGGATTATAAATCATGTTTTTTACTGATCAGCCCCCCCTTATTAAAAACATTTTTCCCATACTTTTATTTTTTAATCGCTACTTCGTTTATTTAAATCCATTTTATCGAAACCATTATTATATTTTTATCGATTCCTTTAAAACAAGTACTGACACACCAACGATATAAAATATCAAGACCCACTCTTTTTTATTACTGAATACCTCAGCCAGTTTTATATCTCCGACGTTGTCGGTAAATGACACGCCAAGGATACAAAATATCAAGACCCACTTTTTTACTTCCATATCATCGATCAAATCAATCAGCTTCATACCTCTTTTGCATTATTAGTTAACAATATCATACTACCTCCCCGAAAAGTATGTATAAAATGTGTATACATATATTATCATCCGACAGGATATCAGGTAAAAGTTCCGGGTCTGCACCATATTTGTCTTATCACAATAATATTTTTATACAAAAATGACATGTTCTGAAAATAAAATTCCACCAAAAAAACGGACGTTTTTTTGGTGGTCGTTTGGGAAAAATTTTGGAACTTTTATGAATCTCTTAATAAGAGTTGATAGTCAGATGATTATAAAGTATAAAACAAAAAAAACACCCCTGAAAAGAGGTGGTATAATATAATGAATTTAAACGTCCGTTTTTATATACTTAAAACTACTTCATACTCTATGAGTTTAATTCTGATTCATGCCCCAAATATAAACACTTTTTTCGAGATTACAACAATATTCGGTAGTTTGATACAATAATTTTTCTATTTTATTTGCCAGCAGGCCCTCCAAGGTCTTTTTTTGTCAAATATTCCTTAATTAATTTGTGGTATATAACGGTATATTGCAAAGATGAGACTTGTCATTAAACCAGGCGGTCGTTTCACATACCTCTATACCATCAAGGGGTAGCGCGCAGATGATGGAACGACCTTAACAGTATCCTGTCCATGCCGGTGTACACCCGGATATTGTATCCCGGGTCAAAGCGCTCACCGCTGGAGGACACCAGGAAGTTCTTCGGGCGGCCGGAATGCACGCTGGAGCAGGTGTACAGGGCATTGTCACTACCAGCCACGGAGTTCAGCGAGATACAGGCAGATATGTATAAGCGCAGCCAGAAGCTTTGGAAACGTAATACGCAGGTTGTGTACTATAACCCGACGAACTACTTCTTTGAGCGGGAGGAGGAATGCGGACTGGTGCGGTTTGGCCACTGCAAAGAGGGCCGTCCGCTGCCCCTTGTACAGCCGGGGCTGTTCATGGACCATGACGGCTTCCCGCCGGCGATGTGCATCGAGCCGGGGAACACGGCGGAGACCAGCACACTCAAGCCGATGGAACAGATACTGAAAGACAAGTTCGGTCTGTCGGACATACGATGTGATACTTTACAGCAGCACCACAGTCAGAACACTTCAGCCTCTACCTTGCTCGCCCGAAGGCGAGCAAGGTAGAGGACTGAAGATTCTACACGAATTGCACTTCTATTGTGAATCTTCAAAAAATTATATCTATCACTCCACGATGATCGTCATGGCATCTCGCAAAACGTGAGAGTATCCGGGATTCGTCAATCGAACCGACACCTTATAGACGCCCGGTTTCGCATCATTCTCTAACGGGTACAGCAAAACTCCGCCTCCACGGATTGTCAAGTCTTTCTTGAAAATCGCCGCAGCCTCCTCTCCCTGATTCGAAGTCACCGACTCCACGCTGAATAAAATCTGCTGAGTCCCCTCGTATCCTTGTAACGCCAAACTCACCCAAGGAGCCTTATTCTCAATCCGGACAGCATCCAATTCCGGATCTAACGTCTTGCGAATATACATCGTGTCCGGGTCGTAAGATGCGTTCTCTGTCAACAGGTAGCCGACCGTTGTCTGATGGCAGGCTCCGACCGACAGGCCCACTGCCAATATCATCCATATCATTATTTGTTTCATCTTCATGTACTTTTTTGAATTATTGTTCATACCCCAATGCGAAATTATATTCCAATGCGTGCACTATACAATTGTCCGGCTCGATATCTCCCGAGGCAATGGCAAAAATAGGCTGACTGTTCATAAAACTGATGTGTATCGGCTTAGGCGCATTCTCTACCACTCCATTCTTCGACTGCTTCATGATAAACACCCATATTTGCGTACCTGCCAAGGTAGTCAAGTAGCTGCCTCCCGTTCCCGGGCTTCCGTAAGTTGTCGGTTCTCCGTAAGGAATGTCCTTCCGATAGAGTTTCCCGTCGATCACATGTCTCAACAACATTTCACGACACCACTCCGGATCAAGGTCAGACACCCGTTTGTGACCGAATTCCAACAAATGCCGACGAATCGAATGATTCGTGATACCGAAAAACGTAATCTCCTTGTGTGCCGGGTCTTTCCCCTCGAAAAGTCGCACCATCTCCTCTCCCGCATGGCGAACCAACAGAATCGTAGAATCCCAATCGTAGGAGTTTGATGCCATATACTGCATCAAATTCCCATGATAACGTCCGTTACTAATCCCTGTGTCGATATAATTGTCTTTTGTACACCCCACATGTAATAACGAGCCCAAAAACCATATTGTATATAACATTTTTCTCATAATATTCTTCTTTTAATTCGAACGACGATTCCAATACCTGTTTTGGCGAATCAAATCATTATTGGAGAAACAGTCCGCTCCCAACATCAGATACAAAGCGCCATCTTGAATATCTCTATCCGTGAGCTTATCGTAAGCCTCGGAAATCTCCTTCCTGATATAATCATGCGTATCATCCCCTCTCAGGAAACACCAACCGTTACGCATAATGTCAAAATAACGGTGATATTCAGCCACCAGCTCCTTCTCCCGCTCTCTGAAAATAGCCAGCTGGATATTCCCGCTCAGCCCTTTCTCCACATCATCGGAGTTCGGGAAAGCGTGCATATCATCCCCATAAGCCCGGCGACGGATCTCGTTCAAATCGTCTACGGCATTTGTCTTTCCCTGACGGGCCCGACATTCTGCACGGAGCAAATAAATCTCGCCTAATCTCCAAATCACCTTATACTGGTTGATTCCGGCAAACTGAAGTTCCGGGGTGTACGCAAGCTTAATGTAATGTGCATACCGGAACTTATACAAAAATGCCCGTTTCAGCTTTTGGTTGTCCTCCGCTGCTACGATGGAATCTCCCGGTTTATGCTCCGTTGCAGCATAAACCTCCGCATTGCTCTTATAAATCAGGAACAATGAATCCGCATCAATATTCCAAAAATAGGCATCCCTACGCAAATCTTCGGGAGCATACATCATTCTCACCGTACTCTTGTAATATCCGTCTGAATACTGATTGTTAATCGGATGCGCACTTCCCAGAGCTATCGGGAAGGTGATCGGCAAATCAGTGCGCAAACCCTCTTGTGAGTCATAGTAAATCTCCCAGATCGACTCGGCGCTTCCTCCTTTCATCACGCTTGTACAAACGGTCTCAGGATCCGCAGCCAACGAGTAACTGCCTACCTTCCCCTCTATGAGCATAGTGCAATACTCCTCGGCCTTCGCCCAACACTCTTTCTTGCCTTCCACGCCGGCCCTCCACGCGTAGAGATGAGCCAACAAAGCAGCCGCGGCACCCTTGCTGCCATACTGTTTCATACGGGATTCTTTTGAAGTAGCCACCAAATCCTCGTATGTCGGCAAATCCATCGCCTTCAGTCCCCATTTTTCCGCCTCATCCAACACACTGCTTATCGGGCTCTGAGGAAACTTAGAGAACTCTATTGTAGAGCCTGTAATCGGCACCTGCCCGTAATTCATCGCCAAGTAGAAATAAGCCACCGCCTTGGCGAAATATGCCTGCTGAATATAGGGTTTCAGCTTCTCCGGGTCTCCTTTGAAACGGTGTGTATTCTCCAGAATCAAATTCGCCTGATAAATCGTGTAATAATAATATTTCCACGTTCCTACATTCGACAATGTCAACCCCTTGCGCGAAGATCTGTCGTAATCCAATATCTCTCCGGCTCTGGAAATATCGCCACCGGTAAACTCACCCACAGCCTGCCTCAAATAGACTTGCAAGCCGGTCAGCACAGCCTCCAGCTCCTTCTCGTTTTTGTAATAATTAGAATAGGTGGTTGCATTCTCCGGCTGGATATTGATAAAATCCGCACAAGAAGTCCCCCAAAACAAAACTGTCAAACCAAATATGTAAATATATCTTCTCATGTCCGTTAAAAATTAAGAGTTAATCCCAACGTATACTTTCTGGGTAATGGATAAGTATCGCCATTATCACGTCCCGTGTAAATATTCACCACTTCCGGATTTCCGCCCGAGTAGTTGCTCAAATAGAACAGGTTTTCTGCTGTCAGGAAGAAACGTACTCCCGAGAACCCTGCCTTCTTGGATATCCTGTCCGGAAGATTATATCCCAAGGTTATTTGCTTCAAGGCAAGGTGGTGCACCTTCTCGATAGCCGAGTCCGTATTCATACTGAGGGAGTTTCCCCATGCCGGAGCATTCGGATTCTTGTTCACCCCGTCCCATGGTCTCAACTTGCGGTAATCGAACAACTTCGTCAAATGGCCATTCTCTGACTGTGTGCTGAACCCCAGCCCCATCCGGTTGTTAATCATTTTTCTCCCGATTGTGAAATTCACCAGTACGTTCAGGTCGAAATTCTTCCACATCAATTCGTTCACCCATCCTCCATGAGCCAAAGGAAGCGGCGAACCCGCATAATATGAATCCGGATTCCCGTCGCCATCCAAGTCAAGCAGACGATAATTACCGACAGCGCCGCTGATTCCATCTGTCGCCACACCGTTGAAGTATATCTCCTGTCCGTCAATCTTGTACAAGCGAGGTACCTCGGCATCCGAGTTGTAGTACCCCCGGTGTGCCCACACGTACAAACCGTTCAAAGGTCTGCCGGCTACCAGTAGCGTCCCGTCACCGTCCACTACATCTTTCCCCGAATACGACTTTTCAAAACGGTTCCAGTTTCTTGCCATATTGAATTTCATCCGCCAGCTCACAGCACTCTCCCGCAAGATATCTGCCTGCAACTCCAGCTCAAGCCCCTCGTTGGAAATTTCCATCGCATTTTCCACCTGCGCACCGAACGTATACAAACTGCCCGGAATCGGAATATCATAAATCAGCGAACTGGTATATTTGTAATAGTAATCCAATTTCATATTCAAACGATAATTGAACATATCCATATCCAAACCCAGGTCATACTGCCTTGTCTTTTCCCAGGTAAGATAAGGCGACACAGGTTTGTCAGTCGTCACCCCCGTCTTCCCGAAGAAGTTCCTGTCCATAATGTTCATCAATCCGTGAGCGAGGTAAGCGCTCGTGAATGTCTGTCCGGATTTTCCATAACTACCGCGAATCTTACCCCAATTCAGCCAGCTTCCGGTAAAGCGTTTGATGAATGGTTCCTCCGAAAACGACCAGCCTACAGCCACCGACGGGAAATTCGCCCAACGGTTTCCCTCACCGAACGTAGAACTACCGTCACGACGGAATGTAAACTCCAGCAAATAACGCTGTTTGTAATTATATCCCAGACGGCCGAAATAACTCACCATCCGTTTCTCGGTAAAATCCGAAGAGTAATAGCGCGTTGCTGCATATTCCGGGAACTCCGGTGTTCCGTGATTCACCACCGGCGGGACCTTCTGCGGGTTATAATAGTACACATCATCGCTCACTCCCCGCAACCCATAACCGTACATCGAAAATGCCTGTTCCTTGTTTGTATTGACACCCAAAAGTACATCAATATTATGCACATCGTTCACGCTCGTGTTATAATGCAACAACTCCTCCGAAGAAAGCATCACCTGCCGGCCGATGTTTCCTTCCGACTTGCTTTCGTGATGATATTCGTCAAACACACCGGGAGTATACTTGTTCAGGTTCGACTGAGAGTAGTCGATATTCCCTGATGCCGAGAAGGTCAATCCCTTGAGAAGCTCATACTCAAGAAAAGCAGTCACCATTGCACGATAATCGTCCGTGCGATCCTTGATTCCCAGGACAGACTTTTTCCACTCTGCCTCCAGTTCCTTTGTGGCAGGCAAGACGGTAAGCTGCTGCGACGGATTCACAGACAACCCCTCGTAGCGGGTATGCTTGGAGGAGCCCGATGATGAGGAGCGATTCATTGTCCGGTCCACATAAGAGAGATACACACGCGTATCCATCCGCAATTTCGGTGTGAATTGCGCTGTCAGGTTCGATATCAGGTTTGCCCGTTTGTATCCGCTGTTAATCATGATTCCCTGCTCGTCATAATATCCGAGTCCCACCATATAACGGAAACGCTCCGTACCTCCTACAGCCTGCACATTTGCATTGACCACCTTGCTCCTGCGAAAAGCATACTTCCACCAGTTTGTACTATTATTGTAATAAGGGTCCAGACTATCCTGCAATGAATGTATCAGGCTCGGCGAACCCCAGTAACCATTCCCCCAAAACTGGTCGTAGATACCGTTTCCATTGCGGTACACATCCTCGTACGAAGTAGGGACGTGATACTTCCCTGTCGCCCAATCGTAATAATTATTCTTGATATTCCTCCGGAATTTAAGTTCCAACCATCTCTCCATGCGTCCGCCCGTCTGCTCGGGATATTCCATCAATTGCGATATCGAATAGGAAGCATTTGCCGAAAACTTGGCCTCACCGACCTTTCCCTTCTTCGTTGTAACAAGAATCACCCCATTGCCCGCACGGCTACCGTAAATCGATGCCGCCGCCGCATCTTTCAACACCTGTACCGATTCAATCATGCTCGGGTCCAGGTCAGCCAGCGTATTCGTACCGGTCACCGGTGAAACAAACGAATACATCGGCACTCCATCCACCACCCACAACGGCTGACCGTCACTCGCACCGTCCACCAACAGAGAGTTGAACCCCCGCACCGCAATCACCGCAGCACTACCCGGCGCTCCCGACTGCTGCACGATATTCACACCCGCCAATCTTCCCTGCAACATATCTGCGATACTCGCCGCCGGCAACTCCTTCATCTCTTCTGCCGTCACGGTCGAGATTGCACTCACCATCTCCCGCTTATTCTGCGTACCGTAAGCCCGGACAACCACTTCGTCCAAATCGGATACATCTTCCGTCAAGGTAATATGCAACGTATCTCTCGCCGTCTTTTCAGAAAATTCCACCCGCCGTTTCTTAAAACCGACAGATGAAAATTCCAACGTCCCTTTCAACAAAGGCAAATCCCATGCGAACCAACCTTTCTCATTTGTAGCCGTACCAATAGTAGTGCCGACAACCCTTACCGTTACCCCCGGCAAAGGCTGTTTGGCCGCATCATATACGAAGCCTCTCACCCGAACAAACTTCTTCTCGGGTTCCTGGTACGAGGTTGCCTTTATAATTACCAAATTATCGTCAAAAGAAAACGACATTCCCAAGCGAGGCAACAAGTCTTTGAGCACCGCCTCTAATCCTTGATTCTCTGTACTGATACTCACGTTCTTCCAAGTCACCACTTCCCTGTGATTATAGAGAAAACTATAACCCGTTTGCCTTTCCAATTCCTGAAAAACCTTCTCCAATGTCACGTTTTTCAGCTCTATTGAAACTTTCGCTTGGCGAGCGCTCACTGCTGCCTGCACCTGCACCAAGCTACAAACCAATAAAATAAAAACGACTTTCATCTTCATCATCCACTTAGGGACAAGAATCCACCCTCCGGCTCTTGTCTGATTTGACTTTTTTTTCATACTTTTGTACATTAGAATTTTACCTTGCACGTCGGTCAAGATTGCCACACCATGCCGCGTGCTTTAACTAAAAAGCTGTTCCACTCCCGTGCGAACGGCTTTTTTTGCTTTATTGTTATAAAAACATTATTCCCTTTTATATCAAATACTACATCTCCGGTCTGCTCGAATTTATCCAGCAACATACGGGCATCCTCATACCGTTTCACTTTTCCAGTGAACTCTACCTGTTTCGCACTTTCATTCACGTAGAACACGTTCAATCCATACCAGACAGACAACGTCTCCATAATCTCTTCCAATGTCGTTTGCCGGAATTTGTAATACCCGTCTTTCCACGAAACATACGATTCTGTATCCACCATCCTCACATCCATCACCCGATTATTCTTGTCATATACAAACTGCTCTCCCGGCACAATCTGAAAACTCTTGCCGGCACATGCCACCTCCACACTCCCCTCGACGAGCGTCGTCGCCACCGTTTCCAACCTCTCGTAAGCCTTCACGTTAAAAGAAGTCCCCAACACCTTCACATCCATCGCTCCTGCATGTACCCAAAACTCACGGGCGCTATCTTTCGCCACCTCAAACCATGCCTCTCCTTTTAAGAAAACTTCCCTTCTGGCTTTCCCGAACCTCTCCGGATAACGCATTTCCGAACCGGAGTTCAAGAACACCTTTGTCCCATCCGCCAAAACAAGCTGAAACCTCTCACGCACAGGAACCGTCAACGTATTGTAGACAATCTTCTCCGAAGCCTCCTTGCTTTTGATTTTCGAGTATACCAATGTTCCCCGTTCATTCCTAACCTGCAACATCGTACCCCCAAAAATCAACCTGTTCGTATCCCGCTTCAACGGCATGCTTTCACCATCTCCCAGCGTCAACACCACTTGCCCGATTCCCGGTTCCACCGTTTTTTCGCCCTCCCAGACTCCATTCTCTTCCGGCTTCATCCATAACATTATCCCGACACCCAATATCAACAACACCCCTGCCACACTCGCCCCAAACGACCACCACCTCATCCGCCGTATCTTACCCTTCCGTACCGTCATTTTCTTCCGGATATCGCTCTCCAACCTCTCGTAGGCCTTCTCCCTATCCAACCCTCCTTGCTGTCTCACCAACCTCACGACCTCACCCAACTCACCCATCAACATCTTATACGTTCTCTCATTCCCTCTTTTCTCTTCCCACCACCTGTTCATCTTCTCCCTCTCCTCTTTCGTCACGTTCTCCCCCGCTATTTCAGCCGCCATAATTTTTAATATTTCGTCTTCCATACTCCTGGTTTTATACAAATAACACCACCACCCATCAAATCATGTGACAGGAAATCCCATTTTTTTATAAAAAAATTGCAACAATCCCATTTGTATCGCCAATTCCTGCGACACCACCCTGATTATTCCGATTTTCTGAAATAAAGCAATAATATGGTAAACATGTGTCCCTCCAGTTTCTCCCGCAGAAACTTCAACGAACGCGACAACTGGGTTCGGACAGTATTAATACTGATTTGCAAATGCTCGGCAACCTCCTTATATTTTTTCCCTTCGGCATACACCATCATAAAAATACGGCGACGCTCCGGAGGAAGCTGGTTTATCGCGAAGTACAAAACATCTATTTCAGTTTGCTCATCTTCATGCATGATTTCTGCCACGGGCATTCCTTCCATCATTTTTTCATGGCGGGTTTTCCTGCGTTTACAGTCTCTCAGCTCGTTTAAAGCAGCATTCTTGACCACATGAAACATGTATTTATCCAACCCATCAGAAAGTTTTTTATAAAGAGAGCTTTCCCAAGCCTGTACGAAACAACCCAACACGACATCCTCTGCCGCATCAACATTTTTCAGAATACTTGCGGCATATAAAACCAACACATCATGGTATTTCAAGAAGAAAGTCTTGAACGTTTCTTCTTCGGGATTTTTTTCGTACATGCTACAAATATACGAAATTAACCCGTTATACATCTGGCATAAACGCATAAAAAAGTTGTTCACGCCGGATAAATTCCGTATATTTATTTCATTTCCAATCAGATAAATATCATGAACAACTTTTGTGCAAGTCACGAAAAAAATAAGAATTTATGAATTTTGATTTTCTTTGTTTTATATCTTTACAAATTCAAATTCTGAGGAATGACAAGAAGAATTATTTTAGTCACCGGAGGGCAACGTTCCGGTAAAAGTGGTTATGCACAGCGTTTAGCGTTGGAACTATCCGACTGTCCTGTTTATATGGCTACTTCGCGGGTATGGGATGAAGAATACCGTAAACGTATCGAACGGCATCAACGTGACCGGGGACCTCAATGGACAAATATCGAGGAAGAAAAAGCCCTGAGTAAACATCACTTGCAAGGACGGGTAATCGTGATCGATTGTGTTACCTTGTGGGGTACTAATTTCTTTTTCGATCAGGATTCGAA
>OJPN01002307.1_pt1 | contig 11461 bp, 14 predicted proteins | sample 1598511 | NCBI WGS metagenome assembly OJPN01 (sample SAMN03922485, study PRJEB24848) | human gut metagenome | isolation source: stool sample | host: Homo sapiens | place: Germany | collected 2011-05
AGCCGGAGCCGACTCCCGAACCCACCCCCCAGCCCGAGCCGTCCACTGACCCCGTGTCTCAGGACGTGCCCGACGCGGCTTAAACAAAGATTTCTACGATAAAACAACAAAAGGAGAACGACGATTTGACTTCTTATGAGATGGCTGTGGGCCTGGCCAAGGCCCTGGACAGCAAAAAGGGACTGAACATCAAGGTGCTGAAGACGGAGGAACTGACCACCCTGGCCGACTACTTCGTGCTGTGCACCGCCACCTCCACCACCCAGGTCAAGGCCATGTCCGACGCCTGTGAGGAGGCCATGGAGAAGCAGGGCGAGACCGTCCACCACATTGAGGGCCACCGGGACGGCTCCTGGCTGCTGATGGACTTCTCCTGCGTCATCGTCCACGTGTTCACCGACGAGGCCCGGAAGTTCTATGACCTGGAGCGCCTGTGGGCCGACGCCCAGGAGGTGGACCTGTCCGATATCCTGGTGAAAGAGTAACGCGCCGACACAAAACAAGATCGCCGTACAGACTTGCCCGTCTGTACGGCGATCTTTTGTAAAAATCAAACTGGAAGCGCTTCAGCTGCCCCGGATGATGGTCAGGGCCCGCTGGCAGTTGACGATCTCGTTCACCGACTCGCTGCCGCCGAACTCCCCGTCGATGGTCCAGGGGATGGGCTGTTCACAGGTGAAGGTGAGGTGAGAGGCCTTGAAATGGATGCGGGAACCGGCGCTGGGCTGGTTCTGGTCCAGCAGGGCCTGAAAGCCGTTGGCCACGTCGGCCAGACTCACCGGCTTTTTGACCAGGTCCACCTCGAACAGTCCGTCGTCCAGCACCACGTGCTCGCTGGAGGGCAGGCGGATGCCGCCGATGGAATAGGCGTTGCTGACCATGCCGAAATAGAAGTCGTCCTCCAGGGTGTTCCCGTCGTATTCGATCTTCATGTGGTAGGGAGTGATGGAGGGGAGGGAGGCGATGCCCGCCATCACATAGGCCAGGTGGCCGAAGGTGTTCTTCAGGTCCTGGGGCGTCTCATAGGCCACTTTGGTAAAGGCGCCGAAGGCGGCCACATAGACGAAGGGGCGGCCATTGAGCTTGCCGATGTCGCTGGGCCGGGGGACCCCCTGCCCGGCGGCGATGGCAGCGGCCTGACGGGGGATGCGGGGCAGCCCCAGATTGGCGGCGCAGTCGTTGGTAGAGCCGAAGGGGATATAGCCCAGGATAGGCGGCTTCTCCAGCTGCATCAGACCGGTCACCGTCTCGCTGAGGGTGCCGTCCCCCCCGGCGCACACCAGGCGGGAGAAGCGGGGCCCCAGCTCCCGGGCGGCCCGGACGGCGTCCCCTTTCCCCTGGGTGGGATAGGCGGTGACCAGCCAATTGGCCTTTGTAAACTCATCCAGCACGGCGGCCAGCTCGTCGGGCAGCTGCCCCTTGCCGGCGGTGGGGTTGTAGATGAGCAGAAGGGGTTCCATGGAAATTGCCTCCTTTGGCGGTGAAACTGTATCAAAGTCTTATTATACGGAGGGTACAGGGAAAATCAAGGCGAAAGATGCCAATCTTAACCCAATCTTAGCAGACTTGGGAAGAAAGGCTTGCATTGCGGGGAGAAAGCGGGTAGAATAGGAGGAAACTGTGCAAGACAGAGAGGAACGGATATACATGAAGAGGACGTTTGCCGCCGCGTTTCCCGTGACGGCTCCGGTGCTGATGGGCTATCTGGCCATCGGCATGGCTTTTGGCCTGATGCTCCAGTCCGCCGGATATGGGGTGCTGTGGGCCATTTTTATGAGCCTGGTGATCTATGCCGGGTCAGGACAGTATCTGGGCGTGTCCCTGCTGGCCACGGGGGCCTCGCTGCCCCAGGTGGCTTTTTTGACCCTGATGGTGAATTTCCGCCATCTGGTCTATGGGCTGTCCCTCATTGAAAAGCTGCGGGGCATGGGACCCCGCAAGCTGTATGTGATCTTTGCCCTGACGGACGAGACCTATGCCCTGCTCAGCTCCGCCAAGCCCCCCCAGGGGGTGCGGGAGCACGACTTTTACTTTGCCGTGGCCCTGCTGGACCACATCTATTGGATCGCGGGCTCGGTGCTGGGCTCCCTGGTGGGGGCCGCCCTGGGCATGGACACCACCGGCGTGGACTTTGCCATGACCGCCCTGTTCCTGGTCATCGCTGTGGGCCAGTGGAAGGCGGCGGGGAGCCACCTGCCTGTGCTGCTGGGCGCTGCGGCCACCATTGCCAGCCTGATGCTGGTGGGGGCTGACGAGATGCTGCTGCCGGCGCTGGCTGTGATCGTGCTGGGCCTGACGATGCTGCGGCCCCGGCTGGATGACGCTTTTCCTAAGCCGGGCAAGAAGCAGGAGGTGCGGGTATGACGCTGACGACCGGACAGGCGCTGGCCTCTATCTTTGTCATGGCGGCGGTGACCTTTCTCACCCGGGCACTGCCTTTTATCCTGTTTGGACGGGGAGACAGCGCCCCTAAGATCGTGCTGTACCTGGGCAGGGTGCTGCCCCCGGCGGTCATTGCCATGCTCATCGTATATTGTCTGAAGGGCGTGACCTTCACCACCCTGGGGGGCTGGCTGCCCTCTCTCGTTGCTGGGGTGGCGGCGGTGGTGCTGCACCTGTGGAAGGGCAACGAGCTGATCTCCATCTTTGGGGCCACCGGCCTTTACATGGTCCTGGTCCAAGTGGTCTTTGCATAACTTTTTCCGATACCCGTCCTGACAAAGGGCGGGTATCATAAAATTTCAAACAAAAGAGGCGGGAATCATGGCAAAGCATGTTTTGATCACCGGGGCCTCCCGGGGCATCGGGGCGGCCACTGCCCGGGTGTTTGCGGCGGAGGGCTGGAACGTGGCCCTGAACTATTGCCGCAGCCGGGACCAGGCCCTGGCGCTGGCGGCGGAGCTGTCGGCGGGGGGCGTGGAGGCCGTGGCCCTGGAGGGGGACGTGTCCGACCCCGACCAGGCCAGCGCTCTGGTGGAGGCCGCGGCGTCTATGGGTCCCCTGGACGCCCTGGTCTGCTGCGCCGGGATCGCCCTGCCCCAGCAGCTGCTCACCGACACCACCGACCAGCAGTGGCGGCGGGTGATGGGGGTGGACCTGGACGGGGTGTTCTATACCATGCGGGCGGTCTGTCCCCACATGGTCCGCCGTCAGCAGGGCAGCATCGTCACCGTCTCCTCCATGTGGGGGGTCACCGGCGGGTCCTGCGAGGCGGCCTATTCCGCCGCCAAGGCGGGGGTCATCGGCCTGACCAAGGCCATGGCCAAGGAGCTGGGCCCCTCCCACATCCGGGTCAACTGCGTGGCCCCCGGGGTCATCGACACGGAGATGAACGCCCACCTGTCCCAGGCGGACATGGACGCCCTGGGGGAGGAGACCCCCCTGGGCCGCATCGGACGAGCGGAGGAGGCCGCACGGGCCATCTTCTATCTGGCGTCTGAGCAGTCCGCCTTTGTCACCGGCCAGGTCCTTCAGGTGGACGGGGGCATGGTGATCTGAAAACAGGCGGGAGGAGAACGATGGCTTTCCCCTCGTCCGTCACGGGCTTCGCCCGCGCCACCTTCCCTATCCCTTTTGTCCCTTCGGGACATTTCCCCTTGACAAGGGGAATCGGCCCCGGGGGAAGGCTCTTATTATTACTGTCTCTGCCGATTTTTTCGGCGGGGACATTTTTTTCTGGACAACGGGGATACAAGCTGTTATCATTCCAATAGATATTGACGCATGGAATCAAATATGCCCGCCCCTTTCGTGGGCGGCGGCGATACAAAGGAGGTCGGACCATGGGCCGGAGAAACGGCGGATACGGCGGCTATCGGGGCCGCAGGACCTTTCACGATATCCTGAAATGGGTGGCGGCCATTCTGGCCGTGCTGGTGGTCATTTTGGCGGGGGTGCTGGTGTTCGGCCAGCGCTATCTGGTCTTTCGGGACCAGGGGGTGCGGCTGGAGCTGCCCTTCCTCCACCAGAAGGACGACCAGCAGTCCGGCCCCGGCGACGTGAGCCTGGAGGTCCGCCCCCAGGGGGATCAGTCGGATGGGGACCAGAGCGCCCAGGAGCCTGGCGCGGACGAGACCAAATCCCTGCGGGCGGCGGAGCTGCCTCTGTCGGCGGTGCAGGATGGCACCGCCCAGGACCAGCTGGAGCAGGCGGGGGCCGACGCCCTGATCCTGGAGATGAAAGACAGCCAGGGCGATCTGGCCTGGCAGAGCGGCGAGAGCCTGGCCGCCCTGGTGACCACCGGCGGCGAGGCCGTTAACGCCGCCCTGGAGGAGTGGAACCGGGGGGACGTGTACACCATCGCCCGGGTGTGCGCCTTCCGGGACAACACCCTGCCCTATCAGGACAACCGGGTGGCCCTGAAGGCGGGCTATGGCAACTGGCGGGACGAGGAGAAGCTGCGCTGGCTGGACCCGGATTCAGAGACGGCCCGGGCGTATATCGTCGGCCTGTGCCGGGAGCTGGCCCAGCTGGGCTTTGACGAGATCATGCTGGACCAGTGCTGGTTCCCCACCCAGGGCCAGGTGGGCCAGATCGTGCAAAACGGCTCCTATGCCGACGGGCGCTTTGCCGAGACGGTGGAGGAGCTCTTCGGCCAGATCAGCCAGGCGGTGGAGCCATACGGTACTTGCCTGTCCGTCCGCCTGCCGGAGGACTATCAGGGGGCGGACGCCCCCGGGGGCCTGAGCGTCCGGTGCCTGGAAACCTATGTCCAGCGGATCTGGGCCGTCCCCCAGGCGGGGGAGAGCCAGGACGAACTGGCCCAGCGGCTGGGCCTGACCGGGGTCCAGGACAAGCTGGCCGCCCTGACGGCCGGGTTCGACCCGCAGGGCCTGAAGATACAGGGAACGCTGAAGGAAAACGAAACGTAAATCAGACAGCCCGTCACTGCGTTTTTGCAGTGACGGGCTGTTATTCTTTCAAAAACATTTTGGACAAAGAAGCGAAAATGTCCGGTTTGTGGTGAAAAAAGCAAAACAAGCGGGAGATACCCCGTAAAGAATCGAAAAAACGACGGAAAACCGGAGAAGCATTCAGAAAACATAAAGACCAAAAAGAATCGAAAAGAAAATAGGACTTGCATTTTTCTGAAATATCCAATAGAATATGAATTATCAGCAGTTTTCCCCTGAAGAACAAGCAAACGGCAAAGGTGGTGAAAATCGTGTCAGTGGAAGCCATTGAAAAGGTGACGCAGACCGAGCAGGAAGCCAAGCAGCGCAAGGACGCGGCGGCGGCGGAGAGCAAGCAGAAGCTGCAGGCGGCCCAGCGGGCGGCCCAGCGGACGCTGGAGGAGGCCCGGACCAATGCCGAGGCCCAGGCCCGCCAGATGATGGCCCAGGCCGAGGCCCAGGCGGCCCAGCGGAAGCAGCAGGTGCTGGACCAGGCCGCCCAGGAGTGCCAGACCATGAAGCAGGCCGCCCGGAGCCATCTGGAGCAGGCCGCCGAATTGATCGTAGAAAAGGTAGTGAATGGCTGATGGCTATCGTGAAAATGGATCATGTGCGGCTGATCGCCATGACGGAGGACCGGGAGGAGATCCTGCGCAGGCTCCAGCGACTGGGCTGCGTGGAGATCGACCAGGCCGTCCTGCCTGACGACCAGCCCCAGTCCGGGCAGGCCCCGCCGGAGGAGTCAGACAGTCTGGCCCGCCTGCGGGAGCAGCTCAGCCGCCCGGACACCCAGCGGCTGAACGCCGCAAGGGAGGAACAGAGCCAGGCCGACCACGCCCTGTCTGTTCTGAAAAAATATGCCCCGGCCAAAGAGAAGTTCTTATCTCCCAAGCCCAGTCTGGACGAGGCCGACCTGTTTGACCAGGCCCAGGCCGACAAGGCCCGGCAGGGGGCAGAGGAAGTGAACGGCGCTTTCCGCCGGGTGAACACCATCCACAGCGAGCAGACCAAGCTATTGGCCCAAAAGGCCCAACTGGAGCCCTGGAAGGCCATGGACCTGCCCCTGGATGCCCAGTCCACCCCCCAGGTGACGGTGCAGATGGGCACCCTGCCGACTGGGACCGACTTCGACGCCGCCCAGGGGGCGGCCCTGGCCGCCGGTGAGCTATCGGAACTAACGAAGATATCCGCAGACCGGAACGCCCAATACTGCCTGTTGGTGTGCCACGCCAGCCAGAGCGAGGCGGTGCTGTCCGCCCTGAAGGACCTGGGCTGGTCAAGGGCCAGCCTGAAGGAGTGGTCAGGCACGGCGGCGGACAACCTGCAAAAGCTGGACGGGGAGCTTGCCGCCCTGGACAAAGAACTGTCGGAGACGGAGGAGAAGCTGTCCGGCATGGGCGCGCTTCGCCCCGCTCTGCGCCGCCTGTATGACCGGGCGGAGGCGGACGTCCGCCGGGAGGAGTCCCGCCAGCGGCTGCTGGACACCAGCCAGACCTTCTATCTACAGGGCTGGCTGCCCAAGGAGCGGCGGGGAGCGGTGCAGGAGGCCCTGGCCCCCTTCCCCACGGCCTGGGAGCTGACCGAGCCCAGCCCGGAGGAGTATCCCACCGTGCCGGTGAAGCTGAAAAACAACTGGCTCACCCGGCCGCTGAACATGGTCACGGAGATGTACTCCCTGCCCGCCTATGGCTCCCTGGACCCCAACCCCCTGATGGCCCCCTTCTTCATCCTGTTTTACGGCATGATGATGGCGGACATGGGCTATGGACTGGTGATGATGCTGGCCTCGCTGATCGTGCTGAAAAAGAAGAAGCCCGGCGGCACCATGGGCCACCTGTTCGGTCTGCTGGGGCTGTGCGGTGTGAGCACATTTCTTTTCGGAGCCCTTACCGGCGGCTTCTTCGGCGACTTCCTCACCCAGCTGTTTGCCCTGACCGGCATCAAGACCAACTTTGCCCTGCCCGCCCTGTTCACCCCCCTGAACGACACCATGATGATCCTGGTGGGGGCCATGTGCCTGGGCTTTGTACAGATCATCACCGGCATGGCCATCAGCTTTGTGAAAAAGCTGAAACACGGTCAGATCATGGACGCCGTGTGGGAGGAGGTCACCTGGTGGGTGGTATTCGCCGGACTGGCCCTGGCCATTCTGAAGGTCACGAATCTGGTGATCATCCTGGGCGGCGTGATGGTGGTGGCCGGACCGGTGCTGACCGAAAAGGGCTTCGGCAAGGTCACGGGGATCTTCGGCTCCCTCTATAACCACGTCACCGGATATTTCGGAGACATTTTGTCCTATTCCCGACTGATGGCGCTGATGCTGGCCGGGTCGGTCATCGCCCAGGTGTTCAACACCCTGGGTGCCATCCCCGGCAACGTGTTCATCTTCATCATCATCTCCATGGCGGGCAACACGCTGAACTTTGCCCTGAACCTGCTGGGCTGCTATGTCCACGACCTGCGCTTGCAGTGCCTGGAGTATTTCAACAAATTTTATGAGGACGGCGGAAAGCCCTTCCGCCCCCTGGACCTGAACACCAAATATTATAACGTGGTCAAAGACTAAGGAGGAAACAAAAATGGATCTCTCTCAGATGACGGAAGTGTATCAGAGCATGACGGTTTTGGGCAGCATCGGCGGCCTGGCCCTGGCCCTGCTGGGCGCTGGCCTGGCGGCGGTGCTCAGCGGCATCGGCTCCGCCAAGGGCACCGGCCTGGCCGGTGAGGCCGGCACCGGCCTGCTGTGCGAGGACCCCAGCAAGTTCGGTAAGGTGATGATCCTCCAGGTCATCCCCGGCACCCAGGGCCTGTATGGTCTGGTGGTGTGGTTCTTCGCCGTGTTCCGCATGGGCCTGCTGTCCGGCACCCTGCCCCAGCTGACTGTGGCCCAGGGCATGCAGTATTTCGTGGCCTGCCTGCCCATGGCGCTGGGCGGCCTGTTCTCCGCCATCGCCCAGGGCCGCGTGGCCGCCGGTTCCATCAACATTCTGGCCAAGAAGCCCGACGACTGGTCCAAGGGCATGGTGCTGTGCATCACCGTGGAGTTCTATGCCATCCTGTCTCTGCTGGCCTCTATGCTGATGATCATCAACATCAGCGCCTGATGCCGGAAAGGACTTGCCTTATGGAAGGAATCGAAAAAATCACCGCCAAGATCCTGTCTGATGCCCAGGCTGACATCGACCAGCTGAACGCCCAGACCCAGGAGAAGGCGGACGCCATCGCCCGACAGGCCCAGGCCCAGGCGGACAAAGAGACCGCCGACATCCTGGCCCGGGGGCAGAAGGCCGCCGACGACCGGCTGGAGCGGCTGAGCTCCGCCGCCCAGATGGAAAAGCGCAAGCTGGCCCTGGCCGCCAAGCAGGAGGTGCTGGGCGAGGCCTTTGACCTGGCCCTGGACAAGCTGTGCTCCCTGCCCGAGGAGGAATACATCGCCCTGCTTACCCGCCTGGCGGTGGAGGCCTCTGAGACCGGGAAGGAGCAGTTGGTCTTCTCTGAGACGGACCGCGCCCGGGTGGGCAAACAGGTGGTCATCGCCGCCAACGAGTGTCTGGTGAAGGGGGTGGCCCCCGAGCTGCCCGGCGCTCTGGCCGAGACGAAAGTCGGAGCTCTGCTGGGCAAGGTGGTGAACTCCACCGCCGCCATGGTCACCGGCACCGGTCTGCTCACCCTGGCCCAGGAGACCCGGAAGATCCGGGGCGGCTTTATCATGCTGGACGGGGACGTGGAGATCAACTGCGCCTTTGAGACGCTGGTCCGCCTTCAGCGGGAGACGCTGGAGAAGCAGGTGGCCCAGGTCCTGTTCCCGGAGTAACGCCGGAGCAAAGCGCTTATTAGAGTTTTATAAGAGGGAGGAGGGATACCTTGTCCCACCGAAAAGATACGGATTATCTCTCTGTCTCGGCCCGCATCCGGGCCATGGAGAACCGCCTGCTGACCCGGGAGCGGATGGACCGCATGATCGACGCCGCCGACGACGGCGAGGCCCGCAAGGTCCTGGCCGAGTGCGGCTACCCCGAGGGGGGCAGTCTGGACCAGGCTCTGGCCCAGGCCCGGGCCGACGTGTTCCGGGACATGGAGTCGGCGGTGCCCGACCCCAGGCTGGTGGAGATATTCCAGCTGAAATATGACTATCACAACGGCAAGACCCTGTTAAAGGCCGCGGCCATGGGCCGGGACCCCCAGCCCATCCTGCTGCCCGGCGGGCGCTATGACCCCGCCCAGCTGACGGAGGGCTGGCGCAGGGAGGAACTGCGGGGCTGTTCCCCCGCCTTTCAAAAGGCCATGACCCAGGCCAAGGCCCTGCTGGAGGACAGCCATGACCCACAGCAGGCTGACCTGATCTTAGACCGGGCCTGCTTTGAGGAGATGGCCCAGCTGGCCCGGGACCTGGACAGCCGCTTTTTGCAGCGGTATGTCCAGCTGCTGGTGGACGTGGCCAATCTGCGCACCGCCGTGCGGGTCCACCGCATGGGCCGGGAGCCGGAGTTTTTGCGCCAGGTGCTGCTGCCCGGCGGCAGCGTGTCAGAGCAGAGCATCGCCGCCGCCCGGGGGGAGAACCTGGGCGACCTGTTCCACACCGGCGGGCTGGCCCAGGCCGCCGAGCTGGGAGCCAAGGTGGCCCAGCCGGGTGCGGGAGCCATGACCGACTTTGAGCGCGCCTGTGACGACGCGGTCACCGCCTATCTGGCCTCGGAGCGCCGGGTGCCCTTTGGGGAGGAGCCGGTGGTGGGCTATCTCTACGCCCGGGAGGCGGAGTTCACCGCCATCCGCACCATCTTCGCCGGGCGCGCGGCCAAGCTGGAGGGCGACGTGATCCGCCGCCGCCTGCGCGAGACCTATGTGTAAGGAGGGGGAGACCACATGTACAAGATCGCCGTGATGGGCGACGCGGACAGCGTCCTGGGCTTTCAGGCCCTGGGGCTGGAGGTCTGCCCCGTCGATGGCCCGGAGGAGGGCCACCTGGCCCTGCACCGCATGGCCAAAGAGAATTACGCCATCATCTATATGACCGAGCAGCTGGCCGCCAAAATGGGGCCGGACATCGCCCGGTATAAAGACGCCCTGACCCCCGCCATCATCCTCATCCCCGGCAAGGAGGGCAGCCTGGGCATCGGCATGGCCAACGTGAAGACCGCCGTGGAGCGTGCCGTGGGCGCGGATATCTCATGAGCGGGAACGTGAGCGGAAGCGGGGGAGAAGTCTTTCGCCCCGCCGCCCCGGAGGAATCAGACAGCCTCTATCGGCTGATCCAGCTGCGGGTGGACTGGCTGGAGGAGCACCGCATCGCCCAGTGGCAGCGGGACTACTATCTGAACCTTTTCCCCCGGAGCTTCTTCCGCCAGAAGGCGGAGGAGGGCCGGCTGTATGGCATTTGGAACGCCGACGGCGCCCCCATCGCCACAGCCGTCCTGCTGGAGCGGGACGAGGAGGTGTGGCCCGACGGGGAGAGGGCGATCTACGTCCACAATCTGGCCGCCCACCCCGCCTTTCCCGGCGCGGGGCTGCGGCTTTTGGCCCAGGCCATGGATATGGCCCGGAGCAAGGGAATGAAGCACCTGCGGCTGGACACCCTCCAGAGCAACGGTGCGCTACAGGCATACTATAAACGACTTGGCTTTGTCCAGATGGGGACTGTGGAGGCAGAGGGCTATGCGGGCTATCTGTTCCAGTGCCCCTGCGACCCGGGGCTTCGTCTGGAAGACGCCGACAGAAAGAAGGTATAAACCCTATGGGAAAGATCGTCAAGGTCTCCGGCCCGCTGGTGGTGGCCACCGGCATGGAGGAGGCGAACATGGCCGACGTGGTCCGTGTGGGCGAGCAGCGCCTGATCGGCGAGATCCTGACCATGAGTGGGGATTCCGCCTCCATCCAGGTCTATGAGGAGACCTCCGGCCTGGGGCCCGGGGCCGAGGTGGTCACCACCGGCTCCCCCCTGTCCGTGGAGCTGGGGCCCGGCCTGGTAGAGAATATTTACGACGGCATCCAGCGCCCGCTGGAGGTCATCATGGAGAAGGTGCAGGGGAACAACCTGCCCCGCGGCGTGGAGGTCCCCGCCCTGGACCGGGAGAAGAAGTGGGACTTTACCCCCACCGTCCAGCCCGGGACCAAGGTGGTGGGCGGCGACGTCATCGGCACCGTGCAGGAGACCGCCTCCATCCTCCACAAGATCATGATCCCCCCCAAGATGAAGGGCACCATCGTGTCCATTCAGTCCGGCGCGTTCACCGTCACCGAGACGGTGGCCGTGCTGGAGACGGAGGAGGGCGAAAAGGTCCAGCTGCCCATGATGCAGAAGTGGCCCGTCCGTGTGGGCCGCCCCTATAAGCACAAGTATCCCCCCACCATCCCCCTGCAGTCCGGCCAGCGCATCGTGGACACCTTCTTCCCCGTGGCCAAGGGCGGCACCGCCGCCATCCCCGGCCCCTTCGGCTCGGGCAAGACGGTGATGCAGCACGCCCTGGCCAAGTGGTCCGACGTGGATCTGGTGGTCTATATCGGCTGCGGCGAGCGTGGCAACGAGATGACCGACGTGCTGCGGGAGTTCCCCGAGCTGGTGGACCCCCGCA
>OJPN01002315.1_pt1 | contig 11412 bp, 12 predicted proteins | sample 1598511 | NCBI WGS metagenome assembly OJPN01 (sample SAMN03922485, study PRJEB24848) | human gut metagenome | isolation source: stool sample | host: Homo sapiens | place: Germany | collected 2011-05
GGGCACCCGCTCCGGCGACCTGGACGCCGGCATTCTCCAGTATCTGATGAACAAGCACGGCATGAACATCGACGAGATGCTCAACGTGCTGAACAAGAAGTCCGGTGTGGAGGGCGTCTCCCACATCTCCTCCGACTTCCGCGACCTGGAGAACGCCGAGGCCGAGGGCAACAAGCGCGCCGAGCTGGCCCTGCGCGTGTTCGACTATGCCGTGAAGAAGTACATCGGCGCCTATGCTGCCGCCATGGGCGGCGTGGATGCCGTTATCTTCACCGCCGGTGTGGGCGAGAACGGCCCTGAGACCCGCGAGAGCGCCTGCGCCGGTCTGGAGTTTATGGGCATCAAGATCGACCCCGAGAAGGACAAGGTCCGCGGCAAGGAGATGGACGTCTCCACCGACGACGCCAAGGTCCGCGTCCTGGTCATCCCCACCAACGAGGAGCTGATGATCGCCATGGACACCGCCGCCATCGTCAAGGGCTGAGCGCTGTTTCCATAAGAGAGCTCAAGAGGGCCGCCCAGCCGGGCGGCCCTCTTCGTTTCACCCGGAACACCCCATCCCGTTGACAATTCCCCCAAAACCGGCCATAATAAAACCAAGAAAGCGGATATGTAAGTATAAGGAGGCTCCCATGGACATCCATGTGAACGACGTGCTGAAAATGAAAAAGGCCCACCCCTGCGGCAGCCAGGACTGGCTGGTGCTGCGGGTGGGGATGGACTTTAAAATGCGCTGCCAGGGCTGCGGCCACGAGGTGATGCTGCCCCGGAGCAAGGCGGAGAAGAACATCCGCAAGGTGTTCCGGGAGGGCGCGCCCGTCCAGGTGTGACCCCTCCCCCAAGACTTTCAGGAAAGGATGAACCACTATGCGCTATGACAGCGACCTGCTGTATCGCCCGCCGGGCGAATGGAAGAGCTATCTGCTGCAATGCACCATCGGCTGCTCCAACAACCAGTGTACCTTCTGCGGCATGTATAAGGAGAAAAAATTCCGCATCCGCCCCACCGAGGAAATTCTGGAGGACATCGACATGGCCCGGGCCTATTACGGTCCCGGCCTTCAGCGGGTGTTCCTGATGGACGGCGACGCCATCATCATCAAGACGGAGGACCTGCTGCGCATCCTCCACAAGCTGTATGAGGCTTTCCCCGCCCTGGAGAAGGTGACGCTGTACGCCGGGCCCCGCAGCACCCTGTCCAAAACCCCGGAGGAACTGAAGGCCCTCCACGACGCCGGGCTGTCCCGGGCCTATCTGGGGGTGGAGAGCGGCAGCGACGCGGTGCTGAAGTTCATCCACAAGGGGGTCGGCGCCCAGCAGATGCTCCAGGCCGGTCAGCGTCTGGTGGAGACGGGCATCGACCTGTGGGTGACCGTCATCCTGGGCATCACCGGGGAGGGCGGCGACTGGAAGGAGCACATCCTGTCCACCGCCAAGATCATCAACGAGATGAAGCCCCGGCATCTGTCCGCCATGACCTTCGCCCCCGCCAAGGGCACCCCCCTGGGGGACGACGTGCTGGCGGGCCGCTTCAAGGTCTATGGCCCCGACCACATTCTGGAGGAGTGCCGCCTGCTCATCGAGCATCTGGACGTGGACCCGCTGCACTTCACCAGCAACCACGCCTCTAACTATCTGCCCCTGAAGGGCGGCCTGCCCGAAGACCGGGAGAAGTTCCTCTCCCTCATCGACCAGGCCCTGGAGGGCAAGATCCGCCTGCGCAAGACCCTGAACCGGGGCATCTGATAAAATCAGATCATTCTTTCATCAGCTCGGGCACCAGATTGCTGTAATACGCTGTCTTACCGGACAGCACATCGTCATAAAAGCCCTGCTTCCAGTCTATGTACGCCACTGCCTTTTGCAGCTCCGCGATGGACTGGAGCAGGGCCTCTTTTTTTGCCGCAAGGATCTTCTTGCGCGCTGGAATGCTCACCTCCCCTTCCAGACACAGCGCCAGATACTCCTTCATTTCCACGATGCTCATGCCGCAGTTTTTCAGGCAGTTCAGGCTCTGGATCCACTTCACGTCGTGCTCGTCAAAGACGCGGTAGTTCCGGCTGTCCCGTTTCACATTGGGCACCAAGCCCTCGTTGCAGTAGAATTTCAGGTTCTCATAGGTCATATTGGTGAGGGCGCAGGTCTCTTTCATGGAGTACATAAAAAATCCCCTGTTTTTTGAAAAAAGTTCTTGACCGGTAGTTGCTACCGGCTGCTACGATGATAGCACAGTCAGAACTTCAAATCAACAGGAGGTTTTTATGATGGAATACGTCACTTTGAGCAACGGCGTGAAAATGCCCCAGCTGGGCTATGGTGTCTATCAGGTCACCCAGGACGAGTGCGAGCGCTGCGTACTGGATGCCCTGAAGACGGGCTACCGCTCCATCGACACGGCCCAGAGCTATTTCAACGAGGAGCAGGTGGGCGCGGCTATCGAAAAATCCGGCGTTGACCGCCAGGACATCTTCCTGACCACCAAGGTCTGGGTGGAGCACTATGGCTACGAGCAGACTAAGGCGTCCGTTCTGGACTCCATGAAGAAGCTGCGCACCGACTACCTCGACCTCTGCCTACTGCACCAGCCCTTTTCCGACTATTACGGGGCCTGGCGGGCGCTGGAGGAGCTGTATGAGGCCGGTAAGATCCGCGCCATCGGCGTGTCCAACTTCTACCCGGACCGTTTGGTGGATCTCTGCTCCTTTGCCCGCATTCGCCCCATGGTCAACCAGGTGGAGACCCACCCCTTGAACCAGCAGGTCGAGGCGAAACAGTGGATGGACAAATACGGCGTGCAGATCGAGGCGTGGGCCCCCTTCGGCGAGGGCCGGGGTGGTCTGTTCCAGAACCCTGTACTGAGCGAGATCGGCAAGCAGTACGGCAAGAGCGCGGCCCAGGTCATGCTCCGCTGGCACTTGCAGCGGGGCGTGGTGGTCATCCCCAAGTCCACCCACATCGAGCGGATGCAGGAGAACCTGAATGTGTTCAACTTTGCCCTCTCTGAGGAGGACATGGCCAGGATCGCCGCCCTGGACACCAAGACCAGCGCCTTCTTCTCCCACTATGACCCGGCCATGGTGGAGTGGTTTGCCAGAATGGTGGAGGAGCGCAAAAAGAACCACGACTGCACCAAAGAGAAAAAGGACTGGTAAAAGAGATATCTTCTCGACTGATCTCTGAATATAACGACAAAACTCCCTCCGTTTCCCCTGCTTTCAGGGCGAAACGAGGGAGTTTTTGTGTTTTTCCGCGATGGATTTTTCTTCCGCTCCCGTCAGGATGCTCCTATAATAGAGGCATACATTCAGGAGGTGGGAGACCATGACACAGGTCAACGTGGCGTCCCGAAAGTGGCGGGACGAACAGGGGCGGGAGCGCCGGTTTCACTATGGACTGCTCATCCGGGAGATCGCGGCGGAGCCATTTTTCTGCGAGGACTACGGGGTCCGCATCTGGGAGGACGGCGGCCAGGACGCCAGCGTCCCCGGCGTCACCACCAGCGCCCAGCGGGTGGACGAGCTGATCTCCCTGCTGGTGGAGCACCAGGTCAGCCCCGCCGCCCTGGCGGATGTGGTGGCAGATTGGCTGTAAAGCGTTTTTCCTTACTTGCCTCTCCCGTCCAGCCACTGCACGGCGGCCACCAGCAGGGCAATGACGCCCAGGACGGCGAATATCCCGGCCATACCCTGGCCCATCAGCTCCAGGGCCATGTTTAAATTCTCTGTCATTGAACACGCACTCCTCTCGTCTCAGCCGCCGATCATGTGGACGGCGCAGTATTGCAGGATCACGCCGCCGGCCACCACCGAGGCGATCTGCCCGGACACGTTGGCGCCGGTGGCCTGCATCAGCAGGTGGTTCCGGGGGTCGGCCTCCTGGCCCAGTTTTTCGATGACCCGGGCGGACATGGGGAAGGCGGAGATGCCCGCCGCCCCGATCATGGGGTTGATCTTCCGCCGGGGCATGAACAGGTTCAGCGCCTTGACAAACAGCACGCCCACCACCGTGTCCAGCACAAAGGCCACCAGGCCCAGACACAGGATCATCAGCGTCTCCACCCGCACGAACTGGTCGGCCCGCATGGAGAAGGAGATGGTCACGCCCAGCAGCAGGGTGATGAGATTGGCCAGCTCGTTCTGGGCCGTGCGGGTCAGGGTGGGCAGCACGCCGCTCTCCCGGATGAGATTGCCCAGCATCAAAAAGCCCACCAGCGCCACCGACGCAGGGGCCACCAGACCGGACACCACCGTGACCAGGATGGGGAACAGGATGCGCAGCCGGCGGGAGACCCGGCCGGGGGCATAGGGCATGGCCATGGCCCGCTCATTCTGGGTGGTGACCAGCTTGATGGCGGCGGGCTGGATGATGGGCACCATGGCCATGTAGGAATAGGCCGCCACGGCGATGGCCCCCACATAGCTGGAGCCCAGCACCTGGGACACCAGGATAGACGTGGGGCCGTCCGCCGCACCGATGATGCCGATGGAGGCGGCGTCCTTCATGTCAAAGCCAAGGACCGTGGCCAGCAGCACCGTGAGGAAGATGCCTGCCTGGGCCGCCGCCCCGCACAGAAATAGCCGGGGGTCGGCCAGCAGGGGCCCGAAATCGATCATGGCGCCGATACCGATGAACAGCAGGATGGGCATGGCCTCGCTGGCCTCGATCCCCACCTGAAACAGCCATTGGACGATGCCGTGGGTGACCTCTCCCCCGGCCCCGGCCTGGTCGATGACCCCGGACAGGGGCAGATTCACCAGAATAGCCCCAAAGCCCATGGGCAGCAGCAGTGCAGGCTCAAAGCCCTTTTCAATGGCCAGCCAGATCAGAAGCCCGCCCACAACGTACATCACCAACTGCTGGGGGGTGATGGCGAGAACGCCCTGCCATAAGAATTCCATAGATATCCCTCTTTCTTGTCTTTATGGAGAGTATTGCCCGATTGGAACGAAAAAAGACCTGCGTTCCCGGTGACAGGAACACAGGTCTTGTCATTTCAGGCAAAGCCAGGCCGGACGCATATGGTCCGCCATGCTTGTTGGCTCGGCCGCGCACAAAACCGTGCGCCGACTACTCCCCTTTGTTGTGGGGATGATACCACGGTTTGACTGTGGATGTCAAGGGAAATTTTCTTTGTGGGGCGCTTTGGCTATTATAAAATATAGTCCTCTTGGATCAGCAGGATATCGTCCCGTCCCTCGGCCTGATCCAGCATTCGCTGGGTAAAGCCGCTCTTGGAAAACAGGCCGTACAGCACCCGATACCAGGGGAAGGCGGTGCGCAGCTCCGCAGACTTGTTTACCTTCTCCTCCAGCTCATAATAGACCGTTGCGTCCACCGGCTTATTGTGATATTTGCACTCCCCGGCGAACACCTGCTTCTTCTGGTGGTCCACCGCCATCACATCGATTTCCGTGTCGCCGTTGATATCGTTGAGCCAATAAGAACCGATACGGGAGGGCACAAAATCCACTGCCTTGTTCCGGCACAGAGACGCGAAAATATCCTTACAGACGTCTTCATATGAGAAGGCAACGAATTTCTGAATAAAGTCCTTGCCCAGCTCGTCCAGGACGATCTGCTGATTGTCCAGTTCCAACTCCCCCTTGTAGGGATAGACATAGCGGAACCAGAAGCGGATGAAATTATCTGAAATGAAGTAGAGGCCCTTTCTGGACTTCTCCGGGTTCTTCTCCGTGACCGGCGTCGCCTTTTTCACAAAGTCCAGGTCGATCAGTGTGGAGAGGTAGGGCGTCAGCGAGGAACTCTCTATGCCCAGCGCCCCGGCGATCTTACCCAGCTTATGATTCCCGTCCGCAATGGCGCGAATGATGGAAAAATAGCTGTTTGCCGACTGCACCTCGTCTTTCAGCAGGAAGTTCGGCTCCTCATAGAGAAACCCATTCTTAGAGAGCACGACCTCCTGTATCTGACAGTAGAGGTCCTCCCCCGGCTCGAAAAACTCCAGATATTTCGGAACGCCGCCCGTCACAGCATATTGCTCCACGGCCTGGGCAAACGGCTGCGCCTGCACCGCATAGAGTTCTGTGAACGGCAGCGGCTTCAAGCGGATCTGCGCGCTGCGTCGGCCATAGAGCGGGCTGTCGTGGGAGAGGGCGTGCTTCTGCATCATGCTGATCAGCGACCCACAGAGGATCAGCATGACATTTCTGTCCTTCAATATCTCGTCCCAGGCGTTTTGCAGGATAGACGGAAAGGCCGCGTTCGTCTTGACCAGATACGGAAACTCGTCAATGACCAGCACCTTCTTTTCCTCCGGGCGGTAGTCGGCGATCTCCCGAAAGATGTCCAGCCAATCCGTAAAGGTGACCCGCTGCAACATGGAATTGCCCGTTACCCGGGCGACCACACCGGCAAGGCGCTTCATGCTCTGGGACTCCACTTCCTCCGTCGCAAGGAAATAGAACGCCCGCTTGTCCTTGATGAACTCTTTGATCAGCGTTGTCTTTCCGATGCGCCGCCGACCATAGATCACAACAAAGCCGCCATCCCGGCGAAACTCTCGCTCCAGGGTATGCAATTCTTCTTTTCGTCCGATAAAGTTCACCTGTGCCACCTCTCAGCGTCAAGCCATTTTATATAAACCTAATTATGATAAATGAAATTATCATAATTTACTTTATATTATATGCAATTTTCTCAAGCTGTCAAGCCAAAAAGACAGACTGAACGTCCCCTATCGGTCACTCAGTCTGTCTTTTTCTCGCTTATTTTGCGGAAAATACGAAGGAAATGTTCAGTCCTCCCCCTGCTCCAAAGCGGCCTCGATGGCGGTCTCCTCGGCCTGCATGGCCTTCAGGGTGCGCTCCAGCAGGGTGTCCAGCTCCCAGCCCAGCAGCTGAGCGCCGTTGGCGATGACGTCCCGGGAGCAGCCGGCGGCGAACTTTTTGTCCTTATATTTCTTTTTCAGGGACTTCAGCTCCATGTCCGCCACGCTCTTGGACGGGCGCATCAGGGCCGCCGCGCCGATAAGGCCGGTGAGCTCGTCGGCGGCATAGAGGACCTTTTCCATCTCGTGCTCGGGCTTGATGTCCACGCACAGGCCCCAGCCGTGGCTGGCGGTGGCGTGGATGATGGCCTCGTCCACCCCGGCCTGGCGCATCAGCTCCTGAGATTTGACGCAGTGCTCGTCGGGCCACTGCTCAAAGTCCAGGTCGTGGAGCAGACCCACGATGGACCAGAACTCCTTCTCGTCTCCATAGCCCAGCTCCTGGGCGTACCAGCCCATCACATGCTCCACCGTCACGGCGTGGCGGAGATGAAAGGGCTCGTGATTATACTCGGTCAGCAGGTCCCACGCCTGCTGTCTGGTCATTGCCATGGTGTTTTCCTCCCGGTACATAAAAATAGAGGGTCAGCCGCAAAAAAGCTGGCCGCCCTCTATTTGTAACCCCATCGGGGCAGTTTGTCAATAGGCGGTCACAATGCCGCCGTCGTTGGCATAGACGCTGGTGATGCCGCCGGCCTCCAGAATGAGGATGTGGGCGAATTTGCAGCGCTGCTCGGCCATGGCCTTCACCTGGAAGGCCCGGTCCAGACAGTTGCAGTGGCAGATCGCCAGGGTGCGCCCGGCGTGGGCCGGGTCGTTTGCCATGTGGTCCACCATTTTGGATAGGGCCTGCTTCATGGACAGCATCTGTCCCAGCTTGCAGATCTCCCCCTCCGGCGTGGCCGCCATGAGCAGCTTGATCTTCAGCGCTCCGGTGATCACCGACTGCAGGCGGGTCAGGCGGCCGTTTTTCCGCAGGTTCTCCAGCGTCTCCAGCACGAACATGGTCTGCATCTGGTAGATGAACTGCTCCACCTCCCGCACCACGTGCTTGAAGGGCGCGCCGCTCTCGGCCAGTTCCCGGACCTTCAGGGCCACCAGCACCTCGCCGGAGGAGGCGGAACAGGAGTTGAACACATAGACGTTCTTGTTGGGGTGGTCCTCCTCCATCAGCAGCTTGGCCTGCTCGGCGCTGTTGTGCGAGCCGCTGAGCAGAGCCGACAGGGTGACCACATACACGTCCTCGTCCTCCGGGCCCTGATAGGCGTCCAGATAGCTCTGGGGCGAGGGGCAGGCGGTGGCGGGGGCGTCGTCGCTCTGCTTCATGGCCCACAGTAGGTCGGCCTGGTCAAAGGTCTCGTTGTCAATAAAGCTGCTTCCGTTGGAGCGGATGGTCAGCGGCACCTTTACAAAGTGGGGGTTCTTCAGCATCTGCCCGGTCAAATCGCAGCAGCTGTCCACAACGATCTTAAATCCCATTCGTATCATCTCCGAATATGGTTTTTTAAACTATATCTTGTAGGGTACTATAGCATATTTTCTCCTGTTTGTAAAGAGACCGTCTCGCTTCTGAACGTCAAAACAGCTCCGGGTGCTCCTCGTGGAGTTCGGCCAGCAGCTTTTTGTCCGATTTCTCCGTGAATTCCAGCTTTTCATACAGGTCCGGGCGGCGCTGGCGGGTGCGCAGCAGAGACTGCTTCCGCCGCCACAGGTCCACCTTGGCGTGGTTGCCCGACAGGAGGACGGGGGGTACGGCCCGGCCATGCCAGACTTCCGGGCGGGAATACTGGGGGGCCTCCAGTGTGCCGCTCCAGTGGCTCTCGTTCTCATAGCAGGAGGGGTCGGACAGCACCCCGGGCACCAGGCGGCACACCGCGTCAGCCACGGCCATGGCGGGGATCTCTCCCCCGGTCATGACAAAGTCGCCAATAGAAATTTCCTCGTCCACGCACTCGTCGATGAAGCGCTCGTCAATGCCCTCGTAGTGGCCGCAGACCAGGATCAGGCGGGAGTAGTCCGCCTTCAGCCGCCGGGCGTCGGCCTGGGTGAAGGTCTTGCCCGCCGGGGACATATAGATGGTGTGGACCCGTTCCCCCGCCTGGTCACAGATGTGCTGCCAGCAGTTGTAAAGGGGATCGGCCTGCATCACCGCTCCCCGGCCACCGCCGTAGGGATAGTTGTCCACCTGCCGCTGCTTGTTCTTGGTGTAGTCCCGGATCTGGTGGCACTCGATGCGGATATAGCCCCGTTCCTGCCCCCGGCCCAGCACCGATTCACACAGCATATCGCCCACCACATCGGGGAATAAGGTCATAATGTCGATCTGATACATGGTCTTTCCAGCGTCCTTATCTTTTCTTGTCTTTTTTCTCTCGCGTTCTTCTGCCGCCAGAGCGTCCCGGCAGCGTCCTTATCATTATACGGAATTTTTCCGGCTTTTTCAACGTATGTTTTGTTGTACGATAAAAATAAAGCGGCCGCCGCACAAAAAGCTGTGCGGCGGCCAAAGGTAAGAGAGGGCGTTATCAAATTCAGCTGGCCAGAGAGGCTCGGCTGGCTGCGGGCTGGGAGGAGACATTCCGGGTGTGGCGGATCTCCTCCCACTGGGTGGTCTGCTTCACCAGGCAGCCCAGGGTGATGGGCACCCAGGACAGCAGGAACAGGCCATATAGCCCCAGGGCGGGCAGCAGGCGGCGGTCCCACTTGCCCTCCAGAGTCAGCACCAGGGCGGCGGCGGCGGTGGAACCTAAGATCATCCCTGCCAGCTGGCTGAGGACGGCGGCCAGCAGCACCCAGGGAGCCAGCTCCGCCCGGGGACAGGCCAGGGCGGCAGACACCGACGACAGGATCAGTCCGCCCAGGGCCGCCGCCTGATAGAAGGGCGTCACCAGCAGGGCGGCCAGGTCGACCAGGGCCAGAGGGCTGCTCCCCTGCTCCACGCCCCGGCCAAGTTGGGACAGATACCGCCCGGCCACCTGAATGGTCCCGCTGGTCCAGCGGCGGCGCTGCTTCACGGACACGGCATAGTCCAGGGGCTGCTCGTCATAGGTGATGGCCCGGGGGACCCAGACCACCTTCTCCCCCGCCAGGGCGCACTGGACGGTCATCTCCAGGTCCTCGCTGAGGGTGTGGGTGTTCCAGCCGCCCATGCCCTCCAGCACCCGGGCGGCCACCATAAAGCCGGTGCCGTTGATCATAGCAGACAGGCCGACAGCGGCCCGGCTCTGGTTATAAAACCGGTCCATCATCCAATAATAGATGGAGTAGCAGCCGGACATGGGGGTGTCATAGGGGTTCTTGCTGTCCCGATAGCCCTGGGCCGCCCCGGCCCCAGACTGATAAGCCAGGTCCATCTCCCGCAGAAACCGGCTGTCCACCACGTTGTCCGCGTCGAACACGCAGTAGGCGTCATACCGGCGGCCCCGGAGGCGGGCATAGGCGAAGCGGAGCACCTCCCCCTTGCTCTTCACCGGGCGGTCACACTTCAGCACCCTGGCCCCAAACCCGGCAGCCGCCCGGGCGGTGTGGTCGGTGCAGTTGTTGGGGATGACCCAGATGTCGTATCGCTCCGGGGGATAGTCCTGCATCAGCAGACTGTTGATCAGCGGCCCGATGACCAACTCCTCGTTCCGGGCGGCGATGAGCACGGCGAACTTCGTCCTGGCCGGACGGATGGGAAAGGGCTTCTGCCCCCTCCAGCACATCAGTCCGCTGACCAGATAGTATCCGCCCCACAGGGCCAGCAGCCCTCCCGCAGTGGCCGCCAGGGCCTTTATCAGCATCACGATCCATTCCATGTCCTTCTCCTCCTTGGTGGTTCTGCCATCATCCTAACAGACGAAGGTTAAGAAGCCAGCGGGAAGAAGTTTAAGGTTTTATAAAGACTTTATAAAGGTCCGCCCCTTTCGTCACAATTTCGACATACTTTCTTTACGGTTTATTGATTTGACGGTTTTTAACATATCCTGTATAATTGATTTATATAAATTGACCAAAACCCTGTTTTGGTCTGCTGGCCCGGAACACCCTTATCGCCCGCGCTCACGGCGTTTTCTCCGCGTGTTCCCCGCAAAAAGGAGGTTCATTTTGATCCGCTTCGAGCATGTGTCCCTGCGTTATGGAAACCAGACCATTCTGAACGACCTGAATTTTGAAATCAAAGAGGGGCAGTTCGCCGTCCTCATCGGCCCGTCCGGATGCGGAAAGACCACCACCCTGAAGATGATCAACCGGCTCATCCAGCCCGACAGCGGGCACATCTATCTGGGGGGCCAGGACGTGGCCAAGACGGACCGGTATCAGCTCCGCCGCCGTATTGGCTATGTCATTCAGCAGGTGGGCCTGTTCCCCAACATGACGGTGGCCCAGAACATCTGCGTGGTGCCCCGGCTGCTGGGCGCGCCCCGGGAGGGCTATGACGACCTGGTGCGCCGGATGCTGGACATGGTGGATCTGCCCTATGAGTCCTATGCGCACAAATACCCCTCAGAGCTGTCCGGCGGCCAGCAGCAGCGCATCGGCATCCTCCGGGCCTTGGCCGCCTCGCCCCCGGTGGTGCTGATGGACGAACCCTTCAGCGCCCGACCTCCATGGTCTCGACGTCGTCGGCAAAGACCTCAAACGAG
>OJPN01002319.1_pt1 | contig 11398 bp, 9 predicted proteins | sample 1598511 | NCBI WGS metagenome assembly OJPN01 (sample SAMN03922485, study PRJEB24848) | human gut metagenome | isolation source: stool sample | host: Homo sapiens | place: Germany | collected 2011-05
TGGACCAGCCCACCAACCACCTGGACCTGGAGTCCATCGCCGCCCTGAACAAGGGGCTGGAGGCCGTGAAGTGCAACGTACTGGTGGCCTCCCACGACCATCAGCTGATCCAGACCGTGTGTAACCGCGTCTTCGACTTCTCCACCGACGGCAAGCTGACTGACCGCCGCATGACCTATGACGAGTATCTGGAGAAGCAGAAAGAGGCCGAGTAAGTCTCCCTCTCTCCCGCTCCAAAGCACAAAGCGCCGCCCTGGCCGGGCGGCGCTTTTTTCAGCCCCGGGGCCGGTTTTCCGTGTTTTGAAAAGAATATGTTAAACCTGCGTAAAATCTGTTGACGGCAGGAAAGTCCGCCGCATATAATGGATGCTGGAATCGTTTCGAGCATCTATGGAAGAAGGCGGCGCGTCCCGTTTTTTTGCAGGGGACCTTGCAGGGCCGCCAAGGAAGGAAAGAGAATATGGGCATCACAGATATTCTGTCCCTGCTGGGCGGTCTGGCGCTGTTCCTCTATGGTATGCAGATGACCAGCTCCGGCCTGGAGGCGGCGGCGGGCGCCAAGATGAAAATTCTTCTGGAGCGCCTGACGGCCAACCGATTCATGGGCGTTCTGGTGGGCGCGGCCATCACGGCGGCCATCCAGTCCTCCTCCGCCACCACCGTCATGGTGGTGGGCTTTGTCAACGCCGGCATGATGACGCTGAACCAGGCCGTTTGGATCATCATGGGCGCCAACATCGGCACCACCATCACCGGCATGCTCATCGCCCTGGACGTGGGAGCCCTGGCCCCCCTGTTCGCCTTTGTGGGCGTGGTGCTCATGGTCTTTGTCAAGGACACGAAAATGCAGCACATCGGCCAGATCCTGGCCGGTCTGGGCGTGCTGTTCATCGGCATGGGCATGATGAGCACCGCCATGTCCCCCCTGCGGGACTCCCCGGAGTTTGTGGAGCTGGTCTCCACCTTCTCTAACCCCCTGGTGGGCATCCTGGTGGGCGCGGGCTTCACCGCCATCATCCAGTCCTCCGCCGCCGCGGTGGGCATCGTCCAGACCCTGGCCAACGCGGGCATCATCCCCCTGGCCAGCGGGGCCTTTGTCCTGTTCGGCACCAACATCGGCACCTGCATCACCGCCGTGCTGGCCTCTATCGGCACCAGCCGCAACGCCAAGCGGGCCACCATCATCCACCTGCTGTTCAACATCATCGGCACGGTGATCTTCACCCTGCTGTTTTTGATCTTCCCCATCGCCCACATCATCGACGGGACCCTGGTCCTACCCGGCGGGCTGGGGACCTCCCTGGCCGCGGTGCTGCCCAAAACGGCGGCCGGCCGGGTGGCTTTGATCCACACCTGCTTCAACATCGGCACCACCCTCATCCTGCTGCCCCTGGGCACCTATCTGGCCCGGCTGGCGGTGCGCATCCTGCCCGAGCTGCCCGTCTCTGACACAGACACCGGCGAGGGCATGCGCCTGAACTATCTCAAGCCCGTCACCACCAACGGCAAGGAGGGCGGCCTGGGCGTGTCCGCCATCGTCATCGACCAGCTGCGGCACGAGCTGTACCGGATGCTGTCCATGGCCCGGGACAACGTGACCGAGAGCTTCCAGTCCGTTCTGGACCGGGACCCCGCCAGCCTGGAGGACATCGAGCAGCGGGAGGAGTATATCGACTTTTTGAACCGGGAGATCTCCCGCTACGTGTCCAAGCTCATCTCCATCGAGACCAACGAGCAGGGCTCCGCCGTGGTCAGCAGCTTCTTTGCCATCTCGGGCAACATCGAGCGCATCGGCGACCACGCCGACAACCTGGCCGGCTACACCCGACTGCTGGTGAACAAGGACATCCACTTCTCCCAGGCCGCCCTGGCCACCGTGGGTGACATGCGGGACGTGGCCCTGGAGGCCATCTCCTCCCTGCTCCACCACGAGGCGGGGGACCCGGTGTGGCTGGCCGACGTGGCCCAGATGGAGCAGCGCATCGACGACATGACCGACCAGTTCCGCCGGGACCAGCTGGATCGGATGCGCAGCGGCGTGTGCAACGAGGAGGCCTGCATCATCTACTCCGAGCTGCTCACCGACTTTGAGCGTATCGGCGACCACGTCCTGAACATCGCCCAGGAGCTGACCAAGGCCAAAACCAGCCTGGCCGCCAACTGAGATTTGTATAGATATAGAACCAGCCGGACCGTTTGATTGCGGTCCGGCTGTTATGTTACTTTGTAATCAGGGGGACGGTTCCTGTGATTAGTACCTAATCATAGGAACCGTCCCCCTGATTACTTGCTTTCTTAATAGATCACCCCATATTTCCCCACCAAAGGCTTCAGCTCCTCCTCGCTCAAACCGCCCTCGTACAGGGCGCGGCCCTGGTAGATCCGCAGGGCGGCCTCCAGCAGGTCGGCCTGGTCGCACACCAGGCACAGGGGCTTGGAGATCATATATTGGCAGTCGGCCAGGGCGTCCACGTCCTCCCAGCTGTTGATGGCCACCGCCACCATGGGGAAGCCGTCCTCCAGGGCGTCGGTGAGACCGTCCTCCATGTGCTCCGCCCCGGAGACCACCGGGCCGTGGCCCGCGTCCACAGGGAGATAGCGCACGTCCTTCTCGGTGACGGCGGGGAGCAGGTCGGGATACTTGGGGGCGGGGCGGACGAACTCCGCGCCCTTCAGGGCTTTTGCCAGGGCGGCGATATAGTCCTCGTCCGTGCCGCAGCAGCCGCCGAAGATGGCCGTGCCCGCCTGGAGCATATCGGGCACCCAGCGGACAAACTCCTCCGGGGTGCAGTCATAGGTGGTCTTGCCGTCCACGGTGACGGGCATCCCGGCGTTGGGCTTGGCGATCAGGGGCACCCGGGCATAGTCCCGCAGGCGGCGCAGCTGCTTTAACATCTGCTCCGGGCCGGTGGAGCAGTTCAGGCCGAAGGCGCTGACCCCCATGCCCTGGAGCACCACCAGCGCGGCGGCCACGTCGGTGCCCGACAGGCAGCGCCCGCTCTCGTCGCAGGTGAAGGTGACAAAGATGGGTCTGTCGCTGACGCTGCGGATGGCCAGCACGGCGGCCCGGGCATCGGCCAGGGTCATCATGGTCTCCACCACGAACAGGTCCACCCCCGCCTGCTCCAGTCCGGCGGCCTGCTCGGCATAGATGTCCACCAGCTCCTCGAAGGAGGCCTCCCCCAGGGGGGACAGGAACAGGCCCGTGGGGGAGATGTCCCCGGCCACCCAGGCCCGGCCCTCCACCGCCTGCTGAGACAGGGCGGTCAGCCGCCGGTTATACTCCGCCGTCTGGTTGAAAATGCCCCGCTCCTCCAGCTTCTGGCGGTTGGCCCCGAAGGTGGGGGCATAGACGATCTGACTGCCCGCCTGGACATAGCGGCGCTGGATGTCCTGGATGCTGTCCGGGTGGTCCAGCACCCACTGCTCGGCGCTCACGTCACCTTGATAGCCCCGCTTTTGCAGTTGGGTCCCGGTGGCACCGTCTAAGATCAGGGGAAAGCGCATCTCCATATTGTCGTCCTCCATTTGTGTGGTATCATTCCGGGCGGCCAAAGGCCGCCCCTACGTTGAGGTATCGGTGCTTTTTGTAGGGGCGGCTATCAGCCGCCCGTCGTTGGCGTATCTGGTCTCGCGGGCGGATGATATCCGCCCCTACGCCGGGTCTCGTCGGTGTTCTGTAGGGGCGGCCTTTGGCCGCCCGCCCTCCTCAAAACCCCATATTCCCCGTAAACGCCTGGGTGAAATCCGGCTGGCCGGACAGCTCGATGTAGGCGCAAGAGCGGGCGGTATCCTCAACTTTGGGCCACAGGCGGCTGTCCAGGGCCAGGGCGGCGGCTCCGGCCAGTGCGGTGTTGCCCAGGGGGCGGACCTTTCCCGCCAGAACCGGTGGCAGCATCCCGATGGCCATGGCGCTGGCGGGGTCGATGTAGGTGCCAAAGCCCCCGGCCAGGTACAGGCCCTCTACGTTTTCCAATGGCACCCCCCGGCGCTGGGACAGGACTTCTATCCCCGCCGCCACGGCGGCCTTGGCCAGCTGGAGATTCCGCACGTCCCCGGCGGTGAGATATACCTGGGGGGTGAGGTGGAACCGTCCGTTGCCGTCCCCGTCCCGCTCCACATAGCGCCGCAGTTCCGGGGCGAGCTCCTCCGGGGGCAGCAGCCGCCCGCCGGGGGCGATGATCCCCAGCTTCAGCAGCACCGCCGCCAGGTCCACCAGGCCGGAGCCGCACAGGCCCTGGGCCGGGCCGTCCCCGATGACGTCATAGAGGAAGCCCCGGTCATAGCGCACGTGGCTCACCGCCCCGGCGACGCCGGGCATCCCGCACTGGATGCCCGCCCCCTCAAAGGCGGGGCCGGAGGCCACGGCGCAGCAGGAGAAGCCGTCTTGGCCCCCCATGGCCATCTCGCCGTTGGTGCCCACGTCCAGAAACAGGTGCTCCCCGGGCCGGTCTCCCAGGCCGGAGGCCATGAGTCCGGCGGTGATGTCGCCCCCCACATAGCCCGCCACACAGGGCAGCAGCCAGACGGGCACGCCGTGCAATTCGTCTGCACCCTCCGGGCCAACGAACAGGCTGTCCGGCTGGAAGGGTGCGGCGGCCATCCCGGCCACGGACCGGTCTGCGAACAGGCTCTCCATCACCGTGTTCCCCGCCACAACGATCTCTTTTAGTTCTGCCGTCTGTCGCTCCGCGGCGGCCAGGGCGGCCTCCACCAGGGACCAGATCTGCTCCCGGATGCGCCCGGACAGCTCCTTCAGCCCCTGGGGTGTATCCAGGGTGTGCTGGATGCGGCTGATGACATCCGCCCCATAGGGGGCCTGGGCGTTCCAGGCCCGCTGGGCGGCCAGCTCCCTTCCGTCAGCGCGGTCATACAGCTTGGCCACCACCGTGGTGGTGCCCAGGTCCACCGCCGCCGACAGGCCCGTCCGCCCCGGCTGACAGGGGGGCGGGGGGAGGGTGTCCCCCAGGATCACCCCGGAGACCGTCTCGGGCAGCACCACCTGCTCCCCGCCCTGGGGGAGGACCTTGCAGGCCAGCCTGGGCGCTCCGTTCACCTGCACCCGGCACTTGCCGCACCGGCCCCGGCCCCCGCAGGCCGCCGGGAGGGAGAAGCCCGCCCGCCGCAGGGCAGACAGCAGGCTCTCCCCGGACTGGACGGGGATGTCATAGATTTTTTCCCCCTGCCGGACCTGGACCCTTGACACAGACCTCGCCCCCCGAATATAATGAATGAAATATAGTTTATTTTAGGCAACCTAGGTTTGCTTTGTCAAGGGGATTTGCAGCAATGACCGATCTTCTTTCTCTGGCCCGGCAAAATGGCTTCTCCCACGTGGCTCCGGTGGACCTGTCCGCCGCCGTCCCCCTGGAGGAAGTGCGGGACATGTGTACTGCGGACCGGTGCGGCTGCTTCGGCAAAAACTGGGCCTGTCCCCCCCACTGCGGCACGGTGGAGCAGGCCGCACGGCGGCTGGCTCAGTATCATGCCGGGCTGCTGGTCCAGACCACCGGGGAGTTGGCCGACCCCTTTGACTACGACGGCATGACCGCCCTGTCCCGCCTCCACCGCAAGCGCTTTCTCAACTTCGCCCGCCAGGCCCGGCTGGTCTCCCCCGGCTGTCTGCCCCTCAGCGCCGGACCGTGCACCCTGTGCGCCCGGTGTACCTGCCCGGACAAGCCCTGCCGCCGCCCCAGGCAGCGCCTGTCCTCGATGGAGGCCTATGGCCTGTTCGTCAGCGACGTGTGCGTCCGCTCGGGGCTGGCCTATAACTACGGCCCCAATACCCTGACCTATACCGCCTGTGTGTTTTATGATTCCGAGGAGTGATCGTCATGTCTACGCCCAAAGAGATATTCCTGGAGCTGCTCCGTCCCGGCGGCCAGCCCGAGCGCCAGCTGCGCCAGTATGAGGCCCTGGCCATGTATCTGGCTGACCCCATCAACGTCTTCCTCCGGGGCAACCGGAAGCGGGGCACCACCTCGGTGGACCGGTGGGGCGTGACCATCGATTTCCCAGAGGACGCCCCCGGCCCCATCCCCGTCCACACCGGCGGGCTCACCGTCTGCCCCGACGTGACGCGTTGGCGGGAGGTGGTCCACGCCCCCGATCTTCAGGCCAACTGCGCCCAGGGGTGGGAGGAGGCCCGGGCCGCCGCCCGGGAGGCCGCCGGGAACGACCGCCTGGTCACCGGCTTTATGGGCACCGGCATCTTCGAGCAGTGCCACTTCCTCATGGATTTTGAAAACACCCTCACCTCTCTCTATGAGCACCCGGACGAGATGCACGAGCTGATCGAGTACATCACCCAGTTCCGGCTGACCTATGCCAAAATGCTCATCGACGGCCTTCAGCCCGACGTGCTGTTCACCCACGACGACTGGGGCACCAAAAACGCCCTATTCATGAAGCCGGAGATGTGGCGGGACTTCTTCAAGGAGCCCTATCGCCGCTTCTATGGCTATATCCGCTCCCGGGGCATCATCGCCATCCACCACGCCGACTCCTATCTGGTGCCCATTGTGGACGACATGGCGGAGATCGGCATTCAAGTGTGGCAGGGCACCCTTCCGGAGAACGACATCCCCGCCCTTCAGAAGCACCTCCACGGCAAGCTGGTGCTCATGGGCGGCCTGGGGGCCGCCATTGACCGCTCGGACGCCCAGCCGGAGGAGATCCTGGACTACACCCGCAGGGCCCTGAATGCCTACTGCCCCGGCGGGCACTTCATCCCCTCCATCACCTATGGCCTGGCGGGGACGGTGTTCCCCCATGTGGACCAGTATCTGGACCAGGCCATCGACGAGTATAACGCCCAGCTCCATGTGCCCCACATGGACCTGCCCCCCGAGCCCCGCCGGAGGCTGGACGGGGCGGGACAGGCCGCTCCCGTGGAGCAGGCCGCCCAGGAGGAGGCCCCCGCCGACCTGCTCTCCGCCATCGCCTCCGCCCTGGAGCACGGCCAGCAGAAAAAGCTCCTCTCCCTGTGCCGACAGGCCCTGGACCAGGGCTATTCCCCCGACGACATTCTGTCCCGGGGCATGGTGAAGGGCATGAGCGACCTGGGCGACGCCTTCTCCGCCAACCGGGCCTTTGTCCCGGAGATGCTCATCGCCGCCCGGTGCATGACGGCGGCCATGGACCTGCTCAAGCCCCATATGGCCGCCAGCGGCCACGAGCCGGTGGGCAGCGCCTGTCTGGGCACCGTTCAGGGGGACATGCACGACATCGGCAAAAATCTGGTGAAGATCATGATGGAGGGCAGCGGCATCCAGGTCATCGACCTGGGAGTGGACGTATCCCCCCAGCAGTTCATTGATGCGGCCCAACAGCACCACTGCGGCATCATCGCCTGCTCCTCCCTGCTCACCACCACCATGCAGGGGATGCGCCAGGTGGTGGAGCTGGCCCGGGCCCGGGGCATCCGGGACCAGGTGAAGATCATGGTGGGGGGCGCCCCCATCAGCCAGGCGTTCTGCGACGAGATCGGGGCCGATGCCTATACCCCCGACGCAGGCACCGCCGCCCGCACCGCCGTGGCCCTGCTCCAGGCCCTGAAGCACTAAAATAGCACTAAAATTTCAGCCCGCCCCCTTTTCTCAAGGGGGCGGGCGTTTTCACAGACAAAAAGCGCCCCCGCCTGACAGGTTTTCAGCTGTCGGGCGGGGGCGCGGTGTTTCGCTTTTCAGCGGCTCAGGCTCAGCCCAGGTTCAGGGCTTCCTTCACCTTGGCGATGATGTGCTGGCCGATGTCGCGGGAGGCGTCCACGGTCTGAGCGCCGATGTGGGGGGAGACCACAAAGTTGTCCAGGTCGAACAGGGGGGAGTAGAACCGGGAGTCCTCGGTCAGGCCGTCGCCGGCGACCTCGTTCTCCAGCACGTCGGTGGCATAGCCGCCGATCTTGCCGGCCTTCAGAGCCTCGTACATGTCCTTCTCGTTGACGATGCCGCCGCGGGCCATGTTCAGCACAACGGCGTCGCTCTTCATCTCGGCGATGGAGGTGGCGTTGAACAGGTTGCGGGTCTCGTCGTTCAGGGGCATGTGGATGGTGACGAAGTCGGCGACCTCGCACACCTCGGCAATGCTCATAGAGGTGGCCTCGTTCTTGGTGAAGATCTCAGCGGGCAGATAGGGGTCATAGGCCACGACCTTCATGCCGAACACACGGGCGATCTCGCCCACGCGCTGGCCGATGCGGCCAAAGCCCAGCACGCCCAGGGTCTTGCCCCGCAGCTCGCGGCCCACGAAAGCGTACTTGTCCCACTTCTGGTTCACGGTCACGTCGCGGTGAGCGGGGATGGTGTGGCGGGACAGCTCCAGCATCTTGCAGATGGTCAGCTCGGCCACGGCGTTGCCGTTCAGGCCGGGGGCGTTGAAGACCTTGATGCCCTTCTCCTCGGCATACTTGGTGTCGATGTGGTTCAGACCCACGGAGCACACGCCGATGACCTTCAGGTTCTTGGCGGCGTCCAGGACCTCCTTGTCGATCATGGGATCGACGCGCATGATCAGCACGTCCACGTCCCCGATCATAGCCTTCAGCTCGTCCTTAGCGGGGGGCAGCTTCTCGCTGACCTTGACCTCCATGTACTTGCCCAGCTCCTGGGCAATGGCCTCGTGGACGACGTCGATGATAAGGCACTTCATAGTGAAAACATCCTTCCTTATTAAAATATGATCCAGCTATGTTTTGTGCATACAAGCGCCGGTTTCGGCGCAATGATCCATGGTTCTATTATGCCACGGATATTCTTTGGGGAACACCAGCTTTTTATCGTGGGTTGCCACAGGCTTTTGATTGTGGTACAATGCCAGTAACAGCCCCTCCGGGCCCGCTCATGCCGGAGGGGAGCCGGTCCACCCTTTGCTGCAACAAGGAGGCATCCGTGAACTTTTTACATCTGAAATACTTCCTCATGGTGGCCGAGGAGCTGAACATCACCCGGGCCGCTGAGCGGCTTTACATCTCTCAGCAGTCCCTGTCCAGCCACATCAGCAACATGGAACGGGAGCTGAACGTGAAGCTGTTCACCCGCTCCCCCAAGCTGGCCCTCACCTATGCCGGGGACCAGCTGGTGCAGACGGCCACCCAGATCATCGACCTGTACAGCCAGTATCTCAGCAAGGTGGGGGACATCAACCGCCACTATCTGGGCGTGCTGCGGGTGGGCATCTCCCACACCTGCGGCCTGGCCCTGCTGCCCGACATCCTGCCCCGCTTCCGGGAGGAGTTCCCCATGGTGGACTTCTCCCTGTACGAGGGCAACTCCAACCAACTGGAGGACGAGCTGTCCCACGGCAGGGTGGACCTGGTCATCTGCTTTCAGCCCATCATGCTGGACGGGGTGGAGACCGTCCCCCTCACCCAGCAGCGGCTGGTGATGGTGGTGCCCCGCTCCTTCACCGACCAGCTCTTCGGGGACCAGGCGGAAGTGATCCGGGAGCAGTTTTCCAACGGGGCGGACATCGGGGCCTTTCAGTCCATGCCCTTTGTGCTCATCAAACGGGGCAACCGCACCCGCAGCATTGTGGACCAATATTTCAGCCGGTATTACTTCAAGCCCAAGCTGATCTTAGAGACGGAGAACACCGTCACCACCCTGGCCATGGCCCAGGCGGGGGTGGGCATCACCATCTGCCCGGAGCTGTTCCTGCGGGCCATCCCCGCCGCCTCCGCCTCCTCCGCCGGGGTGGACTTCTTCCCCCTCACCGACCCGTCCACCTTCAGCCGCCTCATCGCGGGCTATCGCCTGGACCGCCCCCTGTCCCACTTCGGCGAACGCTTCATCGCCATCGCCCAACAGGCCACGGCGGATGATTAAAAAATAATATATCTTTCACGCTTTTTGAAAATAATGCGTGTCGTTTTCATGATGGCCAACGCCGGGGGATTGACAAATCCTCTTTCTGACAGTAGAATAAAGACAAGAGGAAGGCGCTGCCGGTAGACGGGCCCCTTCTCAGTTACAAACGAGGTAACCGGACAGTTGGGGAACTAGGGCGGTTACTTCGTTTTTTTGTTTATCTGGACGACCAGAGTAATGATGTTTACGATCAAGATCCCAAGCTGAAACAGATCGGAATAAGTGACCATTTCCATCACCCCCCTCCCATGTAGTGGAGGAGGAAACAACATATGAAGTTCGGCCTCCTCCCTAATGAAGGGGCCCCCGCCTACCGCTACTGGCAGCGCCAGCGCATTTCCATGCGCCACGGTCAGTATACCACATTATCCAAAATATAGCAAGAAAAACCGTGACTCTCCTTTTTTCGGGAGAGCCACGGTTTTTATCACACCTCCATGATAACAGGCAGGATCATGGGGGAGCGCTTGGTCTTCTTGTACAGGTAGTTGGACAGGTCGCCCTTGATGGCGCTCTTGATGGCGGACCAGTCGGTGGCGTAGCGGGTGTCCACGCCCTGGATGGCCTCCATGGCCACCTGGCGCAGCTCCTCCATCAGGCCCTCCGACTCCTTCACATACACAAAGCCCCGGGTGATGATGTCCGGGCCGGAGACCAGGGCGCCGTCCTCCCCGGACATGGACAGCACCACCACGATCATGCCGTCCTGGGCCAGGTGGCGGCGGTCCCGCAGGACCACGCTGCCCACGTCGCCCACGCCGTAGCCGTCCACAAAGACCTGCCCGGCGGTGACGGTGCCCGCCAGACGGGCGGAGTTGGGGGTGAGCTCCATCACCCGGCCAATGTCGCTGACCAGCACGTGGCTGGGGTCCATGCCCATGCCCTGGGCCAGGCGGGCGTGGATCTGAAGCATCCGCTGCTCGCCGTGGACGGGGATGAAGAACTTGGGCTTGACCAGGGCGTGGACGATCTTCAGCTCCTCCTGGCAGGCGTGGCCGGAGACGTGGAGGGCCAGCTCCCGCTCGTTCATCACCTCGGCCCCCTTGCGATAGAGCTCGTTGACCACGTTGCCGATGGCGTTCTCGTTGCCGGGGATGGCGGAGGCGGAGATGATCACCCGGTCCCCGGGCATCAGGTCCACCTGGCGGTGGGTGTTAAAGGCCATGCGGGTCAGGGCGGACATGGTCTCGCCCTGGCTGCCGGTGGTGATGATGCACACCTTGTTCTTGGGCAGGGACTTGATGTGGTTTAAGTCCATCAGCACCCCGTCGGGCACGTTCATATAGCCCAGCTCGGTGGACACCTTCATGATGTTCTCCATGGACCGGCCGGTGACGGCGACTTTCCGGCCATAGCGGGCGGCCACGTCGATGATCTGCTGGATGCGGTCCACGTTCGAGGCGAAGGTGGTGACGATGATGCGCGCCTCGCAGCCCCGGAACAGGGCGTCGAAGGAGGCCCCCACGCTGCGCTCGCTGCGGGTAAAGCCGGGGCGCTCCACGTTGGTGGAGTCGGCCAGCAGGGCCAGCACGCCC
>OJPN01002320.1_pt1 | contig 11389 bp, 7 predicted proteins | sample 1598511 | NCBI WGS metagenome assembly OJPN01 (sample SAMN03922485, study PRJEB24848) | human gut metagenome | isolation source: stool sample | host: Homo sapiens | place: Germany | collected 2011-05
ACGATGGACAGTCCCAGGCCCGTGCCCCCGGCGGCCCGGGAGCGGGCCTTGTCCACCCGATAGAACCGGTTGAAGACCTTGGGCAGGTCCTCCTCCGGGATGCCGATGCCCGTGTCCGATACCTCGATGAGCACCTGTTCCCCGTCCCGGGTGACGCTGGCGGACACAGAACCCTGGGGATAATTATACTTTACGGCATTTTCCAGCAGATTATAACAGATCTGATACAGGTCGTCCTGGGTGCAGCGGATATTGCACTCGGGCTTTACGCTGGTGCGGATGGTCACCCCTGCCGCGTCGGCCACGGGCAGTAGCATGTTCACCGCCCGCTCCAGCACCGCCCCGGTGTCCACCCGGTCTGTCTTGCCCGCAGGCAGGCTGTCCAGGCGGGTGAGGGCCAGCAGATGCTCGGTGATGCGGGTGAGGCGCTCGGCCTCGTCCCCGATGTCCTTGACAAAATCGTGCAGCGTCTCCTGGTCCATCTGCTGGTTCTGCAAAATGGAGTCGGCCAGCAGGCGGATGGACGCCAGGGGGGTCTTCAGCTCGTGGCTGGCGTCAGAGACAAAGCGGCGGCGGACCTCTTCCGTGGTCTGGAGCCGGTCGGTCAGGCGGTTGAACTCCTGGGCCAGCTGGGCCATCTCGTCCCGCCCGGCGGGCTGGAGCCGGTGGCCATACTCCCCCTCCCCCACCACGCGGAAGGCGTGGAGCAGGGCAGCGATGCGGGCGGTGAGCATCTTGGAGAAAAACAGGCTGACCACCAGGGCAGAGACCACGATGACCGCCGAGATGTTGGCCAGATTCTGCTGGAGACTTTGCAGCAGGTTCCCCTGCTCCCGGTCCGTCTCCAGCACATACACCGCCCCGGTGGTCATGCCCCGGCTGACGATGGGCACGGCGGCGGTGGAGGTGAACACCCCGTCGGCATAGTGGGAATAGAACACGTCCTTCCCCTCCAGGGCCGCCGCCACCTCCTGATAGAGGGCATAGCGATACTGGGGCTCCTCCGGCTCCTCCTTCCCGCTGCGGTCCCAGTTGTCGGTGGCGCTGTCATACAGCACAAGGCCCGCCGGATCGGTGACCAGGATGCGGCTCAGGCCCATGTCATCCAGCAGGTTCATCACCCGCACCACCTGGTCCCCCGTCAGGGTCTCCAGCTCCATCAGGGCCGAGGCGATCACCGCGCTCTGGCTCTTCAGCGAGTCCCGTTTCGAGGTGAACAGCAGCTCCTGGGAGGCCAGCACCGGATAGGTATTCAGCAGAGCCAGCACCAGGGTGATGACCACCAGATAGCTCAGGGCATATTTCACCTGGAGAGAGGCAAAAAAGGGCACCCCCTCCCTGGTCTTTTTCTTCTTGTCGCTGTCCACGGGGGTCCCCCTTCTCTTAACTGTTCTTCTGGCTGCTTAAATAATAGCCCACGCCCCATTTGGTGCGGATGTATTCGGGGTTGGCGGGGTCCAGCTCCAGCTTCTCCCGCAGGCGGCGGATGTGGACGTCCACCGTGCGGTAGTCCCCCACATACTCATAGCCCCACACCACGTTCAGCAGGTTCTCCCGGCTGTACACCCGGCCCGGGTTGCGCATGAGCAGCTCCATCAGGTCGAACTCTTTGGCCGTCAGCTCCACCTGGGCTCCGTCCTTCCAGGCCGAGCGCTCCGCCGGGTCCAGACGGATGTGGCCCACGGTCAGGTCCCCCGCCTCCTGCTGCTTGGCCGCGGCGGCGGCGGTGCGGCGGAGCAGGGCCCGCACCCGGGCCTTCAGCTCCAGGATGTTGAAGGGCTTGGTCACATAGTCGTCCGCCCCGCAGGCAAAGCCCATCAGCTTGTCCGAGTCCTCGCTCTTGGCAGTGAGCATGATGATGGGCACGTCGGAGAACTCCCGGATGCGCATACAGGCCTGAAGCCCGTCGATCTTGGGCATCATCAGGTCCAGGATGATAAGGTCAAAGCTGCCCTCCCGGGCCAGTTCCACCGCCTGCTCCCCGTCGGAGCCGGTCTCCACCTGATAGCCCTCCTGCTGCAAGTTAAAGCGGATGCCCTTTACCAGCACCGCCTCGTCGTCCACCACTAATATCTTGGCCATGTTATCCTCCTCTTGTTTCAACGGCGCGCATTCAACCCACCGGCCCCGCCGCGGCATAGTCCCGCAGCCCGGCCAGCAGCTTTTCCCCGATGCCGGAGACCTGAACGAGCTCGTCCACCGACTGGAAGGGGCCGTGCTCCTCCCGCCAGGCCACAATGGCCTGGGCCCGCTTCTCCCCGATTCCGGGCAGACGCTGCAAGTCCTCCACCGGGGCGGAGTTGATGTCGATGACCTCCCCCTCCAACAGGCTCTCAGGCTTGCTCTCCTCATTGTTGGAAGCGGCGGGAGCCGAGCTTACCTCCGGCGCGGACTGGCTCACGGTGACGGTGTAGGGCTGGGCGGCGCTCTGCCGGGCATAGAACCAGCCCCCGGTGAACAGCAGAAAGGCCGCCGTCAGTCCCAGGGCCGCCTTTTCATACCTGGATATCCCAGCCATTTTTCTTCCTCCCGCTCTTGCAGACTGTGCCGCCCTTTGGTATAATGGGGATATATCATCGACAATTTTCCCGGGTCTTCCCCAAGAAGTCGTTTGTCTCCCTCCGGCGGAGCTTTGCCGAAGGACAGCTTTCGGGGTTTCCCGTGTCCACTTTAGTATAACATAACTACGGAGATTTTCCTATGAAAAAATATCGCATTCCCGCCCTGCTTTTGTCCCTGGTTTTGATGCTGAATCTGCTGGTCCTGCCCGCCGCCGCCATCGAGGAGCCGGAGCTTCAGTGTACCCACGCCATCCTGGTGGACGCCAACTATGGCGAGGTGCTCTATGACAAAAAGGCCGACGAAAAGGCCTATCCCGCCTCCATCACCAAAGTGATGACCGCCCTGCTGGTGCTGGAGGCCATCGACAGCGGCAAGCTGACGAAAGACCAGCAGATCACCGCCGGGCCCACCACCCTCCAGGACATGTCGGGCAACTATTCCACCGCCAATCTGGAGCCGGGGGATGTCCTCACCGTGGAGCAGCTGCTGTATTGCCTGCTCCTCCCCTCCGCCAACGAGGCTGGCAACATCCTGGCCGTGGCGGTGGACGGATCTATCGAGGCCTTTGTGGAGCACATGAACACCCGGGCCAAGGAGCTGGGCTGCAAGGGCACCCACTTTGTCAATCCCCACGGGCTCCACGACCCGGACCACTATACCACCGCCTATGACATCTCCCTGTACATGACCGAGGCCCTCAAGCACGAGCTGTTCCGCACCATCATCCACACCGCCACCTATGTCCTGCCCGCCACCGCCCACATGGGGGAGCAGACCTTTTATAACACCAACGCCCTGATCTCCAACTTCCACTACTCCGGCTATGTGTACGACAAGTGCATCGGCGGCAAGACGGGCACCACCGACGAGGCCGGGCGCTGCCTGGTGGCGGCGGCGGAGTCGGGGGACACCCTGCTCATCTCCGTCATCCTGGGCTCCGGCGTGGTGGACCCCAACGGGGCCAAGCGCCAGGGCCAGTTCACTGAGAGCACCAAGCTGCTGAAGTGGGGCTTTGACAACTTCCGCCGTGTCACCATCAGCCAGGGCAACGACCCGGTGGACAAAGTAGCCGTCACCCTCTCCCGCCAGGCGGACGAGGTGATGGTAAAGCCCGAGGGCGAGGTGGTGCGCACCCTGCCTAAGGACTTAGACCCCAGCCTCATCGAGACCACCATCCACCTGAATTCCGACACGGTGGAGGCCCCGGTGGAGGAGGGCCAGGTGCTGGGCACCATGACCCTGTCCTATGAGGGGACGGACTACGGCTCCTTGGACCTGGTGGCCGTCACGTCGGTGGAGCGGTCTGAGCTGCTGTATAAAAAGGCCCAGGTGATGGCCTTCTTCCAGAACTTCGGTGTGCGGGTGGCCGCCGTCATCATCCTGATCCTTGTCATCGCCGTGCTGCTGAAGGTGCTGGTCTTCCGCAAGGAGCGCCGCTATGGCGCCCGGGTCATGTCCCGGGGCCGCCGGAACTATCGGGGTGGACGGCGCTGAATCCAAAACTAAAAAAGGGGCCTTTTGGCCCCTTTTTTATCCCTTCATCTGTCCGTCAGGACGGTTCCTCTGTCTGCGTGGCAGAGACATTTACGGCCAAACCGTTCACCTCCACCCCCTTGCCCACAGGGATCATGATGTACTTTTTCCCGTCGATCATGCAGGTCTCCACCAGATAACTGAACTCCGGGTCCACGGACACGGTGATCTGCTCGGTCTTTACCTGGAACTTGCCCGGGTCGATGAGATTTTCCGGGTTGAGCACGGCGTTCTCGCCGAACTCCTCTCCGCACTTCTCCTGGAAGGCGGCGATGCGCTCCCGCTCCACCCCCTGGTCGGCCAGGATCATGCCCACGTCGGCGGGGGTCAGGGTGGGCGGCTCCGGGTCCTTGCGCTCCTTGTGCTCCTGAAGCTGGTCGTGGATGCGCTCGTGGATGGCCTGGAGCACCTCCATGCTGCACTGGTCCTCCAGCCCCTCACACAGGGCGGTCTCAAAGGCCATCTTCTGCTCCCCGGCGGACATGGGCGCTTCGGTGTGGAACACCGCGTCGATGAACTCCTGGTGCAGCTGGTCGGGGCGGCGTGTATAATACAGGGCGTTATAGATGTTGGCCGCCCGGTCGTCAAAGGCGGGGAAGAGGAAGCCCAGCTCCGGGGGACAGACGATCTGCCCCGCCGCCAGGTTGTGGAACTCGTTCTCCTGGGGGAAGTAGCCCAGCTCCGCCTTGCCCTCCTTCACGGGATAGACGCCGCAGACGAAGTAAGAGAAGGTCTGGTCCGAGGCGTCCGGCTGAAGCTCGTCATCACCGCCCCGGTGGGGCACGTCATACCGCTCGTGGCTCATCAGCAGCAGATAGTTGCAGCCCTCCATGTCCAGCTGGTCGATGACCTTCTGATAAAAGGCGGTGCGGACCTCCCGGTCCTTCAGCTCAGAATCCCGCAGGGCGGACAGCAGCTTGTGCTCCTCCCCCTCCATCACCTGCTGGGTGGAGAAGACGATGTCGATGAGGTTTTTCCCCAGCCGCCCGGACAGCACCTTTTTCAGCAGGCCCAAATAGCGCTCCGCCTCCGCCTCGGGCATATAGCCAAAGGACTCGTCCAGGTCAGAGACGATCTCTTTATTCCCGTTGACAAAGCAGCCGTACACCCGGTTGAACCCCGTTCGGTCCAGCCGGAACCGCCGCCGCAGCTCGTTTAACTCTTTTTGATTCATATGTATTGCCTCGCAAACTCAAAGTTTCTCCCGGCGCGCCGGGCGTTTCCCCCTTATTTTAGCGGAAGCGCCGGGAAAAAGCAATCGTTCCGCCGCCCCTGCTTGTTCAGGGGAGGGCCGCCCGCCCCGTTTTCAGACGGCCCTCCCCTGAGGAAACAGACCGTTTCCCCAGCTTTCCCCGCGAAAAGAGAAGAAAGAAAGGATCAAACAAACATGGAACTGCTAAAAAAGTGGACCCAAATCAGTCTCATCAAGCGCATCCTGGTGGGCATGCTCCTGGGTATCATCCTGGGCGTGGCCCTGCCCCAATTCACCGTCATCGGCATCTTAGGCACCCTGTTCGTAAACGCCCTGAAGGCCCTGGCTCCCATGCTGGTGTTCTTCATCGTCATCCACGCCCTGGCCCAGCGCCAGAAGGGCGGCAGCACCAACATGGGCTCTGTCATCGTGCTCTATCTGGTGGGCACCTTCCTGGCCGCCCTGTGCGCCGTGGTGGCCAGCTTTCTGTTCCCCTCCACCCTGCTGCTGCCTGAGGCGGAATCGGGCACTGCCGCCCCCGGCGGCATCGGCGAGGTGCTCTCCTCCCTGCTGAGCAACGCCGTCAGCAACCCCATCTCCGCCCTGGCCAACGCCAACTTCATCGGCATCCTGCTGTGGGCTGTGGTCTTCGGTCTGGCCATGAGCCACGCCAGCGAGCCCACCAAAAAGGTCCTGTCCGACCTGGCCGAGTGCCTGTCCACCGCCATCCGCTGGGTCATCAACTGCGCCCCCTTCGGCATCATGGGCCTGGTGTACACCACCGTGTCCACCACCGGCTTCAAGGCCTTCGCCTCTTATGCGCACCTGATTTTGGTGCTGGTGGGCTGCATGTTCTTCATCGCCCTGGTCCTCAACCCCATCATCGTCTTCCTGTGCGTGCGGAAGAACCCCTATCCCCTGGTGCTGCGCTGCCTGCGTGAGAGCGGCGTGATGGCCTTCTTCACCCGCAGCTCCGCCGCCAACATCCCCGTGAACATGGCCCTGTGCGAGAAGCTGCACCTGGACGAGAGCAAATACTCCGTCTCCATCCCCCTGGGCGCCACCATCAACATGGCCGGCGCCGCCATCACCATCTCCGTCCTCACCCTGGCGGCCACCAACACCCTGGGCATCCCCGTGGACTTCCCCACCGCCTTCCTGCTCAGCCTGGTGTCCGCCCTGTCCGCCTGCGGCGCCTCCGGCGTGGCCGGCGGCTCCCTGCTGCTGATCCCCCTGGCCTGCAGCCTGTTCGGCATCCCCAACGACACCGCCATGCAGGTGGTGGGCGTGGGCTTCATCATCGGCGTGATCCAGGACTCCTGCGAGACCGCTCTGAACTCCTCCTCCGACGTGCTGTTCACCGCCGCCGCCGAGTATCGCGCCCGCCGCAAGGCCGGTGTGGACATGCAGTATGACCTGAAGGGCTAAAGCGCTCAGGTTAAAAACTGCCCGACAGCGTTAAGAAAGCGTCAACCGATCTCTTGGATCTTCCACTGATTTCAGCGTTTTGGTGGAATGTTTCCCCGGTATTTCATGGGGAGAGGCCGATTTTTCCGGCCTCTCCCCGTTTTTTTGTCCACTTTTCCACCGCGATTTTCTTAACACCCGGCTTCTTGCCGCTTTGACCGATTGCTTTTTCTTTCGTATAATAAAGAAAAAGCCACTAGTAAACAGGGGGAGTTCTAATTTGCACTTGAATCATCAGCTGGTCGAGAAGACCCGGGAGTCCATGGCCTCGGTGCTGCCCATCACCGCCATCGTCCTGCTGCTGTCCATCACTGTGGCCCCGCTGGACAGCGCCGTTCTGGTGCTGTTCCTCTTCGGCACAGTGCTGCTGGTGGGCGGGATGGGCCTGTTCACCATGGGAGTGGACATGTCCATGATCCCCATGGGGGAGGTGGTGGGCGTGACCATGAGCCGCAGCAAGTTCTTTCTGCTGCCCGTGGCGGGCTATTTTCTCCTGGGCGTGCTGTCCACCGTGGCCGAGCCGGATCTCCAGGTGCTGGCCGAGCAGGTTCCCGCCATTGACAACCTGGTGCTCATCCTCACCGTGGCGGTGGGCGTGGGCTTTTTCCTGGTGGTGGCCGCCCTGCGCATCCGCCTGGCTATCCCCCTGCGGCGGCTGCTGCTGGTGTTCTATTGCATCGTGTTTTTGCTGGCCGCCCTGGCCCCGGGGGACTTTATCCCCGTGTCCTTCGACTCCGGAGGCGTGACCACCGGGCCCATCACCGTGCCCTTTATCATGGCCCTCGGCCTGGGCATCGCCTCCACCCGCAGCGACGCTAACTCCGCCAGCGACAGCTTCGGACTCATCTCCCTGTGCTCCATCGGCCCAATTCTGGCGGTGCTGTTGCTGGGCATCTGCTATCGGCCCGAGTCGGCGGGGTACTCCATGACCCAGCTGCCCGAGCTTGCCACCACGGCGGACGCCGCCCGGTGCTTCCGGGACGCCTTCCCCAGCTATTTCAAAGAGGTGGCCGCCGCCCTGGCCCCCATCGCCGGGGTCTTCGTCCTGTTCCAGGCCGTCACCCGGCACTTTCAGTACAATCAGCTGCTGCGCATCGGCGCGGGACTGCTGTATACTTACCTGGGGCTGGTGCTGTTCCTGTGCGGGGTGAACGTGGGCTTTATGCCCGCCGGTTCCCTGCTGGGGGCCACCGTGGCCGGGAGCGCCGCCTGTTGGCTGCTGGTGCCCATCGGTATGCTCATCGGCTTTTACATCGTCAAGGCCGAGCCCGCCGTGGCCGTGCTCACCAAGCAGGTGGAGGAGGTGTCCAACGGCTCCATCTCCCAAAAGGCCATGGGCCGCGCCCTGTCCATCGGCGTGTGCCTGTCTGTGGGCCTTGCCATGGTGCGGGTGCTCACGGGGCTGAACATCCTGTGGCTGCTGGTGCCCGGCTATGCCGTCTCGTTGGGCCTTTCCTTCTTCGTGCCCTCCATCTTCACCGGCATCGCCTTCGACTCCGGCGGCGTGGCCAGCGGCCCCATGACGGCCACCTTCCTGCTGCCCTTCGCCATGGGGGCCTGCTCCGCCCTGGGGGGCAACATGATGACCGACGCCTTCGGCATCGTGGCCATGGTGGCCATGACCCCCTTGGTGACCATCCAGACCATGGGGCTTTACAGCCAGATCCGGCACGCCCTGGCCCGCCGCCGTCTGCGCTATCGCGTGGACCGGGTGGAGGACGCCGTGGTCTATTTCGATTAAAGGGGGACGACAGATATGGATCGGATGAAACTTCTCGTCTCCATTGTAGAGCGGGGCCACGGGGTGGCCATGCAGCGGCTCTATGGCAAATATCAGCTTTTTCTCCACCTGCAATGCGCCGGGCGGGGCACCGCCACCTCAGAGATCATGGATATTCTGGGCCTAGGCTCCACGGAGAAGGACGTGGTGCTCACCTTTGCCTCTCAGGCCCCCGCCGCCGCCCTGCTCCACGACCTGGACAACGACCTGCGGGGCGGAGTGGGCACCTCGGGCATCGTATTCTCCCTGCCCTTAAGCGCCCTGAACGGGATGTCCGCCGCCCTCATCGACTTCAAGGCGGAGGAATGGAAACACGGAAACGGAGGAACCACTATGGAACCCACCACGGAAAACACCCTGATCCTGGCGGTCTGCCGCCGGGGGCACACCGACGCCGTGATGGCCACCGCCAAGGCCCACGGGGCACGGGGCGGCACGGTCATCAAGGGCCGTCTGTCCGGGTCAGAGGACTTAGAGCAGGCCTATGGCCTGGACCTGACCCCCGAGCGGGAGGTGGTGGCCATCGTGGTCCCCCGGGACAAGCGCGGCCCCATTATGGACGCGGTGAACGCCGCCCACGGCCTGCGGCAGGAGGCCCAGACCATCCTGTGCGCCCTGCCCATCGACCACATCGTCAGACTGGGCTAAACCCCCAGTGTCTTTTCCCCCTCCACCCCCGGCCCCCGCTGTCCTGACCAGACGGCGGGGGCCGGGGACTTTTTTGCCCTGACCGCCCTAGACCAGGCTCACCTCCACAGCCCCCGCCCGGGCCAGGACGTGGAGGGTGTCCCCCTTTTTCATCCGGCCGGACAGGAGCAGGTCGGCGGCGGGGTCCTCCACCAGGCGGGCCACCGCACGGCGGAGGGGGCGGGCCCCATACTCCCGGCTGCCGCCCTCCCGGGCCAGAAGGGCCAGGGCTCCCTCCTCCACGTCCAGCTTCACCCCCTGCCCGGCCAGGCGCTTGCCCGTCTCGTCCAGCAGGCGGCGGGCGATGCGGCACAGGTCGCCTTGCTCCAGGGGGTGGAACACTAAGGCGGCGTCCAGGCGGTTGAAAAACTCCGGGGCAAAGGTCCGCCGGGCGTCGGCGATGACCTCCCGCTCCAGCTGCTCCCGCTCCGCTGCCGGGCCGCTAGCAAAGCCCAGCCGCTGGCTTCTGCCAAACCGCCTGGCCCCCAGGTTGCTGGTCATCACCAAAACGGTGTTGCGAAAGTCGGTGCGGCGGCCCAGGCCGTCGGTCAACACCCCCTCCTCCATCACCTGGAGGAGGACGGACCACACATCCCGGTGGGCCTTCTCCAGCTCGTCCAGCAGCACCACGGACCAGGGGTTCCGGCGCACCCGTTCTGTCAGCTGGCCCCCCTCCTCGTGGCCCACATAGCCGGGAGGGGAACCCACCAGGCGGGAGACGGTGTGGGCCTCCATATACTCGGACATGTCAAAGCGCAGCAGGGCCTCCTCCCGGCCAAACAGGGCCCCGGCCAGACTGCGGCACAGCTGGGTCTTGCCCACGCCGCTGGGTCCCAGCAGCAGAAAGCAGCCCACCGGGCGGCGGGGGTCCCCCAAGCCAAGACGGCTGCGGCGGATGGCCCGGGCCACCATCTCCACCGCCCGGTCCTGGCCGATGATCGTCCGGCGCAGGCTGTCCTCCAGTCCGGCCAGGGCCTCTCTATCCGCCTGGTCGGGGGCGGACACGGGCACCCCCGTCCACTGCTCCAGCACCGCCCGGATGTCCCCCTCCCCCACCTTTCGGGCCTGCTGGCCCGCCAGAAAGCGGCGGCGGCCCTCCTCCAGCTGGCGGCGGAAGTCCCCCTCCGCGTCCCTCAGCATGGCCGCCTTTTCAAAGTTCTGCTCCCGGATGGCCAGGGCCATCTGCCGCCCGGCCTGGGCCGCCCGCTCCTCCAGGGCCTTCAGCTCCGGGGGCAGGGTCCGGCCCGAAAGCCTGGCCCGGGCGCAGCCCTCGTCCAGCAGGTCGATGGCCTTGTCGGGCAGAAAGCGCCCCGGCAGATAGCGGATGGACAGGTCCACCGCCGCCGCCAGGGCCCCGTCGGAGATGGTCAGATGGTGGTGGCTCTCATACCGGCTGCGCAGGCCGCGCAAAATGGCCAGAGCGCCGTCCCGGTCCGGCTCGGCCACGGTGACGGGCTGAAAGCGCCGCTCCAGGGCCGCGTCCTTTTCAATGTGCCGCCGGTATTCGTCCAGGGTGGTGGCCCCGATGACCCGCAGCTCCCCCCGGGCCAGGGCGGGCTTTAGGATGTTGGCCGCGTCGATGGCCCCCTCGGCGCTGCCCGCCCCCACGATGGTGTGCAGCTCGTCGATGAACAGGATGACGTTTCCCGCCCGGCGCACCTCCGCCAGGACGTGGCGGAGCTTCTCCTCAAACTCCCCCCGGTATTTGGTCCCCGCCACCATGGCCGCCAGGTCCAGAGCGCACACCCGCCGCCCCAACAGGTGGGCGGGCACCGTCCCGTCGGCGATGGCCAGGGCCAGCCCCTCCGCCACGGCGGTCTTGCCCACCCCCGGCTCCCCCAGCAGGACGGGGTTATTTTTGCTCCGCCGGGACAGGATCTGGATGACCCGCTCCAGCTCCGCCTCCCGGCCGATCACCGGGTCAAGCTGTCCCTGGGCGGCCATGGCCGTCAGGTCCCGGGAGCACTGGTCCAGCTGCCGGGTATCACCCCCCGGGCGGGTCTCCGGCTCCCGGGGGCGGAATCTTGGGGCGGTCTCCTCACCGCCTAAAGCCGCCGTCACCCGGCGGTATAGGGCGGGGATATCCACGCCGCAGCTGTCCAGCACCCGAAAGGCCCCGCTGTCCGTCTCCCCCTGCAGGCCCAGCAGCAGGTGCTCGGCGCTCACCG
>OJPN01002323.1_pt1 | contig 11385 bp, 13 predicted proteins | sample 1598511 | NCBI WGS metagenome assembly OJPN01 (sample SAMN03922485, study PRJEB24848) | human gut metagenome | isolation source: stool sample | host: Homo sapiens | place: Germany | collected 2011-05
GCAATTCACATGGTTCATCAGGTAGACGGTGTCGGGCACGCTCTTGCACTCCCGGTTGTTGTTCGGCTGCAAGTCCTCCCGCAGGGCCGTTTGCAGCGCCTGGGCCAGTTCTTGGGAACCCTCTGTTTTGGCGTAAAAGGCCTGGCTGCCCCAATATTTGCCCTCTGGGTAGGAATTCTGGTGGATGCTCAGCAGGGTCGCGTTTGGAATATGGTTCACCGCCTCCGTCCTGTTTTTCAGGTCGGAGGTCTTCTTTTCCCTGGGACTCACCGCCCCCGGGCTGTGGAGGGACACGTCCGTCTCCCGCAGCAGCACCGGGTCGGTGCCGTAAAAGGCCAGTAGGTCCCGCAGCCGCAGGACTACTTCTAAATTGATGTCGCTCTCCCTGGCCCCGGTGACGGACACCGCGCCCCCGTCCTCTCCCCCGTGGCCCGCGTCCAGGATCAGGGTCTCCTCCGCCGGGACGACGGTTTTAGACGCCGGGAGCGTCTTTCCCAGCAGACACCTCCCCGCCAGAAACATGAGAAAAACGGCCAGCCCCACCCAGGCCGCCGCCCAAACTATCGTGCGCTTCAAGCCCACCACCTCCGCCCTATCCTATGGGCGCGCTCCCCGGACTATGCCGGAAGTGACGCCCGCCCTCCGGCGGCATAGACTGACGTGAGGGACCTGTCAGCGTCCCTTATATTCCATGGAGGAGGGATCTTCTTTGAACACGCCCAACGGCAGCGCCTGCCCGCTGCCCCACTGCCCCGATCACTATGGCACCATGCCGTCCTGCGCCGGACTGGCCGTGCCTTATGTTCCCTTTCAGCAGGAGAACCCCAAGCAATATGCCCAGGACCAGGCCCTCAGCGCCGGGACGCTCTTCCCCGGCCTGAACCTGCCCTTCCACCTGAAGACGGAGAACAGCACCCTGCCGGACACCCCCATGGCCCAGCTTCAGGCCCTGGAGTTCGTGGTGCTGGAGCTTGGCATCTATCTGGACACCCATCCCCAGGACACCGAGGCTCTGGCCCTGTTCCGCCAGTACACCGCCATGGAGAAGGCGGCCCGTGCGGCCTATGAGGACCGCTTCGGCCCCCTGACCCAGTCCGCCGCCGGGGGTGACAGCTACCGCTGGCTCCAGGAACCCTGGCCCTGGTGCTATGAGCAGAATGAGGTGAACTAAGACATGTTTTTTTATGAGAAAAAGCTCCAGTTCCCCGTGAAGATCGCCACCCCCAACCCCAAGCTGGCGGCGTTTATCATCAGCCAATACGGCGGCCCCGACGGCGAGCTGGGCGCCTCCATGCGCTATCTGTCCCAGCGCTACACCATGCCCTACGCCGAGGCCAAGGGCGTGCTGACGGATATTGGGGTGGAAGAATTAGGTCACATGGAGATGGTGGCCGCCGTTGTCCATCAGCTCACCCGGAATCTGACGGAGGAGCAGATCAAGGGGACGCCCTTTGCCAGCTATTTCGTGGACCACACCACCGGGGTCTACCCCACCGCCGCCTCCGGCTTCCCATGGACCGCCGGGTCCATCCAGTGTACCGGCGACGTGATCGCCGACCTTACGGAGGATCTGGCAGCAGAACAAAAGGCCCGGGTCACCTATGACAACATCCTCCGTCTGTCCGACGACCCGGACGTGAACAACGTCATCCGCTTCCTGCGGGAGCGGGAGATCGTCCACTTCCAGCGCTTTGGCGAGTGCCTGCGCCTGTGCAAGGAGCGCATGGACGCCAAAAACGTCTACCTCACCAACCCCGCCTTCGACGCCCCTACCGCAGTACCGCTGGCACAGGGGTGACCACAACGAAACGTTAACGCTGAAAGCCCCATAGGCCCGTCGTGGACCTATGGGGCTTTGTGCTGCGCTGTGCAAGTAAAGGGTCGCAAATATTCACAGATTTATTAGCATTCGCGCAAACTGTTCCATATGCTCAGAAAGGTCCTGTTCTCCATAGTAATTTACAAACAGGACGGTATTCCCCTGGCGCAGTGCAAGGATACCGCCGGGCAAAAAGGCGCGCGTTTCTCCGGTCATCTCACTGGTGTGGGTCCATCCTTCCCATTTCGCATATAGGCATTCGTCCAGAACATCAAACCTCTGATCGTCACCAGAGTTGTCGAATTTCTGCCTGCCAAGTTCCGCCATCCGCATTTCGGCAAGCGCATTCCATGGGTAACGGGTGACGGTGATTTCCAGACGGGGCACATCATTGGGGCTGTCATCCACGCCGAACGCCGCATACTGCTGAAAATACCAGGATTCAGCATCAAGCAGCGTTCCCTCGTGGGCGATATAGTCCATGTTGTAAAACGCATCATGAGAGAGCCGCAGATCTGACCCCTCAATATCCGCCAGCGTGACAAAACCGGAACCGACCAGATCATAGGGCCGGTAATTTGCCCCCGAAAGCAGCTGTACGCTATTGATAAGGACCGGGATCAAAATCACTGACCCTATCGCCGACAGCCAACCGACCTTTCTGTGTCTATTGGGTACCGTCCCATTTCTGATGGCCTTTCGGTATCGCAGCAGGCGGCAAAGTCCAAGCAAATACGACAGGTCGATCAGCAGCAGTCCCAACGCCGCCAGCAGAAATGGCAGCACCGGCTTGTTCGAAAAGGTCTCCACCGGAAAATATCTGAGCCATGTCCAGTCGATCTTCCACGGAGCACCCCTTTGATAAAGACCCAGCAAAAGTGCGTTTGCCAAGGCAAGCAGCGCCCCGCCGATCACTTTTCCCCGGAAAAACCGCTTCAGCGCATACTCGTGCGTCTCTACATCTGTATGCGCCCATGCGGTCAGGTCATCAGAGGCAAAGACATAAAAGCTCCCCCGGAATATTCCCCAATATTTCCATCCCGCGTCATCTTAAAGGGCATTCAACTCTGGGTCGTCTTCTACCGCTCCCCGAATGGGCTCCAAATGGATCTGAACCGTCCGCCGCTCAGCACGCTCAAAAACAGTAAGCAGTCCGGCGGTCATAGAAAAGCGCAGCCCCTTCTTTGACATGGCAGCCAGCCAGCGTTCTAATTCGGGAATGTCAAACCCTCCCACTGGCGTCACTCGAATCACAGTCCTGCTCATACGCTCTCCTCCTCTCCGTCAAGGACGCAGGTTTTCAGCCGCGCCAGCTCGTCCCGAAAGACCTCCCGCCCCTTTCCGGTGATGCGATAGCTGCGCCTGCGCCCATCCGTCTGTGTCTCTTCGATCAGGTGCTCGTCTTGAAATTTCCCCAGCAGGGTATAGAGCGTTCCGGGCCCAAGCCGCACCCGGCCATGCGTTTTACGCGCTACAAATTCCGTGATCTCGATCCCGCACATTTCGCTGCGCAGAAAAGACATCAGCACATAGAACATCGGCTCAGTGAGTGCGCCGCGGTCTTTCATATCAGCCCTCCTTCTACCAGGCTTTTAATATCGCGTCACGATATTTCTCTATGGCCATTGTAATATCGTGTTGCGATATTGTCAAGTCCGTCTTTGGCTTTTGCCCGGCGCCGCAAACAAAGTGTTGCAAAGAAATGAATTATCTGCTATGCTGAAATTGCAGCAATGGCAGTTCGTATCCGCTCGTGACACGTGGAGGAGCTAATATGAAAGCATACAGATTTTTCTGGAGAGCCTACGCCGTCATCCTGCTCATGATCCGTCATTATCTCATCGCTGCCCGGCTCAGCGACGGGCGGGCCTATCAGGTCATCCATGTCCTGCTGGTCCTCTGGGCGATACACGCCCTTCTCTCCCAGCTTTACCTGTGGCTCCAGGCCAGAAGAGCGGCCCAGGGGCGGGAGCCTATGCTGAGCGACGCCTCCCCCGTGAGCGTCATTCTATCCCTGGGCCAGCCCACCAGGACCCTCCCAGGCGCTCTGGCGGCGCTCCTGCTGGCCGCCCTGCTCGTCCCGCTGTGTTGCTTTGTCTTTTAAAACATCCAGCAAAACGGGCATATTATGAGAGCAAACACTTGATTTTTGCCGGAAAGGAGTGGTCTCGTTGATTTACACACTGGAACAGCTCAAAGAGCTGATCGCGCCCATTGCAGAGAAGTATCGGCTTTCTGCGGTCTATCTGTTCGGCTCCTACGCCCGCGGCACCGCGAAGGAGGCCAGCGACGTGGATCTGCTGGTGGACACGACGGGCACCTCCCTGACCAGCCTTTTCGCCCTGGGCGCACTGTACTGCGATCTGGAGGACGCCCTGCAAAAACGGGTCGATCTTATCACCATCAGCGCCCTGCAACAGCGGGCACAGCTGCCCAGCGAACAGGACTTCCGTCAAACGGTCATGCGGGAAAGGGTGAAACTTTATGCTGTCGCCTGATTTACAGCGGATCAAGCACATCCGCGACTATTGCACCGAGATAGAAAAGACCGTCACACGCTATGGCCGTGCCTTTGCCATCTTCGACAGCGACCCGGACTATCAGCGCTCGGTCTCCTTCTCCATCCTCCAAATCGGAGAACTCAGCGGTGGTCTGTCCCAGGAATACCGCCAGGCCACCGCCGACAGAGTGCAGTGGGGCCCGATCAAGGGCATGAGAAATTTGGTCGCACATAACTACGGCAGCATGAGCCGCGAGATCATCTGGGAAACAGCCACGACAGATATCCCCGCCTTGAAGCGCTTCTGCGAGGAACAGTTGGCAAACACCGATGCCTGACCCATATAGATAAACCACCGCCCGAACCAGGTCTTCCCCGGTTCGGGCGGTGGTTTGTCTCTTATGTTTTTCTAGGCTTTATTTCGCCACGCCGTCCAGCTGGGCGGCGCGGTCCAGGGCGGCGTCGATGTTGGGCTGGAAGTTCTCCCGGCCCACCTCGTCCAGCAGGCCGGACTTCTGGAACACGGACATGGGCTGCTCGTTCACGTGGGAGAACACCACCTGGATGTCCTGGCGGCGGCATTCCTCCCACAGGCGGCGCAGGCCGTTCAGGGCCGTGATGTCCAGGGCGGGGACGGCGCGCATGCGCAGGACGAGGACGGACTTGTCCGTCTCCCGGTCCATGTGGGGAATCTTGTCCGCCGCACCGAAGAACATGGGGCCGGTGACCTCATAGACCATGACGTGGGCGGGCACGGGCTTATAGCGTCCCTGGTCGTCCTGGGTATCCTCCACATACTCCCACTCCTGGACCACGGCCACGTCGGCCATGCGCTTCATAAACAGCAGGCAGGCCAGGGTCAGGCCCACAGCGATGGCCACCACCAGGTCGAACACCACCGTCAGGAAGAAGGTGAGCACCAGCACGGCCACGTCGCTCTTGGGGGAGGTCTTCACCACTTTGACCACCGTGCGCCAGCCGCTCATGTTATAGGCCACCTGGAACAGGATGGCGGCGATGCAGGGCATGGGGATCAGGGCGGCATAGGGCATCAGCAGCACCAGCACCAGCATCAGCACCACAGCGTGGACCATGCCGGCCATGGGGGAATTGCCGCCGTTTTTGATGTTGGCCGCCGTGCGGGCGATGGCTCCCGTGGCGGGGATGCCGCCGAACATGGCGGAGGCCGCGTTGCCCACGCCCTGGGCCACCAGCTCCATGTTGGAGTTGTGCCGGGCCCCGATCATCTCGTCGGCCACCACGGCGGACAGCAGCGACTCGATGGCCGCCAGAATGGCGATGGTGAAGGCGTCGGGCAGCACCGCCGCCACCGTCTCATAGGACAGAGCGGGCAGCTGGAAGTGGGGCAGAGAGCCAGAGATGGTATACAAATCGCCGATGGTATTTACCGGCAGGTCAAATCCCTTTACAACACCTGCGGTGACGATAACCGCCACCAGAGAGGCGGGAATTTTCTTCAGCGTCTTGGGCCAGAAGATCAAAATGGCCAGGGCCAGGCAGCCCACGCCCAGAGCGGTGACGTTCATGGTGCCGATGCACAGGACCACCTGCTCCAGCTTCTCCATGGTCTCCACGGGGGCGGTCTGGAAGGTCAGGCCCATAAAGTCCTTGATCTGGCCGATCAGAATGGTCACGGCGATGCCGGCGGTGAAGCCGGTGGTAATGGTATAGGGGATGTACTTGATCATGCTGCCCATGCGCAGCAGGCCCATGATGATGAGCAGGATGCCCGCCAGAATGGTGGCCACCGCCAGGCCGTCCATGCCATTGCGGGCCACGATGCCCGCCACGATGGTGGCAAAGGCCGCCGTAGGCCCGGCGATCTGTACCTTGCTCCCCCCCAGGGCGGAGATCAAAAATCCCGCCACGATGGCGGTGTACAGTCCCTGCTCCGGGGACACGCCGGAGGCCAGGGCCAGGGCGATGGACAGGGGCAGGGCGATGATCGCCACGATGACGCCCGCCACCAGGTCCTTGACAAAGGCCTCTTTGGAATAGTTTCTCAGCGACAGCAACAGCTGAGGTTTCAAATCATTCACACATCTCTCTCCTTGCAATCTATTTTATAACACAAACACGGTTTTCCATTATAGAGAAAATTTTCACGGTTTGCAAGGACTTTTTTCCTGAATTGGCCCCTTTTGACCAAAAATAGCAAAGGCCGTTCCCGCAAAGAGAACGGCCCTTAACTTGGCTTCCAAATTGGCTTCCAGGTTGATTGCCTGCATATTTCGATCCACGCCCCGCTCACAGGGGGCGACAGGGTATCCGGTGCGCCTCGGCCCGGATGAGCTGCTCATAGTGCTGTATCTCGGCGGGAGTAAAGCCGAAAATATCCTCCCAAGTATACCAGGGCAGCCAGCAGACCGCATTGTGAAAGCAGTCCGTCGTATCGGGCTTCTCCACATAAACCTTCACCCGCCCATCCGGCTTTATTTCGGAATAGAGCATCTCCGTCTGGTCGGACAGGGTCAGGAGTGGGTATAGCATGAGGGTGACCTTATTTCATTCATGTTGTGTTTCGGGACGAATAGGTCAATGGCAAACTGTTCACGCATCCCACCAACGCATTTCAATCCACGTCCCCCATGCGGGGGCGACAGGAAAAGCGCACAAGTTTGGTTGGCACTTTTGTTCAAAGCAGAGAAGATTCCCAGGTTCTATCCTGCTTCAGGGGTATTATACAGGATATTTCTTCCGAAAACAACTCTGCTGCGGGGGAATTTTAGGTGCGAAGGGGGCGGGCGGCGGTTCCGGCCATCAAAGACGAAGTCCCGTTTACTTTCTCGCAGCATCATGTGTGATGCTGACGCTTTTTCTGCTGTAAAGCCGGTCATCCAGGATAAGCTGCACTGCAAATTTTATCAGCGCAGGGATCGGCGTGGTATATCCCTTTGCCGATTCCCCTTTGACCGTAAGGACGAAATCATCTTCGTCGCCCTCGCCCAGATAGCCGGGCCGGAGGATCGTGTAATTCAAACCGCTGGTTTCCACCACATCTACCGCTCTTCGATTGGGTATCTGTGCAGGCTCGTTGTCCAGGTTATCCTCGCCGTCGATCTCATCAGGAATTTCATTATATATCCCTACTGCACCCATGAAAATCAACCGCTTTACGCCGGTCTCCGTCATTGCGGCAACGATATTCTCTGCGATTTTGGGCAGCGCATCGCCGGAAATGGCGCAGTACACCACGTCATGTCCCGGCATCACGGTCCTCAACTCGTCGAAATGCTCCGCGTTGCCGTTGACCACCGTGATACGGTCCGTGTCGGCGTACATCGCCCCGGCATGGCGGGCAAATACGGTAAGGCGGCAATTTGTGTCCGCAAGCAGCCTTTGGGTAAGGGCGCTGCCCGCTGTGCCCGTGGCGCCTAACAATAGTACATGCTTCATCCTGCCGTCTCCTTCACCACGTCAACGAAAACTCCACCAGCTCCGGCGTTTCCGGCTTTCCGATCAAGGGTTCTTTTTTGTCCAGGGCGGAGAGCTGGGCCAGCTCGTCGGCGGTGAGCTTGAAATCGAACAGGGCGAAGTTCTCCCGGATGTGCTCCGGCTGGGTGCTCCTGGGGATAACGGCAATGCCCTTCTGGGTCAGGAAGCGGAGCAGGACCTGGGCCGGGGTCTTGCCGTATTTTTCGGCCAGGGCGAGGACGGCAGGCTCCCGGAACATCTCGTTCCGGTTCCCCTGCCCCAGGGGGGCGTAGGCCATGTGGGCCACCTGCTTCTTGTCCATCCAGCCCCGCTCGGCGCTGCGCTGGCAGTAGAGATTGGTCTCGATCTGGTCCACCGCCGGGGCCACCTTGTTATAGGCGATCAGGTCCAAAAGCTGGTCCGGCTCGAAGTTGGAGACGCCGATAGCCCGCACCTTCCCCGCCTCATACAGCTTCTCCAGCGCCCGCCACGCCCCGTAGTAGTTGGCAAAGGGCCAGTGCAGCAGCAGGTCCAGATAGTCCGTTCCCAGGTTCTCCAGCGACTGCATCACCATCTGTTCCGCGTGCTCGTAAGACTTGAAGTTCACTTTGGTGACGAGAAACAGCTCCCTGCGGTCAATGCCGCTGGCCCGGATGCCCGCCCCCACCTCTTTTTCGTTGCCATAGGCCTCCGCCGTGTCGATCATGCGGTAGCCGCTTTGAATGGCCTCCGCAACGGCCTTGACGCAGGTCTCGCCGCTCAGCATGAAGGTCCCAAAGCCCACCAGCGGCATCTGCACGCCGTTCTGTAACGTCAAATATTCCATGTTCCGTCCTCCTTTGGATTTGCACAGGCTGATCTTCTGTGCTATCATGATTCTAACAAGTTCGTGTAACACGAAGTCAAGCAAGAATTTTCGGAGGAACGGACATGAATTATACCATCAAAGAAATGGCGGAGCGCTTCGGCGTCACCGAGCACACCCTGCGCTTTTACACCGACAAGGGCCTGCTGGAGGAGTCGGAGGAAAACCTCCGGGCCAGATATGCCATCATCCTGAAGCAGCGGGAGGAGGCCTATAAGCGGGTGGAGGAGGCCAAGGCCACCGCGAAATACATGGATGGCAAGGTGGCCCATTACGAAGCGATCCTGGCCGGGCTGACCCCGGACGACACCAACCCAAAGAACTGGACGGCGGAGAACCGGCCAACGCATGAACAGGAAATATAACGATAGGGACGGTTCCCGTGACATACCTCACAGGAACCGTCCCTAAATTTTGATTTACTTCCCCATGGGTCCCGTTTTGCCTAGATAGAACTTGGTATCCTCCGGCAGGCCGCGGCGGCGGAGGCCGTAGTGGACCAGGCGGCGGAGGACGCTGTAGATCATGGCGAACACGGGCACGCCCAGCACCATGCCCGCAAAGCCGAACAAGCCGCCGAAGAGCAGGATGGAGAACAGCACCCAGAAGGATGCCAGCCCCGTGGAGTCCCCCAGGATCTTGGGGCCTAAAATATTCCCGTCGAACTGCTGGAGCACCAGGATAAAAATGGCGAAATAGACGCACTTGATGGGGCTGTCCAGAAAGACCAGCAGGCCGCAGGGGATGGCCCCGATGAATGGCCCGAAAAACGGAATGACGTTGGTCACGCCGATGATGGTGGCCAGCAGGGCGGGATAGGGAAACTTCAGCAGGTTGCAGCACACCAGGGCGATGACGCCGATGATCAGGGAGTCCAGCAGCTTGCCGTTGATAAAGCCGCTCATGATGCGATAGGCGCTGCGGGTCTCCTCCACCACCAGGTCGCCCACGTGGGTGGGCAGCATACTATAGACGATCTTTTTGGACTGGGCCGCAAAGACGTCCTTGCGGATGAGCAGATAGAAGGTGACGATCAGGGCGATGAGCAGATCCTTCAGCAGCAGGGCCAGGGACACCACCAGCGCGGACACGCTGGACATCACGCCGGTGAGATTGGGCAGCACCGACTGGCGCAGCCACTGCACTGTAGTGGTCACCGACTCCAGATTGGGCAGGATGTCCGCGTTCAGCCAGTCCTCCAGGGAGGCGGCGGCGGAGACGTACACCGACATCACCGTGTTCTGGATGTCCGGGTTATCCGCCAAAAACTTTTGCAGCCACTCCTGCACGCTGTTGATGTAATCCGGGAAGGCGTTCACCAGGCCCACAATGCTGAGATACACCTGGGGCAGAGCCATGGCCAGCAGCAGATACAACAGGAACACCGCCAGCAGCAGACTGAGAATAATGGCCAGCACATTGAGAAACTGCACGTCCCCTTTATTCTTCAGCCGCTTCTCCGGGGTCATGGCCACAAGAAAGCCGAAGATGCCCCGGTGGACGGGCAGCAGCAAAAAGGCGAAGATCATGCCCAGGAAAATGGGCCGCAGGATGTGGGCCAGGGTGCGGAGAAAGGCCCGCAGGGCGGACAGGTGGAACAGGGTAAAAAACAGCAGCAGCGCCGCCGCGATCACCGCAAAGGCCGTCACGCCCACCGCGATATAGGGTCCATACTGGTGGCGCTTGTTCATGGCCGCCTCCCCCCTTTCTGATCCGGCCCCGCCCCGCTTTCCTTACGCGGGACAGGGCCGGTTTTCAAATCAAGATCAAACTTTCAGCTCGGTGGCCTTCTCGTCCAGGGCGTCGGCATACTGGGCCAGCACGGGGGCCACTTCCTCGTCCAGGAACTCCTCCACCTGCTGGGGGCAGCGGCCGATATAGCGGCTGGGCTCCAGATGGGCGGTAAGCTCCTCCCGGGTCATGCCAAAGGCGGGGTCGGCGGCGATGAGGTCGATGAGGTTGTTGGGCAGGCCCAGGTCCTTCACGTTCTTGCCCGCCTCGATGGAGTGGAGCCGGATGCGCTCGTGGAGCTCCTGGCGGTTGCCGCCCCGCTTCACCGCGTCCATCATGATGTTCTCGCTGGCCATAAAGGGCAGCTCCTCCAGCACGTGCTTCTCAATGACCTTGGGGTGGACCACCAGGCCAGAGGCCACGTTCTGATAGATGTTCAGGATGGCATCCACGGCTAAGAACGCCTCGGGCACGGAGATGCGCTTGTTGGCAGAGTCGTCCAGGGTTCGTTCAAACCATTGGGTAGCGGCGGTCACCGCCGGATTCACAGCGTCTGCCATTACATACCGCGCCAGGGCGCAAATGCGCTCACAGCGCATGGGGTTACGCTTATAGGGCATGGCGGACGAACCGATCTGCTTGCTCTCAAAGGGCTCTTCCACCTCTTTCAAGTGGCACAGCAGGCGCATGTCGTTGGCGAATTTGCTGGCCGACTGGGCGATACCGGACAACGTATTCAAAATAGCCGAGTCCACTTTCCGGGAGTAAGTCTGACCGGAGACAGGGACGGTATCCGCAAAGCCCATCTCCCGGGCAATGCGACGGTCCAGGTCCTTGCACTTTTCATGATCACCCTCGAACAGCTCCAGGAAAGAAGCCTGAGTGCCAGTGGTTCCCTTACAGCCCAGCAGCTTCAGGGTATCAATACGGTACTCCACCTCGTGTAGATCCATAAGCAGCTCATTCATCCACAGGGTGGCCCGCTTGCCGACTGTCACCAGCTGGGCCTGTCTCTTATACACATCTGACGCTGCC
>OJPN01002328.1_pt1 | contig 11378 bp, 8 predicted proteins | sample 1598511 | NCBI WGS metagenome assembly OJPN01 (sample SAMN03922485, study PRJEB24848) | human gut metagenome | isolation source: stool sample | host: Homo sapiens | place: Germany | collected 2011-05
AGACAGATGAGCTGCTGCCCGCCATCCTGTGCGCCCTGTTCGCCATCGTCGTGGTCTCCCTCCTCACCCCCGCGCCGGAGAAGGAGATCACCGACATGTTCGACAGCTACAACACCTGAGCGCCATCCCCAAACCACAAAAAGAAGCCGCGCAGACGAGCCAGTTTGGCTTGCCTGCGCGGCTTTTAGCATGTCTTATTTGCCCACGGGGGTCTGGTCAGGGGTCTGAGCCTTTTGGACCTGGGCGCGCTGCTTTTTGTGCTTGCGGCGGAGCAGGAGCGCCGCGCCGCCCAGCAGGACCACCGCGCCGCCCCCGGCCACGGCCCAGATGAGCCAGGCGGGGCCCTCCTCCTGGACGCAGAAGGTGATCTTCCGCTCCTGGCAGGGGATCATGGCATAGCTGCCGTCCACGGTGAGGGACTGGCGCTGCCAGCCCTCCTTCGTCTCCACCCACAGGGCATAGCGCTGGCTGCGGTCGGGCAGGCGATAGTGGACGGTGTAGCTCACGTCGTCCAGCACCGGGTCGGTGACGGTGACGGTGTAGGCCGTGCCGGTGTGCTCCTTGCCGCTCTCGTCGGTCCAGGTCACGTCGGCGGTGGCGTGCTCCACCTTGGCGTTGCGGCTGAAGCTGCCGTCCACTAAAATCTCAGGCAGGCCGCTCCCGTCGGTGATGACGGAGGAATAGGGGGTGTACTCCGCCTCCAGCGTCCGGCTGAAGGTCAGGTGGCCATAGTCCAGGTCGGGCCACTGGGCGGAATAGCCCTTTTTGGCCGGGATGTCGGGCAGGCGCTCGATCCCCTGGCCATATTGGAAGGGGATCACCGCCACCTGCTTGCCGTCGGCCATAAAGGTCAGCTGGAACTGGGTGAACTCCCCGGGGGCATTGCCCAGGGCGGACAGTTCGTCGAAGGTGGTGGGCTGGGCCTTGCCGGTGTAGCTGATGCCGTCCAGGCCGCCCAGGGTGTCGTGGACGAAGAGGTTGCCCGTCAGGGTGCCGTCCTCCTCCATGTCCCCGGCGATGGCCCCCACATAGGCCTCCCCCTTGTCGATCTCGATGAAAGAGCGGCTGTTTTCAATGGTGCTGCCATACCCGGCCACACCGCCCACATAGTCCTTGCCGGACAGCTGGCACCGGGCCCAGCTGTCCCGGATGAAGCCATAGGAGGCCCCGGCCACGCCGCCCACATAGTCCCCGTCGCTGCTGGACACGGGGCCATAGCCCTGACAGCCGGACACCCGGCCCAGGTCCATGAGACCGACCACGCCGCCGGTGTAATTCTTCTTGCCGGTGATCTCCCCCCGGTTGACGCAGTCCAGCATCACCGCCCGGGCCAGATAGCGGAAGTCCAGGGACTTGTCGCCCACTTTTGTCAGGTCGTCCTCCGGGTCAAAGTCATATTCCACGGCCATGGACCCGGCGATGCCGCCCACGTTCACGTCCCCCTCCACGCTGCCGCTGTTCTGGCAGGCGGAGATGAGGCCCGCGTCCGGCTTTCCGTCCCCGTCCTGGTCGGAGATATCCTCGAAGTAGTCGTCCAGGTCCTTGTCCCGCTCCTCGTCGATGGCATCCCGAATGAGGTCGATGATGACCCGCAGCTGGTCGTTGATGGCCCGCAGGTCGGCGATGGCGATGTCAGAGCGGTCAGACAGCATGTCGTTCATGCTGCCCGCGTTGTCCAGCAGGTCGGAGAAGGCATCGTCCACTGCGTCCCCCTTCTGAGTCAGGTCGTCGCCGATGATCTGAAACTGGATGGTGGGTTTGGCCGCCAGCTCATCCACCACCCGCTTGCCGTCGTCCAGAGCCTGCTTGAGCAGGTCCAGTCCGGCGGACAGGGTGTCCCCCGCGTCGGACAGGCTGCTCAGGGCATCGTCCAGGGGGTCGTGGGCCTTTTGCAGGTCGGCCAGGGCGTCGGCAAAGTGGCTGCCCGCCTGGGAGAGATAGTCCCCCGCGTCCTTCAGATAGCCCATGGCGTCGTCCATGTCGCTGATGGCATTGCGCAGGTTCTTCAGCAGATGGTTGGTGAGCGCCTTTACCGCACCGGACATATTGTCCAGCGCGCCCTTGGCGCTGTCCAGCTCGGCCATGGTCTGGCGCACCTGCTCCTGTAGGGCGTCATAGGCCTCCTCGGTCATGCCGCCGTCCTCCACATAGGCGTCCAGAATGATCTGGAGCATGGTGCCCATGGTCACAGACACGTCGGCCAGGGCCTGGGACAGCTGGGTCATGCCTGTGGCCAGCTTGGCCAGGGCGGCGGCAGTCTCTGCGTCGCTGCCCACGGCCTTTTTCAGGTCGGCCAGGGCGTCCTGAATGGAATCCAGCGCGTCCTGGGCCTTTTTGTGGGCATCGTCCATGTCGTCCCGGGCATCGTCCATATTGTCCGCCGCATCGTCCAGGGCGTCGTTTACCTCCCGCATACTGTCCATGGCGTCGGCCAGCTGGGAGGAGGCCTTGGACATGCGGTCCACCGACTGGCTGATGGTGTCCAGAATGGGGCTCATCTGGTCCAGGGTCCAGGAGATGCGGGCAAAGGCGTCGTTCACCTGGTCGATGTTGTCGTTGCCCCAGTCGGTCATGGCGTCGGTCAGGTCGTGCACCGCGTCCTTGGCGGTGCGGGCGCTGTCGGTAAAGTCGGTGATCTGCTGGGACACGGCGTCCACCGTGGTCCCCGTGTGGTTCAGGGTGGAGTCCATCAGGTCCTGAAGGTTGTCCAGCTCGTCCCACAGCTTGTTCAGGGTGTCCTCGTCATATTTCAGGGTGAGCTGGGGCTCCAGCTGCCCGGCCACGCCGCCCACGTCTTTGCGGCCCAAAATAGGCCCGGAGTTGGAGCAGCCGTCCAGATAGCCGGACTGGCGGCCCACCACGCCGCCGATGTTATAGCCCACGTGGGCATAGCCCACCGGGCCGGAGTTGGAGCAGCTCTGCAAAATGCCGCTGGACCACCCGGCGATGCCGCCGATGTCGGTGGAGGCGGGCATGTTCTCCGCGGAGTTCAGCTGCTCCCAGTCCACGTTGGTCAGGTCCTTCTCCGTCTCCACCTCGGTGGTATTGACGCTGCCGGAGTTCCGGCACTGGATCAGGCTGCCCAGGTTCCGCCCGGCGATGCCGCCCACATAGTGCTCCCCGGTGACAGAGCCGCTGAAGGTGCAGTTGATGACCTGTCCAGTGAGCTCGTTGACGCCCACCACACCGCCCACGGAGTCGCCCCCCTTCACGCCGCCCTGCGCGGCGCACTGGCGGATGATGCCGGAATTGCTGCCGGCGATGGCGGCCACTTCGTTTTTCCGGTCGCTGGGCCCGATAGAGGCCTTCACCGTCAGGTTCTGGACCACGGCCCCCTGCTGCACATAGCGGAACAGCCCCCGGGTGTTGCCGCTGCCCGTGATGGTCAGGCCGGAGATGGTGTGGCCCTGGCCGTCGAACGTCCCGCCGAAGGTGGGGATGGGGGTAAAGCCGCTGCCGCTGAGATTGATGTCGTCAGTCAGCACCACCGTCTTTCCCTGGGACCAGCTGTCCAGGGTACACTGGACAGCCAGCTCCTTCAGGTCCTCCGCCGTGGCGATGGTGATGGTCCCGCCCTCCTGGTTCAGGGCCAGAGCGGGGAGGACCTGTCCGGCCAGCAGCAGCACCGCCAGCAGCAGGCACAGCAGCTTATTTGCCGTTTGTTTCTTCATCTTGCGCTTGATCGTCATCAGAAGGGTCCTCCTCCGGTAATTTCTCAATGGTCCCGCTGCCCACCAGGGCGGATATCTCCCCGTGGACCACGCCGTGGACGTTGGCATCCACCACGCCGTTGATGCGGCCCCGCACCCGGCCGTTCACATACACCGTTCCGGCGGTGCGCTGGGCGGGCACAGGCGCCTTCAGCTTAAAGCTGGTCTTTTCCACGATGATGTCGCCCACCAGCAGGATCTGGGGCAGGATGAACATGACCAGGAACATGGAGATCAGGGTGCCCCGGCTGATGCACTCACCGATGCCCACAATGGCGACCTCGGTGGATATCTTGCCGATGAGGAAGGCGGCGGAGCTTAGGATGGTGCCCGAGGTGAACACCGTGGGGAAGGCCAGGTTCAGGGCCTTGACAATGGCGGTCTTGGGCGGGAAGCTGGCCTTCATCTCGGTATACCGGGTGGAGATGACAATGGCATAGTCGATGTTGGCGCCCATCTGGATGGCGGTGACCACCAGATAGCTCATAAAGTAGATGTTGGTGTTCGTCAGTGTGGGGAAGGTGAAGTTGATCCAGATGCTGCCCTGGATGACCAGGATCAGCAGGATGGGCAGACCCACCGACTGGAATGTAAACAGCAGAATGAGGATGACGAAGGCCACAGACAGCACGCTGATCATCACATTGTCCCGGGCAAAGGATGTGGACAGATCATAGTTGCTGGTGGCGTTGCCCACCACCAGCGCCTGGTCGGCGGGGTAATACCGCTCGGCCTCCTGGTGGATGGTCTTTAAAAAGTCAAAGGTCTCCTGCCCCTCCTCGGGCAGGTCCAGGTTCAGCACCAGGCGGGAGTAATTTTCGCCCAGCATCTGCTTCTGGCCGTCGATGAGCTGGTCATACATATCGTTCACATCGGCCTCGGTCTCGTCGTCCAGGGAGACATAGCCCTCGTCCATCTGGTCGTGGAGGAAGATGAACATATCCATCAGGGGGACAGAGTAGTTCTCGATGCCCCCCACGATGCGGCCATACTCCTCCTGGTCCACGGCATAGGCACTGTAGAGCAGACAGACGGACTCATAGGACACGTCGGTCATCTCGGAGAACTGCCGGGGGGTCATCTTGTCCGTCAGGCAATAGCCGTCCTTGGCCTCGATGTTGGCAAGGCCGGTAGCGGAATCCACCTGGTCATAGCGCTCCAGGCGGTCCAGCAGGCGTTTCTCCTTCTCATAGTCCCCCCGGGGCACCAGCACGGCGGCCACGTTCTGGGCCCCGAAGGTGTCGTCCACCCGCTGGTCGGCGATCTGCTGCTCGCTGTGGCTGGTGGTCTTCACCAGGGTGTCGCCATAGACATAGGGGCAGCGGTTGGACAGGATGAACCCGGCCACCAGCACCACTAGGAACACGGGCACGCCGATATAGCGCAGCTTGACCACCAGGCGGCCCCACTTGTCGATCTTAGGCAGGAACTCCCTGTGCTGGGTTCTGACCAGAGCGTTGGCAAACAGCATCAGCAGGCCGGGCATCAGGGTGAACACCGACAGCATGCTGAAACAGATGGCCTTGATGAGCACCATAGCCATGTCCGGGCCGATGCCGAACTGCATGAACAGCATGGCCCCCAGGCCGGAGATGGTGGTCAGACTGCTGGAGGCAATGGCTGGGATGGAGTAGCTCACCGCGTTGATGCAGGCCTGGCGGGTGTCGCAGGTCTGGCGCTCCTCGGTGAACCGGTGGAGCAGGATGATGGCATAGTCGATGGCCAGTGCCAGCTGCAGCACCACCGTCACTGAATTGGAGATGTAGGAGATGGTGCCGAACCAGAAGTTTGTGCCCATATTCAGCAGGGCGGCGGAGGCGAAGGTGAGGATCATCACGGGCAGCTCGGCATAGGAGCGTGAGGTGATAAGCAGCACCAGCACGATGATGACGGCGGCGATGCCCAGGATGACCGTCATCTGCTGGGCCAGGGTGTCCGCCTGGGACACGCCCACCGTGGTGGAGATATAGGTGTCGTAGCCGCTGAGGAGGGTCCTGATGTCCTGCATGGCCGCCTTGGCCGAGTCGTCGTCCTCCTCCCCGTCAAAGGTGACGGTGATCAGGGCGTTGGCCCCCTGCATATAGTCGGCGATGTCCTCCGGGGTGTCCGGCTCATCGTCATCGTCGTCCTCGTCCGGCGGGTCGGCGGGGTCGTTGTCCCCCAGCTTGGCGGAGGACACGCCGTCGATGCCCTCGATCTGCCCGGCCAGGTCATAGGCGATGTCATATGTCACATGGGACACCATGATCCGCGCTGTGCCGAAGGTGGTCATCTCGTCGTCCATCAGGGTCAGGCCCTTGCGGGTCTCGGTGTCTTTTGACAGATAGTCGGTGATGTCGTTGTCCACGGCCACCCAGCGCGAGGAGATCACGGAGAAGATGGCGGCGACGATGTACAGAAAAAAGATCAGATTTCGCCGGTCTACGACGAAGCGGGCGATCGTTTCAAAAAACGAGCCGCCGCCCTGGGGTTTACTCATGGAATACACTCCTTTGTCGGGGAATCGGGGGATCGCGCGCAAGGGCCGTCAGTCCGGCTGCCTCACGCCGGTCCAGTGGATGGAGCCCTTGCCCGTGTGGGTCACGCCGGTGATGGTCTCTCCGGTCAGTTCCAGCAGAGAGACACAGTCCAGCTCCTGCATGGCGGTACGCAGGCGGTGCTGCAGCTGAATGTGGCCGCTGCTTTCGCGGCCGGACACCGGCTGCTGAAAGCCCAGCACCGACAGGATACCGGTCACGGCTCCGTTCACCTCGCCGGTCAGGGTCAGCTCCCCCTCCCGGGGGCCCATGGGGCTGTGCAGGGTGATGCGATAGCGGTGTGTCATAGTTTGTCCCTCCATATCAGAGTAACATGATATGCGAAAGGGCGGGAAAAGCACAACCTGCAATCCGGTCTTTCTTGTCAAAATTTTTACACATCAGAAAGATTGTATGATTTTCCGTCCCATGCTATAATGCCTAGGAAGGCGGTGAGACCCATGCCATATGCGGTGTCTGAACACACCAAGACCATGCTCTGCCAGGCGCTGAAGAAAAAAATGGCCCAAAAGCCCCTGGACAAGATCACCATCCGGGAGCTGGCCGACGACTGCGGATTAAAGCGCCAGGCGTTTTATTATCACTTTGAGGATATCTATGATTTGGTGCGCTGGATGTTCCAGCAGGAGGCGGTGTCCCTGCTGCGGCAGCACGACGGGGCCCTGCTGTGGCAGGAGGGCCTTTTGCAGCTGCTGCGCTATTTAGAGGAGAACCGGGCCGTGTGCCGCTGCGCGCTGCAGTCCCTGGGCCGGTCGTACATCAGCATGTTCTTCCGGGACGACATCCATGCCATCATCCACCGCACCGTGGACGAGCTGCACCGGCAGGCCCACTTTTTGCAGGCCCCGGAGCAGGGGGAGCTGCTGACCCAGTTCTATGTCATCGCCCTGGCCGGGGTGGTGGAGAGCTGGGTGCTGGGGGAGCTGAAGTGCTCGGCGGAGGAGCTGGTGGACTTTATCGACCGGCTGCTGACCGACCAGCTGCGGGGGGCGCTGGACCGCCAGAAGGAAGAAGGTTTGCGGCAGGAAGTGCCGCAGGGAGGTCTTACATCATGAATTACGCGGATATCCGGCCCATCGACGTGGCCAACGGCCCCGGTGTGCGGGTGTCTCTGTTCGTCTCCGGCTGCACCCACCACTGTGAGGGGTGCTTTAACCCGGAGACCTGGGACTTTCAATATGGAAAGCCCTTCGGCCCGGAGCAGGAGGAGGAGGTATTATCCGCCCTGGCCCGGCCCTATATCCACGGCCTGTCCCTGCTGGGGGGCGAGCCCATGGAGCCGGAAAATCAGCAGGCCATCCTCCACCTGGTCCGTCGGGTGCGGGAGCGTTTCCCGGAGAAGGATATCTGGTGCTACTCCGGCTATCTCTTCCCCCGCCTGGCCGCCGGAGAGGTGGGCCGGCACAGCCGGGAGATATTAGAGCTGCTGGACGTGCTGGTGGACGGGCCCTTTATTTTGGAGCGGAAGAGTCTGAGCATCCGCTTTCGCGGCTCGGACAACCAGCGGCTCATCGACGTGCCCGCCTCTCTGAAGACGGGGGAGATCGTCCTGTGGGACAAAATCGAGTGAGCCAAGAAAAGCAAAACAAAGAAGCGCCCTGCCGGGGAATATCCTCCGGCAGGGCGCTGTGGGTTTTCGGTGGGCTTACTCCTCGTAGTCATCATACTCCGAGGCGCAGGCGGTGCGCTGGATCTTGGTCTTGGCGCAGCTGCCCAGCTGGGCCAGCTTGTCCCAATAGGCGATGATGGCGCACACGGCGGCGGCGGCCCCCAGGGACAGGGCCACGATCTTCAGCACAAAACGGGCGACTTTCATATTCTTGACCTCCTTATGGGGCCCCGCAGGGCCGACAGTCCTTGATGAAACCTAGTCTACAGGAAAACGGAGAAAAATACAATCGTTTTTCCGAAAAATTGCCGGGGGAGGGATGTGGAAAACCGGTGGGATGGGAGACATAACACCAAGTTATGCACATTTTCCACAGAGTTTTCCACAGGCAATGTGGAAAAGTGCCCATTTCAGAAAATTTTCAGCAAGAGAAAAACGCTCAGCCCAGAGAGATATCCCGGGTGGCGTAGGCGTTCAGCTCCGCCCCGGCGGTGTGTCCGGCCAGGAACTCGTAATACCCCTGGCAGCCGATCATGGCCCCGTTGTCCCCGCAATAGCGCAGCTCGGGCAGGAACAGCTTGTCTCCGCTCTTGGCGCAGGCGGCCTGGAGGTCGGCCCGGATGCGGCTGTTGGCGGCCACGCCCCCGGCCACGGCCACCTTGCCATAGCCCAGCTTTCGGGATGCGGCCATGGCCCGGGGGACCAGGGACTGGCTCACCGCCCGGCCAAAGCTGGCGGCGAAGGAGGGCAGGTCCAGTTCCTCCCCCTTCTGCTGGGCGTTGTGGATCAGGTTCAGGCTGGCGGTCTTCAGGCCGGAGAAGGACATGTCCAGCTCGTGGCCGCTGACGTGGGCCTGGGGCAGGTCATATTTCCGGTCGTCGCCCCCCGCGGCCAGCCGGTCCATGGGGCCGCCGCCGGGATAGCCGATGCCCAGCACCCGGGCCACCTTGTCAAAGCACTCCCCCGCCGCGTCGTCCCGGGTGCCGCCCAGGACGGACATGTCCGTGTAGGACCGCACATCCACAATGGCGGTGGTGCCGCCGGAGACGCACAGGCAGACGAAGGGGGGCTCCAGATCCGGGTGGGTGAGATAGTTGGCGGCGATGTGGCCCCGCACGTGGTGGACGGGGATGAGGGGCACCCCCAGGCCGTAAGCTACCGACTTGGCGAAGGACACCCCCACCAGCAGTGCGCCGATGAGTCCGGGGTACGCCGTCACGGCAATACCGTCCAGCTCCGCCAGCGTCACGCCGGCATCGTCCAGCGCTTTCTGCACCACCGGCAGCACGTTTTCGCAGTGCCGGCGGGAGGCAATCTCCGGCACAACACCGCCATATTTCTTGTGTTCCTCGATCTGGGTATTCACCACCGATGAGAGCACAGTGCGTCCGTTTTGCACCACGGCGGCAGCGGTCTCATCGCAGGAGGATTCAATGGCTAAAATTTTCAAACAATTCCACCTCTTTCAAAGGGAGAGATCCCGTTTGGTCATCAGAATGGCGTCCTCGGTGGGCTGACGGTAGAAATTCTTCCGCCGTCCCTCGGGGAGGAAGCCCATGGATTTATAGAGCGCGATAGCGGGGGCGTTGGACTGGCGCACTTCCAGGGTGAGGAAGGAAGCTCCGCTCTCCCGGCAATGGTCGATGAGAGCGCTGAGCATAGCCCGTCCCAGACCCTTTCGGCGGCAGGACTCCGCCACAGCGATATTGGTGATATACCCCTCGTCCAGCACCTGCTGCATACCCGCAAAGCCCACCACTTCTTCCCCCAGCACTGCCACCACATAGAAGGAAGTGGGGGTGCGTGCTTCCCGGAGGAAGGCTTCTTCGCTCCAGGCTTCACCGGGGAAGGTGATCTGATCCAGCCGGGCAGCGCCGGGGGCATAGGCTTCGGTCATGGGGAGGAGAGTGATCCTTGTATCCATATCACTTTGCCTCATACCAGGTCTTGCCCACGCCTACATCCACCACCAGCGGAACCGACAGCTCCGCCGCGCCGGACATCTCCTGCTGAACCAGTGCCTTGACGGTATCGATCTCGTCCGGGGTGGTCTCGACGATGAGCTCATCGTGTACCTGCAGGATCAGCCGGGATTTGAGCCCTTCGGCCTGAAGCCGCCGGTAGACCCGCACCATGGCGATCTTGATGATGTCGGCGGCAGTGCCCTGGATGGGGGTGTTCATTGCCACCCGTTCGCCAAAGGCCTTGGTGATGCGGTTGGTGGCGCTCATCTCGGGGAGATCCCGGCGGCGTCCGAACAGCGTCTTGACATAGCCGTGATCCTTGGCGAACTGCTTGGTGTCCTCCATATACTGACGCACGCCGTGATAGGTGCGCAGATAGCCGTTGATATAGGCATTGGCCTCCGCCACCGTGACGCCGATGTCCTTGGAGAGGGAATAGGCGCCGATGCCGTATACAATGCCGAAGTTGACTGCCTTGGCCCGGCTGCGCATCTGGCTGGTGACATACTCCGGCGGCATGCCGAATACCTGAGCGGCAGTCTGGGTGTGAATATCGGCGCCGGAGCGGAAGCCTTCGATCATATTCTCGTCCTGGGCGATGTGGGCCAGCACCCGGAGTTCAATCTGGGAGTAGTCGGCGTCCACCAGGGTGCGGTCCCCGGCGGCATAGAAGAATTTGCGGAACACACTGCCCACATCGGTGCGCACCGGGATATTCTGCAGGTTGGGCTCGGCAGAGCTGATGCGTCCGGTGCGGGTTTCAGTCTGCTTGAAGATGCTGTGTACCCGTCCGTCCTCGCCCACCACCTTGATGAGCCCGTCCACATAGGTGTTCTTGAGCTTTGCCAGCTTGCGGTAATCCAGAATGCAGTCGATGATGGGGTGCTTGTCCCGGAGGGATTCCAGCACATCGGCATTGGTGGAATAGCCCCGCTGGGTCTTTTTGCCGTGGGGCAGTCCCAGCTTTTCAAACAGCACATTGCCCAGCTGCATGGGGGAATTGATGTTGAACTGTCCCCCTGCCAGCTCATAGATCTCCTCGGCCCGGGCGGTGAGCTGGGTGTCCAGCTCCTGTCCGTAGGCGGTGAGACCCTCGGTGTCCAGCGAGAAGCCGATGAGTTCCATCGAAGCCAGCACCTCTGCCAGCGGCTGTTCCACCTCGGTGAGCAGCCACTGCTGCTCCTGCTGGGCGATCTTCGCCTCCAGTGCCGCAGCCAGGGGGATCAGCTTTGCCATCTCCTGGGCCAGGGGGTCCTCACTCTCACAGGGGAGCGGAACCACGGCATATTCCGCCGCCAGACGGTCGGTGGTGTAGTCGCTGGCGGTGGGGCGCAGCAGATAGGCTGCCAGCTCACAGTCCAGCTTCACCTGGGGCAGCGGGTGCTCCCCTGCCATGCAGTGGCGGTAGAGCAGCTTGGAATCCCGTGTAATGAGCCCCTTTGCCCCGTAGAGGGCGGCACAGACCCCTTCAAAGGCCGGTTCCCCTGCTGCGCAGAGCAGCAGCTCCCCGCCGTCGCTGAGCGCCAGGGCGGTGATGGCATCGTTTTCGTACCGGCCC
>OJPN01002332.1_pt1 | contig 11370 bp, 12 predicted proteins | sample 1598511 | NCBI WGS metagenome assembly OJPN01 (sample SAMN03922485, study PRJEB24848) | human gut metagenome | isolation source: stool sample | host: Homo sapiens | place: Germany | collected 2011-05
CTTTCCAGAGCTTGAAGCCTGTCTATGACGGCTTGCAGAAAATCAAGTTTGAGAATCCCAGAGCCAAGTACAAGGCAGAGCATGAAGCGGAACTGATACAGTTCTACGCCGCCAGACGAAAGCTGACCGGGGAGTTCCCGGACGGCAAGGTGGATATGAAAAAACTGTCCGACGAGTATGACGAGCTGGAACAGGCGCACGAAAGCACCTACGGCGAGTTTAAGGCTGTCAGAGACGATTTACACCGCCTTTGGAAGGTCAAGTCATGCGTAGATACTGCCGCCCGATTTAACGAGCGTACAGAGGAACAAAAGCTCCAAAATCGACCCCAAACACGACAGAAAAAGGAGGAACTATCCCGATGAATTACACCCAAGCACAGATTGACCGTGCAAATGCCGTCAGTCTGGAAGATTTTCTCCGCACACAGGGAGAGACACTGATAAAAAGCGGACGAGAATACCGCTGGAAAGAACATGACAGTCTGACCGTCCGGGGAAACAAGTGGTTTCGCCACAGCCAGAGCAAGGGCGGCTATCCCATTGATTTTGTCATGGAGTTTTACGGCAAGTCCTTTCCCGAAGCTGTCCAGCTCTTAACCGGTGAAAGCGGTGAGGGACAGAGCGAAGCCAGCACAGCACCGCCCACAGCGTTTCACTTGCCCTTGCACAACAGGACAGCCGACAGAGCAATCCAATATCTCACAGAAAGCCGAGGTCTCAACAAGACGCTTGTTGAGGCTTTTCTTCTTTCCGGGGATATTTACGAGGACGCAAAGCGGCACAATGTTGTGTTTGTCGGCAGAGACCGAAGCGGTACGCCGAGATACGCCCATGTGCGAGGAACGGCAGACCCATTCAGACAGGACATTGCCGGGTCTGACAAATCCTATCCGTTCCGACACGAGGGTAATGGCAATCAGCTCTTTGTCTTTGAAGCGCCGATTGACCTGTTATCGTTCATCTGCCTTTATCCGCAGGACTGGCAGACAAGGAGCTATCTTGCCCTGGGCGGCGTTTCGGGAAAAGCCCTTGACCGTTTTCTTTCTGAACGCAAGGACACCCAAAAAGTATTCCTCTGCCTTGACAGCGACACCGCAGGAAGCGAAGCCTGTACCCGACTGGCACAGTCCATTCCCAGCGAGATCGCCGTCATTCGCCTTGTCCCGGCAAGGAAAGACTGGAACGATGTTCTCCGTCAGCAAGGGGACATTCCGAGCCGCAAATTTATAGCGGAAACAATCACGCTGCGAGAGCTGCCCACTGCCCAGCCTGTCCCCATGCTCCGTATGGCAGATGTGGAGCTGACGAGCGTGGATTGGTTATGGTTTCCGTATATTCCCTTTGGAAAGCTGACCATCATACAGGGCAACCCCGGCGAGGGCAAGACCTACTTTGCCATGCGTCTTGCGGCGGCTTGCACCAACCGAAAGCCTTTACCCAGTATGGAGACCCTTGAGCCTTTCAACATCATCTACCAGACCGCAGAGGACGGTCTGGGCGATACCGTCAAGCCCCGACTGATGGAAGCGGAAGCAGACCTTGAAAGAGTGCTTGTCATTGACGATAGGGACACACCGCTGACCCTTGCCGATGAGCGCATAGCAAGGGCAATCCGGGAGAACAACGCAAGGCTTGTTATCATTGACCCGGTACAGGCGTTTCTGGGCGTAGATGTGGACATGAACAGGGCAAACGAGGTGCGCCCGATATTCCGCAGTCTGGGAGACATTGCACAGGCTACCGGGTGCGCTATCGTGCTGATCGGACACCTGAACAAAGCCGCAGGAACGCAAAGCACCTACCGGGGATTGGGGTCTATCGACATTACGGCGGCAGTCCGCAGTCTGCTTTTTATCGGCAAGCTGAAGGACAGCCCCACAACGAGGGTGCTTATCCATGAGAAAAGTTCCCTTGCGCCGCCCGGACAGTCCCTTGCCTTTTCTCTGGGAGACGAGAAAGGCTTTGAGTGGATAGGGGCTTATGACATTACCGCTGACGAGCTTCTTGCCGGGACAGACACCGCAAAGACCGAGAGCAAGACCGCACAGGCGCAAATGCTCATTCTGGAACTGCTTGCAGACGGAAAGCGTATGCCGAGCGCAGAGCTGGAAAAGGCAGTCAATGAGCGTGGGATTTCCTCACGCACCATGAGAACGGCAAAGAGCCGTATCGGGGACAAGCTTGTGACCGAGAAAGACGGCACAGCATGGGTCTGCTATCTCCGAGACTGACAACAGGAACACGGCAAGCGTGGCAAAGACGGCAAGGTTTTTATAGATACCTTAATGTTGCCGCCTTGCCTTGTTCCCTCATACCGACACCGCCCGATGATGAACAGTCACCGGGCATTTTTCATTTACAGGAGGATTTTGAATGAACAATACCGCAACCAACACCGCCACTTGCCCGACTGTCAGAAAGCAGATCGGCAAGACCACCTATATCGTCCGTGTGCATTTCAGCCAGACCGCAAAAGAGACAATGGAGGACAAAATCAAGCGTCTGCTCCGTGAAGAAGTCCGCAGAATGTGACTTCTTTTTGAATTTGATGAAAAAGTCCTTGACTTTTTGTCTCTGGCAAAACAGCCAAGAGCATTTTATTGAGCGCCGCTGTCCGGCTTTCCGCTTTCATCCTGCCTCAGATCACCCGCATCACTTCACGGGACGATATGGAGCTGGGCCTCATGGGGGAGCGTAAGCAGGCCGTGTTCGCCATCATCCCGGATAACGACGGGACATTTAACTATTTGGTGGGTATGCTCTACACCTGCGCCTTTCAGGCTTTGTACTATCAGGCCGACAAGGTACACCAGGGAGCCCTGCCCGTCCCTGTCCGCCTGATGATGGACGAGTTCTGCAATGTCTCCCTGCCGGATGACTTTGGCAAACTCCAGGCCACCATGCGCTCCCGCAATATCATGTCCACCATTGTGCTCCAAAACATTTCCGCCCTCAAGGCCCTGTTCAAGGATGATTGGGAGGGGCTTTTGGGCAACGCCGACACGCTGGTTTATTTGGGTGGGAATGAGCCCTCCACTCACAAGTATATCTCCGAGTTGCTGGGCAAGGAGACCCTGGACACCCGCAACCGCAGCGTGTCCCGCGGCTCCCACGGCTCCAGTTCCGTCAGCTACCAGCAGACGGGCCGGGAGTTGATGACCCCTGATGAGGTGCGGACCCTGGATAACAATTATGCCCTGCTGTTCATTCGGGGGGAACGTCCTGTGATGGACAAGAAGTATGACATTCTCAAACACCCCTATATCAAACTGACGGAGGACGGCGGGGCAGCGCCCTACGTTCACCACCCCGGCCTGACTTACGCCCAGGCCGACCTGTCCACGCCCTTTGAGAGCCTGGATTACATCGAAATTCTGGAATAAGAGAGGTTGATTTTCATGTTGAACAAAACACACAACCAGTCGAATACCCTTTCTCAGCGGCGGACCGGAAAGGTCCGCCGTCTCTATTTCTCCGCCGTCCTCATGTTGGCCCTGTGCGCCGCCCTGGCCTGCCCGGCCCTGGCCGCCGACACCGATCCTCTTACTATTGTCAACAACCTTAGCGACTTTATCTTTTCCTGTATCAAGGCCATCGGCGTCATCATCTTGGGCTGGGGTATCGTCCAACTGGGTATGTCTATCCAGTCCCACGACGCCAGCCAGCGCACCCAGGGCATCCTCTGCGTGTTCGGCGGCTTGCTCATCGCTTTTTCCAAGGAGATTTTGTCCGCTATCGGCGTGGTGTGACCTGCCATGCGGAAGTACAACAAAATTATCTCCTGTACCAGGATACCCTTTGGAGCATGGAAGATGATCGTACAGACGCCAAACGAGAAAATTCATGTACGCTCCTACTTCGGCTATTCCAAGCGTGAGGCGATCCATAAGGTACGGGTGACTGACTTTGACAAGGATGCGGGGCTGGTTTTCAATCAGACGCCCCCTCCAACAAAGAAACGAGGTGGGGGCTGTGAGCGATAACTGGGTGGTACAGGCTCTTCAATCCGCCTTTGAGATTTGGAACGACAAGTTGACCGAGATATGGTCCCTGATTACCACCACGCCCCAGGAGTTCCGGGGCGGCGATATATGGAACGCCATTGTCGGCATCAATGAGGGGCTGAAGGCCGTGGGCTACGGCCTTCTTGTGTTGTTTTTCGCCATGGGGATCTTCCAGTCCGCAGCCAGTTTCCGGGACTTACAAAGGCCGGAATACGCCCTGCGCCATTTCATCCGCTTTATTGCCGCCAAGGTGGCGGTGAGCTCCGCCATGGAGATCATGACCGTGGTTTTTTCCATCTGCGGCGGCATTGTTCAGTCTGTGATGAGCGGAATGGGCGGCATGGTTGCCGCCGGTGTGACGGTGCCCCAGGAGATGGTAGACGCCATTGAAAACGTCGGCTTTTTAGCCAGCATCCCGCTCTGACTGGTAGCCATGCTGGGCAACCTGTTTATCACTGTGATGTCCTTCATCCTTATTATGACGGTCTATGGTCGCTTTTTCCGCCTCTATATTTTTACTGCCCTGGCCCCGATCCCTCTGGCGACCTTCGCCGGGGAGGGGACCAGTTTCGCGGGGAAACAGTTCATCAAGTCCTATATCGGAGTGTGTATGGAGGGGGCCGTGATCGTCCTGGCCTGCCTCATTTTCTCCGCCTTCATATCCAGTGGCACCCCGGTCCTGGACACCAGCTTGACCCCCGTGGTCATGGCCTGGCAGTACATCGCGGAGACCATCTTCAATATGCTGGTTCTGGTGGGACTGGTAAAGGGGGCCGAGCGTATTGTAAAGGAGTTGGCTGGCCTATAAAAAAGTCCCCTCAAATTGAGGGAACTTTCGGCAAAACCAGGGGGGACGGACCTGCGGCCCATCCCCCTGTTGTTTTACTGCCTGATTTTGATTTGCGGCGTGCCGTCCTTAACTTCAAAACTGATCTGGTCATTCCGATACCCCATAGCCTCCGCCGCCCGGCACTGCTCCACGATCTCCCGCATGATCCGCTGCTCCTCCATGTGGGCAGTCAGCCTGGGACCGACCCAGTGGAAGATCGTCACCAGCACCAGACCGGCCAGGATGGCCCAGTACAGCGCCTTCTGCTCCGCCACCCATTCGGGGAAGATCAGGTTCGCGCAGGCGGCGTAGACCAGCACGGGCGCCAATTTCAGCTTTACCAGGATGCGGAATACCAGCAGGATCAGGAACACGGCCAGGACGAAAAAGAACATTTGCTGTGCCAGCGTCAGATTCCGAAACATAAAAAATCCTCCTCTATTTATTTTGAAATATATGGTTTTTTCTACAAATATTATCTCATATTTCAAAAAACGTGTCAAAAAATCCATTTTCGAGGTGATAGCAATATGGAGATCAAAATTCCAAAGGAAGTCCACCAGCACCGGGAGACGATCTTTTTCGGCCTGTCCACCCGGCAATTTCTCTGTTCCGCCCTGGCCGTAGGCGCGGCGGTTGGGGTTTACCTCATGTTCAAAGGCGTTGTGGGCCAGGAGGCCGCCAGTTGGCTGTGCATCCTGGCAGCCGCCCCCATCGCTGTGACTGGCTTTTTCCGCTACAACGGCCTGACCTTTGAGCGGTTTGTCTGGGCGTTTCTCAAGTCCCAGGTCTTGTGCGCCGGGCCCCGTGTGTACCGGGCGGAGAATATCTACCTCCAGGCCATGCCGGAGCAGAGAAAGATATGGGGAACAGGAAAGAAGCCCTGAGCGCCGGGAACGGCTGAAAGTCCCCTCAATTTGAGGGGACTTTTGGCGGCTCCCTCCATCGTGTTCCAATTCAGTCCGCAGCAGCGGCGATTGATTTCAGCGGAAAGGGGTGTGATGCGCGGCAGATTTGGGTGCCGGACCGTCATGGCCCTTTTCTGTCCATTTTGAAGGAGGTCCCTATGAAAAAGCAATTTTTCTCCCTTTTCCCGGCCTATGCGGCCATGGTCAGAAAGGGGGCGCGCCGCCATGCGTAAAACTCTTGCTGCGGCCAACCGGGGCGAGCGTGTCCCGTTTAAGATCCCCCGCAGCGTACAGCAGTCCATCCCCATCCAGCGGGTTTGGCAGGATGGGATCTGGCAGGTCAACGGAAAGTACAGCCAGACCTGGCGCTTTGCCGACATCAACTACTCCCTGGCCTCCTACGAGGACCAGCGGGATATGTTCACATCCTACTGTGGCGTCCTCAACAGCCTACCCACCGACGCTGTGACCAAGATTACCATTCACAACCGCCGCCTCAACAGCTCCGACTTTCAGCACAGCGTCCTCATGCGCGAGTGCGGGGATGACCTGGACCTGTACCGCCGGGAATACAACCGGGTGCTCACGGAGAAGGCGGCGGCCAGCAACAACCTCATCCAGGATAAGTACATCACCGTCTCTGTGGCCCGTAAGAACGCGGAGGAGGCCAGGGCATTTTTCCACCGGGTAGACGCCGACCTCTCGAAAAACCTGGGGCGTCTGGACAGCGGCGCGAAAGCCCTGGACACCTATGAGCGCCTACGCATCCTCCACGACTTCTTTCGGCCCGGCGAGGAACAGTTTTACAAGTTTGATCTGAACGCCTCCATGCGCCTGGGGCACAGCTTCAAAGACTACATCGCCCCTGACGGCATGAAGTTTCTCTCCGACCACTTTGAACTGGGCGGCAAAGTGGGACGGGTGCTGTTCATGCGGAAGTATTCCAGTTACATCAAGGACGACATGATTACCAGTATGGCCGACTTTCCCCGGACGCTGGTGCTGTCCATCGACCTGCTCCCGGTCCCAACCGACGAAGCGGTGCGGGATGTGCAGTCTCAGATCATGGGCATTGAGAGCGATATTACCAGGTGGCAGCAGCGGCAGAACGCCCGGAACAACTTTACCGCCGTGGTCCCCTATGAGTTGGAACAGCAGAGGGCGGAGACCAAGGAATTTCTGGACGATCTGAGCACCAGGGACCAGCGCATGGTCTATGCCAATGTGACCCTGCTGCACATGGCCGACACGTTGGAACAGCTCAACGCCGACACGGAGACCCTGCTCTCCAAGTCCCTGTGCGACTTCTCCATTCTCAGATACCAGCAGGAGGACGGCTTTAACACCGCCCTGCCCTATGGCCTGCGCTCCATCGACGTGACCCGCACGCTGACCACCGAGGCCGCGGCCTCCCTGATGCCCTTCCGTGTTCAGGAGATCCAGGACATGGGGGGCATTTACTGCGGCGTCAACGCTGTCAGCAAAAACCTCCTGATTTGCAATCGCAAGAATCTCCTCAACCCCCATGGCTTCATTCTGGGCGTCTCCGGCTCCGGCAAGTCCTTCACCATGAAGGAGTTTATCACCTTTATCGCCCTGTCTACCAATGATGATATTATCATCATCGACGCCGAGCGCGAGTATGGGGACCTGGTGCGGGCCCTCCGGGGGATCGTCCTGGAGATCTCCCCAAACAGCCGCCACCACATCAATCCCCTGGAGATCGCCAGAGGCTACGGTATGGGGGAAAACCCAGTGGCGCTCAAGTCCGAACTGCTGATGAGTATTTGCGAACAACAAATGGGAGAGGGCCAGTTGGGGGCTTTCCATAAATCCATCATTGACCGCTGCACCGCCAGCGTGTACCACGACTTCATCAAGAGCGGCGGCAAGGCCCGCCAGCCCATCCTATCCGACTGGAGGAATGAGATCAAGCGGCAGCCGGAACGGGAGGCCCAGGAGTTGGCTCTCGCCTCCGAACTGTTCGTGGAGGGCTCCTTAAATATGTTTGCCCATGAGACCAATGTGGATATAGATAACCGGATCATTGTTTTTGACCTCTACGAGATGGGGGATCAGTTGAAGCCCACTGCCCTCAACGTCACCATGGAGACCATTCAAAACCGGGTAGCCACTAACCGCCTGGCCGGGAAATACACCTGGGTATTCGTGGATGAGGTGTACTTGTTTTTCAAGTATTACTACTCCGCCCAATTCCTCTACAAGGCGTGGAAGCGGTTTCGCAAGTACGGCGCGGCCCTGACCGCCGCCACGCAGAATGTGGAGGAGTGCCTGCGCTCTGAGACGGCCCGGCTCATGTTCGCCAACAGTGAGTTTCTGGTGCTGCTCAACCAGGCAGCCACAGATCGGGCGGAGCTGGCTAAACTGCTCAATATCTCTGAAAATCAGATGGGCTATGTCACCAACGTGGAGGCCGGTCACGGCCTGCTCCGTGTCGGCGGGGCTATCGTCCCGTTTGCCAACGAGTTTCCCCGGACCGGGGCGCTGTATCAACTGTGGAACACCACTCCCACAGACAAGTGAAGTCATGTCAAAACTCCCCTCAATTTGAGGGGAGTTATTTTTTAATGTATCGAGTAAGGAGGAGCCATGCCGGAGATTAAGGAAAAGCCCAGGGCGGTCAAGACGAAAGACAGGCGGAAAAGCGCCGGTCCGCCCAGACAGGCCGGACGGCTGATGAAAGAGAAGCTGGTCCGGGAAGTGGATCAGTGGAAAGAGCGGGAGGCCGAAAACGGCTCCTATGCTGTGGATCAGGTGGAACAGGCCGGAGTCCAGGGTGCGGATGAATTTATACAGGCACTCCGGCCAAACCGTAAGAGGAAAGCCGACGCCGGGAATACTCAGAGTGCAAAGGAAAATAGAGACGGCCGGCCGGACCGGGAGGCCCCACCCCAGGAACGACCGGCCAGCGCCCCCAAGGAGCGGAGGCCGGTGGAAGGCCGGACGCCCCAGCGGCAAGAGACAGCCCCCAGGGAGCGGAGCCCAGACAGACAACAGGCGGTCCCCATCCGGGAGCGCCCCCGTATTGCGGCAAAAGAGCGCGGACTGGGCAAGGCCCTCCAGGGACAGGCGCGCCCGGATGCCTTGCCGCCAGAAGCACCTACTGTAAAGGCAGGGCGGGAGCCAGCCCGCGGGCCCAGGTCCGCCGCATATCGCGGCGAGGCCCGCCCCAGCCAGGGGCGGCGGTCCGGCCTGGGTGTCTGGAGGCCAGGGGAGGATGTTCGCCGCCCTGTCATGGGCGGGACAAAACCCAAGACCGGAGCCCCAGGCGCAAAGGGACGCGCCGGGCCCTTACCGGGAGGCAAGGCGCCTCTGGGGCCCAAGGTCCGGGGAGCCGAAAAGCCTGCCCGGCGATTTACGCAAGCGTTCCAAAAACCAGCCCAGGCCGCCCGGCAGTCCGCCCAGCGCCGCCTGGCCCAGCAGGCGGCCCGCACCGCAAAGGGAGCCGCCGAACTGGGCCGGAGGCTGACGGCGGCGGTGGTCCGGGCCGTAGCCGCCATGATGGGGAGCCTGATCGGGCTGGCAGGCGGCGCTGTTGTTTTGATTGTTCTCATTATCGTGGTACTGATTGCCGCCATCGCCAGTTCCCCCTTTGGGATATTCTTCACCAATGAGCCCAGCGCCCCGGAGACTGTATCCGTCTCACAGGCGGTTGCCGCGGTCAACGTGGAGTACAACGCCAAGCTGGAGACGTTGCAGGCGGGAGACTACGACGATATTGTGATCCACGGCCAGGGGCCGGACTGGGCCGAGGTTCTGGCTGTGTTCGCCGTCCATACTGCCGGGAGTGACGGCGGCGTGGATGTGGTCACGCTGGACCAGGACCGGGTGGACCGTTTGAAAGCCGTATTTTGGGACATGACGGAGATCACATCTAAAGTGGAGACCATAGACCATCCGGGCGGCGAGGACAGCGAGGGGTGGACAGAATCCATCCTGCATATCACCATTACCCCTAAGACCGCCGATGATATGCGGACCATCTATGCCTTCACTCAGGAGCAGAACAGCGCCTTGACGGAACTCCTGTCCGACCGGGCGGCCCTGGCCTCCCTGGCCGGGAGCCTCACCATCACCAGCGACGATCTGCTGGAGGTGCTCCGTGCCCTGCCCACCGACCTGGACCAGGCCCGGAAAGAGGCGGTGGAGACCGCGCTTTCTCTGGTGGGAAAAGTGGGATATTTTTGGGGCGGAAAATCTCTGGTCATAGGCTGGGACAGCCGGTGGGGGACGCTCCGGGAAGTGACCGCCGCAGACAGCTCCACCACCGGCACCTACCGCCCTTACGGATTGGATTGTTCCGGCTTTATGGACTGGATCTTCTACAACATCACCAGCGGTGAGTATGTCTTGGGCCGGGGCGGCGGGGCCACCGCCCAGCACTCCTACTGCACGCCTGTTTCCCAGGCGGACGCGCAGCCCGGAGATCTGGCCTTTTACCCAGACGACTCCCACGTGGGGATCGTGGTGGGCCGGAGAGAGGACGGGAAACTGCTGATCTGCCATTGTTCCAGCGGACAAAACAATGTGGTGGTGACGGAGTTCGCTGCCAGCGGCTTTACCGGCCTGGGCAGGCCCGATATTTTCCTGTAAGAATGCCGTCGAAAAGTCCCCTCAAATTGAGGGGACTTTTCGACGGCCCTTCGCCTGGCAAAGTGCAGGGCCTCAACCCCTGATTTTTTGCCATTTTCTCTTTGAAATGTTAGCATTTTATTCGGAGGTGGACTGAAATGCTGACATGGGAAACACTTGATATTTTGAGTTATGGGGCCGGGACACCCAGCACCACCCTGGCCCTCATGGCCTGTGAAAATGCCCTGTGCGGGCCGCCCTATCCCTATCCACAGGTCCCTATTTATGACGCTGTGATCTTCTGTGACCTACATGGGGAGCCCAGCTGGGTGTACCGTCAGGCCGCTTTTACCGCCGCAGCCTGTGACAAGGCCGGGATTCCCTTTTACACCCTGGAGGCCGATCTGCACGGGGACTTTCTGCGAAATTTTGGGCGGAGTCATATTGCCAGCATCCCTTTCTGGACGTTGGGAGAGAATGGGAAGAAAGGGAAAATGCCGCGCCAGTGTACCTATGACTACAAAATCAAAGTTATTGAGCGGTTTGTGAGGAGGGATCTTTTGGGCTATAAGCCCCACCAGCGCACGCTGGCCCCAGACGTTCATGCCCACCGGATGCACATGGGGATCATGTGGGAGGAGCGCCGCCGGGCTAAGCCCAGCAAATTAACTCTTTTTGAAAACCGCTACCCGCTGGTGGAACTGGGCTGGACCCGTCCCATGTGCTATGCCTACAACCGGGAGGCGTGGGGGCTGGAGACACGGGCGAGCTGCTGCCTGTTCTGCCTATTCCACACCAACTATTTCTATATGCACATCCAAGCCCATGAGCCATCCTGTTACGCTTGTGCGCTCCAGATCGACGAACTGGTGGAGAACTGTCAAGCCAAACCACCACTGAAAAGCAGACTCTTTCTTTCTCGTTCCAGAAAGCGTCTCCGAGACCTGACGCCGGAGGATTGCGATGATGCACAGAAATTCGGTCCCGTCAAGATTTATGCGCAAATTTATTTGCAGGCTCCGGCTGAGTGAAGT
>OJPN01002336.1_pt1 | contig 11343 bp, 10 predicted proteins | sample 1598511 | NCBI WGS metagenome assembly OJPN01 (sample SAMN03922485, study PRJEB24848) | human gut metagenome | isolation source: stool sample | host: Homo sapiens | place: Germany | collected 2011-05
GCGGTTTATGAGGAAGATCTGACAGATATGCAGAATCATGTCTTGCCTTATCTGCAGAGCTTTTGTAGTCTGGAAGAAAAAGGAGTACAGGAACGCCGGGAACAGCAGGTAATGGCTAAGAAAGAGAGCAGAGCAATTGCTGTGACTGGTGTAGAAAAATCGGCAAATGTAAAAGATGCAGGGAAAGAGGAAAGGAAGTCTGTGCCACAGAAGAAGCCATCTATTCATGAACGGTTGGAAATAAATAAGAAGATTATTCAAGAAAAGCAGGGAAAAGATAAGCCGGAGAGAGGGGTTGATCTGGGTGTAAGATAAGAAAATATTAAGACTGGAAGTTACTGGTGAGGGTGACTTCTGGTCTTTTTTGATTAGATGAAGTGATGGAAAAAATTGCTTTTATGTGTACAGCTGAAAAAGGCAAAGAGGGGAATTGAATTTTGATGCAAAAGAAGATATAATTAGTTGCAACAAACTCGGAGACCAAGTGGACTTAGGAGGAATACAATGTTCGATATGACCAAAAAAACAGGGGCATTTCATAATATATACAAAACAGGAATAGGAGCAGAAACAGAAAAAAGAATACTGCATGAAGGAAATGAGTCAGGCGAAGGAACGATGCGGCGTTTTGAGGTGGCTCCTGGCATTCAAATTACCTATAACGATTTGAAAATGGACTCCTGTTTCCGCCCCATCCGATTTGAAAAAGACTTTTTGCAGATCAATCATTGTCTTGAGGGCTGCTATGAATGTGAACTGGAAGGTGGCTCAGTCAGCTTTTTAGGCGAAGGCGATCTTTGCGTGGATTACCTCTCCAAAGATAGACAGGTGTTCCTTGGCTCCCGTATCCCTCTGAAAAAATACCGAGGCATCACCGTACTGCTGGAAATGGAAACCGCGCAGCAAACCTTGGATCAGGGCTTTCAACAAGCTCATATCAGTTTGGAACAGATAAAAGAACGCCTGTGTTCAGATGGACGTTCCCTTATCATCAAATCCAAGCACGAAATCGACCATATTTTCAGCGAGTTTTACTCGGTGGACGAGCGTATCCAGGTTCCGTACTTTTGGATCAAGGTCATCGAATTGCTGCTGTTTTTAAGTCTCCTGGATGGCAGCGCAGTTTGTCGGCCGCAGCAGTTTTCTGCAGACATCTCCAAACGGACACAGGAGGTTTACCAGTACATTATAGAAAATCCCTTTACCAAAGATACCATTCAGGATCTGGCCTGTATGTTCGGACTGGCAGAGTCCAGCTTGAAAAGATGTTTCAAATCTATTGCCGGGGCATCCATTGGCACCTTTATCAAGACGAAACGCATGGAGACCGCTGCTGAATTGTTGGTTTCGGAGTCGGCTTTGAGCATCGGAGAGATCGGAAGTGTGGCGGGATATGAAAATCAAAGTAAATTTTCTGCCGCTTTCAAATCCGTTATGGGTGTAACGCCGCAGGCGTATCGACACAAATGCTGCTGACCTGATTGGAGCAAAATCCGACCCATTCGGTTATAGAATGTACCACTCTGGTATGCTATCATTATTGATGTGCCAATGGTGAGTACGCTGTGGAGCAGCCGCTGAACCGCGGCTGCTTTTTTTGGCCACTGGTTAGAATAAACTAACTAAAGATTGGAGGGATGTACTATGTGGATTGCGGGAGGGACCGCAAAAATAATTACCAAACGCATCATCAATTTTATTCTTGTTATTTGGGGCGTCGTTACACTCAGCTTCTGCCTGCAAGTTTTTACTGGGACCGATCCGGCAGAGATGATTGTCCGTAAGGTCAATGTCTTTGCAACAGAGGAACAGATCCAGGCTGTGCGAGAGGAGTTGGGACTGGACGCTTCTTTTCTGGAACGCTATGCAGACTACATCAAGGGTGTTCTGACCGGCGACCTTGGAACCGCGATCACGAACCGCCAGCCGGTCATCGAAAATATCAAGGACGCCCTCCCTGTGACTTGTATACTGGTAGTTATGGCAATGGCATGGGTCATCCTTTTTACGGTATTGATTGCCGCCATCTCTGTCATACGAAAAGGCGGGATTTTTGACAATGTCATGCGAATTATCTGCATCATTGGGATCTGTGTGCCGAGCTTTTGGCTGGCGCTGATCCTGCTGACCGCCTTTGCGGTTCAAATCCCCATTTTCAGTGTGATCTCGGACGGCAGTTTCAAATCTTTGATTTTGCCATCGGCAGCAATGGCGGTTCCTATTATCTGTATTGCGGCCAGGGTGCTGCGGGCGGCAGTGCTGAATGAACTCAAAAGTGACTATGTGACCTATGCCAGAGCAAGAGGGTTCTCCAATTCAAAGATCGTGTATGGCGAGGTGCTGAGAAATGCTCTCCCCGCAGCCATCACACTTTTCGCCCAATACTGTGCTGTGCTTTTTGGAACCTCCGCGTTGGTGGAGAGCGTTTTCTCCATCCAGGGACTTGGCATTTACCTGATGAAATCCTGCGAGAGTATGGACATCTATGGGATTTCCGGTTCCATCCTAGTGTGCGGCGTGTTGTTTGTCCTGTTCAACACCCTGGCGGATTTGCTTTCGAGTGCTATCTGCCCTGCGTATAGGAGGAAAGCGGTATGAAACGAAAAGGACAAATCATTGTTGGATTGGCTCTGATCCTGATTTTTATTCTTATGGCTCTGGCGGCCCCGCTACTGGCCCCAAATGATCCAAATGCCACAGACCTTGCGCTGAAAAATGCTCCGCCTTCTTCGGAGTACCCTCTTGGCTGTGACCAAATGGGCCGTTGCGAACTATCAAGACTTCTCTATGGAGCAAGGTACTCTATGGGGCTGACCATTCCGGTACTGATCGTACTGGCCGCCTTCGCGCTGTTCGTGGGATGCTATTCCAGTTATAAAGGCGGCTTGCTGGATGAAGTCATGCGGATACTTTGCGATATTCTCATGGCATTTCCACTCATCGTCATTGCAATGGCGTTGGTGTCAGCGGTGGATAATTCTGTGGCAAGTGTCATTATTGCCATCGGGATTTCTATGCTGGCGTGGTTTCTGCGGATGGTACGCTCTTATGCAAAAACTGAATGCGGAAAGGAATACATAGAGGCAGCCCGGATTTCCGGCGCTTCCGGCCTCCGCATTGTACTTCGCCACCTGATCCCAAATGTGTTTCCGCAGTTTGTGGTGTACTTCACCACTGGGATTGCCACAGCGATCATGTCGGTGTCCAGTTTTGCTTTCCTGGGCGTGGGGCTGATCGCCGGAACCCCGGAATGGGGTGCGATGCTCAATGAGGCCCGAAACAGTGTCTACTCAAACCCTGCGCTCTTGATTTATCCGGGCATCTGCCTCATCGTCTGCTGTGCAGGCTTCAACCTGCTGGGCGAGGGGCTGCGGGATGCCATTGGGAAGGAGGATGATATTCGTGTTGCTTGAGGTCAAAGACCTAAATATCTCTTTAGCCTCCGGGAAATGCGTGGCCGAACATATATCATTTCAGTTAGGCCAGGGGGAAATGCTCTCCATCGTTGGCAGCTCCGGTGCGGGAAAAACTACCATCTGCAAGGCAATTATGGGGCTGCTGGGAAACGCTTATCGTACTGATGGCGAAATCCTGTTCCAAGCGGAAAATTTGCTCAACCTGCCAGAACGAAAGCGGCAGGCTATCTATGGGAAAGAAATCTGCCTGATTATGCAGAACCCAATGACCGCCTTTAACCCGTCCATTCGAGTGGGGCGTCAGTTGGAAAAGACCTATTTGCTCCATCATGGAAAAACACCGAAGCAAGAAATGCAACGTCTATTTACTGGCATCTTGCAGAGGCTGGGGCTGGAAGATACCCAGCGGATTTTGAACAGCTATCCCTTCACACTGTCTGGCGGAATGCTCCAGCGGTTGATGATTGCGGCGGCGCTGATGTGCCAGCCATCCCTTTTGGTAGCGGATGAAGCGACCACGGCCATTGATGCCTGCAACCGGATCGGACTGATGCGGGAACTGAAAAGTTTCTGTAAAGATGGAATGTCTGTGCTGTTCGTGACCCATGACTTGCGCTCTGCCTCGGTTTCTGACCGCATCCTTGTGATGGATCGCGGACAGATTGTCGAACAGGGCAAGACAGAGCAGATACTAAACACCCCTAAAGAGGACTATACAAAATATCTGTTGAACGCCTGCCGGTTGGAAAGGAGGGAGATGTCTTGATTGAACTGAAAGAGGTTAGTTGTTCTTTTTCTGACGGCTTTGGCGGAAAAGGGCTGTTTACTGCTGTGTCCCCATTGAGCACCAATTTCAGTGATGGCGGCCGGTATGCAATCGTTGGAGAGTCCGGTTCGGGCAAAACAACGCTGGCGCGGATGATTGCGGGATTGCAGCGGCCAAGCGGCGGTTCCGTGTTTGTAGATGGCGCACCTGTCTATGGGCGGAAACGAGCCGGGAAAGAACATTTCAGGAAGGTGCAGATTATTCAGCAGAACTCCGCATCTGCCCTGGACCCCAAGATCCCGGTGGGGAAATCCATAGAGGAACCGCTGCATTGCTTTTTCCACATGGAGAAAGAAAAACGGCGGGAACGCTGCCGGAACTTGATGGAGCTTTGCAATCTATCACGGGACTACTATACCCGTCTTCCATCAGAACTGTCCGGCGGAGAACAAAAGCGGGTGGCAATCGCCAGGGCACTGGCCGCTGAGCCGCAATGCCTGATCTTCGATGAGGCCACCAATGGATTTGACTTACCGCTGCGGAAGAAAATCATTGATGAAATTATAGACCTGCAACAGCAGCTTGGTTTTACGCTGATTTTCATAACCCACGACATGGAGCTTGCAGTGGTCGTGGCGGACGAGATTTTTGTCATGCGAAATTCTAATCTGGTGGAGCGTGCCGCGTTCTCCGGTGATTATTCTGTATTTCACGACCCATACAGCAGGATGCTCTTGGAGGCAAGCGGTTTAGTGAACACTTCAACAGAATGGAATGATAAAACGAAAGAAAGGATTGATTTGAAATGAAACTGAAACGAATTGCCGCTATGCTCACGGCGGCGGTCATGGCGGTATCTCTGGCCGCCTGCGGAGGCAACACCGACACAAACACAGAGAGCAGCCAGAACCCGCAGGAGAACGCCGAGGCTCAGGCCGTACATTTGAATTTGGCGGAGAGCTGGGGCTTTGAGTATTTTTACACCATCATCACCCCGGAGGTGTCCTCCTCCGGTTACGACATCACCTACTATCTCACCAACTTCTACGATACCCTGTTTGAGTACAATTCCGAGGGCGAGGTCGTGGGCGTGCTGGCCGAAGATTGGTCCATGAGCGAGGATGGAAAAACCTATACCTTCCAGATCAAACAGGGCGTCAAGTTCTCTGATGGCTCTGACCTGACAGCCGAGGATGTAGCAAAGTCGATTTTGGCTGTGCCGGTCAACCTTGGCCAATACAACGGCTCTTATGGTCGCCTGTCCACGATCATTGAAGATGCGGTTGCCACCGATGAGTATACGGTGGAGCTGCACCTGACCCAGCCCTACTACAACACCCTCCGGGAACTGTGCCTTGCCAACCCCTTCGGCATCGTGTCCAGCGAGCAGTTTAATGATGATTTGACTGCCAAACAGGAGAGTTTCCGCAGCGCCACTTATGGAACCGGCCCCTATATGTACGCTGGGGACAATGACGGGCAGACATGGAACTTCGTCCGCAATCCCAATTACTGGGGAGAAGCACCTGAAGTAGATAGCTTCTCTATCAAGTACATCCCCGACAACGATGCCAAAATTTTAGCCATGCAGAATGGTGAGGTGGACTTCCTCTCCGGTATTAAGAATGTCTCTGCTGAGAGCTATGCTCAGATGGAGCAGACGGATGGATATGGCGCTCAAGTCGATGAAAAGTCTTTGCAGACTTACTATGTAGGCTATAACCTGAGCAGTGAGATTTTTGGCGACCAGGTAGTTCGTGAAGCCATTTCTTCCGCCATTGATAAGGATGCCGTAGTAGACAATATCTACGGTGGCCTGTTCGACAAGGCAGATACGTTCTTTTCCCGTGACCTACCCTACTGCGATGTGGATCAGACGGTGTACGGCTTTGACCTGGATCACGCCAATCAAATCTTGGATGAGGCTGGCTATGTAGATACTGATGGAGATGGCATCCGTGAGAAGGATGGAGTCAAACTGTCTGCCACTTTCCTGTATCAAACCGGCACCGCCTCTGATGATAATATGGTTGTCTACATCTGCGACCAGGCCAGCAAGATCGGCATTGAGCTGACCCCGCAATCTGCGCAAATGATGGACTGGTATGGCATGATCCAGAGCGGTGACTATGGCCTGACCATCTTCAAGACCCAGGGCGGCTACTATGATCCGGCTATGGTCATTACCAATATCAACCCGTCTACCTCTATGGACCCCATCCTCATGCAGATCGGGGCGTCCCAGCCGGAGCTGGCGGCGCTGGTGGACGAACTGGACTCTGCTACTGATGAGGGCCGTATTCAGGAAATTTACAACACCATCCTGACTACTATGGCAGACCAGTGCCTGACTACACCGCTGATTTATACCCGACAGCTTGCCATTTACAGCAATGCGGTAGCAAGCTATACCTTTCCTACCGATGCCAGCTTTACTTCCGTTCAGAATATCCATCTGAATTAAGCCTTTCAAATTAACTGATAAAAGGAGCAGGCCCATCCATTCGGCCTGCTCCTTTCGCTTGGCCTGATTGGAGTATAACATACCCGATAGGTCGTAGACGATGCCAAACAAAAGAAGTACACTTAAATCAAAGGTTAGCAACAACTAATCAAAGAATTGATAAGGAGGTCTTGTATCCATGAAACAAAAATCCGGCGGGATCAAACGGTTGATGGAGTTCACGGGAAAACACCGTGGGCTGCTCACTGTTTCCCGCATCCTATCCGGCATCAGTTCGGTCTTTATCCTTGGACCGTTCCTCTGCGTTTACTTTGCAGCGCGTGACTTGGTGGGCGTATTTGCCGGGACGCCGTTAGACACGAACAGCCTTGTCCGCTGGGGCCTGCTTGCCCTGGGACTGGAATTGATCGGTCTGGTCCTTTACTTTTCGGCGCTGCTCTGCTCTCATGTAGTGGCATTTCACACGGAGAAAAACCTAAAGATGGCAGCGTTGAAACATTTGGCGAAGATGCCGATGGGGTACTTTGACGCCAATCCCAGCGGAAAACTTCGGAAGATTATTGACGACAACAGTTTTCAGACTGAGACTTTCATCGCTCACCAGCTTCCCGACTTGGTGGGGGCACAGGTCACAATGATTGTGAGTCTGGTGCTGATGCTGGTCTTTGACTGGCGAGTAGGTATCCCGCTCCTGCTGCTCTTTGGCATCGGTTTCTTTTTGCAGGGGTCCCTCATGGGGAAGGACAGCATGAAATTCATGCAGACCTACCAGGACTCTCTGGAAACGATGAACCATGAGGCTGTGGAGTACATCCGGGGCATTTCGGTAGTCAAGGTGTTCGGACAGACAGTGCAATCTATCACCAAGTTTAATGACGCTATCAAATCTTACCGGAAGTTTGCTCTGGCCTACACGATGTCCTGCAAAAAGGGAATGGTGGCGTTTAACTCAGTCATCAATTCCAGCTTCCTGGTACTGGTGCCTACGGCGCTTATTATCGGGTTCGTTTCCAATGATCTGATCGGCTTTATGCAGAGTTTTCTGTTCTATGTGATTTTCTCTCCTGCCTGTGCAGTTATGCTTAACAAGATCATGTATATGACTAGCTACAAGATGCAGGCTGAGGAGTCCATGCGCCGCATCGACATGATCTTGACTGCCGAACCGCAGGCGGAGACTTCTGTACCAAAACATCCAAAGACTTACGATGTCTCCTTTGAGGATGTGACCTTCGCATACGAAAATATGGATCATCCGGCGGTATCCCATTTGAGCTTTACAGCCAAAGCAGGAACAACTACCGCATTGGTCGGGCATTCCGGCTCTGGCAAAAGTACAACGGCCAGCCTGATCCCCCGCTTCTATGATGTGCAGCAGGGATCGATCAAGATAGGTAGTATGGACATTCGGGAAATTCCCCATGCTGACCTGATGAAGATGGTTGCTTTTGTATTTCAGGACCCCAAATTGTTTAAGGACACCCTTCTGGAAAACATCCGGGCAGGCAGACCTTCCGCCACACGGGATGAGGTCTTGCAGGCGGCGCATCTGGCCCAGTGCGATGATATTCTGAAAAAATTCCCGGATGGCATCGACACTGTGGTAGGTAGTAAGGGAGTGTATCTTTCCGGCGGCGAAACACAGCGCATTGCGATTGCACGCGCTATTTTGAAAGACGCCCCCATCGTGGTGTTAGATGAGGCGACTGCCTACGCTGACCCGGAGAACGAACAGCAGATCCAGAAAGCCTTTGAGGGGCTGGTCAAGGGCAAGACGGTCATTATGATCGCACACCGGCTCTCCACCATTCAGGACGCTGATCTCATTCTGGTAATGAAGCAGGGTGAATTGGTGGAAAGCGGAACCCATGACGCGCTGGTGAAACAGGGCGGCGAATACGCCAAGATGTGGGGCAACTACACAAAGACTACCAAGTGGCACATCGGGAATGAGGTGAAAGTATGCTAAAACGGATGTTTGCCCTGAGCGATCAGGGATCAAGAGATTTGAATAAAGGAATTGCGGCCACTACCCTCAGCAATCTGTGCTTGATTGCTCCGGTCAGCCTGCTGGTCATGGTGATATGGGAACTGCTGAATGTGATTTCCGGGCAGGAAAGCAGTATGCGGGATCATGCAGCCTTGTTTATTTGCGGTACAGCAACCATGTTTATCATTGTGTTTTTGACCCAGTGGCTTCAGTACAATAAAACTTATACCGTGGCGTATGAGGAAAGCGCCAATCGCCGGATTGTCCTAGCAGAGAAGCTGCGGAAACTTCCACTGTCCTTCTTTGGCCAGCGCAATCTTTCTGACCTGACTACCACCATTATGGGGGACTGTACGGCTCTGGAGCGCGTATTTTCCAATGCGATCCCGCAGCTCTTTGGAACGATTTTCATGTTTATGATAACGGCTATCGGCCTGCTGGTGCTTGACTGGCGGATGGGCCTTTGCATCGTAGTGCCGGTGCCTGTGGCAGCCTTGGTAGTCTTTGCGGCGAAGAAAGCTCAGTCCAATGCTGAGAGCACCAACATGGATGCCAAGAGAGCTGCCTATGACGGCGTGCAGGAATACCTTGATACCATCCAGGAGCTAAAATCCTGCTCCCGTGAAGAAGAATACCTAGAGGGGCTGGAAAAGAAGCTGGATTATGTGGTAAAGTGTTCCTTCCGCAACGAGATTGCTCCCGGTGCTGCTACGACAACAGCTCAATTTATCCTTCGGTTTGGCCTTGTGGCGGTCATGCTGGTGGGCGGTATTCTGGTGACGGCCGGCTCGTTGTCCATCCCCCTGTTCATTCTGTTCCTGCTTTTTGCCGGCCGCATTTACGATCCTTTCACCAGTTGCTTCATGCTGATGGCAGAAGTGTTCTCTGCCCTTGTCAGCGTCAAGCGGATGAAGCAGATCAATGAGACCCCGGAGCAGACCGGCACCAATGTCTGCAATAACAAGGGCTACGACATTGAGTTTAAGAATGTGGTATTTTCCTACAATGAGGAGCCGGTTTTGAAGGGCGTGTCCTTTGTGGCAAAACAAGGTGAGGTTACGGCGCTGGTAGGTCCGTCCGGCAGCGGCAAGTCCACCGCCTCCAAACTGGCGGCACGCTTTTGGGATGCAGACTCCGGAACCATTACCCTGGGCGGCGTGGATGTCAAAACGGTAGAACCGGAAACGCTGTTCAAGAATTATGCCATTGTATTTCAAGATGTCATGCTCTTTGATGAGACTGTCATGGAGAATATCCGGCTGGGCCGGGGCGATGCCACTGATGAGGAAGTTATGGCTGCGGCCAGAGCTGCCCAATGCGAGGAATTTATCCAGCGTCTCCCTCAAGGGTATCAGACGAACATCGGGGAAAACGGCAGCGCCCTGTCCGGTGGCGAGCGTCAGCGCATTTCTATTGCCCGCGCCCTGTTGAAAAATGCTCCCATTGTCCTGCTTGATGAAGCAACTGCTTCTATGGATGCCGAGAGTGAAACACTGATACAGGATGCCTTGTCGGTACTGCTGAAGGATAAGACGGTCATGGTGATTGCCCATCGCATGAGGACAGTGGCAAATGCTGATAAGATCGTGGTTCTGGACAACGGCAAGGTCAGTGAGATGGGGACACCTGCTGCACTGATGAAAAAGGGCGGTCTATATGCACACCTTGTTGAATTACAGCAAGGAAAATAGAAAGGAAATTTTATGGAACAACACTGGAAGTTAAAAGATTTAGGTCTGACAATCGTATTTTCCGTTATTTACTTTGCTGTGGTTTTGGCAGCTACGATTATGGGCGGCATACACCCATTGCTCTATCTGTTTGTAACAGCATTAATTGCTCTCGTGGCGTGGATTCCATATATGTATGTTATGGCAAAAGTGCCGAAAGCAGGCGTGGTTCTCATTATGAACCTATTTGTAGCAATCGCTTTCGTGGCTTTTGGGGAGCTTGCGAATCTGTTGCTTGGGAGCTTGATTGCTTGTTCTATTTTAGCGGAAATCATTCGGAAATGGGCCGGATATAAGAATTACAAAGGTATCGTGATGAGTTATATCTTGCTTTCGTTAAGCAATATCGGTTCTCCGTTGTATGTATGGGTATTCTCTGACTATGCCATTTCAGAGGCATCCGAAGAAATGTCTGCAAATTATGCTGAGATATTATCAACCTTGACTTCTCCGTGGTTTATGGTTCTTGCTATTGCCGCAACCGTAGTTATCTCAATAATTGTCGGAGTTATTGCAAAAAAGGTTTACAACAAGCAGTTTGCAAATGCTGGGATTATGTGAGTGGGTGATAGAATGAAGATTCATGTGTCGGGCGAGGACTATTTAGAGGCTGTGCTGATGCTGCAAAAAGAAAAAGGCATGGTTCGCTCTGTTGATGAACAGGTCCGTAAAAAGTAGACAATAGACAAAAGGCCTCCCCGTGTAGGATAATAGAACTACACGAGGAGGTTTTGCTATGCCCAGAAAATATGTAAAGATCGACGTATACGGAAAAGAAATTTTAGAATTGAAACGAGAAGGTAAAACAAATCGGGAAATTGCCCAGAAGTTAGGAGTAGACAGGAAGTGCATCAGAAACTGGGTATTTCGGTTCAATAGACAGCAGCGAAAGCTGGCGGCAGGTATCAAGCTGCATCCAAAAGGCAGGCCACGGAAAGATGCTCAGCCAAGAGACATTGTAGCAGAGCAAGCATATG
>OJPN01002344.1_pt1 | contig 11322 bp, 9 predicted proteins | sample 1598511 | NCBI WGS metagenome assembly OJPN01 (sample SAMN03922485, study PRJEB24848) | human gut metagenome | isolation source: stool sample | host: Homo sapiens | place: Germany | collected 2011-05
CAGCCGCCGAAGCGGTGCTTAAGCCGTAAGGCGGGAATTGTGCGGTGTTGCCTTAATATTACAGCTTTATTATACCATAGGGATGCAAGCAGATAAAACTTTCCTGAAAGCAAAATAAAATTTTTCCTGAATGAAGAAATACGGTATGATGTGCCACACCGCGCCGTGGTATGCTGGAAGCACACAAGGGAGGGCATAAACCATGAAACTGATGCTTGCACAAAATACCGCGCAGCAGCGCGCTGCCGCCCGTACTGAACAGCAGGCGCAGCGCCGGGCAGCTGCCTGCAAAAATGCCCTTGCCGCCCGCCGCTTGGCGGTTTACCAGGCCCGGCGGACGGAATGGCAGGCGGGCCAACCCCTGCGCTGACGGCAAAGGTGCAGGGGAGAGCGCGCCGCCGCTGCGTGCGATAATTTATGAATAGCATGTAAAATCATACAGAATCATGGAAGGCCAGCCTTTTTCGGGCTGGTCTTATTTTTTGCGCCATGGTATAATGTCCCTAAGTCACGAACAAAACTGTAGAATAAGGAGAGAACGAACCCATGAAATTTTCCGAAATGCCTTATGAGCGCCCGGACATGAGCGCCCTGAAAGAACAGTTTGCCGCACTGACCAAGCGTTTGCAGAACGCCCCTGACTATGCCGCTGCCCGCGCCGCTTTTTTGGAGGAGCAGGTGCTGAACAAGCATGTGGATACCCTGTTCACCCTGGCCAGCGTGCGCCATACCATTGATACGCGGGATAAGTTCTATGATGAAGAGATGGAATTTGCCAACAGCGCCATGCCGCAGATTCAGCAGTGGCAGGATTCCTGGACCGCCGCCATGCTGGCAAGCCCCTACCGCAAAGACTTTGCCGAAGAATACGGCGACCTGATGTTTGTGAACGCCGAAATTGAGCGCAAGGCATTCTCGCCCGATATTATGGAGGAACTGCAGCAGGAAAACGAGCTGACCCAGCAGTATGGCAAGCTGCTGGCCAGCGCACAGATCCCGTTTGAAGGCGGGGTGTATACTCTGTCCCAGCTGAGCCCGTTCAAGAATGACCCGGACGATGCCCGCCGCCTGGCCGCCTGGAAAGCCGAGGGCCAGTGGTATAAGGACAACCAGAAACAGCTGGATGATATTTATGACAAGCTGACCCACCTGCGGGATAAGATGGGCAAAAAGCTGGGATACGAGGGTTACACCACCCTGGGCTACTACCGCATGGGCCGCAACTGCTATACCAAAGCGGATGTAGAAAAGTTCCGTGCCGCCGTGGTCAAGTATCTGGTGCCGCTGGCGGACAGCATCTACCGTGAGCAGGCCAAGCGCCTGGGCAAACAGTACCCCATGAGCTTTGCCGATAACGCCCTGATGTTCCGTTCCGGCAACCCCGCCCCCTGCGGCGATGCCGATGCCATTCTGGCCCAGGGTAAAAAATTCTATGAGGAACTTTCACCCGAAACCGGCATCTTCTTTAACACCATGCTGGACAATGAGCTGCTGGACGTGCTTTCCACCCCCGGCAAGGCGGCGGGCGGCTACTGCACCAGCCTGTGGGATTATCAGGTACCGTTCATTTTTGCCAACTTCAACGGCACTCAGCATGACGTTGAGGTGGTCACGCATGAAGCGGGTCATGCCTTTGCCGCATACACCAACCGTGACCGTGTGCCGTATTCCACTGTGTGGCCCAGCATGGAAGGGTGCGAAGTCCACTCCATGTCGATGGAATTCTTTGCCTGGCCGTGGGCGGAGGGCTTCTTTGGCAAGGATACCCGCAAGTTCCTGTACAGCCACCTGGCCGGTGCGCTGACCTTTATCCCGTATGGCACCATGGTGGACCATTTCCAGCATATCGTGTACGAAAAGCCGGACCTGACCCCTGCCGAGCGCCACGCCGCCTGGAAAGAACTGCTGGGCATTTATATGCCGTGGATGAAGCTGGATGGCGAGATCCCGTTCTACAGCGAGGGTGAGGGCTGGCAGCGCCAGAAGCATATTTACGAAAGCCCCTTCTATTATATTGACTACTGCCTGGCACAGACCGTCAGCCTGCAGTTCTGGGCCATGCTGCAAAAGGACCGCGCCAACGCGTGGGAGCACTACATGGCATACACCCGCCAGGGCGGCAGCCGCGTGTTTACTGAGCTGCTGAAAAACGCCGGTCTGGACAGCCCCTTTGAGGAAAGCTGCCTGCGCGGCGTGTGCGAAACGGCCAAGCAGTGGCTGGACAGCTATGACCTGACGGGGATCGAATAATGCAGCAAAAGAAAACCCGCCGTGGGCGGGAATACCTGAATGACTTCCGCAGGGATGTCAACGGCAGCTACCTGTACCAGGGCAGCTACCGCTGCTATACCGGCAGCATACCGTATTCCAAACTGCGGGGCCTGCTGTGGGCGCTGTGCGGCGGGGCACTGGCGGCGCTGGCGGCGGCGGGCATGGTGCCCGCGCCGGGGGCCATGCAGCAGTTTTATGTACTGCTGCCGTATGCCGGGGCGCTGGTGGCTGGCATCAGCGCGGTGTGGGCGCTGGCCCGCATGAGCCGCGGCGGGGCACGCCTGCGCAGCTATGTGTATGAAGAAACGGTAGCCAAACTGCCGCTGCGCTGCCTGTTGACCGGGGTGTTCGCCGCGCTGGCTGCAGTAGGGGAGTGTATGGATGTGTTCTTGAACGGCGGACAAGGCGCTATCCGGTATGCAGTATTATTTACAGCGCTGGCCGCTGCGGCTGCTGCGGCTGCTTTTGCCGCAGGGCACACCATCCGGGCGGCGGTTTATACCGAAGAATCCGACTCCGGGCGCGAAGAGTAAAAGACCTTGCACCATAACGCAGAATTTAGCCCGCTAAAGTGCGACGCGGAAGAATTTTACAAAATTCAGCGTGCTGTTATGGTTATCCTGCTGACTTTTATTTAGATGTTGCCAAAACGGCGTTTTTTGGTTGACAGAAATTGAAAATTACGATATTATAATATAGTTATTGGTGACATTTGTTTGCGGTGAGGGAACACCGCAAATGCGGAAAGGCTTAAGCCTTTCTTATTTAACACTCCTTTTGGTAGTGTTAAAATTGCCGCCATTACCAAAATGATTTGGGAGGTTATACAAACATGAAAAACACCAAGCAAGTGCTTGCACTGGCCATGGCTGTTGCAATGGCTGCGGGCCTGCTGGCTGGCTGCGGTTCTTCCGCTTCCAGCAGCGCTGAGTCTGTTGCTTCCGGCGAGGCGACCAGCGAAGCCGCTGCTACCGATACCGGCAGCAGCGATGGCACCCTGGTTCTGGCAGATACCGGCTTTGAGGGCAAGTTCAGCCCGTTCTTCGCCGCTTCTTCCGCTGACCAGCACGTTATCGACCTGACCAACATTGCCCTGCTGGGCGCTGACCGTAAGGGCGAAATGATCCTGAAGGGCATCGAGGGTGAGACCCGCGAGTACAACGGCACCGATTACACCTACTATGGCCCCGCTGACTGCGAAGTGACCGAGAATGCTGACGGCACCGTTACCTATGCCATCAACATGCGCGATGACCTGGTCTTCGCTGACGGCACCCCCATCACCATTGATGACGTCATCTTCAACCTGTATGTTTACATGGACCCGACCTATGACGGTTCCGCCACCCTGTACTCCATGCCCATTGCCGGCCTGGATGATTACCGCAGCAGCATGACCACCCTGTCCAAGCTGATTGCTGAGGCTGGCGAGGACAACACTGATAACAGCCTGTTCACCGCTGAGCAGCAGAAGGCTTTCTGGGATGCTGTTAACGAAGGTGGCGTTGCTTTTGCACAGGAAATCATCGACGCCTGCGTATCTAACGGCTACGCTGAAGAGGGCGACGTTGCCGCTGCTGCTTCCGCCTGGGGCTTTGACGGCCTGGCCGCTGACGCTACCGCAAAGGATTTCTTCCTGGCTATCGCAGAAAAATATGACTGGAACTTTGCTTCCATGGAAGCTGAGACCGCAGGTTCTGCTCTGTCTGACCTGATCCCGGCTGATGTTTATGCTTACTCCACCACCGGTGTTGCCACCGGCGCTGACGTTGACACCGTTTCCGGCATTGTCAAGACCGGCGATTACAGCATGACCATCACCACCACCGAGCTGTCCAACTCCATGATCTACCAGCTGCAGCTGCCTATCGCCTCCCTGGATTACTATGGTGACCGCAGCCTGTATGATTACGACAACCACTCCTACGGCTTCAAGAAGGGTGACCTGAGCAAGGTTCGTTCCGTCACCAGCACCCCCCTGGGCGCCGGCGCTTACACCTTCAATAAGTACAGCGATGGCGTCATCTACCTGGATGCCAACCCCAGCTACTATCAAGGCGAGCCCGCTGCCAAGCACGTCAACATGAAGGAAACCCAGGAAGCCGATAAGATCACCGGTGTTCAGGCCGGCACCATCGACATCTCCGATCCTTCTTACTCTCTGGAAGCTGCCAACCAGATCGCTACCATCAATGGTGGTAATTCTGACCTCGACGGCTCTGTCATCACCACCCGTCTGATGGACTTCCGCGGCTATGGCTACATTGCCCTGAGCGCCAACAACGTTAAGGTCGGCGATGATCCCGCTTCTGAGGAATCCAAGAACCTGCGCAAGGCTATCATGACCGTGATTGCCGCTTACCGTGATGAGGGCATCAACTCTTACTACGGCGATACCGCAAGCGTTATCAACTACCCCATCTCCAACACCTCCTGGGCAGCACCCTCCGTTACCGACGACGGCTACAAGATCGCTTACTCTACCGACGTTGACGGCAACGAGATCTACACCAGCGATATGAGCGGCGACACCAAGTATGCTGCTGCTCTGCAGGCCGCCCTCGGCTACTTCGAAGCAGCCGGCTACACCGTTGAAAACGGCCAGGTTACCGCAGCTCCGGCTGGCGCCAAGATGGAATACACCGTCAACATCGGCGCTTCCGGCAACGGCGACCACCCCTCTTTCCAGGTCCTGACCAATGCAGCCGCTGCCCTCAAGACCATCGGCTTCACCCTGACCGTCAACGACCTGGCAAACGCTTCTGACCTGTACAGCTCTTATCAGTCCGGCGTTGCCGAAGGCTGGGTTGCTGCATGGCAGTCCACCAATGACCCCGATATGTACCAGCTGTACGACAGCAAGGGTTCCACCAACTACTACCAGATCAACGATGCTGACCTGGACGAGCTGATCGAGGCTGCCCGCCAGACCACCGATCAGGATGACCGTAAGGCCATGTACAAGGAAGCTATGGAGATCATCCTGGATTGGGGCGTTGAACTGCCGGTTTACCAGCGCAGCGAATCCGCCATCTTCTCCAGCGAGCGTATCGACACCGCTACCATCCCCAACGATCTGACCCCGTACTGGACTTACCAGTCTGAAATCAATACGATCGCTCTGAAGTAATTTCAGCGCAGCCTGTTGTTGAATTTATGGTGAGCAGCCGCTCTTGGTGCCGCACTGGTTCTGGGAGCGGTTGCTTGCTGTTAGTACAAACGGCGGCAGCATTTGCAGCCCAAATGTGGCCGTCCCATTCCCCCGGACAGTTCCCTCTGTCCGAGGGAGGGGGATGCCCATATTCGGTATCAAAGTAATGAGGTGTATCTGAAAACAAAGAAAATGACGGATGTTTCGCAAACATGAGGCGAATTTAAGGCAAAAAGCTGCAGGAATCCTTCGTGGATTCCAAGGCTTTTTAACGCAAAATTCAGTCGTGTTTGTAGAAACAGGCTAAGGCAACACCGCACAATTCCCGCCTGACGGCTTAAGCACCGCTCCGGCGGCTGCGGCACGGCATCTGCGTTGCCAAAATGCTCGATAAGACTCCAGTATTATCTGCGCTTTTGGCTTAGCATCTGCCGCACCTCGCTCGCCGTATCGGCACTTAGAATTATGCGGTATTGCCCTAAATTTTCGACTTTTTAGGTACACCATAGGCGAAGCTACAAGGCCCCGGCTCATGTGTATTTTGGAGCCATGTGGCGCAGCCATTAAAAACGCGGCCTCCCTGCCCGCGAAGGAAGGAACGATTTTTCAAGTGCGAAACTACGTCATCAAGCGTATCCTGCTTTCTTTTGTGATCCTGTTTTGCGTTACCTTCATCATCTATGTGATGATGCGCAGCCTGCCCAGCTCTTTTGCCGAGAACATGGCCATGCAGCTGTCCCAGGCACCGGGCGCAAAACCGTATCAGGAATGGCTGGATCAGCTCAACGCAGCCTATGGTCTGGATAAGGGCATCCTGCCCGGTTTCATGACCTGGCTGTCCAGCGCAGTGCACGGTCAGTTCGGTGACAGCTGGAAGTGGAACGTCCCTGTTGTTCAAAAATTCCAGGAAGTTATTGGTCTGTCTGTTGTCATGGGCGGCATCTCCTTTGTGGTGTCCATGATCATCGCTGTGCCCCTGGGCATCCTGGCTGCTACCAAACAGTATTCCCGCACCGATTACGTCATCACCGCTGTGGCTCTGGTGGGCATCTCTCTGCCCAGCTTCTTCTTTGCCACGCTGCTCAAGCTGCTGTTCTCTGTCAAGCTTGGCTGGTTTGACCTGTACGGCCTGGTCGGGCGTGATTATGCCCAGCTCAGCTCGTGGGGCCAGTTCTGTGACCGCGCCAACCATCTGGTGCTGCCCATCGTCACGCTGGTCATTGTTTCCATCGGCTCTACCATGCGTTACACCCGCACCAACATGCTGGAAGTGCTGAACGCCGACTATATCCGTACCGCCCGCGCCAAGGGCCTTTCGGAGCATGTGGTCATCTATAAGCACGCATTCCGCAACACCCTGATCCCGCTGGTTACCATCATCGGCGGTTCCCTGCCCGGCCTGTTCAGCGGTGCCTTGATCACTGAGACTCTGTTCTCCATCCCCGGCATCGGCTACATCTCTTACCAGTCCATGGTTGCGGGCGATATCCCGTTCACCATGTTCTACCTGTCCTTTATGGCGGTGCTTACCCTGGTCAGCAACCTGCTGACTGATATCATGTACGCAGTGGTTGACCCGCGCGTGCGCATTTCTTAAAGAAAGGAGACTGCACCCATGAGTGAGAATACCCAGAACAACACCCCCAAAAAGGAGCAGTACTCCCTGAACGACGACCGCCGCGTTAAGGTGCTTTCGCCCGGCGCGCTGGTTGCCAAGCGGTTCTTCCGCAACCGTCTGGCCGTTGTGGGCCTGACGATGCTGCTTGCCATGTTCGTCTTTTCCTTCATTGGCGGCGTGGTCAGCCCTTACGGCCAGGACCAGCAGTTCTACACCTACACCCAGATGTCCAAAGAGTATGTGGGTGTGACCCGCAACGATAAACTGCGCTTTGTTGTTGCCGATGACCAGGAGTTCGGCTCCATTGCCCAGAGCAAGGGCAACGAGGCCATCAAGAAGGGTGAAGAGACCTTTACCTATAAAGATAACGATTACGAAGTGGAAACCCTGAGCGAGGACCTGTACGTCTTCCGCCAGGGCCGCACTGTGCTGGCTTATGCCTCTAAGGATATGGTCACCGCAGCGGACGGCGTGGCCGAGCTGAGCTTTGATGCCAAGCTGGCCGCCCTGACTGCCCAGGCAGCAGGGGAGACCACCTTTGCTGCCGATGGCCAGGATTATGAACTGGACGCTGACGGCAATATTATCCAGAGTGGCAGCGAAGTTGCCTACATCGGCCGCTTTGTCGTTTCCGCTGCCGATGCCAGCGTGGTCATCAGCCGTGACTTCCGCGACCGCCTGGAAGAAGCCATTGACGATAATATTACCGAGTTCACCTACACCGATGCCGACGGCAACGAGGCCGAGTATGACATCGTGTACGATGCCAGCACCGGCGTTTGGAGCGTGAAGCAGATGACGGAAACCTATGTGTTTGACCGTTACGCAAGCCCCAACAAGGAGCACTGGCTGGGCACCGATACCAACGGTATGGACATGCTGACCCGCCTGATGTACGGCGGCCGCGTTTCCCTGATCATCGGCTTCATTGTTGTTGCGATTGAAGGCTCCATCGGCATTGTCATGGGCGGTATCTCCGGTTACTTCGGCGGCTGGGTGGATAACCTCATCATGCGTATCGTGGACGTGTTCTACTGCCTGCCCTCCATGCCCATCATCATCATTCTGGGCGCTGCCATGGACGCCATGCGCATTGATTCCTGGACCCGTATGATGTACCTGATGCTGATCCTCGGCTTCCTGGGCTGGCCCGGCATTGCCCGCCTGGTCCGCGGCCAGATTTTGTCCCTGCGCGAGCAGGAGTTCATGACGGCAGCCGAAGCCTGCGGCATCAGCGCATGGCACCGCATCTTCCGCCACCTGATCCCCAACGTTATCCCGCAGCTGATTGTTACCTGCACCATGAGCCTTGGCTCCACCATCCTGACGGAAGCCACCCTGTCTTTCCTGGGTCTGGGCGTTAAGTACCCGTTTGCATCCTGGGGCAACATCATCAACGATGTCAACAACGCTTATGTTATGACCAACTATCTGTTCATCTGGGTCCCGGCCGGCATCTGCCTGCTGATCACGGTTCTGGGCTTCAACTTTGTGGGCGATGGCCTGCGCGATGCCTTTGACCCCAAGATGAAACGCTGATGAAAGGAGACACACACGATGGCTAAACAACAGGACGGTTACCTTTCCGCCAAGGAGTCGCGGCGTATCTCCAAAGAAAACCGCCGCATTACGGACCAGTACGAAAAACAGCGCAAGCGCAAGAATGTGCCGGAATCTGAGTACCTGACCCAGATGAAGAACCCGGAAAACGCTGTTGAATTTGATAACCTGCACACCTATTTCTTTACCGATACCGGCGTGGTAAAAAGCGTGGACGGTGTTTCGTTTGAAGTTCCCGTGGGCAAAACCGTGGGCGTTGTGGGCGAATCCGGCTGCGGCAAATCCGTTACCAGCCTTTCGCTGATGCAGCTGCTGCAGCGCCCCCAGGGCCAGATCGTTCAGGGCGAGATCCGCCTGAACCTGGGTAATGGCAAAGCCTATGATGTTGCCAAAACTCCCGGCACGGTCATGCAGCACCTGCGCGGCAACTATATTTCGATGATCTTCCAGGAGCCGATGACCAGCCTGAACCCGGTGTTCCGCATCGGTGCTCAGATCGATGAAGTCATTGCTCTGCATGACGGCGAAGGCAAGAGCAAAGAGGACATCAAAAAGCGCACCGTTGAAATGCTGGAGATGGTTGGCATCGCCAACAGCCAGGGTGTATATGAGATGTACCCGCATGAGTTGTCCGGCGGTATGCGCCAGCGTGTCATGATCGCCATGGCATTGGCCTGCAACCCCAAGGTTATCATCGCCGACGAACCCACCACCGCACTGGACGTGACGATTCAGGCCCAGATCCTGGACCTGCTGCGCAACCTGAAGGACCGCATTAACTCCTCCATCATGCTGATCACCCATGACCTGGGTGTGATTGCCGAGATGGCAGATTACGTTGTTGTCATGTACGCAGGCCGCGTGGTGGAAAAGGGCACCGCTCAGGAGATTTTCGCAAACCCGGCTCACCCCTATACCATCGGCCTGATGGCTTCCAAACCGATCGTGGGCAAAAAGGTGGACCGACTGTACTCCATCCCCGGCAAGGTGCCCAACCCGGTCAATATGCCCAACTACTGTTACTTTAAGGATCGCTGCGAGATGGCTCTGCCCTGCTGCGATGGTGAATACCCCTGCGAGATCAGCCTGTCCCCCACGCACAAGGTCAGCTGCTACCGCTACTATGAAAATAATCGAAAGGCGGGTGAGTGACGATGGCACAGGCAGAAAACGCAAAAAAGCTGGACTATACCCCCGTCACCTATGATGATCAGTATATTCTGATGGTCAACCAGCTTAAAAAATACTTCCCCATCAAGGGCGGCCTGATGTCCCAGACCGTGGGTCATGTCAAGGCTGTCGATGGCGTTACCTTCAACCTCAAGCGCGGCCATACCATGGGTCTGGTCGGCGAATCCGGCTGCGGCAAATCCACCACCGGCCGTACAATCCTGCGCCTTGCCGGCGAAAAAACCGGCGGTCAGGTACTGTTCAACGGCAAAGAAGTGTATGATATGACCGGCAGGGAGCTGCGTAACCTGCGTACCAAGATGCAGATCATCTTCCAGGACCCGTTCTCCAGCCTGTCCCCGCGTCTGCCGGTTGGTGAGATCATCGGTGAGGCTGTGCGCGAGCATAACCTGGTGCCCAAGGCAGAGTTCAATGATTATATTGACCAGGTCATGGATAACTGCGGCCTGCAGCCCTACCACAAAACCCGCTATCCGCACGAATTTTCCGGCGGCCAGCGCCAGCGCATCTGCATTGCCCGCGCCCTGGCCCTGAACCCGGAGTTTGTTGTGTGCGACGAACCGGTCTCTGCACTGGACGTTTCCATTCAGGCCCAGATCATCAATCTGCTGAAAGAATTGCAGGATAAATATAACCTGACCTACCTGTTCATCTCCCACGATCTTTCTGTTGTTGAGCATATTTCGGATACGGTCGGTGTTATGTACCTGGGCAACCTGGTGGAGTACGGTGCAACGCCGGATATCTTCAGCCATCCGCTACATCCCTACACCAAGGCACTGTTCAGCGCCATTCCTATCCCGGACCCGACCATTCGCCGCGAGCGCATTGTGCTGCAGGGCTCCATTCCGTCCCCGGCCAACCCGCCCAAGGGCTGCAAGTTCCATACCCGCTGCCCCTATGCGACCGAGCGCTGCAAGACCGAAGCGCCGCAGCAGCGTGAGGTGGAACCCGGCCACTATGTTGTGTGCCACCTGTACGAAAAATGAAGCATAACGAACCCTTTGAGGATGACGGCCGCACCGTGGCCGATATGAGTGGCATTGAGCACGACAGTATCTGGCTACCGCGCCGCCGTAAGCAGGGCCATACCCCCGCGCAGCAGCCCCAACAGGCTGCTGACCGTCCCTGGGAGGAAGACCCCCAGCTGACCGGTAAGGAGCGCCTGTGGGCGATCCTGGGTGCGCTGAAAGCTACCCTGCTGATTTGTGGCGTCTACCTGCTTGGCCTGCTGGCCCTGCTGGCGCTGCTGTTTACCCTCTGGCATTAAAAAATACCCCCGCCTTTGTTTTGGCTGCGTGACAGCTGGAATAAGGACGGGGGTGTTTTGTTTTGTGGGGGGAAGGGCAACTTGCCCGGTAAGGTGGGGGCACCCGACCCCGCCGAGAAACGTAAATATTTGCTGCAAACCTACAAACATTTGTAGGGGACGATGCTTGCATCGTCCCGCGGATGAGCTGATGCGGTGAATTTTGTTAAGGCAACACCGCACAATTCCCGCCTGACGGCTTAAGCACCGCTCCGGCAGCTG
>OJPN01002361.1_pt1 | contig 11258 bp, 15 predicted proteins | sample 1598511 | NCBI WGS metagenome assembly OJPN01 (sample SAMN03922485, study PRJEB24848) | human gut metagenome | isolation source: stool sample | host: Homo sapiens | place: Germany | collected 2011-05
GGGATGACACACCTCGTTTCTAATGATATAAGACTTGTTTTGTCAATTGCGCTTCTCTTTACAGTTCACTTCTGCCACATTGGAATCACCCTCTTTTGTTCTATAAGACAATCCACGAGCGGATATGCAACAAGAGAAAGAAGACTTTGGCGATTTAACGAATTTGCGCGAGGCCATGGCAAGAATCGGTTCCATTTGACACGTATTGTCTTGTGATAGCGTGCAAAAAGAGCCGAAGAACGTAAGCGTCAAACAAAGTGACGGGTAGACGGTGGTGAGAGAATAGTGGTGGAACGATTTGAGACGTTCCACCACTACAAAGTATTAGGCGGTGCATCCAGATGACAAGCAACGAACTAAAGCACCAGGCAAAGGTACAGGAATGGGGATTGGCAATACAGGACTGCCGAAGCAGTGGGGTGTCTGTGCGGGAGTGGTGTCGGCAGCGAGGCATTACTCCAACAACATATTACCGATGGGAAAGAGAGGTTCTGAACGGTATAGGAGGGAAAGACACGGAGAGACGTTCTGAGGTCGCATTTGTAGAACTGCCAGCAGCGCAACCGATGCGAAACGATTCGGAACGTACCGCTACACTCAACATTGGGAGTGGCAGCATTGATCTGTATCAGGAAATAGGAGCGGAATTGCTGCGGACTCTGGTGGAGTTACTAAGACAATGCTGAACGATTTTACCGGAGCAGACAAAGTCTACATCGCTTGTGGATATACGGATCTGCGCAAAGGGATTGATGGCCTGGCCACGATGGTACAACAAGAGTTTGATCTGGACCCGTTCACTAATACGCTGTTTCTGTTCTGTGGACGAAAACGGGACCGAATAAAAGGGCTGTACTGGGAACGGGATGGCTTTATCCTCCTCTACAAAAGGCTGGAGCAGGGAGCATACCAGTGGCCAAGATCCGAATCTGAAGTGAAAACACTGACGCCACAGCAATACCGCTGGCTGATGGAGGGATTAAAAATCGAGCAGCCCAAAGCGCACAAAACAGTGACTGGCCTGAGCATGATATAGCATTGAAAATCGGACGTTATTTTCTCACTCTCCCTTGAAAACACTGGCATCTCAAGGGGAGTTATGTTATAATCAAGTCATGAAGAATGATGTGATGACCACAACAAGCAACACGGAAATGGTGACTATTTCCCGTGCGGAATATGAGTCTCTGAAAGCGGAAAGAGACGAGTTGAGCCAGAAATTGGACTGGCTCCTGGAACAGGTGCGCCTGAGCAGGAAGAAACTCTATGGTTCGTCTTCGGAGCGGCTGGAAGAAGAGCTGATGGGCCAATTGAGCCTCATGTTTGACGAGACGGAGGCCTGGGTGTCCAAACGGAGGTCCAAGGAGACGAAGGTGGCTGCCCATACCCGGCGTTCCTCCAGACTGGAGGAGGTCCTGCCAGACAATGTACCGGTTGAGGTGGTGGAACACCGCATCCCAGAGAACGAGCTGGACTGTCCTGTGTGCGGCACAACCATGATGGAGATTGGAAAAGACGTCCGGCGCACATTGGTGATGATCCCGGCCCAGGTGAAGATCCGGGAAGACGTTTATTTCACCTATGCCTGCCCAAAATGCAAGGAGGAAGGAACAGAGACGCCGATCCGCAAGGCGGAAAGACTTCCTGCTCTGATCCCCGACAGCTATGCCTCTCCGGAGGCGGTTGCCCACATCATGGTGCAGAAATTTGTGATGCACGTACCATTGTACCGGCAGGAGAAGGAGTGGAACCGGGCAGGCGTGCAGTTGAGCCGGCAGACCATGAGCAACTGGGTGCTGCGGGTGGCGGAGGACTGGTTGAAACCGGTATATGAGGAACTGCACAGGCGGCTCCTCCAACGGCAGGTGCTCCATGCGGATGAAACCACGCTGCAAGTACTGAAATTGGAGGGCCGGACGGCTCGGAGCAAGTGCTATATGTGGCTGTACCGAACAGGTGGGGATGCGGAACATCCCATTGTGTTGTACGAGTACCGGCCTACCCGGAAGGCGGAGAACGCGGCTGCCTTTCTGGAGGGTTTCTCCGGTTGGCTCCATGCGGATGGCTACGCCGGTTACCACCGGCTGCCTGAAAATATCCGGGTGGTTGGCTGCTGGGCGCACCTGCGGCGAAAATTCGACGAGGCGGTGAATGCCCTGCCGAAGGAGCAGCGCGCGGGATGCGCGGCGCTGGAGGGGCTGGAGTAGCGGCAGCCATCCTTGCCCTTGTCATGTGCTATGAGCTGATCGAGATGATCGTGGAGAAAAACAATATGCACGACTTCGACAGCTCCATGTTCTTCCGCTGGATGTTCAAATCTGCCTTCGCCATCCTCATTGTGACGAACACATGGAATATCGTCATGGGCGTTTTCGACGCCACACAAGCCGTCGTCAACCAGAGCGCCGGGGTAATCATCGGAGAAACCAGCATTGACTTTGACACGCTGCTCCCCGATCTGGAAAGCCGCCTTGAAGCAATGGACATCGGGCCGTTGCTGGGCTTATGGTTCCAGACCCTTGTTGTGGGGCTGACGATGAACATTCTATCCATCTGCATTTTCCTTGTGACCTACGGGAGAATGATTGAAATATACGCCGTGACCGCGCTGGGACCGATCCCCCTTGCCACGCTGGGAAACGCGGAGTGGCGCGGCATGGGCCAAAACTATCTGAAATCCCTTTTGGCGCTGGGCTTCCAAGCGTTCCTGATTATGGTTGTCGTCGGCATCTATGCGGTGCTGATACAGGAAATCGGGACGGCGGAGGACATTTCCGGCGCGATCTGGGGCTGCATGGGCTACACAGTGCTTTTGTGCTTCTGCCTGTTCAAGACGGGAAGCATCAGTAAAGCCGTGTTTACCGCTCACTGACGGGAGGTGACGCATATCCGCATCGGACTGATTGACGTGGACTCTCACAACTTCCCGAACCTCTGCCTGATGAAGCTGTCCGCCTAATCTATATTTCAAGTCGCCGACTCATCCCTGGGTAGGCAGCGGTCCAGTGGGGCCGGGGCAAGCCCGTGGAGAGCAAGCGGATAAGGGTCTAAGCGGTTTTGAAATTCTGCCACGCCCACTGTGCCGGAAATAATCCCAGCATAAAATGACCTGAGCAGCAGGCGGAAGCCTGCTGCTCAAACGGAACAATATGAGAAGTGGAGATGATGATCTCATTCATCGGGACCTGGAGCAAGGCACTCAGCGCATAGAGGTTATCTACACTGGGCAGGCTCTGCCCCCGCTGCCATTTGTAGATGGCCTGTGGCTCCTCGAATCCGAAATACTGCTGGAGATCTCGAACCGTCAGACCACGGTCTTTTCGAAGTCGGCAGATATTTGCTCCGGTAGCCACAGGATCGATCACAGGAAACCGAATCACGGACATATGGATCGCCTCCATTCAGTAGGATGATTTCCGCCGCAACGGAATATTAAAATATAACCGATATACTCTGGAATAGCAAGCGATCCTCTGCATTTGTAATGAGATTGTCATAAAGGAGAGCACCATTGGGAGATACACTTTTCTACCAGTACATTGACAGGCTATCTCTGTTCTATAACTATTTCGCATTCCTGGACACGGATGCTTATCTGGCTGATCAGCTTTTCATCAAGCATCAGGTGCGGGTGCACTTCTGCGAGGAATATGTACGGGGTGACTCTCCGTACCGTGTGATCTTCTGCCATGTGCGGAAACGGGATCGGGCGCGGTTCCAGGCAGCTCTGGAAGAGTTGCCGAAAAAGATGATGTTGCTGGGCTATATAGACTATTTGGATGTATGCCGTGCGCTTTGGGGCGAATGCCAACAGCAGAGAAAAGAGGAGGCGAATTCCCGTGAAGCAGTTGATTCCATTGGACAAGCGCAGTAAGAAGGCCAAACGGGAATATCACGCAAAACAGCGAGGGTCTTGGAACGGAGTCAATCCTGTCACCCGGATCGTTCAGAGTAGAAAGGCCTATGACAGAGCAAGAGTTAAACAATCGGATCGCCGAGATCCTAGAATCGACTAAAGCGGAGAATGGCTGCGGGCGTCGTACCGGTCGCCAATACCGACGTTCACAAAGTATCAGGCATTCAGATCACCTTCTGTTTCTCATTCAGCACAGCGGTTACGCGCCGAATATGGGTTATATAATAGGGGACTATGAGAGAATAACGACCTTGCTTCACTCGGGTCTGCACATTCAGTATATGAAGTCCAGCAACCGGCAGCAGTATCTGAAGCGGAAAGGGAATCGAAAAGTCCGGAAATATCGCTGTCTACCAAAGAAAGGGAACCAGTATCGTAAGGTATTTGACTACTGGTGGGAGCTCTATTGAACTACAAAGAGGCGTCGGCTCAGTAATTAAATATCGAGCAGGCGCCGTTTTGCATTGTGGAATTCAGCACTTAATCGATGTGACTATCCCGCCGTTCCAACAACACTTGTATTCTTAGTTCTTCATCTTGACTTGGTAACTGGTCTTGGTGACTTCTCGATGCGTTGCAGATACTTTTCCAAGTGAGCCATAGAAAACTGTACTTTCCCGCCCGGGCAGCGTTGATAGTATCCTATCAATCTTCTGGCGCGCAGTTCATCCAGCTTTCGAACTGTAATGCCGAGCATAGCGGCAGCCTCACTTCGGGAGTATAATTCCATGGTGTTCACATCCTTCTTTGGAGAAAATTGCCCCTCATTATAACAGTAGAAAACAGAGGGTAAAGTTCACCCCCCATAGCACAACAAAGCCTCAAATTCGCGGTTTGTACCGGACTATAAATTACCTGACTGACACAAGGACAACGGGCCGAGAGTGAAAAGTTCCAGAGCCAATCTCCTTTACATTTGCTGTATCTTGTCTTCGAGCAATGGTAGAGCGCCATATCGTTCTTGTGCTTACCCTGCCTCTGGATTATCGAAAGTAGCGTCCCATTCCTTGGCTGCGCTCCTTCAACCGGCTATGGGAGGTCTACAACCGGCAAGTGGGGGACATCATCGAAATGGAAAGGCAAGGAAAAAGTTGCTCGTAGTCCTTCTCGCAGAATCGCTCCCAATCGGGCGGGTGGAGAAAGACCCCGTTAAGCTGCAAGTGGTCTATGGCCTGGGGGCAGATGCAGGCAGGGCCTCCCTCGATCTTTTGAAATATGAGCTGCTGAAAGCAGAACAAGTTTTTCATCGAGCAAACGCACTTCCAACAGGCGGACAGCCTGCACGGAAGTGCGTTTGCTTTTTCACACATAACGGCCAATACTTCGGTTCAAACACACGAGATTTTATCACTTGACCTTGTGGAAAAGATATCACAACACAACATGAAACGGTTTGATAATCAATTCTATCTCTCAAAAAACCGGAATTCCACATTTCAATTTCTTCATAACATTTTGAAGCCTTTTCGTAACTGGAGCAGAAGTGCGCAAATTGCCTCGAAAAGTTCTGAAAATCGAAAATCTCCGTAACCTCATTTGTAACCTCAAACTTCGGCCAAACAGTTTTTCCAAAATCGTTTTTTTGTTCCGAATCTACAACACGGCGGGCCATATCGTTGATAGCTTCTCGGTAGGCCACAAAAAACTGCTCTGCTCCGCCTGGGCCAAGTTGAAAGACTACATGGGTAGCGATAGCGGCAGCATCCTGTCCCAGCTGAAGGAGCATGTCCATAGAAGTATGAAGGCGAGCCTGATAGCGTGCTTTAGCGGCGGCTTCAATGCGGGCAAGCATGGCGTTAGGTTTGGGCATTGGCCGCGCCTCCGATGATCTCGTCAAGGGTGACGGTTTCGCTGGGACGAAGAGATGGAAACAATGCTGTATCTAACGTTGCCATAACAAATTTGGTGTTCAATACCTTAACTTGCGGATCGCATTCATCAAGGCTGTCTGCCTCTGGGTACAACACCTTAATCGCCTTCGCCCTCTCCACCTCCTTCTGGGTGAAGCGGGGCTTGTCGTCTAAATTCCACTAGTGCACCCATTTAAGAGAGCAAATACCCCTCTGATAAATTGGGACAAGTCTGCTCACACGGCTTGTCTGTGTGGGATTTCCTGTATTGATAACACCGCTCTTGGATCTCTCCAAGCGTTCAGTCCTTCAATGGCTTGCCCATGTTGGCCTCCTTTTTAACCGTGTCGGTTTCGACCACTTTATCGTCCTCCACCACCTCGTACCCCATCAGGCGAGCGGCTTCGTGGGGGCGGGCATTGATAAATTCCTTACAATACGGGTGTTCACTATGTATTGGACAGTCAAAGCAATGAATCCCACTACAGAATCCTGTCCCTGGTGCACCTTCAGTAACATCAAAAACCTTCCCCGTCTAAGGGTTCCGAAACTTCATGGTGGCCTCCTTCTTGGCGCACAGCTTGCACATCCTAGTCCCATCCGGCCTGTCCTGAGTTAACCAGTCTGGGCGAATCCACTTCCCGCAAACAGTATTGACAAATCCGCCCCATCCCTTTTCGCGGGATTCATCTATGATGTGAGTGATTTTCTTTTCAGTCGTTCCGTACATAGTTGTCCTCCTTGTCCATGCGAGCGCCGCAGTTGGGGCACCAACCTGAAAGAATCTCAATCACCTCTCCATTTTCCTCGTAATTGAAAGCTTGCCCTTTGCACTCGGAACAGTAGTGGAACCCTTTATCGGCCCCATCGTATTCCGCCCATCTCCATGCCTCACCGGTGCAACGTCGGCGGCGGGGAGAGAAGTAATATCCTTGACAATGTACAATCGCTCATTTACGCCAGGATAGTACTGCTCAAGTACGTTCATTACGGCCGTCCTCTCGATGTACACCTTCATTCCTGCTCCCTCATCTTTCTCAGCTTCCGCAATGTCCATACAAAGAGGCCTCATTCTGATGATGGAAACGCTCTTTGAACTTTTTCCATCAACTCTTCAGGCTTATTGTATACCAAATGCGTGTATATGTCGAGGGTGATTGATGCCCGCTCATGGCCGGCCAAATACTGAACTGTTTTGACATCGGCACCGGAAAGCAATAGGTTTGTGATGTACGTATGTCGCAAAATGTGCGGGGTGACTTTGAAATCAATCGTATATTTTACCTTTGGATTGTTTTGAGCCTGTTCTCCCAATTTGGCTTCAAACGAGTATAGTTCCTTTTTACCATTACGGTACCGATAGTAGGATTTGTTGCCTACTGTCCGATTCCGCACATAGTCCCACATGCTCCTAAACTGTGTCTCGGTATAAGGAGTGTTATCCTCATTTCCTATGACGTAGCAGGACTTGGAACTTGCCTTAGCCTCCTGCAGGCACTGTACCAGCTGTGGCGGAATAGGGATCACGCGCCTGCTCGCCTTAGTTTTTAGGCGCTCTTCAACAACTGGACGATTGTGGACAAACCGGCAGGCCCTTTTTACAAGGATTGAAGGTGTCCCTGTCAACCGGACACAGTCCCACTTGAGGCCAAGGATTTCCTCGCGGCGAAGGCCGGAGTATAAGCCTATCATACAAAAGACATAGGCCCTTGTGCCCTTGACCGCCTCAATAAGGGTAGTCATCTGTTCATTCGTAAGAGCTTGACGTTCCACTGGATCACGACCTCCTGCGTGCATTTTGGGGCATGGATTTTCAGAGATAAGCTTATTGTCATAGGCATTTGTGAACATTTGCTTTGCAAGCATATAGGTTTTATCATGGACTGACTTGCTAAAATTGGCCACTTCTTTCATCATTCGTGTGATGTCATCTGGCAACACATCGCGCATTCGAAGTCCCTTCATTGATGGCTTGATATGCCTATTGATGATGCTCTTATAATCCTCAAAAGTACCGTAGGTCAGATGTCCTTCCTGAAGGGCAATCCAGTAATCTGCATATACCAATTATTTTTAATCCTTGGATTAAAAGATTTATCCTCTTACAGATTCACATTTCCGTTTCAATTTAAACAAGTATTTCTTCAGCAGAAAATCACCAGCAGGAAACCCTCGATAAGGTCCGAGAGCTACTTTCGCGGGGATCTGCCCCGTCCGGAAAAGAAGAAAGCAGGGAGCTAAAAAAGCTCCCTGCTTTTATTTTATCCCCCGGACCTGTACCCCATATGTACCACGCAAGACAGCAAAAAGTGTATATAATCGTGCAAAATGGTGTAAACGCAACGCACACAGCGGAAAAGGAAAAAGCCTTAGAGCCGTTATGGCTTTGAGGTTTTCCTACAGTCGGAATGTAATTATAGGGCTTAAATGTATCAACGGTTTTCAGGTCATCAGCAAAAAGTTCTTTTATCTTTGCTTGGGCTTAATAGCCAAAGCAATTAGGGCAATCAACTGTAAAACAGGATAACCAATATAGTTTTTAGAAATATCTAAATTTTAGCAGTTCTCTCCAAAGCACCCCGAAGACGATATTGAACCGCCCCAAATTATGCGGACAGCACAAAAAAGAACCCTGGCAGGAAAAATCAAGTTTTAAGCGGAGAGGCGTCGCATCGGCGGCGCCTCTCCAGTCTTTAACTGGATACGCTCGTGGCTGTAAAAGCGGATATAGCGGTCAATCATCTCATTGACCTCGCGTAATGAGGCCGGTTTATGGCGGCAGATACACTCAGTCTTGAGGATGGAAAAGAAATTTTCCGCCATGGCGTTTCATACGGATTTCCTCGTCTTGATATGGACGGTGTAATGCCGTATGCTTGGGCCAGGTTGAAGTACGCCTGAGAGGTATACTGAAATCCCTGGTCGCTGTGGAGCTGCAACTCCGCGGAGGCTCTCTTTTTCTCCCTCTTCATGGCCAGGCGAATGGTGTCCCACACCAGGTTTACTGTCTGCTGTGTTTCGGTCTTGTAGGCGACGATTCTGTTGCCGTAGAGCTCCCGGATCATGGACAGATACAGTACGCCCTGCCTGGCGTGGATGCAGGAGATGTCCGTTACCCATTTGCTGTTGGGTTTGTCCGCGTGAAACTCCCTGTTAGGCAGATTTTTGTACTTGTGGACCTGCTGCCCCATCTGCTGCCACTTTCTGCGCCGGCGGATATCAGACAGCAGATCATGCTTCTTCATGATCCGCAGCACGGTTTTGGGATTACAGAAGATATTCCGGCTTTTCGGCCATGGCCACATCCGCCGGTAGCCATAGGTGCGGAAGCTGCGCTTTCTCTGCTCGGCAATGATTTTTGCAAGAGCTGTGTCCTTCCCCGGTCTGCCAAGGCACTGGACAAACTCATAATAGCCGCTCCTGAATACTTCAAAGAATTTGCACATAACTGTTACTGGATACTCTGCTCTGTGCCGATAGATGATGTGGCATTTTACCCTCGGCATCACTTCCTTCCCATGAATCGCAGAAAATCCCGCAGCAGCTTGTTTTCCATGCGCAGCTACCGGATCTCATTGGCCTGCTCCGCTGCAATATCTCTCGGCAAGGCGTCTTTCCTTGGCCGTCCTTTGGGCCGAGAAAGGATCCCTGATTCCTGTTTTCGTTTTTTCCTGCGTTCTCGTGCCAGCAAATGTTTCACCACATATTTATTAAAAATCTATAATATGACGCTACTTCCCGCTGCGCCTTCCCCTCTGCCAGCATAGCTTTGATTTCAGGCAGCACTACCTGTATATGTGTATGATTTCGTTTGCTCACAGCAATACCCCCTGATGTAGTCTGTTTTCCTACATCAGGGGGTTTTTGTCACTGCCCGTTTTTTCTGGACCTGCTCACATATTTTTCGAGGTGCTTTTCTATAATCCCAACTTTCTCCTGTATTTCTGGCCTTTTTGGCTCATGGAAGCATATGCCTCTGGCGCAATTGACAACACGAAATTGAATGAGGAGTTGCTTTATTATATAGGGCAGACAGAGAAGAGCAAAAATTTTATCAGTTCCAAATCATATTTTTCAGAAGATTCTCGGAATAGTCTAAAAGCTTCGAGTAATAATCTATTTCTTCAAGGATTCCTTGGTGATACCATTTCAATAACCAAAACCCGGATTCAACTTTTGTGAGCATGGAAACTTGATTCCCCTTTCGTATTCATAGGAATGCAGGGACCCTAAAAACTCGTAATTTTTACAACATGTAAACCAACATATAAAAGATTTTGGAAAAGAGGAGAGGATCAAAAATGAAAAAACTAAACGTTGCTGTTGTCGGATTAAGCTTTGGACTGGAATTTGTTCCGATTTATCTGGAACACCCCGATGTAGAGAAAGTTTATCTTGTGGATACGGACGCATCTTTACTGCACGTTGCACAAAATCGGTATGGAATCCCGGAAGAGAACTGTACATGCGAAATCCAGGAAGTTTTGGATGACCCAGACATTGACGCGGTGCACCTTGTCACGCCACCAGCAACGCATGCACCGCTCTCAATTCGAGTGCTGAAAGCCGGGAAGCATTGCGGATGTACGATCCCAATGGGGTTATCTTTGGATGAATTGAATGCGGTCATTGCAGCGCGCAAGGAATCCAATAAAAATTATATGTTTATGGAGACTACGGTTTTTCAGAGGGAATTTTTATATGTGAAGCAGCTGCATGAAAAGGGCGAGTTGGGGCGCATACAGTATATGACGTGCGCCCATTATCAGGATATGGAAGGCTGGCCTTCCTACTGGAATGGCTTTCCTCCTCTTATGCATCCCACGCATGCAGTAGCACCCTGCCTGATGCTGGCGGGACATTTGCCCAAACGTGTGTATGGACGAGGTTCCGGGAAAATCCGGGATGAGTTAGTTGCGCAGTATAATTCTCCGTTTGCATTCGAAAGTGCGCTGATTGAACTTGAAAACAGTGATTTGACGATAGAAATGGAGCGCTTTTTGTATGGCGTTGCCCGCAGTTATTCTGAATGTTTTCGCATCTATGGTGAGAAGAAGAGCTTTGAGTGGCAACAGTTAGCGAGTGAATCTCCAGTTTTCTATACGAGAACAGGGGCGCTTCGTGAGGTGGAAACTTATAAATTAGATGGAGACCCGGAACGGTTTTTCCGCGGCAGTGAAATTAAAGAAGAACGGGTGGAGATCCCTGATTTCGCAGACCGGTTGCCGAAAGAAATTGCCCATTTTACGAGACAGACGGTTTATAACGACAAAAACACGCATTTATCCTTTAAGCAAGGAGGCGGGCATGGTGGATCTCATCCACACTTAGTGCATGAATTCGTAAGATCCATCATAGAGGAGCGTCCCTGCGTACCGGATGACATCATGGGAGCGTATTGGACCGGCGTTGGAATTTGTGCCCATCAGTCTGCTATGCAGGGCGGTAAGGTTATAGATATTCCTGCTTTCGGATGACGCTTGATTTAGAAT
>OJPN01002363.1_pt1 | contig 11240 bp, 10 predicted proteins | sample 1598511 | NCBI WGS metagenome assembly OJPN01 (sample SAMN03922485, study PRJEB24848) | human gut metagenome | isolation source: stool sample | host: Homo sapiens | place: Germany | collected 2011-05
GCCGGGCAGTGGCTCGTTCTGTTTTTCCTGACCTTCGTCCTGGCCTGTCCGGCCATCAGCATGGCGGCCGATGCCGCCGCTACGGCTCCTGCCGCCCAGACGAACGTCGTCACCGTAGCCGATGCCCAGGATACGGCCGTGACGCCTTCGCCGGTGGCCGCCACCACGGGCGACGTGCAGACCGCCCAGGTCGTGGACAACCATCCGTGGTGGTTCTGGCCTGTGGCGCTGCTTTTCTTCTGCTTCATCCTCGGCATCATCGCCGTTATGGCCGGCGTGGGCGGCGGCGTGCTCTTCGTGCCGCTGGTCTCGGGCTTCTTCCCCTTCCATCTGGACTTCGTCCGCGGCGCGGGCCTGCTGGTGGCCCTGGCCGGTGCCCTGGCTGCCGGTCCCGGTCTGCTGCGCCGTAACTTCGCCAACCTGCGTCTGGCCCTGCCCGTGGCCCTCATCGCCTCGGCCTGCTCCATCGTGGGCGCCATGCTGGGCCTGGCCCTGCCCACCGACATCATCCAGACCTGCCTTGGCGTGACCATCCTGGGCATCGCCGTGCTGCTCTTCTTCTCCAAGAACTCCGTGCGTCCCGTGGTCAACAAGCAGGACGCCGTGGGCCTGGCCCTGGGCATGAACGGTGTGTTCCTTGAGCCCAGCACCGGTGAAGTGGTGGACTGGAAGACCCACCGCACTCTGGCCGGTCTGCTGCTGTTCATCGTCATCGGCATCATGGCCGGTATGTTCGGCCTGGGCGCCGGCTGGGCCAACGTGCCCGTGCTCAACCTGCTCATGGGCGTGCCGCTGAAGGTCAGCGTGGGTACCTCCAAGTTCCTGCTCTCCATCACCGATACTTCCGCCGCCTGGGTCTACCTGAACCAGGGCTGCGTGATCCCGCTGATGGCCATCCCGTCCATCGTGGGCCTGATGCTCGGTTCCGTGGTGGGTGTGCGCCTGCTGGCCAAGGCCAAGCCCAAGTTCATCCGTATCATGGTCATCGCCGTGCTGTTTTTCTCTGGCGCCAAGGCGCTGCTGAAGGGCCTGGGCTGGTAAGCTGCCGGGCATGAAGGAGACAGAAAAATGAACAAGAATGACATCCAGGCTTCGCCCGCGCAATTGCGCTATGCCGATACTCTGTTCTATGGTTCCCTCATCGGTTTCGTGATCATGCTCATCACCTACGTCCTGTACGTGACGGGCATCCTCACCCCGCAGATCCCCCTGGACGACCTGCCGCGCCTGTGGACCGGCAGCGCCGCCGATTACCGTGCCGCCGGCAGCATCCCGCAGGGCTGGGGCTGGCTGGCCCTCATCGGCAAGGGCGACATCTGCAACTTTGTGGGCATCATCATCCTGGCGGGCCTGACCATCGTCTGCTTCGCCCAGCTGGCGCTTTCCCTGGGGCGTCGCAAGCAGTGGCTGCTGTGCGTCATCGCCATCCTCGAAGTGCTGGTGCTGGTGCTGGCCGCCTCCGGCATCCTGGTGGGCGGCGGGCATTAGGCCGACGGAGCACAGGCCGCGCCGTTCCTGCGCGGGAGGTCGCATGTTTTCTGCAATCAAAGCGTATTTCGGGCATCTGCTGGAAGTGCCGGACGCCGTATCACCAGCGCGTTACCGCTCACTGCGGCGCATCATGACCATCCTGATGGTCACGGTGTCGGTAACGCCGCTGCTGATCCTCACCGGTATCAACCACGCCCAGTACATGAGCACCCTGGAACGGGAGATGGAGAACCCGCTCTACGCCATGGTGCGCAAATCGCAGGCCTCGATGGAGCTTTTCCTCGGCGAGCGGGCCTCCACCGTCAGTCTGATCGCCCATGCCTACAGCTTTGACGACCTGACCAACGAGCAGACCCTCAACCGCGTCTTCCTGGCGCTCAAGAGCGAGTTCCAGGGCTTCGTGGACATGGGCCTGGTGGATGTGAACGGGCGGCAGGTGGCCTATGTGGGCCCCTACAAGCTCAAGGACGCCGACTACGCCGGACAGCCCTGGCTCAGCGAGGCCCAGGTCAAGGGCCGCTACATCAGCGACGTCTTCCTGGGGCTGCGCGGCTTCCCGCACATGGTCATCGCCGTGCACCGCATGGAAGAGAGCGGCCGGGAATGGACCCTGCGCGTGACCATCGACACCTCCCGGCTGGAACGCCTGGTGGCGGCCGTGGGCCTGATGCAGGATACCGACGCCTTTCTCTGTGACAGCCGGGGCGTGCTCCAGACCAACTCCCGTTTCTACGGCAAGGTGCTGGACAAGCTGCCCCTGACCTTGCCGCCCCAGTCCTTCGAGACCACGGTGCGGCCCTGGAAGGACGACAGCGGACAGGATCTCATGGTGGCCTATACCAGCCTGGCGGGCACGGACTTCATGCTCCTGGCCGTCAAGCCCACCCTGGACATCTACAAACCCTGGACGGCCCTGCGCAGCGAGCTGCTGCTGGTCTTCTGCGGCGGCATCGCCATCATCGTGCTGGTCTCGCACCTGCTGATGAAGCATCTGGTGGGACGCCTGCAGGCCAGCGACGAACGCCGCGTGGCGGTCTTCGCCCAGATGGAACACAACCAGAAGCTCTCCTCCATCGGCCGGCTGGCAGCCGGGGTGGCCCACGAGGTCAACAACCCCCTGGCCGTCATCAACGAAAAGGCGGGCCTTGGTCTCGACCTGTTGCACATGAGTGGCAACTTCGAGCGCAAGGACAGGCTCATCAGCCTGCTGGAGGCCATCGAGAGCACCGTGGAACGTGCCCGCGGCATCACCCACCGTCTGCTGGGCTTTGCCCGGCGCATGGAGGCCAACCGCCAGGAACTGAGCGTGCCCGAAGTGCTGACCGAGACCATGGGCTTTCTGGAACGCGGCGCCAAGAACCGCGGCGTGACCATCGGCACGGACTTTGCCGAAGGCCTGCCGGACATCGTGTCCGACCGCGGCCAGCTGCAGCAGGTCTTCCTCAACATCATGGGCAATGCCCTGGATGCGGTGCCTGACGGCGGCAAGGTGGACATCGCCTGCAGCCGGATGGCCGACGGCGGGCTGCTGGTGCGCGTCACCGACAACGGCAAGGGGATGAGCCCGGAAGTGATCAAGCACATCTTCGAGCCCTTCTATTCCACCAAGAAGGAGAAGGGCAACGGTCTGGGCATGTTTATCACCTACGGTATCGTGCGCCGTCTCGGCGGCGAGATCACCGTGGACAGCACCGAAGGCAAGGGCACGACGGTCAGCATCACGCTGCCGCTTACACCGCCGGAACGTCCTGTGGAGGCTTGAGATGGCACTGCGTGTATTGTTGGCCGATGATGAGAAGGAATTCGTGGAGACCCTGGCCGAGCGTCTGGATCTGCGCGGTATCGAAGTACGGGTGGCCCTGGACGGCAAGGCGGCCCTGACCACCCTGGACGAGATGGCGGCCGCGGAGGCCCTGCCCGACGTGATGGTGGTGGACCTGCTCATGCCCGGCATGACCGGGGACGCCGTCCTCCAGCAGGTGCGCCAGAAGTACCCCGGCCTGCCGGTCATCGTGCTCACGGGGCATGACTCCGTGGACGATTCCGGCGACAGCCCCGTGGCCAGTGCCTTCGCCTGCCTGACCAAGCCGCTGAGCCTGGGCATGTTCCTGGAAACGCTGGAAGCCGCGGCCCGTTCCGGCGGCACCGGCAGCGACAAGGCCAGGGGGGCGTAGCATGACCGATTCGCAATGCATGGGACGTCTGCTGGCTTCGGCCACGCACGACATGCGCAACGTGCTGGCCGTGATCCGCGAATCCGCCGGACTGGCGCAGGATATGGTGCAGCTGGCCGCCGGGGCCGACAAGCCCGCCGACCCGCGCGTCATCAAGGCCCTGAAGGAAGCCCAGCAGCAGATCCTGCGGGGCGCGGCCCTGGCCGAGTGCATGGAGTACCTGGCCCAGGTCAGCCATAGCGAGAACGAGAACGCGCCCTGCGACCTGGCGCGTGTGGCCAGCACCTTCTGTCTCATGGCGGCCCGCCGGGCCCGCGCCGTGCAGATGGTGCTGGAATCTGCCGACAGCGAAGAACCCGTATGGTCCGCCGTGCCCGCCCTGGCGGTGCTGCGTGCCTTGCTGGACATCTTCGACCTGTGCGCCTCCGTGGGCGGGCAGGTGAAGCTCCGCTTTTCCGCCGGTCGCCAGAACAAGGTGGAAGGCATCATCATCGAAGTTTGCGACGGCGCCAATCGCGACATGGCCCTGGCGGCCCTGACGGGCAGCCCCCTGCTCAACGCCCGGCCCCGGCCCGGCTGGCAGGCCCTGCTGATGCCCTGGCGCGATCCGGCACAGCGCTTTTTCCTCTCCATTTCCGCCTGCGGGAGTGAAGACTAGAACGACATTTTTCCCGGCATCACCGGGTGAAGGAGAATGGCATGAGCAAGGAAGAGATCAAGATTCTGCTGGTAGACGACGAAAAACAGTTTGTGGACACGCTTGCCGAGCGCCTTGCCATGCGCGGTTTTTCAGCGCGCGTGGCCTATGACGGCCCGCAGGCCCTCAAAGCCGTTGAAGAGCCCACCGACGTCATCGTCCTGGACCTGCGCATGCCCGGCATGGACGGTTTCGAAGTGCTGCGCAGCGTCAAGAAGAGCAACCCCCAGGTGCAGGTCATCATCCTGACCGGTCACGGCGGTGATGCCGAAGAACAGACGGCCTACCGCATGGGCGCCTACAACTTCCTCAAGAAACCCATGGACATCGACGAGCTGCTGAACAGCATCCGCATGGCCTACCGCGACAAGGTGGAGAACGCCATGGTGGCCGTCAGCCTGGCCGAAGGCGGCGATTTCGACGCCGCCCAGGATGTCCTCAACGAAAAAGACCTCCTGGCCGAGCACAAGCTTTAGGCCGCCATTGCCCCTGTCCGGCGGCATCACCGCCGGACAGGAAAGATCCCGCACGCTCCGGGCGTGCATCATGTTGACGCATTGTCGCAAGGGGGAAAGACGTCATGCGTGTACTCATCGTCGACGACGAACAGGCCTTTGCCGAACCGCTGGCACAGCGCCTGGAGCTGCGCGGTATCGAGGCTGCCGTGGCCGGCGATGCGGAAACGGCCCTGGGCATGCTCTCCCGGCAGGAATGGGATCTGGTCTTTCTGGATGTCTGCCTGCCGGGCATGGACGGCGTCTCCCTGCTCAAGCTCCTGCAGGAACATGAACCGCGTCCCGATGTGGTCATGCTCTCCGGCGCCACGGAGATGAGCCAGGCGGTCAAGGCCATGCGGCGCGGCGCGCTCAACTGGCTTGCCAAGCCCGTCTCGCTGGATGCGGTGCTGGAAGAATGCCGCAAGGCCCGGGAGCGGGCCGAATCCCGGCGCCAGGCCCGGCGTCTGGCCGAAGAGGCCCGCCTGCGCAGTCTGGGCCGCATCGCCGAAGGCGTGGCCCACGAAGTCAACAACCCCCTGAACATCATCGTCCAGGCCGCGGGCCTCATGGGCGACAGCCTGGACAGCCCCGAGGCCGAGGCCCTGCCCGACATCGAGGACCTGCGCGAGTCCCTCAAGGCCATCGTGACCCAGAGCATGCGCGTGCGCGAGATCACCCGCAAGCTGCTCATGGCCGGTGTGGGCCTGGACCCCCGCAGCGCGCCCATGGACGTGCAGGCCGTGGTCTCCCGTGTCCTGACCCTGCTGCAGGGCCGCATGGACAGCCTCAAGGTGACCTGCCGGCTGCACTTCCCGCCGGAATGGGGCGAGGACGCGCCCCGTCCCCTGGGCTCCGCGCTGGAGCTGGAACAGATCTGCCTGCATCTGGTGGAGAACGCCCTGGACGCCATGCCCGAGGGCGGCACGCTGGACATCGGCGCCCGGCTGTTGCCCGCCGATGACGACGGCACCACCTGGTACGAGCTTTCGGTGGCCGACAGCGGTACCGGTATCGCTGACGACATCATGCCCCATATCTTCGAGCCCTTCTTCACCACCCACCGTCAGGCGGGCCGGGCCGCAGGCCTGGGCCTTTCCGTGGCCACGGGCCTTGCCCATGGTCGCGGCGGCCAGATCACGGCGGCCAACCGTCCCAAAGGCGGGGCCCTGTTCCGCCTGCTGCTGCCCCTGCCCGTCAGCGAGAGCCGGAGCGAGGGCAACGAGTGAGTGCCTCCCGCACCGCATTTTTCCCAAAGGCCCCCTCTCCGGGCCACGGCCGCTCCGGCGGCCCCAGCGATCAGCCACACCCACACAGTCCCTGCAGGCCCTTCGGACCGGCAGGGACTGTTTTTTTACGACTGCCCGGCACGGCTTTCTGCCGCCCTGACGGCATCTGAAAAAACGCCTGTCATCCCGCTGTGTTGTCTGCCCGCATCCGGTCGATTCCGGCAAATGCGCCCGCGGGGCATTTTTTTCTTTTCAAACGGCCTCAAGGATGCTACACAAGCGCAGCGTGTGGCGCTCACCCCGCTTTGAGGGGCCTTTTTTCCATCCCGTTTCTCCGTGCGCCATGCCCGCCGCCCCGTGCGGCCCCATTTCCGCAACAACGGCCCGTCATGGCCGAAGGGAGACCCATGTCCTCATTACCCTGCATCGTTCTGGTGGGACGCCCCAACGTGGGCAAGTCCACTCTGTTCAACCGCCTGATCCGCAGCAACCGCGCCATCACCCATGACCGTCCCGGCGTGACCCGCGACCGCATGGAAGGTGTGGTCCGCCGCAAGGGCCATCCTGATTTCGGCATCGTGGATACCGGCGGCATCACCCTGGATGCCCATGCCATGGTCACCGAAGGCCCCGAAGGCATCCGCGGCTTCGAGTCCGACATCCTGCGCCAGGCCGAGGCGGCCATGAAAGACGCCTGTGCCGTGGCCTTCGTGGTGGACGGCCGTGACGGCCTGCTGCCCCTGGACGAATATCTGGCGGCCCACATCCGCCGCATGGGCCTGCCCACCCTTTGCGTGGTCAACAAGGTGGACGGCCTGGAAAAGGAAGACGAGCTGCTGGCCGAGTTCCACAGCCTGGGCTTCCCCCTGCTGCCGGTCTCGGCCGAGCACGGGCACAACATCCGCGCCCTTACCGAAGAACTGGCCGACCTGCTGCCCGATGATTACGAGGCCGAACACGAGCCCCCGGCCCTGCGCCTGGCCATGCTGGGCCGCCCCAATGCGGGCAAGTCCTCCATGATCAACGCCCTGGCCGGTGAGGAACGCATGATCGTCTCCGACGTGGCCGGCACCACCCGCGACAGCGTGGACGTGCGCTTCGAGCGCGACGGCCAGGATTACGTCTTTGTGGATACCGCCGGGGTGCGCCGCCGTACCAAGATCACGGACATCGTGGAAAAGTACTCCGTCAACGCGGCCCTCAAGTCCACCACCAAGGCCGACGTGACCCTGCTGACCCTGGACGCCACCGAAGGCGTGAGCCAGCAGGACAAGCGCCTCATGGATCTGCTGGATACCCGCAAGATCCCCTTCATGGTGCTGGTCAACAAGTGCGACCTGGTGCCCGCCGGTCAGCTCAAGCAGCTGCTGCAGAACGTGAGCGAGATGCTGGCCTTCTGCAAGCATGTGCCCATCCTCACGGTCTCGGCCCTCAAGGGCACGGGCCTGAACAAGATCCTGCCCATGGCCCGCAAGATCCATGAGGAGTGCGCCATCCGCGTGCCCACCGGCCAGCTCAACCGTGCCATGGAAGAAGTGCTGACCCGCCACCAGCCCCCGGTGGTCAAGCGCGTGCGCGCCAAGTTCTTCTATCTGACCCAGGCCGAGTCCCAGCCGCCGACCTTCGTCTTTTTCGTCAGTGACGCCGACCGCGTGCCGGAAAGCTATGCCCGCTATCTGGAACGCGCCCTGCGCCGCATCTTCGGCATCACGCATGCGCCCATGCGCCTGCACCTGCGTTCCAGCCACAAGAAATCACAGTAGATATGTGGCCGTGCGGGGGAGATGGATTTGTGTGTCCATCCGGCAAACCGCATTGACAGGAATCAGATAAAGATGCAATAGAAAGGGCTTATACTGCCGCAAGGTAGACGTCGCTTTGCTGTTGTGCGACGCCCGGCAGTGCATGGAGTCTCTCAAGGAGGGAGAAAATGAAAAAGTGCATGACCTGGCTCATGGCCGCGCTGTGCAGCGTTGCCGTTGCGGCTCCTGCCATGGCCGCCGACACCATCAAAATCGGCGTGCAGGGCGCCCATTCCGGCGACCTGGCCTCGTACGGCGTCCCCAGCCTCAATGCCGCCAAGATCGTCATTGAAGAAGCCAACGCCAAGGGCGGCGTGCTGGGCAAGAAGATCGAACTGGTGTCCCAGGACGACCAGTGTAAGCCCGAACTGGCCACCAACGCCGCGACCAAGCTGATCTCCGACAAGGTCGTGGCCATCATGGGCCCCATCTGCTCCGGCGCCACCAACGCCTCCCTGCCCATGTATGAAAGCGCCAACATCATCAGCATCTCCCCCACGGCCACCACGCCTGCCCTGACCCTGGAAGGCAAGCACCCCCTGTTCCTGCGCACCGTGGCCAACGACAATGCCCAGGCCCAGCTGACCAGCAGCTACATCATCGAAGTGCTGAAGGCCAAGAAGGTCGCCTACCTGCATGACAACGGCGAATACGGCAAGGGCTTTGCCCAGCAGAACCGCGGCATCCTCGAAAAGGCCGGTGTCGAGACCGTCCTGTTCGAAGCCGTGACCCCCGACGCCGTGGACTTCTCCGCCGTGGTGCGCAAGCTGCGCCGCGCCAAGGCCGACGTCCTGATCTTCGGCGGCTACCAGAACACCGCCTCCAAGCTGGTGCAGCAGATGCGCCGCGACCGCGTCAAGACCCCCCTCATCGGTCCTGACGGCGTGAAGGACGAGACCTTCCTCAAGATGACCGGCAAGGACAGCGAAGGCGTCATGGCCTCCTATCCCAAGGATACCAGTACCCTGGCCATGTACAAGCACGCCCGCGAAGCCCACGTCAAGCAGTTCGGCAGCGAGCCCGGCTTCGGTTACTACAACGCCTATGCCGCCACCCAGGCCCTCATCAAGGCCATCGAAGTGGCCGGCAGCACCGAGACCGACAAGATCATGGCCGCTCTGAAGAGCACCGAAGTGGACACCCCTCTGGGCAAGATGTCCTTCAACAAGGCCGGTGACGCCACCGGTCTGGGCCTGTCCGTCTACGTGGTGAAGGACGGCAAGTTCGTCGAAAGCGACCACAGCATCACTCTGCATTAATAGGATACTATGGCGCACGGGCGCGGAGGCATGGCCTCCGCGCCCTCTTGCCCGCTGCGCCCGGGTAAACCGCAGCCCCTGTAACGGCATGGACTTCCAGTACTTTATCGAACTTTTCTTCGGCGGCCTCACACGCGGCAGCATCTATGCCCTCATCGCCCTGGGCTATACGCTGGTGTACGGCATCATCGAACTGATCAACTTCGCACACGGCGAAATCTACATGCTGGGCGCCTTCACGGCCCTGCTGGTAGCCGGTGTGCTAGGCATCGTCGGTTTCCCCGCCGGAGGCATCCTCATCGTTGCGGCCCTCGCGGCCGTGGTCTGGAGCGCGGCCTACGGCTATACTCTGGAAAAGGTGGCCTACAAACCCCTGCGCGGCGCCCCGCGTCTGTCGCCCCTCATTTCGGCCATCGGCATGTCCATCTTCCTACAGAACTATGTGCTGCTGGCGCAGACCTCTGACTATGTCCCCTTCCCCCGCCTGCTGCCGGAGATGGAGTTTCTGGATTACCTGGGCAACATCATGGGCCCCAGTGATTTCCTGATCCTCGTCACCAGCACGCTGGCCATGGTCTCCCTGAGCCTGTTCATCCGCTATACCCGCATGGGCAAGGCCATGCGCGCCACCGCGCAGAACCGCAAGATGGCCCTGCTGCTGGGCATCAATGCCGACCGCATCATCTCGCTTACCTTCATCGTCGGCTCGGCCCTGGCGGCCCTGGGCGGCGTGCTCATCGCCTCCCACATGGGACAGGTCAACTTCGGCATCGGCTTCCTGGCCGGCCTCAAGGCCTTCACGGCCGCGGTGCTCGGCGGCATCGGTTCCATCCCCGGTGCCATGGTGGGCGGCCTTGTGCTGGGTATCGCCGAGAGCATGACCACCGGCTACCTGTCGGGCAACTATGAGGATGCCCTGGCCTTTGCCCTGCTCATCCTCATCCTCATCTTCCGTCCCGACGGCATCCTCGGCAAAGCGAAAGTGCAGAAGGTGTAGCCAATCATGATGCAATATCTTACAAAAGCCCTTTTGGCTGCCTGTTGGTTCATGCTCCTGACCTTCCCGGTCATGGGCATCAAGCTCAACAGCGTTGACCAGACCGTGGAATGGCAGTTCGACAGGGTCATCCTGCTGGGCGTGGCCATCTTCTTCCTTTCCATGCTCTGGAACTGGTGTTTCAGCCGCAAGGCCCGCGGCATCCCGCTGATCCGCCTGCCCGAAGGCCTGGGCAAGGGCCTGCACAGCCTGGTCACCCTGCCCAACCGCAATACCACCACCCGTCTGACCAGCCTCGGCCTGCTGCTGGCCGTCATGATCGTCATGCCTCTGGTGAGCTCCTTCTACCAGACCAACATCATGATCTCGGCCATGCTCTATGTCATCCTGGCCCTGGGCCTGAACATCGCCGTGGGCATCGCCGGCCAGCTGGTGCTGGGCTATGTGGCCTTCTACGCCGTGGGCGCCTATTCCTACGCCCTGCTCAACCAGGCGTTCGGCCTGGGCTTCTGGGCCTGTCTGCCCGTGGGCGGCTTCATGGCCATCGTTTTCGGCCTGGCCCTGGGCTTCCCCGTGCTGCGCCTGCGCGGTGACTATCTGGCCATCGTGACCCTGGGCTTCGGCGAGATCGTGCGCCTGGTGCTGCTCAACTGGACCAGCCTCACCGGCGGTTCCGGCGGCATCAAGAACATCCCCGGTCCCTCCTTCTTCGGCCAGGAGCTGGAGATCGCCGCCAACACCATCTTCATCTACTATCTGGTGCTGCTGGCCGTGATCCTGACCATCATCGTCATCAGCCGCCTCAAGAACTCCCGTGTGGGCCTTGCCCTGCAGGCCCTGCGTGAAGACGAGATCGCCTGTGAGGCCATGGGCATCGACCTGGCCCGCGTCAAGCTCTCGGCCTTTGCCCTGAGCTCCTGCTGGGCCGGTTTCGCCGGCGTCATCTTTGCGGCCAAGACCACCTTCATCAACCCCGCCAGCTTCACCTTCATGGAATCGGCCATGATCCTCTCCATGGTGGTGCTGGGCGGCATGGGCTCCATCGTGGGCCTGTCTCTTATACACATCTGACGCTGCCGACGAAGGCTTAGGTGTAG
>OJPN01002369.1_pt1 | contig 11212 bp, 10 predicted proteins | sample 1598511 | NCBI WGS metagenome assembly OJPN01 (sample SAMN03922485, study PRJEB24848) | human gut metagenome | isolation source: stool sample | host: Homo sapiens | place: Germany | collected 2011-05
TGAGACGTCCCTTGCGGGGACGGACGGCGGCCGGACGGAAGGCCATAAAAAAAACGGCGTCGAAAGACGCCGTTTTTTGTTGTGCATGGGCTGTCCCCGGGCTGCGGGGGCAGAGGACCGTCCCTACTTCACGGTCACCAGCTCGTAATCCACGTTGCCGATGCCGATCTTCCGGGCATGCTCGATCTGGCTGCGCCAGTTGGTCTTGGGATGGATGTCGGTGAAGTGGTCGTTGTGCTCGTGAGCGCACTGGCCCAGCACGCTGGTGCTGATGGCGGGCACCACGGCGGCGTCGTTCTCGGCGTGGCAGTCGCAGTAGGGCGAGACCTGGTTGACGATGCTCACATGGAAGTGCGGGCGGTTCTGGATGACGGCCTTGGTGTATTCGGCCATGCGCTCGTTGAGGATGGTGCTCTCGGCGTCGAAGGCGTTGCTGATGGCGTCGAAGTTGCACACGCCGATGCAGCGGCCGCAGCCGGCGCACAGGTCATGGTCGATGCGGGCCTTGTGGTCCTCGCCGATGCTGATGGCCGACTGGGCGCAGTAGTGCGTACAGGTCTTGCAGCCGCGGCACTTTTCGGCGTCGATGCTGGGCTTGCCGATGCTGTGCATGGCCATCTTGCCCGCACGGCTGCCGCAGCCCATGCCGATGTTCTTGATGGCGCCGCCGAAGCCGGTCAGCTCGTGGCCCTTGAAGTGGGTCAGGCTGATGAAGATGTCGGCGTCCATGATGGCGCGGCCGATGAAGGCGCTCTGGAAGTGGTCACAGCCTTCCAGGGGCACTTCCATCTCGTCGGTGCCCTTGAGGCCGTCGGCGATGATCATCTGGCAGCCGGTGCTCAGGGGCGAGAAGCCGTTTTCCTGCGCGGCGGCCAGGTGTTCCAGGGCGTGCTTGCGGCGGCCCACATACAGGGTGTTGCAGTCGGTCAGGAAGGGGCGCCCGCCCAGGGAGGTCACTTTGTCGGCCACCATCTTGGCAAAGTTGGGACGCAGGAAGGACAGGTTGCCCGGCTCACCGAAATGGATCTTGATGGCCACGAACTTGCTGTCCATGTCGATGCTGTCGATGCCGGCCTTTTCGATCAGTTTTTTCAGCTTGTCCAGCAGGCCGGTGCCCACGGGGCAGCGCATGTCGGTGAAATAGACTTTGGAAGCGCTCATTGTCGTCTGTTCTCCAGCGTAGAGGTGTTGAGCGCCGCCCCGGAGGACGGCGCGGACGTTCGGATGTTACAGGCCGTACTGGCGGCCCAGGGAAAAGGCCTTGCCCAGCGGCTCGCCCACGCGGCAGTACTGTTTCTGACCGCCGTCGTAGAGCAGGGGATCGATGCGGTACATGTCGGGCTGGCCGCTTTCGTTGAGGCAGTCGGTCTCGATGCCCACGTTGAGGATGCGGCCCACGAACTGGGTATGGCTGCCCAGTTCCAGCGTGGCCTGCAGTTCGCATTCCAGCACCAGCGGGCACTCGTCCACATAGGGGGCATCCACCACCTTGCTGCGCACGGCGGTCAGGCCGGTGGCGGAGAATTTGTCCTCCCTGGCACCGGAGACCATGCCCGCAAAGTCCACCATGGCGGCCTGGGCCGCCGAGGGCACGCAGACCGTGAACGCCTTGCGTGCCACGATGGCCTTGTGTGTCCAGCGTTCGGGCCGCACGGAGACGGCGACGCAGGGCGGGTTGGAGCAGCAGATGCCGCCCCAGGCCGCGGTCATGATATTGGCTTTGCCTTTTTCATCATAGGCGGCCACCAGAAAGGCCGGCATGGGGTAGGCCAGGGTGACGGGACCAAGAGCTTTTTTCATGGTGTGACCTCCTTGTCATGCATGATGTGTTCCGCGCAACCGCTTGTGAAGGATGGCTGTATAGCATCGCCTGCGGCCTGTAGCAACATGTGGGGAGTAACATGTTTGCTGCAAAGGTGTCATTGTCTTTTCCTCTCGACATGCATCGCCGGGAGGGCCGCGGGGCTAGCCGTCCTCCAGGGGTTGCAGGGCGTGGTGCAGGCGCGGCAGCCGGCGCACGCCCGCCAGCAGGATGCCCAGGGCCACGCAGGGGGCGGCCGCCAGGGCCAGGAAGGCGGGGCCGTAGCCCAGCAGATGGGCCACCAGCCCGCCGTAGGAGGCGCTGCACGAAGCGCCGATGCCCTGCAGGGTCATGATGACGCCCAGGCCCAGGTTGACGTGGCCGGTGCCGTTGAGCAGCCGGGCGGCAAGGCCGGGCGTGACCACGCCCAGGATGCCCGCGCCCACGCCGTCCAGCATCTGGACGGGGATGATGCTCCACGGGCTGTGCCAGAAGCCCGCGATGCAGCCGCGCAGGGGCAGGGCCAGCAGCGCGCACCAGAGCAGGATGCCGTAGCCGCGCCTGCGGGCCAGACGGGCGGCCCAGAGGGCCACGAGGATCATGGTGCCCTGGGCGATGACCACGGTGGCGGCGGTATAGGCTGCGCCGTTGATGGCGAAGCGGGCCACGGCGGACTGGCCCAGCAGGGGCAGCATGTGGGCGTTGCCCAGATGGAAAAAGAGCATGACCAGACCCACGCAGAGCACGGGCAGGGCCGCGGGGCCGTGCCAGAGGGCCGCGCGCTGTGCGGGCGTGGCGTGTTCCGCTTCAGGGGCGAGCCCCCGCGCCTGGGCATGGTCGATGTCGCGGGGCGCGATGCCGTGCAGGGCATAAAGGCTGAGGAGCAGCATGCCGCTCATGACCACGAAGACGCCGGGCACTCCGTACCAGTAGCCGATGGCCCCGCCCAGCATGGCGGAAAGGCCGTTGCCCGCGTGGTTCCAGGCTTCGTTGCGTCCCAGCTGGGCGGGCAGGTGGGACTGGCCCGCCAGCCCCAGGGTCAGGCCGCTGATGGTGGGGGCCATGGCGGCCGCGCAGACGGCCTGGACGATCTGGGCACCGCCCACCAGCAGGGGATGCTGGCAAAGGAAGATCAGGGCCAGGGCGGCCACGATGCCCAGCGAGGCCAGGGCCAGCAGCAGGCGCTTGCGGCGGGTGGCGTCGGCCAGGGCGCCCAGGGGCGCGGTGACGGCCATGCCCGCCAGACCGCCGATGGTCATAACGTAGCCGATGCTGTCCGGCGTCCAGCCGTGGCTTTGCAGGAAGATGCCCAGAAAGGGCCCCAGGCCGTCGCGGACGTCGGCCAGGGCGAAGCAGAGCAGGGAAAGACAGGTCAGGGAGCGCGTCTTGGTCGCCAGATCCGGCGGCAGGGAGCGAGGAGCGAAGAACGACAGGGCGGACATGCGGCCTCGGGAAAAGACTGAAGGTTGGAAAACAAAAATTGTTCCGAAAAAGTCCCGCTTTGGCAAGAGCAGGGGGCGCAGGGCGGCATGACGGGATCCGTCCGCAAAAAGGAGAGCGGCGGTGACGGGCCGGGGGATGCGTTGCCCGGGTCTCCGGCCGGTCCGTGTGCCGGCGCGCTGGCCGGAGGGGGCATTCTTTCATGCCGGGGACCCTTGCCAAAGGGGGAGGAAAAGGGATAACAGATCGCTTTTCATCAAAAATTTCTTTGTGGTTTGAGACCTTCCCCTTCAGGGAGAACAGAGCGGCTTGACAAGACGGCGAAGCCGATGGAAGCCTTTTCCGCAATTCCTTCCTTCAGGGAGGGGCGATCCGCGCGACCCCCATCCGTCGGTCGCGGAGCCAGTCGGCGGACGGGGCGACTGTGGATTGAAACATTTTCAGGAGAGGAGGCTGCTGTGGCATCTCCCTATATGGATGGCGTGCGCCGGGCCCTGCCCATCGTGCTGGGCTATGTGCCGGTGGCGTTCGCCTTTGGTGTGCTGGCCGTCAAGAGCAACATCCCGCCCGCTCTGGTGGTGGCCATGTCGGTATTCCATTTCGCCGGTTCCGGGCAGTTCGTCTGCGCGGGGTTGTGGGGGGCCGGTGTGGGGGCCATGTCCGTCATCGTGGCGGTCTTCGTGGTCAACCTGCGCCATCTGCTCATGTCCGCCGCCATGGCCGAGCCGCTGGCGCCGCTCAAGCGCTGGCAACGCTTTCTGTTCGGCTGCGAGATGACGGACGAGACCTTCGGCGTGCATATCACGGCCTTCCAGCGCGGCTGGAAGCTGTGCACGGCCACGCTCTTTACCTGCAACCTCACGGCCCACGCCTCGTGGGTGCTGGGGACGGTCATCGGCGTGTTCTGCGGCGGCCTCGTCCATGACGTGAAGCCCCTGGGCCTGGACTATGCCCTCACGGCTATGTTCCTGGCCCTGCTGGTGCCGCAGTGCGTCAGCCGCCTGCATGTGCTGGTGGCCATCGTGACGGCCATCCTTTCCCTGAGCCTGAAGCTGGCCGGCATGGGCCAGTGGAACGTGGTGGTGGCCACGGTGCTGGGCGCCACGCTGGGCGTGATCCTGTTGCACCGCAACAAGAGCGCCCTGCCGGAAAAGAAAGAGGAGGACGCGGCATGATCTGGATACAGCAGCACGCGGAACTGCTTTTTTGCCTGGTGGGTTGCATGCTGGTGACGGTCATCCCCCGTGTGGGGCCGGTCATGTATCTGCATGCCGAGAGCCTGCCCGACCTGCTGCGCCACTGGCTCTCCTTCGTGCCCGTGGCGGTCATGGCGGCCCTGCTGGGCCCGGACGTCTTCATCTATCAGGGAGAGTTCATGCCCACGCATCACAACCTCTTCCTGATGACGGCCATCCCGGCCCTGCTGGTGGCCTGGTGGAGCAAAAGCTTTTTCGGCACCATCGCCTTTTCCATGGGCTTCGTGGCCCTGATGCGCTACCTGGGGTGGTACTGATGGCACACGAGCCCCGGCCGCACTGTCCCTTCCACCTGCGGGAGGCCCATCTGCCCCCGGCCCTGCGCAAACCGCGCAAGCCCGCGCCGCCCCTGCCGCCCCCGGCCCGCAGCGCCCGGCTGCTGGTGCGTCTGGCCGCGGAGGATACGGCCCTGTTCCGCTTTTTGCTGGAAGGCTATGACAACACGGCCTATTTCACCGTGCTGGAGCCGCGCACGGCCCTGCTCAAGCTGGTCTTTTCGCCGCACCGGGAAGAGGCCCTGCGCCGGGCCCTGGCCGAGATGGCCGAGAGCCTGGATTTTTCAGTGGAACCCTGGCCCCTGGACAGGGCCTGATACCGTTGACGGGGAGGTGCCCGGCAGGGCGGCCGTCCCCGGCGTCCCCGGCACGTCGTCTGCCCGGCACAGGCAGCGGACGGCCGGGAGACGGGAGTTTTTGCCATGGAGAAGGATGCCCCTTCAGATGCGGGGACCCGCGCGGACCAGTCCCGCCCCGCCGGGGAGGAGAGCGCCCCGGACGGACAGCTGGACGCCCTGCTGGCGACTCTGGCCGCCGCGAGCTTCGATGCGGAGCGGCAGGACGGGCCCGGCAGCCTGCGCGCCACCTGCGCCTTCCACCGTCGTGACGAGGCCTATGTGCTGCACCGCAAGGCCACGCTTTGGGCGGCGGAGACGCACGAATACGTGCAGGTCCACTGTCTGCCCCGGCTGGACATGGCCGCCTGGGAGCGCATCCGTGACGGGGCCCTGGTCTGGGGGCAGGAGCGCATCCGGCCCCACGACGAGCATATGGCCTCGTATGTGAGCGTCATCATCCTTTGCCGGTCATGGCATCAGGATGCGGCGGCCGCCGTGGAGCGCTGCCGTGTCTGCAAGAGTTTCTGGCTGGGCCTGCGCGGCTGGATGCGTCTGCGCGCGCTGGCCCTCATCCTGCCTTCCGCGCCGTGGCGCGACACCGTCCCCTCCGATGCCGCCTGCGTCTGCAACAAGGCAGCCCGGGCCACCCTGCTGCCTCTGGCGCGCAGGGCGTTCCCGTCCCTTTTTCCTCAAGAGTGTGCATCATGAATTCCCTGTATCTGCTCCTTGGCGGCCTGGCCCTGCTGGGCCTGGGCTATTTCGTTTACGGCGCCTGGCTGGAAAAGGTCTGGGGCGTCGATCCCTCCCGGCCCACACCGGCCCACCAGTTCCGCGACGGCGTGGACTACATGCCGTCCAAGGCTCCGGTGGTGCTGGGCCATCATTTTTCGTCCATCGCCGGGGCCGGGCCCATCAACGGCCCCATCCAGGCGGCTGTCTTTGGCTGGCTGCCCTGTTTCATCTGGGTGGTCGTCGGTGGCATCTTCTTCGGCGGTGTGCATGACTTCGGCTCCCTGTTCGCCTCCCTGCGCAACAAGGGCCGCTCCATCGGCGAGGTCATCGCCGGCAGCATCGGCCTGCGGGCCAAGCGCCTGTTCGTCATCTTTTCCTTCCTGACCCTGGTGCTGGTGGTGGGGGCCTTCGCCTCCATCGTGGCGGGCACCTTCAACGGCTTCATGACCGATGCCTCGGGCGCGCTGGTCCACAACCACGTCAACGGCTCCACGGCCACCATCTCCCTGCTGTTCATTGTGCTGGCCGTGATCTTCGGCCTGCTGGTCTACCGTTTCGAGATGCCCTTGCGCAGGGCCACCCTGCTGGGCGTGGCGGGCATCGTGGGCGTCATTGCCCTGGGGCTGCATTTTCCCGTCTATGTGGGCTACGACACCTGGATGTGGCTGCTGGGCCTGTACATCCTCGTGGCCTCGGTGACGCCCGTCTGGATCCTGCTCCAGCCCCGCGATTACCTCAGCTCCTTCCTGCTCTATGCCATGATGCTGGCCGCCGTGGTGGGCATCGTGGCCGCGCATCCGGTCATCGAACTGCCCGCCTTCACCTCCTTCGAGGTCAACGGCCAATATCTCTTCCCGGCCCTGTTCGTGACCGTGGCCTGCGGGGCCATCTCGGGCTTCCATTCGCTGGTGGCTTCGGGTACCACGTCCAAACAGTTGAGCAGCGAGCGTGACGCCCGCCTGGTGGGCTTTGGCTCCATGCTCATCGAAAGCGCGCTGGGCATCGCCTCGCTCATCGCCGTGGGCTATATCTTCACCCAGAACGGCCATGCCTTCACCAGCCAGACGCCCACCCAGGTGCTGGCCGACGGCCTGTCGCAGATGCTGGCCTGTGTGGGCCTGGGCAGCGAGAGCGCCCGCGGCGTCACCTACGGCCTCATCATCCTGGCCGTATCCACCTTCTGCCTCACCTCGCTGGATACGGCCACCCGTCTGGGGCGCTACATGTTCCAGGAACTGTGGCTGGCCCCGGGCCAGAGCGTGAAGGACGTGCGCGGCTGGCGGGCCGTGCTGGTCAACAAATATGTGGCCACGCTGGTGACCGTGGGCCTGGGCATGAGCCTGGGCTTTGGCGGTTATGCCAAGATCTGGCCCCTGTTCGGTGCGGCCAACCAGCTGCTGGCCGCGCTGGCCCTGCTGGCCGTGGCCTGCTGGCTCCAGAACCTTGCCCGCCGCAACGGCATGTTCCTGCTGCCCATGCTCTTCATGCTGCTGGTGACGCTCTCCGCCCTGGTGCTGGGCATCGTGGCCCAGGGCCGTGCCCTGCTGGCCGGGACGGGCGGGGCCGTGGCGGCCCTGCAACTGGTCATCGCCGTGCTGCTGCTGGCGTTGTCGCTGGTGCTGGTGCACGAAGGTTGGCAGGCCCTGCGCCGCAAGGGGCGCCCTGCGGCGGAAAAGGTCTAGACCGGTCTTTCTCTCAATAGGCTGGCGGGGGCGGAGCTGCCTTTGAAGAGCTGCGCTCCTGCCCCGGTACACGATAAAAAAGGCGGATCCGTGGATCCGCCTTTTCACGTTCTGATGTCTGCCGGTCGTGCCGGGGCCGCCCGGCAGGATGGTGACTCGTGGCATGGTGATGCTTCGGCGTTGCCGCCGTCACGGCGCGGAGGCCATCCTGCGGACGGTCTGCTCCGGCGGCTGCCCGTCCCGGGGATCTAGCCGTTGAAGATGACCGGCTCCTTGCGCTGGGCTTCGGGCAGGTGCCCCTTGGCGTACCCCAGGCTCAGGGCGCTGACGAAGCGGCACTGCTCCGGCACCTTATAGCGGGCCTTGATCTCCGGACGGTCCATGAAGTCCTGGGCAAAGCCGATCCAGCAGGAACCGATGCCCTTGGCGTGGGCGGCCAGCATGATGTTGGCCGTGCACAGGGTGCCGTCATACACGTACCAGTGCGAGGTCGTGTCCCCGTAGACGCAGATGACGTTGTTGGCGTCATAGAAGATGTTGTAATTGGGGTTGTCCAGCCATTCCCTGTACTGGGCCAGCCAGGGAAAGTCCGCAAAGTTCTCTTTGAGCCAGGCTTTGATCTCGTCGGAAAGGGCGGCGATCTTTTCCCGTCCCTCCAGGGTCACGAAACCCCAGGGCTGCATGCCGGAGCCGGTGGCGGCCTTGGTGCCGACGGTCAGCAGCTCCAGGATCTCTTTTTTGGGGATGGGCCGGTCCTCATAGGAGCGGCAGGAACGGCGGGTGAGGATGCATTGCAGGGCGTCCATGAAAGACCTCCCGGGTCGGAAAAGGAAGGGAACGTCCGCAGACTGCGCGGACACCCTGCCAGTATAGCGCGGGGGCTCGCAAAGGTCGAGCAGGAGGAGCGTCCGCAGGCGGTGTGTGGCGGACATCCCCGGGGGCAGGCAGGCCCTCCGGTGCGGGAGGCGCGGCGCAGGAGGATGTTTTCAGCAAAGCCGGAAGAGATGGGCGGCAGGCTCTTGCATCTGGGGGCGGCGTCCCCGTCCCGGGATGCGAGGAGACTGCGGCAAGAGGCGGGCTTGCGGAAAGCCGGATGGCGACGGCCGCCCTTCCTGTGACCGGCAGTGATGCGGGAGGGTACCGGGATGCCTGATCGGATATGGGGCGGGCTCTCCGGCAGGCAGTGGGCGGGGCCTGTACCGGGCGCTGGACATTGCGCCGCGCTTCCCGTACTCAGCGCAGGAAAGGCGCTGCCTGTGGGGCGGCCCCGCCATGCTTCTGATGCATTTTTCCTTCGTGTCCGTTTTTCCGGTGGACAGCGGGCGTTGCCCCGTTCCCCGGCGGCGTGGGGAAGGTCCCGGAAGAGGGCGGGAAGATGCCGCGGCGCCGGAACATCTTACTGGAGACGATATGACACGGACCTTTTTGGCCCTGATCTTCCTGCTTCTGACCGCTGTTGCCTGCCCGGCCGGGCAGCATCCCCTCACCGTGACCCGGACTGCCGACGATTTCTACGCCGCGTTCGACCGGGACATCCTCATCAAGACGAAGTTCTGTTCCGTCCGGGCGTTTCAGGAAAAAGCCCTGCTGCGCTCGGATCGCTTTGGCGAACTGGTGTTCATGGACGGCACGCGTTGCAGCGTGGACACGGTCTATGTCCGCAAGCGCCTGCGGTGGGGGACCCATAAGGTCACCGTCACCCGTGAAGAGGAGGGCATCTACAGCCTGGCGGGCTCCGAGACGCTGCTCTTCGCGTCACGTTGCTCCACGCTGGCCCTGCGGGACGAGGCCGTACTGGAGATGCAGGACAGCCTTTCCGGCATCTTGCATCTGCATGGCGGCACCTGCCGGGTGGAGGGCGTTTTCGAGGCCATCCCTTATTGATGCCGGGCCCCGCTCCGGCCTGGACGATCCCCCGGAAGAGACGGCCGGGCCTGCCCGGCTGCCCCTCCCGGCTGTGGATTTGTCCCGCCGGTGGATGGGGGGCTTGAGAAAAAGGAAAAGCCGCCGCAGACAGGTTTGCGACGGCTTTTTGTGTTCTGGTACCCGGAGCCGGGCTTGAACCGGCACAGCCGGTGGCCGAGGGATTTTAAGTCCCTTGTGTCTACCAATTCCACCATCCGGGCGTGGGCTCCTTTTTAGCTGGCAGCTCCTGCGGCGTCAAGGGGCGGGCGTTGCCAGACGGGGGCCGAGCCGCTACACTGCCCGAGGCTCCGCCGTCACAGGTGAGGCCCGGCAGGGGGGCACGTTTTCGTACGACAGTGCTTTGTCCGGGTCGTGCCGCACGCCCGCTCCTGTCGGGGCGGAAGGCAGGGAAAGCTCATCGGGACACGTGCCGAGGCCGTCACGGACTGTCAGGCAGCTGCGAAGGAACAGCCGCGCTTTGGGGCGCGTCGCCCGCGCGGTATCCCGTTCGCGACAGACCGCCGTGCCGGTGCCGAGGCAAGGCATCCGCTCGGGAGTTCGTTTGGGCTCAGTCCGCTATCGTCCATGGCCGTGGCCGCCCGTGTTCGGGGGCGTGGCCGTGGACGTCGGCATCTGTGAGGCATTCGCCGTGCCGTGGACGGCTTTGAGGATGGATGCCTTTGTGCCCCTGTGTCCCCTGTATCACGGAGCCGTGGAGGAACGATATGTCATTCTGGAATACCTGCATCCTGGCCTATTGCCGTCTGGGCATCGCCGGGCTTTCGCCCAAGGCTCCGGGCACGGCCGGTTCGGCTCTGGCCGCCCTGCTGGCACCGTTGCTTTTTCTACCCCTGCCGCTCTGGGGCCGTCTGCTTTTTCTGGCCGTGATCGTCGTGACCGGCGGTCTGGCCGCCACCCGGGCCGAGATCCTGCTGGGGCGCACCGACCCCGGGGAAGTGGTCATCGACGAGCTCGTGGGCGTCTGGATCGCCCTGCTGCCCCTGGGCGCGGGCCAGTGGTCGTGGCCCGGTCTGGTCTGGGCCTTTGCCCTGTTCCGTCTGTTCGACATCTGGAAGCCCTGGCCCGTGCACGCCTCGGAAAACTGGCTGCCCGCAGGCTGGGGCATCATGCTGGACGATATCCTGGCCGGTCTTATGGCCATGTGCTGCATGCTGGTGCTGCGGGCCCTGGGCTGGGTCTAGCAAGAGGGGAGAGAACATCTTCGCACGCTGCCGCCGCTGCCCGCGGCTGTCTTCGGCGCGACGGGTATGGGGCCGGAGGAACTGCTTTCAGCGGCCGGGCAGCGCGAAAAAAAGCCCCTTTCCTTTGCGCCTTCCTGTCACTCCGCGCGTTTGATGCGGGAGGGTGAGAGGAAAAAGGCAGGCCCGTCTCAGGCCGGACAGGGGGAGGCTGTACTCTTGGAGGAAACAAAAAAAGGACGCTGCGGCGTCCTTTTTTCGTATCTGTTGCAGGGAAAGGGGGAAGACGATTTCTCCTGAGCTCCCATGTTTGCCTGGGCGGGGCTGTGCGGCTGCGGGAGGGACGGTGATACTTCTCCGCCATCCACAGGACGCAACAAAAGCGCACCTCTGTCAGTACAGTCAGGGGTGCGCTGAAAAGGCGGGGCGGGTGCGGGCTACTTCATGCGGTAGGTGATGCGGCCGCGGGTCAGGTCGTAGGGAGAGAGCTCCACCTTCACGCGGTCGCCGGGCAGGATGCGGATGTAGAACTTGCGCATCTTGCCGGAAATGTGCGCCAGCACTTCGTGGCCGTTTTCCAGCTC
>OJPN01002405.1_pt1 | contig 11080 bp, 7 predicted proteins | sample 1598511 | NCBI WGS metagenome assembly OJPN01 (sample SAMN03922485, study PRJEB24848) | human gut metagenome | isolation source: stool sample | host: Homo sapiens | place: Germany | collected 2011-05
AATGACCCAGCGTTTTTCCGGTGTGCTCCATCAGGGGTATCACGGGAATATCATTTACAATTTTTTTCTTCCTTCTGATCTTTCTTCCCTCTCTATTGTTCTTACTTATCAGAAAGAACATCCTTCCGATCCTGACAGTTATTTCAACAGGCGTAGGACGGAGCTTGCCCCAATTCTGGAACAATATATGGAACAACCGGTTTCTGAAGATCTGCTCCGCAGGGAAATCAACGCTATAAAAACAGAGATCCAGCTCTGCTTCATGTTAAATTCCGTCTTCGTCGGAAACATCCATATGCCGGGGGAAGTAAAGGAAATGACAATTTCGGGAAATTCTGCCAGCCACGGCTGTATCCCCTGTAAGGATCTCTCCGGCATGGCAAAAATCATCATAAACATCTTTCATGCAGCGGAAGATGAGACACCCTACCAGCTTGAGATTTTCGGAGAATCCCGCGATCCTGCAAAAATCGGGAAGGAGACAAATGAACATGTGGAAAAGAATTGAACTTCACAATCATACCGTAGAATCTGACGGCAGTATGACCGTCACCGAGCTCGTGCGCTTTCTTACTTCAAAACATATCCGTTCCTTTTCTCTCACGGATCATAATACGATATCGGGCTGGAGACAGCTCCCGGAATCTGTCCGTGAAATCTCCCCGGATTCCGAATTTATCTGTGGCTATGAACTGACCTCGTACTTCGGGCATATGCTGTGCCAGAACATCGATTCCTATATTCCCTGGGACGATATCAATGCTGGCTGTGCGGATCCTTTATTTCAGAGAGTCCATGAGGCCGGCGGACTGGCCGGTCCTGCCCACCCCTGTTCCATTCCTTTTCCGTTTTCTACCGGGATGCGCTGGTCCATGAGGATCCATGACCACAGTCTGATCGATTTCATTGAGATCATAAACAATGCCCACCCGATGATCCCTGACAACAAAAACGCGATCTTATGGTGGGAGGATCTGATCTTTCAGGGATACCATATCGCGGCCACATCCGGACTTGATCTGCATCAGCCACAGCTTCCGGACCATTTGTTTACAACATTCCTCCGGATCTCTGATCCGTTCCTCCACCGCTCTCTGAAGGATCAGTTGGAACACTGTATCAAAAATACGGAAACCTGCGTCACCCGCGGACCGGTCGCAGACTGGTTTGCGGACCGGGAACGGCTCTATATCCGTTTAGAGCCGGGACTGACGCCCCCTGATATCCATGGATCTTATCTTTGTGAGCTGCGCACAGAACAGGGCCGTCATGTATTTTCCTTCGACGGGTTTCTCTGTGTCCTGCCCACATCTGTCCTTTCTGAGATCAGACAGGCTGCCTTGTTCTTTATCTATCAGGACCTGGTAGACTGGGAACATCTCATCTGCATTGCGCGTCCGTTCTTCCGACCGGATCCCTGTTGACAGGGGCCGCCCATTGATACGCCACTGTATCGTTGCATAAGGTTCTTTTTTCTGATATACTGTGTCTAAATACTGGTTCAGTGGACCGTTATGGAAATTTTCAGAAAGCGGACTTAATATATGAAACGATTTGTGATCGGAATCCTCGCGCATGTCGATGCCGGAAAGACAACGATGTCCGAGGCAATTTTATACGAGACAGGAAAACTAAAGAAAATGGGGCGTGTGGACAATCGTGACGCCTTTCTTGATACCTTCGCGCTTGAACGCGCCCGGGGCATCACGATCTTTTCAAAGCAGGCGGTCTTTCCGTTGGGCGATACTTTCGTGACACTCCTCGACACGCCGGGTCATGTGGACTTTTCGGCGGAGATGGAGCGGACACTGCAGGTCCTTGACTATGCGGTATTGATCGTCAGCGGAGCTGATGGGGTTCAGGGACATACGGAGACACTGTGGAGACTTTTAAAACGGTATCGGATCCCGGTATTTCTCTTTGTGAATAAGATGGATCAGAAGGGGACGGATCGAGAGGCGGTGCTGGCATCACTGAAGGAACGGCTGGATCACGGGATCGTGGATTTCAGCGGGGTGTCCGGAAACCGTGATATTCTTGGAACTTCTGATAAAACCGCTGAGGAGATTGCCACCTGCGATGAAGCACTTCTGGAAGCTTATCTGGCAGACGGCAGCTTAAAGACGGAGGACGTTCGGAACGCAATCCAGAACCGGAAGCTCTTTCCCTGCTTTTTCGGCTCCGCGTTAAAGCTCACCGGCGTCCGGGAATTTCTGACCGCCCTCGGGGAATTTGCGTCATGCCCGGACTATACGAAGGACTTCGGTGCAAAGGTGTTTAAGATCTCCCGCGACGAGACAGGTGTACGGATGACGCATTTGAAGATCACGGGCGGAAATTTGAAGATCCGTGATTCGCTGTCACTTGATTCAGATGAGAAGATCAACCAGATCCGGCTCTATTCCGGCTCAAAGTTCGAGGCGTTAAAGGAGGCGGAACCCGGCATGGTGGTGGCTGTCACAGGGATTTCCGACACGAAGCCGGGACAGGTCTTCGGAACTGCCTCCGACAGTGTTCTTCCACTCCTGGAGCCGGTCCTCACATACCGGATCCTACTGCCATTCGGAACAGACTCCCACACCATGCTCAAAAATATGCGCATGCTGGAGGAGGAAGACCCGCAGCTCCACATTGTCTGGAACGAGGCGCTTGGCGAAATTCAGGCACAGGTCATGGGCGATGTGCAGATGGAGATCTTAAAGAGCCAGGTTCTGGACCGTTTCGGCGTGGAGATCGGTTTTGGAGAAGGAAATATTGTCTACAAGGAAACGATCGCTAAGACCGTCGAGGGCGTCGGACATTTCGAACCGCTGCGCCACTACGCGGAAGTCCATCTTTTAATGGAACCCGGAGAGCAGGGAAGCGGACTCGTCTTTGATACCAACTGCAGCGAGGATATGCTGGATAAGAACTGGCAGAGACTGATTTTAACGCATCTCGAAGAAAAGAGATTTCGCGGGATTTTAACGGGCTCTGAGATCACCGATATGAAGCTCACTCTGATCGCCGGACGTGCCCACCAGAAGCACACTGAGGGTGGGGATTTCCGTCAGGCGACCTACCGGGCCGTCCGTCAGGGACTCTGTGAGGCGGGATGTGTGCTCCTGGAGCCTTACTACGCATTCCGTCTGGAGGTTCCGTCCGAGAATCTCGGACGCGCGATGGCGGACCTCGACCGGATGCAGGGTGAATTTTCCGCACCGGAGCAGGACGGCGCAATGGCTCTGCTCACCGGGACCGCGCCGGTTTCCACGATGCGGAACTACCAGCGGGATGTGATCTCCTACACGAAAGGACGTGGAAGACTGACGCTCAGCCTTTCCGGGTATGAACCGTGCCACAACGCGGAGGAAGTCATCGCTGCTTCCGGATATGATTTCGATTTTGACCTTCAGGACCCGGCAGGATCTGTTTTCTGCTCCCACGGCGCCGGCTTTGTCGTTCCGTGGAACGAAGTGAAAAACTATATGCATGTGGAGAGTCCGCTCGCAAAGCAGCTTGCGAAGGAAGCGCAGGAGCGGGATTTAAGAGAGGCAAATGAACGGCTCCAGGCGATGGAGGCCGATGTGGCGGCCGGGAAGGTTCCGGCCGGAGTAGCCGGCGGCAGTGCAAAGTTTCGTTCCGGCAGTCCCTCTGGTGCTGTTTCTGAGGCAGCGGTTGCTGCAAATACAGGTTCCGGCTCTTCCCGCGGCCACGGAGACGGCTCCCTCTCCTTCTATGATGATAAGGAACTCCAGGCGATCTTCACCCGTACATACGGCGAACCGAAGCGAAAACTCGCCTCGGACTATGACTCCCGCACCGTGATCCGTGCCAAAAATACAGCTCCTGTAAAACCGTCAAAAGAGAAAGAGGAGCCGGAAGACGAATATCTTCTCGTCGACGGCTACAACATCATCTTCGCATGGGACGAGCTGAGTGAGCTTGCCGCCGTCAATATCGATGCGGCCCGCTACAAGCTCATGGACATCTTGAGCAATTATCAGGGATTCCGGAAGATCTGTGTCATCGTCGTCTTCGATGCCTACAAGGTCCCCGGCGGTGTGGAGAAGGTCCAGAAATACCACAACATCAACGTCGTGTATACAAAAGCGGCGGAGACCGCCGACCAGTACATCGAAAAAGTCGCGATCCGCATCGGCAGACGATACCGCACCACAGTCGCTACCTCCGACGGCGTGATCCAGCTCATTATCCGAAGTCAGGGCTGTATCCTCTGGTCCGCGAGGGATTTCCGTGAGGAGATCGAACGTGTCGGAAAGCTGATCTCCGAGGAGAAAGGAAAACATACCGGCAGTGCGAAGAATTACCTCTTCCTGCACGCCGATGAGGAGACGAGAAAATATCTGGAAGATGTGCGGCTGGGGAAGAAACCGGAGATACCGTAGTCATTTTTCGCAAATGGCGGAATTTCTCATTTTTCTGCCTTGCGCGGTTGCCTGCGGCATTCTCAGACTTCTCGCAAGTGCACATTCCTGGCACATACTGCCTTTTTCCGGAAAGTTTCATCTAATTTTCCCGGAGAACAAAAAAAGAGGCCTTCACCTGTCTTCCCAATTTTCTGCCGCTGACATATTCAGCTTCTGAAAATTTTGGGATGACCGTGAAGGTCTCTTTTTTATCTTATCCGATCCATTATTTTTTCATGGATTCGATTACGCATTCATGTTTCTTTGTACTCTTATCATAATTGATCCCCACCAGCAGTAAATTTCCATGATAATCTTTCAATGCATTCCCATACTGCTTTTCTTTTATCTGTGCCAGCGCGGCATCCGCACCTTTATCCCACTTTAATTCTATGATAATTGCCGGTTTATCCAGATGATGTTTCCGTGGGATCATACAGATATCAGCAAATCCTTTTCCTGATGGCAGTTCACGCACGATCGCATAATATTCTCTCGCAAAATAAAATGCAAGACTGACCGTACAGCTAAGTGAATTTTCATCATTATACTGAAGAATAAAAATCTCTTCATGTGCCTTATCGATTCCTGCTGCCACTGCATCAGCATCCATTTTCCACAGTGCATCCAGTAATCTGCGGGATGCTTCCACCGAATCCGCAACTCCATGCCAGCTCATGGTACTGATCGCATTGACATATTCTTTCGAAACTTCCTTATTGGGAATTTCCACTGTCCCATTCGTACTATTGTAAGTCAGATATCCAAGATGTACCAAGAGCGTAAGGACATCATCCTTTGTCGCAAAAGTCGTCATATCGTTACTGAATGTACCAATATTGACGTACACTTCCTCGCCTGCAAGCATTCTGACGACTGAATCCTGCAGCCCATCCATATTCATCTGGATATAGATCTTCAGTGCTTCATAAGTTTCCGTCTGATTCCAGTATGTTCCAAACTTATGTCTGAGCATGGCCTCTACAACAGATTTCGGGCTGTACATGGAATAATACTGATCCCCGGACTGCCGGTGTGCGACAAGCCCATATCCATCATACCATGCCTTTGCCTCGTCAAAATCCATCTCATATTTCTGACAGAGCTGTGCCACTTCCTGTCCGGTAAATCCAAAATACTCCGCAAGCTCCCCCGGATCTGTCATGGAATACTCTGTAAACATATTTAACGCAGAATGTGATCCGTATTTTTTTATCGGAAGAATGCCTGTCATATACGCAAGAGCAACATACTCTTTATCCTTCAGCCATGCCCTCAGAAAATCCAGATATTTCTTCTGTGAATCCTGATCCTGCTGGTATTCCCGGAACAGGCAGTCCCATTCATCGATCAGGATCACAAATGCTCGTTTCGTCTTTGCATAAATATCTTTCATTACCTGGATCAGATTACTCTCGTCCCGAAAACGAACATCATCAAAATGCTCCATGAGATCAAACACCAGATATTTTTTCAACATCGAAAGCATATCATCCATACTTCCTGTCATGCTGAGGAATTCCTGTATGTTTACCTTGATCACATCATATTGATTCAGATGAGCACGATAGGATTCCGCTTTGCTGATCTTCAGCGAACGAAACAATAAATCTGCATCTTCCCCACGCTCATAATAAGCAGCAAGCATATCTGCTGCCATTGATTTTCCAAAACGTCTTGGTCGGCTCACACACAGGAACTTTTGTCTTGTATCCAAAACTGCATTCGTTTTTTCGATCAGACCTGTCTTATCTACATAAATTTCAGAATTCAGGCTCTCCTGAAATCCCTTGTTTCCCGGATTCAGGTAACTTCCCATGTGAAATCCTCCCTTCTTTATTTTCCGCACTTACCAAGGATCTCCCCACAGATCTCCTCCGCTGTCTTTCCATCCGTTGCAACGGTGATATCTGCGGCTGCCTCATACTTCGGACGACGCTTTTCCATCAGATCCTCAATGTAAGAAAGATTCATATTTCCATTCAGGACCGGGCGCTCTGTGCTGTCCTTGACTCTCCCGTAGATCGTCTCCGGTGTCGCTGTGAGAAGGACAATCTTTCCGCATTTCTTCATAAGACGGACATTCTCCTCCTTCAGCACGGCTCCGCCCCCGCACGAAATCACCGCCGGATCCCGGTCTGAAAAACTGCGGATCAGCTCCGTCTCAAGTGACCGGAAATATGGCTCACCTTTCTCCTTAAAGATCTCCGCGATCTCCATCTGTTCCCCGTTCACGATCTCCTGATCCATCTCCACCTGCTCCGCCCCGGTCATCTCCGCCAGACGCGCCGCATTCGTACTCTTTCCACATCCCATAAATCCGATCAGAAAAATATGTTCCTTCAGTCCTGCCATCCTTACATTCTCCTCTTTCGCCGCCCGTGCCACACAGAATTTCCGTTCTGTCCTCACAGGTATCATTAAGAAAAGTATAGCAGATATAAAAAAGAACTGCAAGCCGGGGATTACCGCAGGCCCTGCCTTGCCGCTATGTCGCGTTACCCCCCCCCAAGTTTTCCCCGGAATAATCTGAAAGCTCTCATTCCCGATGTATCTCAACGGTAGCTTTCCGCCAATTCATCCTTCATTCCTCATAGCGCCGATCCAACCCAACAGTAAGCTTCCGCCAGCGCATCCTTCTTAGCACCCAATATCTCCCAGCGGTGAGCTTCCGGGCAGGAGTGCATGATCCGGGGAGCTGGCTTCCTCTTAGCTCGCGGGTGACTGCGTTGGAGAACAGCGGACACTTGTTTGAGCGAAGCGAGTTGTGTCCCAGTACACAGGCTTTCTTGCCTACGCACTGGGACAGGATTTTGCCGATGCTTCGCATTCCAAATCGGCAAAATCCGCAGCCTCAACTGTATCATACGGAATTTTCAGTTCAGAAAATTCCTATATGCCCATAGCAGCTGTCTCCACGTTCTCCGCCCTTAGCAGCCGCCCGGGAGGTTCTTCCCTAAAACCCAAAATACATCTCCCGCAGCCCCCGATTCGCCAGAACCGCCAGATACCTCTTCATCCGCATCCGTCCTGCATTGTGCGTCACATTATAACTGTTAAGGTCCCAGCTCCCGGACAATTTCTCTATGATCCTTCCATCCTCACGGTTTTCCTGATCCAGCTCTTCCAAAAGCTTCAATGCAGCCTGGTACTCCCTGCGGCTGTCGTTCTGGAGGAAATCATAAAACATCTCCTGAAACGGAAATACCCGTTTGTAAAACTCATTGATCTGCTCGAGAAGCCCGAAAAAATACTCCAAAAAGTCCACATTCTCCGTTTCCTGCACTTCCAGCAGCTTCCGATACCGTTCCCCGAGCTTCCTCAGCCACTGGTCCGTCTCCTCCGGGATCTCCACCTCATCGGATCCATCCCACCAGTACAGGCGGTCCGCATCGCTGATATAATAATTCGGCTTTCCCTTGAGTTCCTTTGGAGTATCAAAAAAAGCAAAAAATCCATCCTGACGCAGAAAATCGCTCGTTCTCAAAGGCACTGCCGGCTCCCTGCGTTTTTTCTCCCGAAACTTCAGGATCTCCGGTGCCGCATAAACCTTCCTCGTTTCATCATGATAGACATGTTCCCGCAGTTTCGCCCACTCTTTCCAGAATTCTCGCCCCATGAGTTCCGCTGTCAGAAACACGATCACTCTTGCCGGAAGAAACTCCGTATATCCCACGATCTCCTTCCATGCAGGATCCGTCACCGCCTCTCTCTCTTTCCGCTCCATCTTTACAAGCGCCCACAGATCATCGATCCCGCTCTCTCCTTTTTTCTCAAAATACTTCCTGAGCGCCATCTTGCAGTGATAAACTTCCGCCGGATACGTTCCATCCGGCTCTTTTCCGCATAAACATTCAGTTCCATTGGCGATATAGATAAGATCGGCCAGGTCTGTTCCACCCGCCGCAAACCGAAGTTCCTCGGGAATCAGCTCCATGATCTTCCGGACATCAGGCGCATCGTAATCGCCATCCGCAGACTCCAGTCCCAATTTTTCGCCCAGCTCCCACAACCGATCCAGGCGCTTTTCTCTCGTAAACTCCGTTTTCAGGATCTGGTTCAGCCATCCGACTGCCTCTCCACCATCAAGAATATCGCCATCGACCATCGCCGCCCCCGCTTCATCCGAATAGAGTTCATACAGCATATAAGCCGCCGCCATCACATCGAGAAATTCATTACTGCCGACCTTTCCTGACCACAGACGATTTCCCTTTTCATCATACTCCACCGTCTCCCAGGCATCGTCCTGAAAGTAATTGTAATGGAAACGCACTTCCTTTCCATACGTCTTTTTCACCGGGCAGAGCAGAGAAATCTCATGTCCATACAGCTTCACGTCATCAAACGACATCATGCCGCCGTAATAAAACACCTTCATCATCTGCTCTGTAAACAGTTCCCTCTTATCGTCCGGAACCGCCATTCTTCCTTTATAACCCATAAATGTTCCCATTTTTTCACCCTTTCGCAGCTGTTCACGTTTCCATAATTACAGGCCGAATTTCTGCCATTGTTGACGTGCGTTCTGCTTACCTGTGATTTCACCGTCCGTACATGAAACCCGCAGGTCCAGTGAACAGCCGTCGCCTTTCTCAGAATCTGAACGTATCCTGCCTTAATGTTTCATTCATCATGAGCGACCAGAATGCAGCCATGATCGTGCGGCAATAGTAGTCACGCTCTCTGACAAGGATCTGCTCCGTTACCAGTTCCGGAGGCAGCTCCGGGAAATATTCCTGATACGCATTCATATATTTCCGAAACGCCAGCAATGCTTTCTGCCAACGCACATCATTCCTGTTCTTCTGAACGATCTCCACTGCCTCTTCGCTCACATAACGACAGTTCCATACATGTTCCATCTCCCACAGGATCTGTCCCGCAGCACGCTCCGCATCAAACTCTTCCGGCACCTGAATTTCCAGGACCTCTTCTTTCCACTCTGCGATCTGTCCCAGAAGCTTTTTGGAGAGATGTCCGGCTCCAAATTCCAGAAATTCATCTTCATTATCGCGCCGGTATATCTGATAAAGCTCTCTTCTTTTTCTATGTTCCGCTGAATTGCTGAGATCATCATGGTACATTTTCGTCTTTGTCCGGTAGCCCTTCGTCTGAAGACTAAACCATAGTTCCCAGAAAGGAATGTCAGCCGCTTCCGCATATGCAGAAACAAGGTAGGTACATGGAGCACGGAGTGATATTTCGGCAATGATCCCGAATGTTCCGTCTTGTTCTGCCATTTTCCGGCGTTCCGGAAGTTCCGAAAAGATCAGCTCCCTGTAAAAATCCCGAAGCACTTCATCGGATCCGTCCGCCAGGTATTCCTTGATTTCTTTTACGAGGTAATCTTCCAGATCAACTAAAGTCGCATCCTTAATCTCACTTTTTGTTCCACAAAACGGATTCTTCTGTCTCTCCTCACTGGGCATGAATTTTACATATAACAGTTCTATGATATCGTCCGTCGTAAACGGGATCATATCATCCCATATCCTGTTCCATAATTTATATTCATCCACATCCCGGTACTCGTCCCTCTGCTTCAGGAATGCCAGAACATCCAGGATCCTTCCCCTGTGAGGAAAGTCCAGCTTTACCCCGGTCATGTCCTCGATCATCGCAGCGTAACTTCCAACCGGACATAATGCATCATCACTCATCAGGAAACACGGTGTCTCCGAATACGCTTCCTGCATGATCAAAATGCTGTTCATGGCAACGCCGAATTCATCCCATCCACGGTCCGGACAGATCAGTTGACATGTTTTCGTGTTATAACTGTCACCTTCCCGGACCCTCTTCTCGAACATGGAATAATTAAACCTTACGATTCCATCTTCATCTGCCTCCGGCTTTTTTAACACCGTGATCTCCCTGTCCCCAACCATTCGCTTTTCCGTCTGCCTGATCCCGAACACATCCAGAACCTTTTCTACATTCCTGTTGAACTCTTCCCGTTTCTCCTCCGGAATAGAAATGGTCCCGACAATCTTATATTTATCGTCTGCGTACATACTCGTTCCTTTCTGCTTGTCAGCGCTTCCCCTGCCTCCTGCTTTCACAGCCAGAGTCCATCAGAGCTTTCAATTTGATCCTACTTTTATTCTAACAGAGACAACAAAAAACTTCTTCAACCGTTGATTTAAAATGTATGAAAATTTTATGTTGCTGTTATCCTCTTTTGAACTCTCTGTCTTTATGTTTTTATTTTACGATAGCCAGTTCACGATTTTTGTACACTTGCAATCTTATGAATGGAAAAAGACCAGAGGACTTTCTTGTTCAAAAAGAAAGTTCTCTGGTCTGTTCAACTTCGGTAACTATGCCCTGAGTGGGGCGAGCTTCATTTCTACCGGAATCCACATCACGCTGGTTGTTGCAATTGTAACACTGTGTCAATGGCCTGAATGGGGCGACCTCCATTTCTACTATCACAAACAGTACAGAAATATAATTCCGTTTTTTGGTGTCAATGCCCTGAATGGGGCGACCTCCATTTCTACTCAGCGAAGACCAGGCAAAGGATTGGTTGAAAGTCAATCGTGTCAATGCCCTGAATGGGGCGACCTCCATTTCTACCGACATCATAGATGGCAAGTCTACATTATATTTGGAGTGTCAATGCCCTGAAAGGGGCGACCTCCATTTCTACTGTTTGATCACAATTT
>OJPN01002412.1_pt1 | contig 11052 bp, 8 predicted proteins | sample 1598511 | NCBI WGS metagenome assembly OJPN01 (sample SAMN03922485, study PRJEB24848) | human gut metagenome | isolation source: stool sample | host: Homo sapiens | place: Germany | collected 2011-05
TTTCTTGATCGTTTTCGCCTTGGCAGGCGACTCAACGATAACGAGTTTCGACATGGTTTTCTATCTCCTATTCTGTATCTATTTAAACCGCACAGCGAATGTGCGAGTGGAAGGATCATATATTAGGTGCATTTGAAAACAAAGAAAATGCGAAACGGACAAGCTTCCGATTTTTCAAATACACCTTAGTATAGCGTACTTTTACGCCTTTGTAAACCTCTGGCCGGGATAAGTTTTGATGAGGCCGAAAAGCTCGAGCTCCGTGAGAGCCGCCAAAATTTTCCCCGTGGATATGCCCAGTTCAAGCTCCAGCTCGGAAGCGTGCTTGGGGGTATCGTTCAGTGCGGCGTAAACGACTTTTGCATCTTCAGAAACGTTTTGCAAAAGGTTGTTTTCGGGCTCCTTTTCCGTATCGGAAAGCGACGCAATCTTCGGGCGAACGCGGGAGACATGGGAGATATTTTCCGCTGTGCGGGCAAGCTGTTCTATACGCTCCTGTCTGCGGCGGGAGGCAAAGGGCTTTAAAACATCCTCTGCAGTATAAATGCGCGCTGCACCGTCCTCTTCCAGTGCGATACAGCCGGAAAACGCTTTCTCGTCTTCGCCAATGAATACGAAAACCTCGCGATTTTGCTCTAAAGCATGCTTTGCGGTGATGAGTGCACCGCTCTTTTTTGGCGCTTCCGCAATGAGCACGCCGTGCGCCATGCCGGAGATCAGCCGATTGCGCACCTGAAACGCGCCGCGCTGCACAGGCGTGTGCATGGGATATTCCGTGACAAGTGCACCGCCGAAATCGACGATCTCGCGGCGCAAAATGGCGTTGTCCATAAGATACGGATATTCGAGCCCGCACGGCAAAATGGCGATTGTCTTGCCGCGGCCGTTCAGTGCACCCTTGTGTGCCTCGGAATCAATGCCGAGCGCGCCGCCGCTGATAACAACGGCGTTTTTGAGCGCAAGCCCATAGGCAATCTCTCTTGCGGCATTGAGCCCGTTTTGACTGGCTTTCCGCGTGCCCACAATGCTGATGGAAACGGCATCGGAAAGGATGGTCAAATCGCCCTGCACATATAAAACGGCGGGCGGATTGTAGATTTCTTTCAGCAATACAGGGTAGTCTTCGTCATCGGGCGTGATGACCTTTTGACCGAGCTTCAAATAATACTCGAGCGCTGCGGCGGCCTGTTCCGCGCCGTAGGCATTGAGCGCGGCAAGCTCTTTATCCGAAACGAACGAAAAGGAGCTCCACAGCCGTGTGCCGCCCTGATACAGCTTTTCAGCACTGCCTATGCGGCGCACGAGTTGCACAGGCTTCGGGCTGCCTGCGCCAAACGCGTTTTGCAGCCAGATCCAGTATACGCGGTTATCCATGGCTTGTGCCTCCTGCCCCGTTGCGCTCCATTTCCCACAGCACAATGGCGGCTGCGGTGGAGGCGTTGAACGATTCCGCTCTGCCGCGCATGGGGATCGTCACGCGGTCATGACAATGCTCGATGGCTTCATTTGTGAGACCGTTGCCCTCGTTGCCGATCCACACCGCCCAGTTTCCCGTTTCAAACGGAATGGTCGTGATGGGCGTAGCGGCGCTGTCCGGCACGGCGGCATGAATTTTTACCGCCTCGGAATGCCAGGGCTTCACGTGCCAGGTTACGCCGCCGTCCAAAAGCTGCGCGATGGACGCCGTGTGCGTACGGCCGTTTACCGTCACGTTTACCACAGTGTCCGGCCCGCCCTCTATCTCGGCAACGACGGCGTCCGTCTGGGGGTGCAGCGTGCTCTTGTTGCGCACGGTCTCGCACTGCCAGGCAAAGGCCTGCGTGTCCTGTTCCAGCACACGGTTGTCGATCTCGTTTACCTCGACAGGGCTTCCGTCGTGGTTTGTGGGCGAAAGCAGGCTGCGGCCCCGCAGGTACAGGTTCGCGCCGGCCAGCCGCCCGTCGGTTGTAATGCGCCCGGCCCAGCGCGTCAGCTCTTCGCTGTTTCCCCAGCCCATCTCCACCCGCAGCTTGTACGCACGGGCAGGCTTCGGGCGAAGCTGTTCGCCGCACAAAACCGCCAGCGGTCTGCAGTTTTTATAGATCACCAGCTTGTCGGCCCAGTATTCGCCCTTTACGGCGCAGCGCAGCTTTCTCTTTGCGCCGCGCACCGTCTCGCCCAGGCCCTGGCCGTTGACGGTAAAATCGCATTCGATCCGGTCGCCCGTCACCGCGTAGGCACGGCCCGAAAGCAGCGCCTCCCAAATGGCCTCCCGGCTTTTCTCCTTTGCCAAAACAGCCGTCAGGCCGTCGCCGTAGGAGCCGGGGAACCCGGCGTGGTGGTCGGTGGAGCCCAAAAAGCAGAACCGGCTGCCCCGCCGCAATCCGGCGTATACCGTGTTGCGGGAATCCCGCGGCCCCATGTCGTGATAATACGGATAGGGAGCCGTTTCGCTCATGGCGCAGCCGTGCTTGGAGCATACCTCCACGCAGGGCGAGATGTTCTGGTCGTACAGTTCCCAATTGATGCCCCGGTATCCCGGCGTATAGCCGATGTGGTGCGGCACCGCGATGGCGCGCACGCCGCAATCCGCCACCAGCCGCGCAGGGCTGTCCCGATAAATGAGCGGGAATGTGTCATCCGGCGAGATGATGTGGTGGTCTCCGTAAAGCGAGGAATGCATCTCATAGCTTTGGAAGGTCACCAGTTCGCCGTCATTCTGCCGCGCCATCTCGGCCCGGATCTCGTCCCAGTGCTCCAGAAGCTTTTTAAAGCCCTCCCGGTGAAAATCCACGATAAATTCCGTCTCCGGCGTACGCGCATAGATGTCCGGCCACATGGCGTGTCCTGTAATGCAGCAGAAATCCAGATGGCTGCGGGCGATCTTCAGCGCATTCTGCAGGCTTCCGAAACCATAGGTGATGCCGCAGTGGTTATGTAAATCTCCCCATAACAGCATGAGCGGCTCCTTTCTCAGCGGATCATGTATTGTTCCAGATGGCGCTTCGCCAGCACGATGTGCTTCCAGCGGTTCTCCGGCTCGGCCCACACGTCGCCGTGGGGCTCGATGATGATATAGCCGTCATAGCCCACATTCCACAGCATACCCAGCATCACGTTCCACTTCAGCTGGCCCATGCCTACGATGGGTTCGATCTCCCAGCCGTTGTCGCCATAGCGGAAAATGTCCTTGGCATGGAAGTGCGCGATGCGGTTGGCGTAACGCTTCATGATCTCATAGGGGTCGTCCTTCATGTTGCGCATAATACCCACCGGGTCCAGCTTGATGTTGAACTCAGGCACTTCCTTCAGCAGCTTGTCCAAAATCTCGCGGGAATGGACGAAGTTTCCGCCGTGGCCCAGGTAGCAGGCCAGCTTGATGCCCTTTTTGTCCGCGATGTCCTTATAGTAAAGATATTCTTTTTTGAACTCGGCGATATTCTTGTCCGGGTCCTCCGGGTCGTACTCGCCGGTGTTGAAAAACGCCATCCTGCAGCCGATGGCCTCCGCCATGTCCAGAAATTCCAGCATGGTCCTGCGCACTGCCGCGCGCTCGTCCGGGTCCGGGCTGATGGTGTTCAGCCACCAGAGGCCGCAGGCAGCGGGCTCCACGGGTGTATTTTCAAACGCAGGCTTGATTTTGTCCAGCGAGAAGTCCACGCCGCACTTTGAGTTGAACAGCAGTTCCACGCCGTCGATGCCCTGCTGCTGGGCCAGGTCCACCCAGCGGCGCAGGTCGGCTGCGTCCTTGCAGTCCTTCATCTCTACGATAAAACCGAGTTTTTTCATGTTCTATTCCTCCTTCAGATGCCCAGCACGCGCTCGATGCGGCCCGATTCAAAGGAGCGCCGGGCGGCCTCTACCACCTGGAGCGGCACAAATGCGTCGCGCGCTGTTTTGCTGTTGTTCGTGCCGTTCAGCAGATCGTCCACAAATGTCTTGTGATGAATGTACCCAAAGAACTGCGGGTCGACGGGGGCGGCCTGCCAGTGGATATCCTTGCGGGGATGGCCGTCCAGATTCCAGCCATAATATACGATATCGCTGCGGTGGGGATTGTACAGATAGATAACACCCTTCGCACCGTAGATTTCCATTTCAAAGCGGTTGGTCTGCGCCACCTGCGTCCAGAAAACCTCGTGGAACACCGTTGCGCCGCTGGCCAGCCTGTAGTTGAGGATGGCGGTATTTTCCACACCGTTCAGGTTGGCACGCTCGCCGAATTCCTCTCTGCGCTTTTCGTCCCGCGGGGACAGGTGCAGCGCGAACACATCTTCAATGGAGGACCCCGCCACTGTGTGGATCAGGTCCATCCCGTGGCAGCCGATGTCCATCATACAGCCGCCGTAGCCGGGCGCGGAATCGAACGGATTTTTGGTGGCGTTGCGCATGCGGATGTGGCGGATCTCGCCGATCTTCCCCTCTTCCACGATCCTGCGCGCCGCGATGGAGCCGTCCATATAGCTGTGCATGAAGGACGGCGTGAGTTTGACGCCCGCCTCGTCCACAGCGCGGATGATCTTGCGGCCTTCCTCAATGTTATAGGCAAAGGGCTTTTGCGAAAAGATATGCTTGCCCGCGGCGGCCGCCTCGATGCAGAGCGTCGCGTGCATCTCGATCTTTGTGAAGATGCACACCGCGTCGATGCTGCTGTCGTTCAGGATGTCGTGATAATCCAGCGTATATTTTTCAAAGCCGAAGTCGTCCTTTGCTTTCTGCGCGCGCTCCTCGATCAGATCGCAGGCCCACACGAGCTGCGCGCCCTCCACGCGCCGCAGCGCGGGCAGATGGTATTCGTTGGCGATGCTTCCGCAGCCGATCACGCCAAATCTGATTTTTTTCATTGTTCTTCTCCTTTGGAGCGGCGTCCCCCCGCGCCTGGTTTACAGGCGCGGGGCGCCGCATAATGCATTTTCCGCTCAACCCTTCCAGCGGTCGTAAGCGTCCTGGTTGATTTTGATGTAATCCTCAACCGGCATATTGTTCAGTTCCGCCACGTAGGCGTCCCACTCGCTCAGGCTCTTTTCGCCCGTGATGAACTTCACCACATTCTCCGTGGCGTAGTTGACGATATCCTGCGCATAGGTGCCCAGCTTGATGCTCTCCTCCTCGGTAAACTTTACGCGAGGCACTGTCTCAAAGGGCACCACATAATCGCGTACCACATCGTTGGCCGCTTTGGTTTCGGGCAGCTGGGCCGCGCTCTGGTCCACTTCGTTGGTGATATACTGAGGCAGGTAGCCGCCCGGGAAGATGGCCCACTGGCCCAGAGCCTGGTCCAGCGTCAGCCCGTCGGGGTTGTTCTTGATGTTATCCAGCAGCTGGTACTTGCCGTCCACGACCTCATAGCTCTCGCCCTCGATGCCCAGGCGGCACAGCACGGTGCCTTCTTCGCTGTAAAAATAGTCCAGCCAGCGCATGGTTGCTTCGGGATATTTGTTGGCGGTGGTGATGACGGCAACGCCCGTCATCTGCACGTTGCTCTCCACGTTGATGAGCGCGCGGTCGCCGTAGGGGCCTTCCAGCACGGGGCACTGCACATAGTTCTCAGCGGCGGCGCCCATCCACTGGGTGTTCTGCGCGCGGGCCACAAAGCCCACCTGGCCGGCGTTCACCTTTGCGGCGGCCTGGGTCTGGTCCTGAGAATAGCTTTCCTTGTCTACCAGGCCCTCCGTCCACAGCTTGTTGTAAAATTCCACCATATTTTTGAATTTGTCCTCACGGCCGATGAAGCGCACGTTGCCCGCGTCGTCGATATCCAGCCAGCTGAAGGCATAGTCGGAGTCCATAACGCCGTTGATGCCGAAGCCCCAGGAGCCGAGCAGGTCGTAGAACATACGGTGGGGATAGTCCTTACCCACCACGCAGTAGGGAATCTCGTCCTTTTGGCCGTTGCCGTTGGGGTCGTTGTCGCGGAACGCCACCAGCACGTCATACAGCTCGTCAACCGTCGTAGGCGCTTCCAGGCCCAGGTTGTCCAGCCAGGTTTTGTTGATCCAGTAGTGGTGGATCAGGTTGCCCTCGGTCTTGTTGAGCTGCGGGCAGGAATAGATATGGCCGTCCGGCATGGTAATGCCCTTGCGGATGGCGTCGTCCTGCTCGATCAGCGCCGAAAGGTTGGGCGCATAATCCAGATACTCGTCCAGCGCAACGAGCTGTCCGTTGGCCGCATATTTCATCTCTTCCTGCGGGCTGAGCTTCGCGCGCAGGATAATGTCCGGCAGGTCATCGGAGGCAAAGGCCAGGTTGCGCTTCTCCGTGAAGCCCGCGTCCGGCACGCATTCCCATTCGATGTGGATGCCTGTCAGCTCCTCCATGCGCTTGAGGGCCGGGTGCTCGTTCCAGTCCTTCACATTCGCGTTCAGGGCGACCATGCCCCGCAGTGTGATCGGCTCGTTCACGATGGGGAAGCCCTCGGCGTTCACGTTGGAGTCCCCCGCCGCGCTCGCGCTCTGCGCGCCGGACGCAGGCGTACTGCCGCTCTGTGTGCCGCCGCAGCCCGCCAGCACGCCGCACAGCATCACGGCTGCCAAAAACATGCTCAACCACTTTTTCATCTTTCATCCTTCTTTCTCTTTTTTATATATCCCGGAGGCCTTACGGCCTCCCGTCTACCCTTTTACCGCGCCGATCATGACGCCCTTGACGAAAAACTTCTGCAGGAACGGATACAAAAACAGCATCGGCACGCTGGAAACGATGATCACCGCGTATTTGATGCTCTCTCCCACCATAAACTTACTGATGTCCATACCCGCGGTGTCGATCATGCTGTCCGCCATGTTGTTCAGCAGTATTTCCCGCAGGAACATCTGCAGCGGATAGGCCGAGCGCTCGCTCAAATAAATCAGGCCGTTGAAATAGCTGTTCCAGAAGTTCACGCCGTAGAACAGCACCAGAACGGCAAGGATGGGCGCCGAAAGCGGAAGCACCATTTTAAAGAATACGCGGATGTCTCCGCAGCCGTCCATGGATGCGGCCTCATACAGCTCTTCCGGTATCGTGTTCTGCATGAAAGTGCGGGCAACGATAATGTTATACACCGACACCGTTCCCACCAGGATGACGGCCCACATGGTATTGTATAAGCCCAGATTTTTCACCATCAGGTAAGTGGGTATCATCCCTCCGGAAAAAAACATTGTGAACAGGAAAAACCCCATCAGCTTGCTTCGTCCGTACAGTTTTTTGCGGGACAGCGGATATGCCGCGCTGAATGTGATTATGATGGTGACAAGCGTCCCCACAACCGTATAGATCAGAGTGTTTTTATAACCGGTAAAAATGTCCCCGTTGCGGAATACCTGCTTGTATGCTTCCAGGTTGAAGCCTTTCGGCCACAGCCACACGTTCCCCTTAAATATCTCCATCGGGTCGCTGATGGATGCGACAAGCACGAAAATCAGAGGATACAAAATCACTACAACGCTGACTGCGGTGAGGCCCCCAAGCACAATATTGAACGCCCTGTCTCCTGCGCCCAGTTTTTGTTTGCGCCTTTTTACTGCCGACATAATCCATACCTCCTTCTTCCCACCATCAGAACAGGCTCGTATCGCTGATTTTTTTTGCGATCTTATTGACTGTCAGCAGCAAAACAATGTTGATAATGTTGTTGAACAGCCCGATGGCCGTGGAAAACCCGTAATCGCTGTTGATGAGGCCCGCTTCATATACAAAGGTGGATATCACCTGCGACGTTTCAGTATTCTGGGCGTTCTGCATCAGGAATACTTTTTCAAAGCCCATATTCATTACCTGGCCCACATCCAGGATGAACATGATGATGGCCGTAGGCAGGATACCCGGCAGGTTGATGTGCAGAATACGCTGGAGGCGGGACGCGCCGTCGATCTGTGCCGCCTCATGCAGCTGCGGGTCGATGGCGGCCAGCGCCGCAATATAAATGATGGAGTTCCAGCCCGCGTTCTGCCACACGCCCGACCATACATACATGGACGGGAACGCCGCCGAGCTTGTGAGAAACCCGAACTTCTCAAAGCCCATTTTGTCGAGGAACACGTTGATCAGCCCGTTGCCCTGGTTGAAGAACAGGTTCAGGATGCCTACAAGGACCACCACGGAAATAAAATGCGGCGCGTAGGAAATGGTCTGCACGGCTTTTTTCAGCTTTGGGCTTTTCACCTCGTTGAATACCAGCGCCAGCAAAATCGGGAATGGGAACGCCACTATAAGGTTATACAGGCTCAACCCTACCGTATTTCGCAGCAGCCTCCAGAAATAATAGGAATCAAAGAAACGGTTCAGGTTCTCCATTCCCGTCCACGTGCTGCCCCAGATGCCCAGCCGGGGCGAGTAGTACTTGAAGGCGATCTGCACGCCGTACATCGGCAGATAACAGAAAATAATGAAATAGACGATCGCGGGGATCAAAAACAAGTAAAGGCTCTTGCTTTGGTTGAGCTTTGTGAGCACCCGCCTGCGCCGCTGCCTGCCGCGCGCCCGCTTTTCGGCGCGTGTCCGTGCCGGTGCGGCCGTCCGGCCGCCCTGCAGCATTTTAACCATTTTTTTCACCGTCCGTCCTTTGGATTTGTGTTCATAGTACAACCCCAAACACAATTTTGCCATGTGCAAAAATTGACATCCGCCGCAATATTTGCCCAGATACATCCTTAATTCTTGTTTTTATTGTTAAATATTCCTATAATATTTTTACAACAGAAGAAAAAACAGCAAAATTCTACAATTGGAGGTGATGAGTATGAAAGAAAAGCTGCCCGGGCTCTTTCGTCCGCTGATGAAATTCAATGTAACCGCTGTAATGGTCATCATTCTGATGTTCTCTGTTTTCAATGTTTTTTCCATTGTCCGCACACAGCAGCGGCAGGCCAGCCTGCAGACGATGGCCCTGAGCCAGGCCAGCCAGCAGATCGGGGATTTCATCGCCAGTGCCGAGCAGTTGGGCATCGTCGTCCAGAATGATTCCCAGCTCATGGCTTATAACCTTTATAATAACAGAGACCTGCCCCACAATATCGTCTGGGAGCTGGAAATGCTGGCGCCCTCCGTCAACTCTCTCTCCTCCCTCAGCATCGTTTACGTAGATTCGCTGTACCCGCAGATCAACGGCGTCATCTATTCCAGCGCCGGGCGGTTCAGCTACGCCGATTACTGCCGCGACGAACTGAGCGGCAGCCTCACGGAAAACCAGCTTATGGAAGTGGTGTATGCCGCGGATCATGCCCATTTCGTGCCCCAACTCTCAGGCAATACCAGAAGCCTTTTGTATGTGATGCCCATCCCCTCCTCGTATGTGTTCTCTCCCGGCAGACTGCTGCTGCGGCTGGACTATACCTCCTTTACACGCGGGCTGCGCGCCACAGCGGCCGGAAACAGCGACATTTATGTATTCGACAGCGAAGAAAACCTGCTTTTGTACTTTGGCCCCACTTACGGCAACGATATCGCCACCGCCCGTGCTGCCGCAGTCGGGCCTGAAAGCCTTTCCGGCAAGGCCGTATTTCGCCACGAGCTGGAGAATTACGGTATCCAGGTGGTGCAGGCCCTGGATTTCTGGCAATATTATCAGCCTACGCTCACAGCTGTTCTCAGCCTTGTGCTGCTGGCAGCTTTCGTCACGGTGTCGGGCCTCCGCCTTTCTTATGTGCTGGCACAAAATACCGCCCGCCCGTTTTCCGTATTGGTACAGCGCGCCTCCCAGCTGGGCGGCGTGACGCCCGCGGAGGAACCGGATGAGATCGCCCGGCTCTCTCATATTTTTGAAGACCTCGTGGAGCAGCAGACTTCTCTGACAGCCGCTATGGAGAGCCACAGCCAACTGGAGGAATCCCAGTACCTGCTGTATCTGCTGGGCGTGCTTGGCGGGCGGGACTTTTCCGAAACCGTCGTACAGAAATACAGTACGCTGCTTTCCCGCTGGAGCCGCTTCGGCCTGCGCGTCCTGGTGTTCCGCTTTGACGATACCATTCATTTTGTGGAGACGTATCTCCCCAAGCAGCAATGGAGCATCAAATCCGCTTTGCGGCAGGAATTTGCCGCGATGTGCGGGGCGCAGGACGGCTTCGGCGCGGCGGTGGACCTGCAAAACGGGCAGGGGATCGCGGCGGTCGCTGCCTTCGGGCCGGACGCAGACTGCGCCTGCATTCTGGACGCCATCCGCGAAGCGCTGTGCCGCAGCTGCGGGCTGTCGCTCTCCTGCGGCATCAGCAGCGCGGTCTATGCGGCCGGAGATCTGCCCCATGCCTTCCGGGAGGCGAGCGCCAACTGCCGGTACCGCCTCTTCCACGCCAATTCCACCATTACGCCGGAATTTGTGGCCGACATCCGCAACCAGCGCACGCGTCTCTCTTATACGGGCGCGGACGATATTCTTCAAGCAGTCAAGGCGTGCAGCTACCCGGACATCTCCCGCGGAGTGGGGCGCTTCTTTGCCGATATCACCCGGGCCGCCACCCTTCCCTCCTACAAACTCGCCTATTTTGACATGCTTTCACGCCTGAACAAGCTGATTCCGGAATGCGCCGAAAACAAGCAGACCATGCTGGTAAACATGTTGGACCTGCTGTATGAAAACTGTTACGAGAGCACGGAAGTGCTCCAGCAGGACCTGTACAAATTCTGTATCCTGCTGGCCGATACCCTGTACGAGCAGCGCTCGGCGCAGCTGAGCGGCGGCCTGCTGGGCACGATTTATGACTATGTGGAGGAAAATTATGCCTCGCCCGCGCTTTCGCTTTCCTCCATTGCCGAGAGCCTGCGTTTTTCTCCCTCTTATCTCACCCGTTATTTTAAGGAAAAGACAGGTATTTCCCTGATGCAGTACATCGACCGTAAGCGCTTTGAGGAGAGCAAGCGCCTGCTGGCTGCCACCGCTTTGCCCGTTAAGGCCATTGTGGAGCGCGTTGGCTACACCGACGAGGCGAATTTTTCCCGCAAATTCAAAAAATATGAAGGCGTTACGCCCACTCAATACCGCGCCATGCAGAAATAACGGCAAAAGCCCGGCGCTTTCCCGTTTCTGGGAAAGCGCCGGGCTCAGCTTGTCGAAAAAGCTGCGCTTTTGCGCCAAGCTGCCTACGAACAGGGCCTGCG
>OJPN01002418.1_pt1 | contig 11026 bp, 8 predicted proteins | sample 1598511 | NCBI WGS metagenome assembly OJPN01 (sample SAMN03922485, study PRJEB24848) | human gut metagenome | isolation source: stool sample | host: Homo sapiens | place: Germany | collected 2011-05
GTATAAACGTATGGAAGTTCAGGGCAGGTTTCGCTGGCCCAGAAATCAGTTGGAAGTAAAGCAACTGACCTGGCAGCAATTCGACTGGCTCATGTCCGGTCTTGAAATCGAACAACCAAAAGCATTCAAACCTACGGAATGATCGCGTAAAACATCTATGCCAACTAACAGAAACGGAGGGGCTTCTCACCCTGTATCATGTCTGAAATCCCTTGTAAATGCTGGGTTTTCTGCTTCTTTTTCATTGCTTTTTATGGTATAATAAGAGCAGTGAAAAAGGAGCAGAAAACATATGGCTGGCAATTCAAAAGATTCAAAAATCCTTGCGTACAAGGACATGATCAACCAACTGAATAAGACGATTTCCACACAGACAGAACTGATCCAGTCTTTACAAAAAACATTGGAAGCAGACCGGCTGGAAAAAGAAAACCTTCGTCAGCAGATTGAATATCTCACGAAGAAGCTTTTTGGTACTTCCAGTGAAAAACGGAAAGATATCGATGGCCAGTTGAATCTTTTTGATGAAGCCGAGCAGGAAGCAGATCCGACATGGGAACAGGAACTTCCTGATGACATCACTGTTCCGGAACATAAGAGAAAAGCAAGACGGACACATGCTGATCTCTTTAAAAATGTTCCTTCCTGCGACGAGATCATTTCTCTTCCGGAGGAGGAGCGAAACTGTCCAACCTGCGGAACGCAGATGGAATGTATTGGGAAAGAATTCGTCCGCCATGAATTTCGTTTTACCCCTGCCAAGGGAAAAGTAGTAAATATCTATCGTGAAACCTATAAATGCCCGGAGTGTGCCATATCAGAGGAACATCCGGATGATCAGACATTTGTCAAAGCCCCTGTTCAGGAAGCATTGATCCCGGAAAGTTATGCATCGGAATCCGTTGTCGGATGGGCAATGCACCAGAAGTACCAGAATGGTCTACCGTTAAACAGGCAGGAAGAGGACTGGAAGCAACTGGGTGTCCCATTAAGCCGGGCTACGCTTGCTAACTGGATCATTTACTGTGCCGAGAATTATCTCCGTCATGTTTATGATTATTTTCACCGTCAGTTACGGATGCGTAAATATCTGATGGCAGATGAAACCCGGGTTCAGGTACTGAATGAGCCGGAGCGTAATCCTGAAACGGATTCCTGGATGTGGCTCTTCCGCAGTGGAGAAGATGGACTTCCGCCGATCCTGCTCTACCATTACACAGAGACAAGGGCAAAGTTCCATGCAGCATCTTTCCTACAGGGGTTCAGCGGATATCTGGAGACGGATGGATACCAGGGTTATAATAATCTGCCGGACATCAAACGCTGCTCTTGCTGGGCACATGTGAGACGTTACTTCACAGATGCCATACCGAAAGGGAAAGAGTATGATTACAGCCTTCCGGCAGTGCAGGGAGTACAGTTCTGTTCCAAGCTGTTTGATTGTGAGCGGTACTCAAAAGCAAAAAATCACACTGCGGAGCAGAGAAAACAATTTCGTCTTGAAAAGGAGAAGCCAATACTGGAGGCATTCTGGAATTGGCTGGATCAACAGCGCCCAAACAAAGGAACCCGTTTGGCGAAAGCGGTAAACTATGCCCAAAATCGGAAAGACACCCTGATGACCTATCTGGAAGACGGTCATTGCAGTTTATCCAACAATCTTAGCGAGAATGCAATCAGACCATTCACTGTTGGCCGGAAGAACTGGCTGTTCAGTGCCAGTCCGAAAGGAGCTGCCTCCAGTGCTATTGTGTATACAATGGTCGAGATGGCAAAAGCGAATGATCTGAATACCTATAAATATCTGACTATAAATGAGCAAGTTCGTGATTTTGCATAAAAGAAAGACACCTTGAATTCGATTGTGTTGTATAATGAAAGTGACCAAACCAACATTTACAGCATTCACGAAAGAAGGTGTCTCCTGCAAATACTATACATCATTCAGCATTCATATACAACCAGTTTAAAAAATTAGATTTATGCAAATCGTATTCTAATCGAATGATCAATCATCTTATGAGTATCCTGATTAGCATCTTTCTTTCTGGATACCATGGAAAAACTACGGATTTTGCTAAAAACAGTTCCTGCCACAGAACTACAATTGCCCATTTCCTCAACTCTGGAAAGTGGGATGAATCGTTGCTTTCAGATACATTAAAACGGTCTGTCATTGAGATTATTTATTCAGAAGCAGCCCGCACCGGAAAACCTGTTTTCTGTATTGTTGACGATACGATAGCTTCAAAGACAAAGCCTTCGTCACGGGCTCTGCATCCGATTGAAGATGCGTATTTTCATCAATCTCATTTGAAAGGCAAACAGGACTATGGGCATCAGGCAGTTTCAGTTATGCTTTCCTGTAACGGCATTGTTTTGAATTATGCCTTTGTGCTGTATAACAAGGCAATTTCTAAAATCGACATTGTTCAGGATATCGCAAAGGAACTGCCAGCTCCTCCGGTACAATCCTATTTTCTTTGTGACTGTTGGTACGTTTCTGAAAAAATAATCAACACCTTTGCCGTACAAGGATTTCATACCATTGGTGCTTTGAAAACAAATCGTTTGCTGTACCCGTCAGGAATGAAAAAGAAGCTCAGCGAATTGGCTGCCGAATTATCCGTGACACATAAAAACTTTGACCTTGTGACAGTTAAAGGCAGAAACTATTATGTGTACCGATATGAAGGCAATCTCAACGGTATAGAAAACGCAATTGTTCTTTTCAGCTATCCCGAAAAAGCATTTGGAAAACCGAAAGCACTAAGGGCCTTCCTTTGCATGGATGTGTCTTTATCCACAAATGAAATCCTGGACAATTACGTATGCAGGTGGCCAATTGAGGTGTTTTTCCGCCAATGTAAGGATAAACTGGCGCTGGACAGCTATCAAATCCGTTCTGCACAGGGAATCCGAAGATACTGGTTGATTATGTCATTTGCACACTATATGTGTGTTGTTGGAACTGGCAAAGTCTGTCCTTTTGAAACAGGGTATCGCAAGATCAGTGACATAATCCAGATGGAAAAATATCTCACCCTCTATCAATGTGCGAGGGAATGCATTGATTTTGACTCCTTTGTAAAGGTCGTGGCGTAGTTTTGTGCATTTTTTTCAAATTTGCTCATTTATAGATGAGAAAAAGGATGTACGAACAGGGGTTTTTACGTACTGTCCGGAAAGAGGAATTTTGATGAAAAAACAGTATTTCTGCAATCCGTTAAATATGGATTACCGTTACCAGTTTATTCAGGATATGAGAAGCGGTGAGGACAAGATTTCCCGCGAGGCCGCCGATCCGTCGATGATTTTATTTCAGGGAAAGTATTATATTTTTGCGTCCATGACGTTAAGTGTCTGGGTTTCGGAGGATATGGTACACTGGGAGAGCCATCGGCTGCCGGACAACCTGCCGCTGTATGACTACGCGCCGGATGTGCGCGTGGTCGGCGATTACGTGTATTTCAGCGCATCCCGTCGTGGCACGATCTGCGATTTTTACCGCACGAAAGATATCCTGAACGGGCCGTTTGAGCGGATCCCGGGAACCTTCGATTTCTGGGATCCGAACCTGTTTCTTGATGATGACGGAAAGCTCTATTTTTACTGGGGATGCAATAACGTGACTCCGATCTGGGGTGTGGAGCTTGAACCGGAGACGATGGTTCCAAAGACCGAGAGAAAAGAACTGATCTACGGTCAGCCGGAAAAAATCGGATATGAGCGTGTGGGAGAAAACCATTCCAAAATGCCGATCAGCGAAGAGGAAGCTGTAGAAAAATTTAAAGAATTTCTGAAAGCACAGGGAAAACCGGTCGATAAACTGACGGAGGAGCAGATTGGATTTGCCAAAATCATGTTCAGCCAGAGACCGTTCATCGAGGGCGCATGGATGACGAAGCATGACGGAACCTATTACCTCCAGTATGCCGGCCCGGGAACGGAATACAACGTTTACGGTGACGGTGTTTACGAGAGTGATTCCCCGCTTGGCCCATTCCGTCTGGCAAAGAACAATCCATATTCCTATAAACCGGGCGGATTCCTGCGCGGTGCAGGCCACGGTTCGACGATGGAAGACCGCTATGGAAACTGGTGGCACACCGCGACGATGCAGATCAGCAAAAACCACGATATGGAGCGCCGCGTCGGCATTTGGCGGGCTGGCTTCGACAAAGACGGTGTCCTGTTCTGCAACCAGCAGTTCGGTGACTGGCCGATGGCAGTCGAGCAGGCGAAAGAAGATCCGTGGGCAAAACCGGAGTGGTATCTCTTAAGCTATCAGAAAGCGATGACCGCTTCCTCCTGCGAAGAAGGCAGAGAGCCGTCTTTTGCAGCAGATGAAAATGTCCAGACCGGGTGGCGTGCCGCGGGAAATCAGCCGGGCGAGTGGCTGGCAATGGATCTTGGCGAGGTAAAAGATGTCCACGCCGTGCAGATGAACTTCGCCGACGATAAAATCGACGCACCCCTGCCGGGCGAGCGTCAGGGCGAACGATACATCGACCCGGGCCAGATGGCTCCTTGAGGCATCCGCCGATGGCACGAACTATTTTGTATTAGAAGACAAATCCAATGCAGAGACAAACCTGCCGCATGATTTCGTTGTAAAAGAAGAAGGCGTACAGATCCGCTATCTGAAACTCACCGTCTTTGAAGTACCGTACAGCCAGAATCCATGCGTTTCCGATCTCCGCGTCTTCGGTCTTGGAAACGGCGAAAAACCAACCGAGCCGCAGTACCAGGCAGAGCGCATGGGAACGATGGATATGCGCATCACCATCGAGCCGCAGAAAGATACCGTCGGATACAATGTCCTCTGGGGATTTGCACCGGACAAACTGTATCACAGCTGCATGACCTTTGCATCAGAGCAGAACATCGGCGCGCTGGTAGAAGGCGAAAAGGTGTATGTGAGAGTGGATGCATTCAATGAAAATGGAATTACGGAAGGAACAGAAGTAATCGAATTATAAAAAAGGGAAGACCCCTCAGCAGATTTTTTGTCTACTGAGGGGTCTTTTCGTTTCCGTATAATAATACCGAAGCATAAAACACCCCATTCACACACCGGAACTGTGCCATGCCGTGATATCGTTCTGCCGTGTTCTGCACCGACGAGGTTCCCGTTCCGAATCCCTCGTGCTTCGAGGAAAGGAACCGTCCGTCCTGTTCCGCAGGCTCTTTCACGCACGTATTGTCGATGGCAAGAATGAGTTGATTGTCTTCTTCTTTCATGCGCTGCATATTCCGCAAGAACTGCGCATCCGTTCCAGAGGAACGGAGCGCCATTCCGCTTCAAACTGAGCAAAGCTCAGCAGGTTGATTAATTACTATTGGTTATTCTGCGATCCCTGCCAGGAAATTCAAGGCGATATGCCTTAGATGTCATTCGACTTAAGCAGGCATCTGCGTAGGTGGAATCCCCAAAAAGCTGATACCATCCGGATACTGGAATCTGTGAGATAATAATAGTTGCCTTGCGGCAGTCTCTGGACTCGATGATTTCAAATAAATCGCGGCATTTCTCGATGTCCAGATCCATTAAGCCGAAATCATCTATCACCATGAGATCATAAGCTGCCATTTCATTCGAATACTCAAAGTAAGTACCTTCCTGCCTGGCATGATCTGATTCCTTTAAGAGTGTGTTCGCACGTATGTATTTAACAGTACGGTTCTGATGCATTGCTGTGATACATAAGGCGCAGGCGATGTGCGTTTTCCCAGCACCGGCCCCTCTGGTCATCAGCAGGTTATTCGGCTCATCGATCCAATCACACTTGGCCAGAAGTTCTATGACGTGTGTATTCAGCTGACGTTCTGGATCATAGATTGAGCTGTCAAGATCAGCTGCAGGATATTTCAGGGTCGCTTTCTTCATGAGACGTTTAAACTTTTTACTCTCACGCTGATCCCACTCCTGATTTACAATAGCAGCAAAGCGGACTTCAAATGGTTCGAGACCTGTGTTTGGTTCCAGCAGCTGCTTTTCAAATGCTTCAGCCATACCGGACATGCGAAGTTTATACAGCCGATCCATGAGTATGTTCTGTTCCTTTGTGAGTTTATCGTTATAAAGATAGTCTTTTAATCTGTATGCCATAGTACGTCACCCTTACTTATAGTAGTCCTTTCCTCTGATATTTTCATGATTGGGCAGTGTTCCTGGTGAATGCTCGGGGAGTTCCTTCACATCCATCTTTTTCAGCATCTGCTTGAAGGTAAAATACTTACAGGAATTGATCTCTATACATTTACGGGCAACTTCTTCAGCAGCACCTTTCGGGATTGTTTTTACTTTATGCCGGATACCTGCACAGGCATTATAGGACTGCTCTTCATGTTTTGATGATTTAAGGAGTCTGTCAATCAGTTCTGACATCGCAGGACCAATGGCAGAAGCCCAGCGGCGGTAATAATTACCATCCTTTGAATTGACTTCTTTGTAATAAAGGTGTTCTGGCGGCATATGTTCATCTACCGTGATATACAGCGGAAACTCTCTATAAGACCGCTTATGTGTACAGATCAGCCGATTATACTGATCACAGATTCTGATCTCTGAAGCGGTTGCCTTCAGGATTGCAGGCTTGCCACAGTAAGAGTACAATACGGAGTAGTAGTGGCCGTCATACTCGATGTGGTAGTTGTTGGGAACTTTTAGGACCGCTTTATAGTCGCAAGCCGTGTAACATCCGCCTGGCAGTGGTTTCATACATGGTTTGTCATACTTTTCGAAAGCATCCTGTCTTGAGAAGTCCTTGCCTTGAAAAGATCGTTTATTGAGGACTGCTACTATTTTTTTGATTTCAGCATTTAGGTCTTCAAATGATACATATATCTTTTCTTTCAGTTTCTCAACCAGGTGTATTTCAAGATAACGTACATGATTTTCAACTGTAGGCTTGCCTTTCGGCTTTCTAGCGGGTGGTGGAAGAACTATAGTTTCATAGAAATCTTCCAGATCTGCAAAGGTAGACTGCAGGATAAGTTCATCCTTTGTGTGCTTGGTTACAGCAGTTCGCAGGTTATCGGGCACAAAGTATTTCGTAACAGCACCATAAAATGAAACAGCATGGGCACAGCCTTCTATAAAACATGGGAGCTTCTCATTTGGAAAAGCTTCTGCATAGATCAGACTGCTGACTCCAAGAGTGGTCGCAAAGATATGGACTTTTTTGATCTCGCCCGTTTCGGTATCTGTTAACAGTTCCGGCTGATCACCGACCCAGTCGATATACATCTTTTCACCCGGGATTCGGTTTACGGCCATTGATACCTTCTGACCACCATAGTTTTCTGCTATGAATCGGTTGAAGTATTCGTAAAACTGTGACTTCTCATAACCATCAGGATTCTTTTCTTTATAATCCAGCCAACAGAACGAAATGTTCATGCGGCTCCCTGGTGCATGGATTCTGTCATAGTAATACTGGAAATCTGGAAGTGGGACATCTTTCCTCTGTAGATTTTTCTGCGGATAGAAAAGGTTCTCAACTTCCTTAGGTGCCATCATTCGGAGTTCCTCGATTGGGACTCCGTTGGCATGGTATCGGCTCATGATCAGATTTAATGTACCTGAGCCAATCTTGTAACGGTCCATAACGGACCTGGTCTGGCATCCATTCAAACGCATCTGGATGGAGCCGATAATCGTGTTGTAGTCTTGCATAGTTATGCCTCCTTTCGCAATCATTTGATGACTACGAAAGAACTATAACACGTTGAAAACTTATTGATCAGCTGAAGCGGAAACGCGTTCAGTTACATCCGGAAAGACTGATCAGCTCTTAGCGGAATGCGTGGTCAGATGAGCCGGAATTTGCAATGCGCACATGGATAAACGGTTTCGGTTTCCGTACATCGCGGCACGCATCCAGCGCATTTTCCAACAGATTTCCGATGACCGCGCAGAGCTCCGGCTCCGGCACGGAAAGTTTTTCCGGGATGCGCAGATCCACTTCAAATGCAATCTGTTCGCGCCGCGCTTCCTCCGCGTAATAACAGACAATCGTATTCACCGCGTAATTCTTACAATACGTATGCTGCGTATCCGGCGGAAGATACTTCCGGTACTGACTGATGTAGTCATTCAATGCCTCCTGATCCCCGTTCTGCAGATACTGGTCAATGATGTTCAGATGTTGCCGCAGATCATGCCGCGCCTCCCGCGTCGAAGCGATGTGACGGGTGAGCTGCTGGTACTGCGTCTGCTGCATCGCGAGCATCATTTCCTGGCGTGCCGTCTGTTCCGTCAGCTCTGTCTGATGGCGGATACTGTCCATGGCATCGAGCACAACCCAGTAGGAGATCAGCATCGAGAGGAGCAGGAAGAGGCGGCTCGAAACAAAGCTGAAATGAAAGATCAGATCGCGCGTGACCGCTGGGGTATAAAGGCAGATCATCAGAGTGGTTAAAAACGGCAGAAGCCAGATCTTTTTCCAGAAGTCAGGATCATCTGCCACGAAAACACGGTCCTTCGTCTTCGTCAGGAAACGAAGCACAAATGGCAGCGTGACGATAAAAATGACCATAATCAGCAGCATCGTGTGCAGAGAATAAAAATCCCAGTTCGGATCTTTGGTGAAGCACGCTTCCAGGAAAAAGGCAATGCCGCGTACAAAAATAATGTAATCGAAAACAAAAATATACAGATACAGCAGTTTCCAGAAATCTGCCTTGATACAGGTAACGTAAATAAGAAAGCAGAAAACTGCAAAAACATAATCGGTTGGCCGCAGTGACTGATGATGCAGGATCTGATACAGGTAAAATGCCGACTGCATAAACTGCGAGACGACACAGATCAGAACGACCGCCCATGCCGGCATCCGAAGCTGCTGGTAAAACGGGAAAAATGCAAGGATTAAAAACGGAATCATGTGGATTGACTCACAAAAAAATGCAAAAACATAAACCGACCATATCATACCGCTTAAAACTCCTTTCGAATTGCTTCAAATAAATAGGAGGAGTACGCTTCCAGCACCTCTTTCGTCTTCCGGCGGCTGCAGTACACAGCCGTACCGTCTTTGAGCAGCACCTGTCCGTCTTTTCCAATACTTTTCACCTGCGAAAAATTTAAGAGCAGTCCCTTTCCGGCAATGAAAAAACGGTTCGTTGACGGCAGCAGCGCGGTCAGTTCGGCAAGAGAGAGCCGCGTCTGAAACACATCCTCTGCGGTGTGGATCAGAAGCCAGTGGCCTGATTTTTCCGCATAACAGAAATCATCGAGCACTACGCGGCGCGGGGAAGAAGCCGTTCCCTGACCGGAACTCTCCGGAAATTCAAACGAAAGCGGGACAGCCCAGAATTCCCGCAGCTCCTGCAGACACCAGTCCAGCTTCACCGGATCGACGGGTTTTAACAGGTAATCGAGTGGATGTACCTCATATCCTTCCAGCGAAAATTCCGGTTCCGTTGTCGTGAAGATGATCGGCAGGCGCAGAGCCGTTTTCCGAAGCTCCTTCGCCGTCTCCATTCCATTTTTTCCTTTGCGGTCCAGCATGATATCCATAAAAACAGCACTGAACAGCCCCGGATGAAACGCCTCCAAAAAGGCTTCTCCGCTTGGATAAAAAGAAAATTCTACCGTTTCACCATGACGGGAACAGTTCGCAAAAATCAGTTCCTGTAATGTTTTCCGGTCCGATTCAGTGTCCTCAACAATTGCAAAGTGCATGAAAAAAGCCCCCTTTCGACCATTCATGCCACAGATCGACCATTCGCGCCGAGGTTATGATTTTTCTGACAAAATGTGGTACTGTGTAAACAGAAAAATTGGCGCGAACGATACAATCGTCTGAAAATAATACGTTTTGATCTGAGAACAGTGTAGCAGGAAAAAGATGCGTGTACAAGAAGAAACGTAACAGATGCTGAAAAAAGATAGAAAAACAGTGACCGGTAAATAAGGCAAAGAGGGATGCGTATGAGGAAAAGGAACCGAAAAAGAACAGCAGTCAGCCTGGCGGCGATGATGGTGCTTGGAATGCTGGGGAACACAGGCATTACAGCACGGGCGGAAGATGTCGAGCAGGAGGCAGTCGCGCCGCAGAGTGAATCTGCCGACATGATCGCGGTCGATATCAGCTGGGGAAGCCTGGCGTTCACTTATAAGGATGGGCAGTGGGATCCGGAGACCTGCACCTATATCGGAGGCGGCTGGGAGGCCGATCCGGAGGGCGGCGCTTCGGTATCTGTTACAAACAACGGAACTGCTGCCGTCCAGGTGGAATATCAATTTACTGCCGCAGAACAGACCGTGGTAAAAAATCTTCAGGGAACTTTTGTGGATGGAAATAATCAGCCGATTCAGATACTGTCGATACCGGTAGGCGGAGCGGCCCAAAAAGCAGAGCTTCATCTGGAAAGCGACAGACCGACAGAAAGCTTTGATACCACCATCGGAACGATCAACATTGTGATCCGAGAGTGAATATGACAGTACGAGGAGGTGAGGAATATGGGAAAAACAACGAAAAAAACGACAGCACAGGATAAAAAGACACAGACCATCATTATCGTATTGTTTGTGATTACACTGATTGCCGTGGCAGTCACGGTATGGGCACTCTTCTTTCGAAAGACGGCACCAGTTCTGGCACCGGATTACGCACCGCAGGAGGCAGAAACGCACGCCGAGGCAATTCCGGGAGATTCGGATGACGAAAAGATGGAGACATCCAGCGGCGGAGGCGCGGTCAGCATGGTCTATCAGAAGGAGATACAGATCTCCATCTCCAGTCAGACGGCATCGCTGATGTTCCAGAATCCTTCGAAATCGGTGAACGATATTGTGTTGCAGCTCGCCGTCACCGGCAGCGATGGAACCGAGACGGTGATCGCACAGTCAGGAACCCTGTCACCGGGGTATAAAGTCGAGACACTCGACCTGATCGAAGGCGCAGCAACATTATCCGAGGGAACCTACACCGGAAAATTCAACGTCCTCTACTACGACCCAGACACCGGAGAAAAGGCCGGCGGCCATGCGGAAACCGGCACAGGACGACAC
>OJPN01002430.1_pt1 | contig 10968 bp, 9 predicted proteins | sample 1598511 | NCBI WGS metagenome assembly OJPN01 (sample SAMN03922485, study PRJEB24848) | human gut metagenome | isolation source: stool sample | host: Homo sapiens | place: Germany | collected 2011-05
CACCCCCACCTAATCCGAACAGTTCCCATGAAACTGACGGATTAGGTGGGGCGTTTTATGACTGAAAGATTTATCATAGCAAGGTTTTCGGCCATTTTCATATTTACGATGGAAATGAAATATAAAGGCACAAAAAGTTTGAAATCAGCTTTCAAAACTGAAATTTTCGGAATCCGAACCCCTATGTAGCATGAATACATGGCTCACCTTTAATACACTTTCGCCATTTGATATGGTATCCGGTTTTTCAATATGCGATGAGGTTGCCCTGTATATAGGATTTGATGGAAGAGTCAATCTCTCTTGAATCCTGTTTCAGAGGCATATCCCTTCGATAAAGTTATTCCGTTTTGAACGATGCGAAAAATGATTTGGCGACTGCATTGTTATGGGGGTTACAGAGATAGAAAATGACTGTACCATTGCATGCTCATAAAGTAACTGCCAGAAACGATGGAAGGCATATTGTGCCCCTAACCATTGTAGAACAGAAGTTCAAGTTCAGAATTGAGTTACATCCTTGCGCCTTTGAAAGTGGAGGTGATGAACTGTGTACTGTTCCTAATGCTTTGAATAAATTTATAAGATTTGGTCAATAATGAAGATATGGAATTTTGGGGTAAATGCTTTGCAACTGCATCTTTTTTGTCCACACATTTCATTCATAGAAAACGCCGCAGTGAAAACTGCGGCGTTTTCTCGTTTGACCACAGAAATACCACAGACGGATTTCTGCTTTAACTACTTGACGGGTACCCCCTTTCAGGAGTGCCCGTCTTTTTTGTTTGTGCCAATACTGTTTAGCGCCTCCCAACTAATCTCGTTGGAAGTTGCCGCTATCTCTCAAACAGTCGCATTTTCAGCATAAATCTTCTCTTATATTTTCTGAGAATATTTCTTGACCACAAATTTGCCCATAGACAGAAAAAATCAGCCCGCCGGATGGGCACCTTCCATCGGCGGGCCGGTTTTGCAACATTTCAGCTTGCTTTGCGACTCCATCGTTTCCTTGCTTGGAAGTTTGTCATGGAATGTTCTCTCCGCTCTTCTGGTTGTTTGACCTCTGCTTTCGCGGTATCACGGTCAATCTTTTCCGCCGCCAATTGCTGCATCTCGTCGGTTATGTGGGAATATGTGTTCAGGGTAGTAGCGCTGGATACATAACACAAAATTGTCGGCAGGGTCTTGATGTCCATTCCGTAGGCCTAGGCGTTGGTTGCAAAAGTATGGCACGGACCATGAAATCTCACCCGTTCACATCCCGCATAATCCAAAATTCTGTGCAGGCGCTTATGGGGCGAGGATGGACGCATGGGCAAGTCTTCTTTCTTTGGGGATGGAAACATCCATCGTGAATCCACCTTGGTCTTATACTCTGCCAGCACTCGCCTGACGGATGGCGGCAGGATCATGGTACGAACCGCCGCTTTTGTTTTGGGTTCACAGATGACTACCTCTGATCCGACAATGCTAGCTTGCTTGTCGATCCGCAGCTCTCCAGTCGTTAAGTTCAAATCGTCCCACTGAAGGGCGGCCAGTTCCCTCAGTCGCAGGCCAGTGGCAAACTCCAGAGGGAAGAGTTCATAGTAATTTTCCTCTTTGGCCTGGATGAGTACTCTCTGCATAGTTTCCCCTGAGGGAATTTTCATCTCTTCTCGTTTTGCAGGCGGACACTTGCATCCAATGGCCGGGTTGCAGAGGATCAAATGCTCCTCAGCTGCTTTCTCCAGTGCCTGCCGGCATAGACTGCGGCAACATCGAATCTGGCTGTCAGCAATACCTTTTCCATTGGCATACTCATCTGGCTTCATCCACACACAAATTTGCTGCTTATCATTTTCTGTTAGTTTGTTCAGTGGAATATCGCCTAGCCTTGGTTTGATGTATAGCCGGAGATACCCTTCGTAGGTTCGATGGGTTCTGGGCCGGATTTATGGTTTGCTGTAGGTTTCGTACCAATAGTTCAGACACTCCCCAAATGGCATATCTGCCCGAACCTTGGACGGATTTGCAGGTGCAATGGTGTCTTTCAGTGTTTTCAATTTATCCACGCACTCACCTTTGGTCTTGGCCAGCACATTTTTCGTCTTGGGAAGGCCGTCCTTTCTCAGCTGGGCGGTGCCTTCGCCGTTTTTTGGCTTTCTTCCCATGGCTTCAACTCCTCTTCAAAGATATTTTTAAGAAATTCCTCTACGATCTCAGCCGCCCGCTTTTGTATATCCGTAGTGGTGTGGGTAGGTGTCTTGGGCGAACGCCGACCTGGTATGTCCCAGGATTCCAGACAGAGTCTTTACATCTACACCAGATGCCAACGCATGGGTGGCAAAAGTGTGGTGCAGACCATGAAACCGGATATCAGGCAGCTCCGCCCGTTTTAACAGGGCTTTCAGCCGATCATAGGCAGTACTCGGGTGGGTAGGCTGTTCTGGTTTCCACGGATGGGGGAAGATCCATTCCGTCAGAGCGGACTTTTTCCTCTCCCGGAGCAATTCTACAGTACTGGGCGGCAGGGTGATCGTTCTGGCACCAGCTGATGTCTTGGTATCCCAAGTAGTCAGTTTTCCGCCACGCTCCTCATGTACAGCGCGGCAAATCTTGAGCCTTCCATCATCTGCATCAAAGTCCCTCCACTGGAGGCCGCAGATCTCACCTCGCCGCAGTCCGGTTGTCAGTTCTGTATAGAAGAAGTCATACCAGACGGCATCCTCCCGTATAATCTCCACAAATCGTTCCAACTGCTCATCCGTTAAAATTTGTTTTGCCTCCCCCAGTGCTTCATGGAGCATGGAGTGAATCCCACGGACAGTACTGCTGGCAAGCACTCTCCTGTGGTTCGGTTTCCCTGACGAGCCAGCGTATCATATAACTTTTTAATGTCTTTTCCGGTTATCTGAGTGATTGGCTTGTCTCCCATAAAGGGAACAATGTGGTTCCGCACGGTACCTTCATATCGTCTCAAGGTAGAGGGGCGAATGTTAGGAGCTATGTTTTTCAACCATTGCTCCAGCCACTGGCCCAGTGCCATCCGACTCTCCTCAGTCAGCTCGACACTCTGATACACCTCAATACTCTGCCGGAGCTTAACTGTCAGTTCCTTCTGGATATCAGTATAGATATAGCGGAAGATGGACTCACCGTTCTCTTTGTGGCCCACTACGGGATGTGCCTTGAAATTAGGGACGGCTGGTTCACACACGTAGTCCCTCGGACACCGTTCGGCGCACATCGGCCCGGCTGTGGCTGAGCCCCCCTGGATCAAAGGCAGGGCAGTCTTATAACGGATGGCCTTGCAGCGGAGCTCACCGGCCATGTCCAAAGTCTCCTGTATCTTTCAGCTTTCGTGGCCGTTGACCGTCTCTTTAAAAAGTATCTACGCACCGTGCTCTGACTGCGCCGCATAAGCCAGCAGAAAAACCAACCTCCTGGATCTAATTTAAAAGTTATCCGACAAAAAGTGATTCCCGCACAAAAAAACACGCCCCATGCCGTCCGAAAATGGAATGGCATGGGGCGCAGCTTTATTTTATACCGGCCGAGCATAGGCGGAACTATGGTCGGCCCCGGCCCTTGCCGCCGGTGGCTGGATGCGGAGGACAGCACGTCCTCCCCTCTACAGACTCATATGGCTGGTTTTCCATCTCACCACAAATATCAAAAAACTGTGAGGATAAAGATAACTGGAATGCAATATGTACTCAGCGCTCCCTTTGTTCCGGGAGAGGAATCACCGAGTTGTTTGCCAACTCAATCCGAAACGCATATTTATCGCCGCGGACAATGGATTTTGTATATTCAATCAGGACATTGCCCTCATAGCTGTATCGCTCCAAAAGAGTACACGGAACATTGGATGAGATATGCAACAGCGTCCTTTCTTCTGAGCGCGGCATAACGGGCCGGAATTTTTCCGTGGCCCGATCTGCATGGAAGTTATACTGTTCTCGCAAAAACTCATATAGAGAGCCGCAGGAGAGCGCCTCCGTGTCCAGCGTCAAGAAACGGCTTTGGGGGAGAAAGGTGGTTTCCAGCATCAGAGGATACGTCCTGGCCGAGCGGAGCCGGAGCAGTTTATGGAACACCGTTCCCTCCTGATACCCGGTTTCAATCGCCAAAGACTTATCGGCTTTGACCAGATCATAGTGAATGACAGAATTCTGAATTAGAATATTGCTGCTTTTAAGCGTATCAGTAAACGAGTAGAAATCAGATAGGGGCTGGGTAAATACGAACGGCTTAATATAGGTTCCATTACCCTGGACCGAGTAAAGTACACCGGTTTCTTTCAGCATGTTGAGTGCACGCCGGAGAGTGCTACGGCTTGCGTTATACTTCCGGCACAACTTTTCTTCGGGGGGGAACAGTGAATTTTCCGGATAGAGCCCCGTCTGTATATCACGAAGCATCTCCGTGTAAACGTCTATATAGACCGGCCTTTGAGCCATACCGCACCCCCCGCTTGCCGCTGCTTCACGTCACTTCAGATAGCCAATCGCCCCATAGATCCTTACAAGTATTTTTAGAGACTATTACTATTTTGCCAATTATTTTATCATATGGGGAGTGAATTTACAAGGAAATATTTCCCTGTTAAAAAAAGAGATACAACTCAGGTCAGTTGTATCGATTCAAAATGCATACAACTGAGGGTAGTTGGCCTATTTTACCCAAAACCATAGACAAAATTAGCAAAAAACTATACAGTATATACAGAAGTAGCCGATCCGCACGCGTTATTACAGTTAAAAGTACCACATGGAGGAGCCAATATGAAGCAATGGTATGTCGGGGTAGACGGCGGAGGCACAAAAACCGCCGTCGCGATCTCCACCGCTGACAGTGTTCCGATCCAAACCATGACCTACCCGACCTGTTCCTATCAGTCCATCGGTATTCCGGAATCCGTTGCCCTGATCACGAAGGTGGTACGGGAGGCCCTCTCCGGGGGCGGGGTAAGCCCACAGGATTGTGCCGGGTGTTGCGTGGGTATGCCCTGTTATGGCGAAAACCCAGCAAATGACCGGGAGATCGTTCGCCTGCTGACGGATGCTCTGACTCCAGTCCCAGTGTATGTTGTGAATGACGGTGAAGTTGGCTGGGCTGGATCCCTCGCCTGTGGGGAGGGAATCCATATTGTTTCCGGCACAGGTTCTATCGCATTTGGACGCGGGTGTGACAAAGAATTTGCCCGCTGCGGGGGGTGGGTGGAGTTTTTTGGGGATGAGGGCTCCTGCTACTGGATTGGTCGGCAGGGAATGAGTCTGTTTTCCAAAGAGGCCGATGGCCGGTTGCCGAGGGGTCCGCTCTATGATCTAGTCCACGGGGAGTTTGGCCTGACGGAGGACTACCAGTTTATTGATCGGATTGTCCGGGAATTTGCCCCCTATCGGGAAAAAGTCGCGGGGTTCCAGCGGTACGTCCTACAGGCCGCCCGGGCTGGCGACACAGCCGCTGCCGCGCTGTATGAAACGGCTGCGCTTGAGTTGGCGCTCATGATTCGCACGCTCAAGGCAAAACTTCGTTTCTCCGCCGAGCCCATCAGCGTTTCCTACTCCGGCGGTATCTTCCATGCCGGAGAATTCATCCTGGCCCCTCTCCGTAAAAAGGCCGAAGAGCTGAACTGCATACTTTGTGAACCCAAATACTCCGCGACCGAGGGCGCGCTCATGTTGGCCATGGAACGGTTCCCTTTATCACCCAGTTAAATGTCCGAAGGAGAATGATGTTATGTTTTTGACCGAAGCTGAGATTCTGGATACCCCGCTGTCCCTGAACTACACCTGCCAATACTTTGAGAAGAACAAAAAAAATCTGGAGCAGTTCTTCCAGGAAAACCAGCAAAAGAAGTTTACCATTTTGGGCTGCGGCTCCAGCTATATGCTGGCGAAGAGCACAGCATCTCTGTTTGCGTCGCTCCCGGGAACCAGCGCAAATGCGATCGCCGCCGGCGACTACATTGTGGACCCTCTGTTCTGGTATGAGACGGTGAAGGGCAGCATCGTGCTCCTGCTTTCACGGTCCGGAAAGACCTCTGAAATGGTATGGGCCCTGAAGCACATCAAAGAGGCTCACGGATGTCCAGCGGTGTCCATCACAACGGAGGATGGGAATGATCTGATGCCCTTGTGCGACCTGAACCTGACGCTGAACTGGTGCCATGATGACAGTGTCTGCCAGACCCGAACTGTCACGAACCTGTATGCCTCCACACTGCTTCTGGCGGCGGAATACGCAAGGGATGACCGCCTCCGAGAGAGTGTCCTGGCAGCCATGCGGGAGAGCACCTCGTTTCAGCTGAAGTACCGGCCGGTGCTGGCCGAGATCGCAAACCTTGATTGGGACAATGTGGTGGTGCTGGCGGACGGCCCCATTTGCGGCATCGCGGAGGAGGGCGCCCTCGCCTTTACGGAGATCTCCATGCTGACAGGCCGCTATTTCCATCTGCTGGATTACCGTCACGGGCCTATCGTGGTCAGTGGAAAACGGACTCTGACTCTCGCGTTGCTGCGGCCCGGTGAAGAAAAGCTCCAAAGCGCTATGATGAAAGATGTGATTCAGCGCGGCGGCCCTGTGGTCACGATTTCCCACTGCACAGAAAATAGGTACGACGCGGCAGCCCATATTCAGATTCCGGAAGTCGGCGAGTTCGCCGCATGGGGCATTCTGTTCATCTATGTCGCGCAAATGACAGCTCTGCTGAAAGCAATTGCCCTAGGCGGAAACCCCGACCAGCCCAAGGGCCTGGACGCCTACATATCCCTGTAAATTTTTCTTACAAGGATCGTTTGCCTTGTCTGAGAGAAACGATTTGAAAACAGAGGGGAGAGGATAGCTCCAAATATGAAACTGCCGGATCAGGCGTCGTTAACAGGATAAGGACGGACTACAAAGGAGGAATAGAAGGGATATGAGAAATCGAAGGAAAGCTGTTTCGCTTCTAACGGGCCTACTCGTGACGGCCCAGTTATTTCCAACCGCGGCGCTTGCGGCAGACTCCAGCGAGTCCGCATTGAACAAGGCCCCCGGATATCAGGATTTTCCCGCCTATTACAGCGACAGTGCGCATGCCGATGACCAGGTGACTCACCCGGACGTAGTTGTCCTGGAAGAACCGTGGAACGGCTATCGCTATTGGGCCGTTTATACGCCCAACGTGATGCGGATCTCCATCTACGAAAACCCGTCCATCGTTGCCTCCAGCGACGGAGTGCATTGGGTAGAACCGGAGGGGCTTTCCAATCCCATTGAGCCGCAGCCGCCCAGCACCCGCTACCACAACTGCGACGCTGATATGGTCTATAACGCGGAATACGATGCCATGATGGCCTATTGGAACTGGGCGGATGACCAGGGCGGAGGCGTTGGGGCCGAAGTCCGGCTGCGGATTTCCTATGACGGCGTACATTGGGGCGTCCCCGTGACTTATGATGAGATGACCCGCGTATGGTCGAAGCCCACCTCCGACGCGGAGCGTCAGGTTGCGGATGGAGAGGATGACTTCATTACCGCCATTGCTTCTCCAGACCGCTACGATATGCTCTCTCCCACTATTGTCTACGATGACTTCCGGGATGTGTTCATCCTGTGGGCCAACAATACCAGCGACGTGGGGTATCAGAATGGTCAGGCGAACTTCGTGGAAATGCGTTATTCGGACGACGGGATCACCTGGGGTGAGCCAGTCCGCGTCAACGGCTTCCTGGGGCTTGACGAGAATGGGCAGCAGTTGGCCCCCTGGCATCAGGATGTCCAGTATGTTCCAGATTTGAAGGAGTTTGTTTGTATCTCCCAGTGCTTTGCCGGTCGAAATCCGGATGGCTCTGTCCTGCACCTGACCACATCAAAGGATGGAGTCAACTGGGAGCAGGTGGGCACCAAGCCCCTGCTGTCCCCCGGGCCAGACGGCAGTTGGGATGATTTCCAGATCTATCGCTCCAGTTTTTACTATGAGCCAGGCAGTTCCGCCGGAGATGGTACCATGCGCGTCTGGTACAGTGCCCTGCAGAAGGACACCAATAACAAGATGGTCGCGGATTCCTCCGGGAATCTGACCATTCAGGCCAAAAGTGAGGATGACCGCATCTGGAGGATCGGCTATGCGGAAAACAGTTTTGTTGAGATGATGCGCGTGCTGCTGGATGACCCCGGCTACACGACGCCCGCCCTGGTTTCCGGCAATTCCCTTATGCTGAGTGCTGAGACCACTTCCCTTCCCACAGGGGATGTCATGAAGCTGGAAACCAGTTTCGCGCCTGTGGACACCTCTGATCAGGTCGTGAAATATACCTCCAGTGATCCGGATGTGGCGACGGTGGATGAGTTTGGAACCATTACAGGCGTTTCTGTCGGTTCAGCGCACATCATGGCGGAGACCCGGGAGGGCCTGTCCGACGACCTTGAATTTGCAGTGGTGGAGAATCCGTACACGCTGATTCCCCAGTCCAATATGACGGCAACCGCCACCAGCGTCTACGGCGGGACGACGGAGGGCCCCGCCTCCAATGTCCTCGATGGAAACGTCCGCACAATATGGCATACCAACTATGCTCCCAAAGATGAACTGCCGCAGAGTATCACCGTTTCCTTTGACCAGCCCTATACCGTCGGCCGCTTCGTCTATACCCCACGTCAAAACGGGACAAATGGCATAATTTCGGAGTATGAGCTGTACGCCATCCACCAGGACGGCAGCAAGGACCTAGTCGCCTCCGGCTCAGACTGGGCGCTCGATGCCAAGGATAAAACCGTGAGCTTTGCACCGGTAGAAGCCGTCGGCCTGGAGCTCAAGGCGATTGCCGGCGCAGGTGGGTTCGGTACTGCCGCCGAACTCAATGTGTATGCGTATGGTCCAATCGAGCCTGCGCCCGTATATGTCCCGGTGGATGACCGGGATGCTTCCCTGGTGTTTACGGGTGCATGGAATAGCGACAGCAACGGAAGCTTTTATGAAGGGACGGCCCGTTATACCAACGAGATCGGCGCGTCCGTGGAGTTCACATTTGTGGGGACGGCCATTCGGTGGTATGGTCAAAATGATGTAAATTTCGGCGCTGCGGAGGTATACGTGGACGGCGTTCTGGCAGGGGAGGTAAATGTGTATGGGCCGGCGGCGGCTCAGCAGCTTCTATTTGAGGCGGACGGTCTGGCCTATGGGAAGCATACCATCCGCATCGTCTGTGTGTCTCCGGTGGTTGACTTCGACTATTTTTCGTATGTGGGAGAATAAAGCGATTCTAGCAGGCGACTTTCAACACAAAGGATTATAGAGAAGGAGGACTCGGAAATGCGTGGTAAAAAGTTCATATCACTCACGCTCAGTACGATGCTGTGTCTGCAGCTCTTGCCCACCGCTTCTTTTGCGGCGGCGCCTGCAACGGACACCGGCAACGCAGGACTGATTGCAGAAGGTGATTATGCCATTGCCGGCAATGGCGTCCGCGTCACTTATGACGCGGACGGGCAGACAATCACTCTGTACCGCACAGAGGGATCTGGGCTCATCCAGATGAGCAAGCCTTCTCCATTGGGAGGGCCAGTGGTTGGAGGGCAGGAGGTTCAGGACTTCAGCCATATTTCATGTGATGTGGAGCAGAGCACCAGCGGAGTGATGGGCAGCGGTCAGAGAATGACCATTACCTCTCAGAGCATGAGCACGGGCCTAATTCGTACCTATGTGCTGGAGACCTCTGATATCGAGGAGGGTGTGGTATATACTGCAACATCCTATGAGGCAGGAGCTTCTGATGTGGAAGTGTCTTGGTTCATTGGCAGTGTGTATGAGCTTTATGGTGCGGAAGATCGTATCTGGAGTTATAACGGCGGCGGTGAGGGGCCGATGCACTACTATGATACGCTTCAAAAGATTGACCTGACCGACTCTGGCAAGTTCAGTAGGGAGAATAAACAGGATGACACGGCTGCAAGTATTCCTGTGTCAGATATTTACATTGCTGATGGAGGGATTACCGTTGGCGATGCTTCTGCAACCAGGAGGGAGGTACATACTCCGGTTCAGGAAACCAGTGATTCAGCTCAAGTTTCTATCGGGTGGCCAGGCAAAGTCATTGCCGCCGGAAGCGTGATCGAAATTGGTGAGAGCTTTGCTGTAGTCCATCCGGGTGACTATTATAACGGCTTGAGAGGTTACAAAAATGCAATGGATCACTTGGGCATGATTATGCCTGCACCTGGGGATATTCCTGATAGCAGCTATGATCTCCGATGGGAAAGCTGGGGCTGGGGGTTTAACTGGACGATCGACTTAATAATCGGCAAATTGGATGAACTTCAGGCAGCCGGAGTCAAGCAGATCACTTTGGATGATGGTTGGTATACCAATGCAGGAGACTGGGCCTTAAATCCAGAAAAGTTTCCAAATGGAGCCTCCGATGCGTTGCGGCTGACAGATGCAATTCATGAGCATGGTATGACTGCACTCCTTTGGTGGAGACCTTGTGACGGCGGGATCGATAGTATACTCTATCAGCAACACCCTGAATATTTCGTTATGGATGCAGATGGAAGACCTGCAAGGCTTCCTACTCCTGGTGGTGGGACCAATCCCAGCTTGGGATATGCACTTTGCCCTATGGCGGATGGTGCGATTGCAAGCCAAGTTGACTTTGTAAACCGTGCAATGAATGATTGGGGGTTCGATGGCTTCAAGGGAGATTATGTGTGGAGTATGCCTGAATGCTACAATCCTGCACATAACCACGCCTCGCCAGAAGAATCCACTGAAAAGCAATCCGAGATATACCGCGTCTCTTATGAGGCTATGGTGGCCAACGACCCCAATGTGTTCAATTTGTTGTGCAACTGCGGTACGCCCCAGGACTACTATAGTTTACCATATATGACACAGATTGCTACGGCTGACCCCACTTCTGTGGATCAAACAAGGAGACGCGTGAAAGCCTACAAGGCACTGATGGGAGATTATTTCCCTGTTACAGCCGACCACAATAACAT
>OJPN01002442.1_pt1 | contig 10926 bp, 8 predicted proteins | sample 1598511 | NCBI WGS metagenome assembly OJPN01 (sample SAMN03922485, study PRJEB24848) | human gut metagenome | isolation source: stool sample | host: Homo sapiens | place: Germany | collected 2011-05
TATGAGATGAAGTTCTCCCGGGGCAAGATCACCCAGGAAATGAAGGTGGTGGGCCGCACCGACCACACTGGCACCACGGTCACCTTCAAGCCAGATCCGGAGATGTTCGACACCCTGGTGTACAGCTATGAGACCCTCCACACCCGGATGAGGGAGGAGGCCTTCCTCAACGCCGGCCTGCGGATCCAGACTGTGGACCTGCGCCCCGGCCAGGAGCAGGAGGACGATATGTGCTATGAGGGGGGCATCCGGGAGTTTGTCACCTTCCTCAACAAGAGCAAGGACCCTCTGCACAGCGACGTGATCTATATGTCCGGCGCCCGGGAGGACAGCATGGCCGAGGTGGCTATGCAGTACAACGACGGGTACAGCGAGGTCATGGTCTCCTTTGCCAACAACGTCCACACCCCGGAGGGCGGGATGCATGAGGAGGGCTTCAAGCGGGCCCTGACCAACGCCCTGAACGCCTATGGCCGGAAGATCAAGCTGCTCAAGGACGACGAAAAGGTGTCCGGCGAGGACTGCCGGGAGGGCCTGACCGCGGTCATCTCCGTCAAGCTCACCGACGCCCAGTTTGAGGGCCAGACCAAGGCCAAGCTGGGCAACAGCGCGATCCGCACCTTGGTGAACAACATCGTCAGCGAAAAACTGGAGATCTATCTGGAGGAGAACCCCGCCGTGGGCCGGGCCATTCTGGACAAGGCCCTCACAGCCAACCGGGCCCGGGAGGCCGCAAAGCGGGCCCGGGAGTCCATCCGCCGCAAGACCGCCCTGGGCGGAGCCGCCATGCCCGATAAGCTGCGGGACTGCAACGAGGCCAACCCGGAGCTGACAGAGCTCTACATCGTCGAGGGCGACTCCGCCGGCGGCTCGGCCACCCAGGGCCGGGACAGCCGCTTCCAGGCCATCCTCCCCCTGTGGGGCAAGATGCTCAATGTGGAAAAGGCCCGGGCGGACAAGGTATACGGCAACGATAAGCTGACCCCGGTCATCACCGCTCTGGGCGCGGGCATCGGGGACGACTTCGACCTGAACAAGCTGCGCTATCACAAGGTCATCATCATGGCCGATGCCGACGTGGACGGCGCCCACATCCGCACCCTGCTACTCACCTTCTTCTTCCGCTTCATGCGGCCCCTCATCGAGCAGGGCTATGTGTACTCCGCCGTCCCGCCCCTGTTCAAGCTCACCCGGGGCAAGACCACCCGCCTGGCCTTCTCCGAGGAGGAGCGGGACGCCATCTCCGCCGAGATGCGGGGGGGCAATCCCAATGTGAAGATCGACATCAGCCGCTTCAAGGGCCTGGGCGAGATGAACCCCCACGAGCTGTGGGAGACCACCATGGACCCGGAGAAGCGCACCCTGCGGCGCATCGAGCTGGACGACGCCGTCCGGGCCGACGAGACCTTCACCATCCTCATGGGCGAGAAGGTGGAGCCCCGGAAGGAGTTCATTGAAAAGAACGCCAAGTACGCCGTCAACCTGGACTACTGAGAATTAGGAATGAGGAATTAGGAGTTAGGAATTGCGGTGTCCGGCACAGCCGGACAATTTGAACGATTCGCTGGAGGCGAATGCTTCCGCTGATGGTAGGGGCGGATGTCCTCATCCGCCCGTTGAAACCGGGAACACATCCCGGGAAGGAGGAGCGCCATGGAGCTGCTGTTCGCCCCCATGTCCGGCACAGCCGGACAATTTGAGCGATTCGCTGGAGGCGAATGCTTCCGCTGATGGTAGGGGCGGATGTCCCCATTCGCCCGTTGGAACCGGGAACACATCCCGGGAAGGAGGAGCGCCATGGAGCTGTTGTCCGCCCTCCAGGCCCTGTTGTGGAACAGGGCGGAGCACATAGGGCTCCGCCTGGCGCCCCGGTGGCCGTCGGGCGGGCTGTCAGCGGCGTTTCTGCTGTGCGTCATCAATCTGCATCATCCCTATGAGGCGGGATTTGCAATGTTCTGTGCCCTGGCTGCTCTGATGGGCTCCCTAGCAGGGGCGGCCGGCGGCTGGCTGAGAAGGAAAAAATGAGCCTCTAGCAAGGAGGAAGTAAATTCATGAGCAAAAAACCCCAATACGATCCTGAGGAGATCCGCTACCCGAACCAGAAGATCGAAATATCCCCTCTGGTTCCAGAGATGGAACAATCCTATATCGAATATGCCATGTCCGTCATTGTGGGCCGGGCCCTGCCCGACGTGCGGGACGGACTGAAGCCGGTCCACCGCCGCATCCTCTACGCCATGTACGAGGACAATCTGACCTCAGATAAGCCCTTCAAAAAGTCGGCCACCTGCGTGGGCGACGTGCTGGGCCGCTACCACCCCCACGGTGACCAGTCCGTCTATGACGCCCTGGTCCGTCTGGCCCAGGACTTCTCCATGCGGTATATGCTGGTGGACGGCCACGGCAACTTCGGTTCGGTGGATGGCGATCCCCCCGCCGCCTACCGTTACACCGAGGCCCGGCTGTCCAAGCTCTCCGATGAGATGCTGCGGGACATTGAGAAGGACACCGTGGACTGGGACCCCAACTTTGACGAGACCCGGAAGGAGCCCAAGGTGCTCCCCTCCCGGTTCCCCAACCTGCTGGTCAACGGCTCCAGCGGCATCGCCGTGGGCATGGCAACCAACATCCCGCCCCACAACCTCACCGAGGTCATTGACGCTGTGATCTGTGTGCTGGACGACCCGGAGTGTACCCTTCCCGATCTGATGGAGCACATCCACGGCCCCGACTTCCCCACCCGGGGCATCATCATGGGCCGCAGCGGCATCCGGGCGGCCTACGCCACCGGCCGGGGCCGGATCACGGTCCGGGCCCGTCACGAGTTTGAGGAGTTCGGCAAGGACCGCACCCGGATCATCATCACCGAGATCCCCTATCAGGTGAATAAGCGGATGCTCATCAAAAATATGGCCGACCAGGTGGAGGACAAGCGCCTGGAGGGCATCTCCGACATCCGGGACGAGACCGACCGGAACGGTATGCGCATCGTCATCGAACTGAAGCGGGACGCCAATCCCCAGGTGGTGCTCAACCGCCTGTTTGCCCAGACTCAGCTCCAGACCACCTTTGCCATCAATATGCTGGCCCTGGTGGAGGTCAACGGAAAGCTCCAGCCCAAGATCCTCTCCCTGCGGCACATCCTGGATGAGTACATCGCCTATCAGGAGCAGATCATCATCCGCCGCACCCGGTTCGACCTGAAAAAGGCCCAGGAGCGGGCCCACCTGCTGGAGGGCCTGCTGGTGGCCCAGGACAACATCGACGAGGTCATCCACATCATCCGCACCAGCTATGACGACGCCAGGCAGCGCCTGTGCCAGCGCTTTGACCTGGATGAGATCCAGGCCCAGGCCATTCTGGATATGCGCCTGAAGACCCTCCAGGGTCTGGACCGGGAGAAGCTGGAGAAGGAGTACCAGGAGCTGGAGGAGCGCATCGCCTATTTCAACCAGCTGCTGTCCAGTGAGGAGATGCTCCGGGGCGTACTGAAGGAGGAGCTCACCGCCATCCGGGACAAGTACGGCGACCAGCGGTACACCGAGATCCAGGACGTGGAGGACGAGATCGACATCGAGGACCTGATCGAGGAGGAGCAGTGCGTCTTTACCCTGACTCAGGCCGGCTACATCAAGCGCACCCCGGTGAGCGAATACGCCGCCCAGTCCAAGGGCGGTATGGGCAAGAAGGGCATCACCACCCGGGAGGAGGACACCGTGGTGGATGTGTTCACCGCGTCCACCCATGACTACCTCCTGTTCTTTACCGACACCGGCAAGGTGTACCGGAAAAAGGGCTATCAGATCCCGGAGAGCGGAAAGACCGCCAAGGGGACCAACCTGGTGAATATCCTCCAGGTGGAGCCGGGAGAGCGGGTCCAGACCATGCTCCACTTCCGGGAGACCGGGGAGGAAGAGCTCTATCTGTTCATGGTCACCCGTCAGGGTACGGTCAAGCGCCTGGCCGTCTCCGCCCTGAAAAACATCCGGGCCAGCGGCATCCGCGCCCTGACCCTGGACGAGGGCGACGAGCTGGTCTGCGTCCTGGAGACCGACGGGGCCCAGAAGATCCTGATCGCCACCCACGACGGAATGGCCGTGTGCTTTGATGAGCAGGACGTCCGGCCCATGGGCCGGACCGCGGTGGGCGTCCGGGGCATCCGCCTGCGGGAGGGCGACTATGTGGTGGGGGCCGGCCGGGCTGCCGAGGGCAGGACCGTGCTGTCCATCACAGAAAACGGCTACGGCAAGCGCACCCCCGTGGAGGAGTACCGGATCACCAACCGGGGCGGCCTGGGCATAAAGAACTATATGGTCACTGAAAAGACCGGCCCGGTGGTGGGCATTAAGGTGGTGGACGGCGGCGAGGACCTGCTGCTGGTCACCCAGGCGGGCATCCTGATCCGCACCCATGTGGATACCATCCGCACCGCCGGCCGCGCCACCCAGGGCGTCATTGTCATGCGCTTCAAGGAGGAGGGAGACAGAGTGATCTCCCTGGCCCTGGCCGACCGGGAGGAAGAATCCACAACTTCAGAGGAAATTGTGGAAAACTTACCGGATCCTGAGCAGGATGAGATGGAAGCGCCGGAGCAGGACTCCACGGAGGAGCCTTGACCGGCTGAGCTCAGTCAGAGAGCAGAAAGGACAGAACCATGAAATTGGCAAACGCACTCTCCCAGCGCGCTGAGCTGCAGACCCGCATCCGACAGCTGGAGGAGCGATTGAACAACAATGCGCAGGTCCAGGAGGGGGAGGATCCCGCGGAGGATCCCATGGAGCTTCTCCGGGAGCTGGATGAGGACTACGCCCAGCTGGAGGCTCTGATCGCCCGGATCAACCGGACCAACAGCGTTACCCTGGTGGATGGGGTCCCGCTGTCCGACCTGCTGGCCCGCCGGGACTGCATGACCGGCCGCCTGGGGATCCTCCGCGGATTTTTAAGCAGCGCCAGCAGCCTGGTCAACCGCCGGACAGTGGGCGAGATCCGGATCCACAGCACCGTCAACGTCCGGGAGCTGCAAAAGCAGGTGGATCAGCAGGCCAAAAGCCTGCGGGAGCTGGACGCTGCCATTCAGGAGACAAACTGGACCACAGAGCTGATGGAGCACTGACAGCAAAAAAAGCGTTGGGGCGGGGAACCATGTCCCCACCCCAACGCTTTGGCAGCACAGAAGGCGGGCGTCAAGCTCCTTGTGCCGGAGCAGATAGGCACGCGATTATGGTAACGCGCGGGACCATGCGCTGGGTTCGACCCCCGGGTATTGTTATGTCCGGTACAGTGACACGGGCACCGTGACCAATGACAGTTATGACCAGACGCCGATTTTGTGCGGGTGGGTTTGGGGATTTTATCAGACCATTGTGTTTGGAAAGCCTTCCCCAGTGGGAAGGCTTTGGGAGGAACATGAAAACAGTCACCATTTACACCGACGGGGCCTGCTCCGGCAATCCGGGACCCGGGGGCTGGGGCGCCATCCTGATGTACGGCCCCCATAAGAAGGAGATGTCCGGCGGAGAGGCGCAGACCACCAACAACCGCATGGAGCTCACCGGGGCGATCTCCGCCCTCCAGGCCCTGAAGGAGCCCTGTCAGGTGGAATTGTACTCCGACTCCAAGTATGTCATCGACGCCCTGGAGAAGGGCTGGGCCAAGGGCTGGCGGGCCAGAGGCTGGGTCAAGGGGGACAAGAAGCCCGCCCTCAACCCCGACCTGTGGCAGCAGCTGCTGGAGCTGTGTGAATATCACACCGTCAACCTCCACTGGGTAAAGGGACATGCCAGCAACCCATACAACAACCGCTGTGACGAGCTGGCGGTGGCGGAGAGCAGAAAATTTCGATGATTGATCCACATTCTTCACAGAAAATGTGGATAACTTCCGGCTTCTGGCGGAAAAGCATCCCTTGACAACCTGGGTTTTGTATATTACAATGTCACTCAAAGCAGAGACAGAGAACAGTACCCCCCGCCGGGGCGCAAGAGAGAGGATGGCCGGTGCGAATCCTCCGAGGGCGGAGTGGGAAGGCCCTCTGGAGCGCGGGCAGGAAATGGCCCGCCGGTCCCCCGCCGTTACCGGGAACGAAGTGCGTGTCAGCCAGACACGAATTCAGGTGGAACCACGGACAGCTTTGTTCGCCCTGAGCCGATACAGCCGGCTCAGGGCGTTTTTGTTTGCTCTGGGCCATGAGAAGAACCCCCGCCCTACCGGCTTCTTCTCAACGAAAAATCAAAGAAAAAGGAGCAAGCATCATGAAAAACAGCGAAAAGACCATGGAAAAGATCGTCGCTCTGTGTAAAGGACGGGGATTTATCTTCTCCGGCTCTGAGATCTACGGCGGTCTGGCCAACACCTGGGACTACGGCCCTCTGGGTGTGGAGCTGAAAAACAACGTGAAGAAGGCGTGGTGGAAGAAGTTCGTCCAGGAGAACCCCTATAACGTGGGCCTGGACGCCGCCATCCTGATGAATCCCCAGGTTTGGGTGGCCTCTGGCCATGTGGGCGGCTTCTCCGACCCCCTGATGGACTGTAAGGAGTGCAAGGAGCGCTTCCGCGCCGACAAGGTCATTGAGGACTGGTGCCAGGAGAACAGCTTCGAGCTGGGCCACAGCGTGGACGCCATGAGCCAGGCGGAGATGAAGGCCTTTGTGGAGGAGCACAACATCTGCTGCCCCACCTGTGGCAAGTTCAACTGGACGGACATCCGGCAGTTCAACCTGATGTTCAAGACCTTCCAGGGGGTCACCGAGGACGCCAAGAACACCGTTTATCTCCGTCCTGAGACCGCCCAGGGCATTTTTGTCAACTTCCAGAATGTCCAGCGGACCACCCGCCGGAAGCTGCCCTTCGGCGTGTGTCAGATCGGAAAGTCCTTCCGCAACGAGATCACCCCGGGCAACTTCACCTTCCGCACCCGTGAGTTTGAGCAGATGGAGCTGGAGTTCTTCTGCAAGCCGGGCACCGAGCTGGAGTGGTTCGCCTATTGGAAAAAGTTCTGCCATGACTGGCTGCTGGGTCTGGGCATCCGGGACGAGAACCTGCGCCTGCGGGACCACGACCCTGAGGAGTTGAGCCACTACTCCAACGCCACCACCGACTTTGAGTTCGTGTTCCCCTTCGGCTGGGGCGAGCTGTGGGGCGTGGCCTCCCGCACCAACTTCGACCTGACCGCCCACCAGAACACCTCCGGCAAGGATCAGACCTACTTCGATCAGGAGAGCGGCGAGCACTACATCCCCTATGTGGTGGAGCCCTCCCTGGGCGCCGACCGTGTCACCCTGGCCTTCCTGGTGGACGCCTATGACGAGGAGGTGGTGGACGCTGAGAAGAACGACGTCCGCACCGTCCTGCGCCTCCACCCCGCCCTGGCCCCCTTCAAGTGCGCCGTGCTGCCCCTGTCCAAGAAGCTGGGCGAAAAGGGCCGGGAGATCCAGGCCGAGCTGTCCAAGTACTTCATGGTGGACTATGACGACGCCGGCTCCATCGGCAAGCGCTACCGCCGTGAGGACGAGATCGGCACGCCCTACTGCATCACCGTGGACTTCCAGACCGTGGGCGACGACAAGACCCCCGCGGACAACGCAGTCACCATTCGGGACCGCGACACCATGGAGCAGGTGCGTGTTCCCATCAGCGAGCTGAAGAGCTGGCTGGAGAAGAAGCTGGCGTATTGATCGTCTTTTTGAAAAAGCAGAAAACTGTCTGGAACAGCCTTTTGTTTGACTGTTCCAGACGGTTTTTTAATACCAGTTCCTACGGTGTATGTGAACCGGGAACAGCGGACAGCCGGCCCACCTGTTGACTGAGGACGTGGACCTGCTCCTGGGTCAGGCCCGTCCAACGCGCGATCCGCCTCAGATCGATCAGGGTTTCCCGGAGGATCCGAAGCGCAATTTCGGAACGGATCTCAAATTCATCCTGCAATCAAACCCACCTCCTGAACTGCATTGAGTATAACAAAATTGCGTGTAATGCACAATATAATTTGAGTGCAATGCCGACTGCGAAAGAAGATACACTTTGGATATTCTGGACATAACAGAATGAGGGAGCGGTGGGCATGAGGCAGATGTATAAACCAGAAAATATCGAAATCGGCGGCCGCATCCGGTCTGCACGGGAGACCCATGGGATGACGAGGGACGAATTTGCAGAGGCCGTTGGCATCTCCAGCCAGTTTGCATCGGATTTGGAACGGGGCAGAATGGGTGCCTCCGTAGAGACGATCTGCCGGATCTGTCAGGTTCTGGGTATTACGACGGACCAGCTTCTTCTGGGCAGACAGCCGGAGCCTGGGATCACAGCCCGGCAGATGGAGTCTCTGCTTCGGGGGGTGTCCCCCTGTTATCATCCCCATTTGCTGGCGATCCTGCGGGAGGAGATCAAGTTGATCGGTTTGGCGGAAGGACAGCGTTGAAGAAGTAGGGCTTGAGCCTCTTGAGGAAGGAAAATCTGTCTCTGAACGTGCTCGTTAGGCTCCTGTCACTATGGAAATATAAAAAACTGGAAACCCCTCCATACGAATTTTGGGATGGAGGGGTTCGCCCTGCGGGGCGAAATTGATTGTCAAAGAAAATAATTCTGAAAGCCGCCCGCCGGTTCTCCTCCACGGAATATCTCCCCATCCACCCCGTAGGGGCGGGGCTTGCCCCTCCCGTTGTCCCGTTCTGCTGTGATCTGCCTGAAACACCGTAGGGGCGGGTCTCCTGACCCGCCCGCCGGTTTCGGGACAGGTTTCATTCCACGCGGAGGGGTTCGCCCTTTGGGCGAGTTTCTTTCCCAGCGATGGGAAAGAAACCAAAGGATCGCCGGGGGAGACTCACATCGCCGTCGGAAACAAGTTCCCTCCGGCTCCAGTTCGTTCTCCCCCAGTCCCCCGTTTACGGGAGATACCCCTATACCTTTCCGCAAAATTTCCGGCGCGCAAAATATGGTTCCGGGTATGATTCCTCCCGGGCCACTGGGCCCTGGTGTGGTGCAAAATTTTGGCCTGTGCCATTTTACCGCCGCGCCTGGTTCCGACCAGCCGTGGCAGAGGGTGCGGGATCGGGGGTGCGCCGGACGAGGCCGTTCCGAAAACTGGCGGGAGGGGCAAGCCCCTCCCCTACGGGATGGCAGGGGAAACGTCCCTCGGCGGGGAACGGGCGGGTCTCCTGACACGCCCGCCGGTGCTCCTCCGCAGAGATTAGAAGCCGAGCCATCAGGCGCGCCCGTTTGGTCCAGTGCGGCGGGGAGAGTGCGGGAGAATCGTATTCTCCGCCGGATCAGACCGCCAGCGCCCGCAGGGCAAAGGTGAGGGTCATTACCAGGATCCCCATGCTGGCACAGGCGTCCAAAAACAGAGCGTGCCGGCGTGCCTGCCGGCTGCGGCGGACCCGCGGAGCGGCGGACTGGGGCAGAAGAGTTTGTTCAGAGGTCTCCTCTGTCTGGCTGTCCTCGGCTTTTGAGAGCTTCCGGCGGTACTGTTCCAAATCAACGATGTTATCTGTGTGGCGGATCCAATTCGAGGTGCTGTAATAAAGCGTCTGCATAAAATGTCCCTCCAATCCCCTGGGAGATGCAGGGGAAGCTGATTCAGGTCCGGCGTCCCGTTTGAGTCTCACAAAACAGAACTTATGTTCTACTTGGATAATACAACAAATGTTCGAATTTGTCAAGAGAAGTCGAACATTTTTTCGGTTTTGCACATTATCCACATAGTTTTCCACACCGGTGGACGGGTACACTCTGCCTTTTTGCCGGAACTCCCCCGGTGGGAGAAGATGCAATTTTGTGTGAGTTTTTTCGGGGAACCGTTGATTTTTCTCCCCAAAAGCGGTATAATACTGCGTCCAGACCTGCCAGAATGAGAGACAGGTCCCTTGTTTGAGATGCCCAGGACCCCAGCGGTCTTGCCGGAGATAGTAGGAGGAGCTTTGTATATGCGAAATGAGAAGTTGAGAAACATTGCCATTATCGCCCACGTCGATCATGGCAAGACCACTCTGGTGGATGAGATGCTCAAGCAGTCCGGCGTGTACCGGGAGAACCAGACCGTGGTGGACCGCGTGATGGACTCCAACGATCTGGAGCGGGAGCGTGGCATCACCATCACCGCCAAGAATACCGCCATCCAGTACGGCGATGTGAAGATCAATATTGTGGACACTCCGGGCCACGCCGATTTCGGCGGTGAGGTGGAGCGCATCCTGAAGATGGTCAACGGCGTCATCCTGCTGGTGGACGCCGCCGAGGGCCCCATGCCCCAGACCCGCTTCGTGCTCTCCAAGGCCCTGGAGCTGGGCCACCGGGTCATTGTGGTGGTCAACAAGATCGACCGCCCCGACCAGCGGGTGTATGAGGTCATTGACGAGGTGCTGGAGCTTCTGATGGATCTGAACGCCACCGACGAGCAGCTGGACTCCCCCATGCTGTTCTGCTCCGGCCGGCAGGGCACCGCCTCTGTCCAGCCCGATGTGGCAGGCAGCGACCTGAAGCCCCTGTTCGACACCATTCTGGAGTATATCCCCGGCCCGGAGGCCGATGTGGAGGCTCCCTTCCAGATGCTGGTCTCCTCCATCGATTACAGCGAGTTCGTGGGCCGCATCGCCATCGGCCGCATCGAGCGGGGTACTGTCAAGCAGAACCAGGAGATCGCGGTGTGTAACTACCACGCCCCCGACGCCGCCCCCAAGAAGGCCAAGGCCACTGCTCTGTATGAGTTCGACGGCCTGGCCAAGGTCCCTGTTGCAGAGGCCACTGCCGGAAATATCATCGCCATGAGCGGCATCGGCGATGTGACTATCGGCGACACCATCTGTGTCCCTGACTGCGTGGAGCCCATCGAGTTTGTGAAGATCTCCGCCCCCACCATCGAAATGACCTTCTCGGTCAACGACTCCCCCTTCGCCGGGCGGGAGGGCAAGTTCGTCACCAGCCGCCAGCTGC